>Ga0116231_10004993_pt1 | contig 26497 bp, 26 predicted proteins | sample S1TSphgellanicum_2_FD_89695 | JGI IMG/M metagenome (GOLD analysis project Ga0116231, IMG submission 89695) | Host-associated microbial communities from peat moss isolated from Minnesota, USA - S1T2_Fd - Sphagnum magellanicum MG | ecosystem: Host-associated > Plants > Peat moss > Unclassified... | reverse complement strand
ATTTGGAAACTGACTCTAAGATACTTGGCTAATTTAGTAAGTTTTAAAAAACCCCATGAGCCTAAAAATTGAGAGTGAAAACAAATCTTTTATACACCCTCCCCCCCCCCCCCCTCCCTCCCGCCCTCCCACCCCAAAAACCCTAAACCTCACAAAACACCAACACCAATAACATATAAAGAGTAAACAAACGAACTAATTTTCCTTAAAAGTGTCTTTAAAAAACATGAAATGATTTGTAAGTGGCAAATGTATGTACTACTAACACACCTCCGCAATAACCCCACAGCCTAAAGCATTAATCACTAATTTGTAAGTAGTATGGTCCCCAAATATTGTATTCATTACAAAGTTTCAATGTTTAATCATTTAATGTTTATTCCTTCTCACTAATGGCAAAAACACCTAATTTTTCTTCAAACGGAATGGCAATAATCAAATTAATCTAGAGGAGACTTTTCCTTTTCTAAAAGTTTCTCCAAGAAATTCTCAATCTTGAAGATTTTGTTTGTATGCAAAAAAATTTGTGTCTCATGTACAAGGCAAGGTTTTCCCTCCCCCTGAGGGGATTAGAACGTATCCATGTGCACTGAAAATGGGGGCCACCCACATCCACAATGTAGGCCTCTCTCTCTCTCTACTAGTATCTTCAACATCCAAAATAGTGTGCAAGTTATTTTGTCGCAACTTAAGTCTCCTTGTCGGGTATATGAGAATATCTTCCACTTTGAAAGGGGTGGATTGACAAAATATAATGTCAACCATGCTCTTCATTAAAACATCCGACTCTTTAAAGGCTTGTATAGGCTTAGAAGATGATGAAATAACCCTCTCAAACTTCATTAAACAACGGGTGTGTCACAATGTGGCCTTTGCCATTTACATTAAAAAAGTAAGTGTCTTAAGGCAAAAAGAAGAATTACACAAAACTCAAATATTTCACCATGCAAAAATAGAATCATCAAAAAAAAAATCCTCTAAAAGAAACCAAAATCCTTCAAGATATTATTATAACTCTATTATAACTAATCTCAAGTTTCAAACACAAGCCAAAATATCATCTTTCAAAAATCCTCATATAAAAAAGTAGACCTATTATTACCTAGGAGCCAAAATCCCTTAAGCTACTATACTCTCTATAATGAATCTGAACACAATATCCTTGCCTTGTTGGTAGGCAAGGCCAATAAACAAAGCACCCAACAAAAGGAAGAGGGGAGGGAAAAAGGAACAAAGAGAGAGAGAGAGAGGGAGGACCCAAGTCTGAGGTGCTGAAAAAAAGACAAGAAAACAAAGAGGAAAAGACAAAGGGAGGTAGGTGTTCTTAGGAAAGGGCTTTGTCCAGGACAAAAATAGTGGCAGCCAATTTTAGGAATAGTTTACAAAAGTAGAGCAAAGAAGAAGCTGCATGTGGAACTACCTAAGGTGAGAGCTTTGGACTAAATTAGATAAACATCAGTGTTGAAAGGAATGTAACCAAGTTGGGTATTCAATAAAAACTAGTTTTCTACACTAAAGGAAACTGCAAGTGCAACTACCTTTCTTGAAAGTTTGGACTACATATAGTATACCCTAATTTTAGTGAGGCATTGAGAATGGCATCATGAGGGTTGGTTTAGGGTTTAGGGTTTAAGGATAGTTTAGGTTTTTTTTTCCTCCTCTTATGGAAATAGATTTTGATTTGGGAATTTTGGTTTGAATGGAATGGATAGGTTTTGGGTTTGAGTTTTTTGGTTTTCAACACCATAGCCATGGATGATAGAAGTGAACACTGTATTTTTAATACCTTGTGCACCAATTTGCATCTCATTTCGCTTCGTTAGAATTTGAATTTCATTCAATGTATTTGAATTCAATTTAACATAGGAATGAATCTGAATTCAGTTTCACAAAATCAATTTTATTGCAAATTCATTGTTGTTAGTAGTGAGAAGCCCAAGTTTGATGATATAATGAGTATATAAATTTGTTTATGAATCAAATCATTTTGCATAACAAGAGCTTACAAGAATGAACTTTTTTTTTTTAATGTAAGGAAATTAACAAGCTAGACCCAAGAACTAATCATATTTAAAGACTTATATTAAGGTTTAGGGTTATTGACTCAAGAATGGTTTTAAAAACTACATTTTTTTAAAAAAATCTTTCCCTTTTAGTTGATGGGTTGTTTGCAAAATTTGTTGGGCTAATTTTTGCCTTTGGTGAAAATGGCTTGTGAACATTGGGTTCAAATTTAGACCTAACTAATTTGTACTATATTTGTACCATCAATTTGAGGATTAGGAATGGTGAAAAACTAATTAACAACAGCCTTCCCTGACACATTGACATTCAAACAAAGCTTGTTAAGGGGTATTTAGTAATTAACATTATGTCTTCCTTAATTCAAATTATTTGACCTTTGGATTTCCACTTCTATTGCTTGGGGTCCCACAATAAACTAATAAACATGTATTGTGCACTTTGTTGTGAGTATTACCCTAAGCATAAAATGGTGACAAATAGTTTTTAAAATTAAAAAATTTGTGCAAGACAAGCACATAGAAATATAAAAGGATAAAAACATAGAAGGAAAAAGTCAAGGTTTTTTCTTTGGGGGAGGGGGGCGGGGAGGGGGGAGGACTTTTTGAATTTTGGTGTTCCCACATTTTCCCAATTTATTCCCACTAGGTTTCTAATGGTTTCCAATTATGTTATTCTCAAGGTGTTCCCAATAGCTAGGGAACCTATGGGAACATCTTTTATCCTTGTAGCCTAACCTATACAGCTAGACTAAAAGGAAAGCTTACACAACCTTTATTTTGAGAGTGTCTATTACATGAATGATAGTTTTGGTAATGGGATAATCACCCTAAAAGAAAAATCACTTTGGATGTAATTCCTACAACTAATTCATACAATTACAAAATAGGTACCCATGCTTGAAGGAAAAGGTATTAACCCAAGTCAAAAATGGTGAAAAATAATTGTAAAACTAGATTTTTTTATGTAGATGATAAAATGGGTCAACATGCACCTAGTAGGGGTGAAGGGCTTCCATCTTGTTGGATCCCACATAATCTCAATGATTCCTCACATGTTCCCCACATTTCCATGTGTTCTTCCAATAGCACCACACTTTATCCCATATCTCTTTCCCAAAGTCGCATTGTCAAAATGTCAACTTTGGGCAAGTTACTTTGGGCAAGTGCTATTGGGAACATGGGGTAGTTGTCCATCATTGACAAGGTGACATTGTCAAATAACCTTGAAGGTGATTGTTGTGGCCTAGCATGATTCATGAAATTCTTGAACGCGCCACATGAATTATTTCTCTATTTGTAATTGTGAACATAGTGGTAGTTCTCTCTTTGTATTTATTGATGTTCAAAACAATTGAATTCATCCTACTAGAAAGAACTACCATTATGTTCATTACTATACAAAGAAAAAATTTAGCGAAAGAAAATATTTCATATGTATGATTTAATCCATTAGCATGATCTAAACCTTCCAAATCATGTTAAGGGTTAGTTGTTTCTAATTTTTGTGGAGGAAGATCACAATAATTAAAGTGTAGAATTGCTTCTAACTTTCAATTGTACATAAGCAAATTAGCATACACCCCTGAGTTTTGCTTGCATAAAGCATAGTGTTTCAAAGGTCGCTTGCAAGTTCATAGTGTGATAGTTCGAACTAATCATTGGTTACTTCAATGTTGTGAAACCATCTTTTAGTTTCCACAGTGGCCAAAGTCTTGCTTTCTTCTCATTTTCACTTACATTTGGATTTTTTTTGTGCATAATTATTTGGAGATTTTCTTGAATACCTTGTTGTCTTTGAGAATTAACTTATTTCATGGCCCTTCTCTATGGATTGAAAGCAACTAGGTGTACCCAAGGAAGGGGTTTATCTAAAATTGCAAGAAAAAAACACATGTTTTGATGATTAAGGTGTAACTTGGAGCACCACCTATAAGGAGTAACATTTATCTTGTAGTTCGTTGCATGGTGGACTAAACCAACAATAAAGTACTATAAGATTTTTTTGTTTCAATTGTTGTTGTTTTCATTAAGTGCATGTGTTTTCATTTTCCTTTCATTGCATGTAACCCTCAATTTAATTTCAAAGTACTCCTTTTAGTCCTCAATGTGTCTGTTTGGTAGCATTCTCTTCAATGTGTTTATTCAGTAACATGTTCTTTAATGTGTCTATTTTTTTTGTCTTCATATTTGTTTTGTTTGGCATTATGTTTTGGGCATGTGAGTCTAGATGCACAACATTGAAACTATGCGGCAAAAACGACATTGTTTTGAGTGCGTTTGGAAGGTCATGGAACCTATAATATCCAAAAACAAATATATTCTGGTTTAATAATTATTTTATAAATTGCATGATCATGGCATTTGAATAGATGCAACTTTTGAAGCTTACATGCTCTTGAGGGAATTGTGGCTCTACTCGAACATATTAATATTGGTGTAGCCATCTTGGATTTTAGAGCCATCTTTGTTTTTGGAGACTTTCTACCTTATGGCAAGTAGTGGCAACTATGTATTTTTCCAGTCTCAAATTAAGAAAATACAAGCACTATGCTTCTAATGTTCCTTTAACGTGACTTGTAGAAGTGTTGATTATTCATGTTTTGGAACAAGGACTACATTGTAATCAACCTATAGTTTTGTTATTCTTTGTCATGTTTTAGCAAGTGATGAGTTTGCTTGGTCACATCATTCATATCATGTTTGAGATTTTTATATGCAGCCTTGGTCAAGAGTCAAGCAAAACACTTAAGAACAAGAAATTACCTCCAAAGGAAGGTGCAAAATTCAAGGTAAGATTAGGAGGATGCAAATACATCCAATGTTGGTGCCTGATTTTACATATGTGGATTAGATGTGTATGTTCGTGCTTATTAATAAAACAACTATCACTATACATAGCACATTCAACAAGATATTCTTTCAATAAATGTTTCAATGCAACAATTTGATCATTTTCATTTTTTGACTTTGGTGATTATTGCTATAAGTGAGAAGGGAGAACATATATTTTGGAAGAACTTTCATGGTTATTATTGTTTGTTATTGAAGTTTCAAGTTGATCCATAGATAGTGGTTTTACTAATGCATGAGTTCCTTTCATTAGTCATGAATTGAAACTTGGTCATTTCTCATGTGGGAATGGTAATGGATCTTATGTTTCATAGCCACTAATGTTTGTTTACCTTTATATATGTTGACCTTTTCTCTCATGTGGGAAGTTGAGATTTTGCTTAAGAAAGTCTAGGGATAAGGTTAGAGTTTCTTTCTTGGAATCACATGTAGTAGATATCAAGTTGTTTGTTCCTATTGTTGGGAAATGAATTGGAGTTTTATTGGCACTTTGTATTGCTTAAGATAACACATTTACTCATATAATCTTTTTTAATATTTGTATTTATCTCTTTCTTGAGTTGTTTTGGGGGATCAAATAATCTATTTTTATTTGTTGTAGACTTGCAAAATTTTATGGGCCATAACCTTTTGGGTCCCAGTAAATTAAATTTGTTTATGTGTTGTTGTCCATGTATAGGAGGAATTATTGATCACAAAATGCAAAGTTGTTTGAATGATGTGCACTTGGTTGAACCCTCAACAAAAAAGGAAAATGCATATCTTCTTGTAAACACAATTGTTCATTTGGGCCAAGTACATAATCATCCCTCTTGTTTTTCCTTGGTTTTTTTAGTGTTATTTATCTGATCTCAAAATGCTCTCTTTTATATTTGACATTTGAGCTACATATTTGTAGTCTTACATTTACTTAATGAAATAAATTAGTGGCAACCTTGTTCATTAAAACTTTTTGGTTCACAGTATTTTGGTCCATGGACTAAGTTTTGCATTATGTTGTCGCAACCCTACTTTGAGAAAGTGCGAGGATGAAACTCACACTCCCAAAATGGGGACTTCGAAATCCTCTAGGACTTCCAAAACTTCAAAGTTCAATTGCAGGGGTCAAAACACCTTGCATTAGGGTGTTCATTATATCATTGGAAAGCTATCAAAGTGTAGATGTCGAAAATGTGCTTGCATGGGCCATTTGGACATCTATAACACACGTTATGGCAAAAAGAAAGGCCAAGAATCAAAATAACAGTTTGACTCCCAACCACTAAAAGTCAAAAATCGACCCGACCTCGGTGCGTGAAAATGGAGTGCAACACACCATTGGAAAGCTCTCAAGGAGACCTACAAGTTTTCTTCAGACCTCATCCCAATCGGAGGTCTGAACAAAGAGTTATGACCTTGCAAAGTCCAATGAATCTTAATTGGGACAATTTCGGGACTCCTCCTTGGGAGTCCCGGGACAAAAAGCCATTTGGATGTGGGTGCTGCAGAGAGGTGCAGAGAATATTATATGGGGGAAGGTGGTGGCTTCCCCCGAGTTCGGGCCGTGGTGAGTCTTATGAGTCCAGAGTTGCCCGTGGCTTGTCCTAACATCAAAGGTGCTCAAGAAAGTGAACTAACCAACTTGTTGGTTGGTTTGATACAGGTTTGAGTAAGTAACTAAAGCTTGTCACACTTCCTAGTCCCATCCCCAAGGTTCAACATGCCCCTCTACCCCTTCTAGTGCTGAGAGTTGGGAATGTGCCCCATTTCCTCATAATTTTGTTGTTTGAGTAACTTAGGCCCATCCTGGGTCTAACTAGGCATTTGGGAATGCGTCATATGTGGTGTCCTTATATTTTATTATGCTTAAAAAGTTCCACAATCGTTTAATAGAGTTGGTAAACACATTTCTTTTTTACACTTGAAATTAATTTGTATTTTAGTAATGGGAAATCACATAAATGTGTAAGTGGGCATGGGAGTTTATTTGTGGTGCTTTAACCTACGGTTTCTTTTCATCCATGATCCTACATTTCAATGGGAGTCAAACATTATGTTCAAAAAGTTGTAGTTTAAATTTCAAGGTTTTCAAATTAATGAATTTAGTGGTGATGCTATGGTTGCTGGTCATTACCATACATACTATCAAAACTCTCTAACATCATTTGATTTTTTTCTGTTGTTGAATCAACTCTTCAGTTTAATCTTCCTTTTATTTTTTTTAGGGTTTCAATTTTATTTTATTTTTGTTGATATGTTGTCAAATTGAAAATCTTGACCACCTTCTTATCATTTCATCTATGATTTTTTTGACATAATCATATATATATTTAAGTTTTCAATACAAATGGAAATCTTTGAATCTCATGATTTCCTCAGCTTTGGTGATTGAATTTAGGTTTTCTGGGAGATCACCACTTGTCATCATTGATCCAAGTTGTTGTCATGTGAACAATATTTTGCTATTCATTTTGGTCTAACATTTCTTTAGTTGGTTTAACTACGAAGGCATGTTCTTTTGTCTCACATTAAAGAGAGGTAAATAATGTGAGTATGTATTGAATTGTGCTAAGTTGTGTTAATTAATATCCAATAACACATCATTGATTGATGATTTCTTTCTCTAGAGTAGAAGAAGATGTAGACACGTCCAACTTTGAATTTTATTATCATGAATGCGCATCTTGAATGTACAATAGGTGTTTGTTGTTCAATTTGTGGTTTTAGTGGTTTGTGTTTAATGAGAGGAGTTGAAATAAAATGAGATTTGATAAATGATTGCAAGAAATTTGGACATGTGTTAACCATCAACTCCTAACATCCAATTGTAAGAAAAAATGTGAAAATATTTAAGATAGAATGTTATAGAAATGGAATATAGTTAAGTCATTGTGGGGCTTTGTTTTGTTTAGTAGTGAATGTGCTCTTTCAAACCATCAATGTGATATTATTTATTTTTCATCCTAAAGGAACTTGGAACATACATGTACACATGTAAAGAATACAAATCCTCATGTTTTTTAACTAGCTCAATGTCTATAGCAAAAGAATTACTAGGAAAAAAATTTGCAACAATAAAATCAATGGTAATATAATCAACAGTAAGATAATCAATTTGATTTTGATAATTTTGTTTCAATTCTAGATGACCCCAATCCTCCACCTTGTGATTCCACATTTTCACTTGTGCATTGGATTAGACATTGTAAAACCATCATTGGGCTATCAAATAAAGACAATTTTTTTTTTTGAAAAAGTATTGTTTCACCTGTCATTCAAGTTGGAAGATGTGATTATGAGGTCTACTACACAAATTGATTGCTATGAACAGACAATTTTCAGAAAAAAAAGATGATTGGGATCAATATCTCATCCATATTATAGAGGTGATTTTGTAGATCGTGTAATGTACCACAAGGACCCATTCAAAACATTATCTTCTGTGTTTTCATCACCTAGTTTCAAAAAAAACTTTCAAATTGCACCAAGCAATGGCATTCACCAAGGTGTTTACTTTACCCCCAACATTAGCTTGTGGTGGATACAAATGCAGGAACCAATTTTAGTCTTAACTCTCAAGTTATAAATTAAATATTTGGAGATTTGAGTTAGCATTCCTAAGGTGATCAAATTCTTTTTGACAAATTGTGGAATGTAAGAATTCTTAAACACACGATGTCCAAGGGTTGTAGTAGCTCCATTAATTTTGTATCACGACAAAACAATTTTACCTAATGACGGGGGAATGACAGGGTACTCATTAGTGATGTCCATAGCAACCAATGCATGTGAAAACAAGCATTAGACAAAGGCCATGCATTGACTAATCCCCAAGGTAATGAACATTAGGTTCTCCCTTTATTATATGCCTATGTTTATGACCACCATGAGGGTTATAAGGTGTGTTGTGTAAGTTCATGCTACACATATAAGTACATTCATGTTTTATTTTTGTGAAAATTTTGAACTTTCAAAATAAATTTAGGTTTTTCATTGTCTAACCAAAATGACTTATGAAGTGTGTTGTTTATGGATTAACAAGTTACATGTACCTATGACACAAATCAATGTTAACATCCATGTAGTTCATGCATGTGTCCAAAACAATCCTTAAGGGAGGTGGAAAAAAAGTTTGATTATTGAATTGAAATAAGAATGTGAACATTGGTCATGAAATGCTTGCATTTACAAAAAAGGATGTTGATTTGTTGTCAAAGGAAAATTCACTGCATTTAATAAAAGCAAGATAATTTTGCCTTCCTACCCATGAATTTGAGTCTTAAATTCTTTTATAATTGCTTCTCAAATGTGCATGTTCATTACATACTAAAATACCTTGTATTGCATCATGTCATTTATTAATGTTCATTGTTAGTTTCAAGGAAATTTCCTTTGAAGGTGGAATCTTTCCATGTGTTTGTAGCATAGCAAACATACATTGGAACTTATATACAAATACTCATAGAGGTTAAATTTAAACCAATAGTTTTGCTTTGTTTCTAGCTTTTAGACTCAAAGAACTTCCTCTATATGTAAGCATTTAATTTGTTTGTACGAAAACTCCTATGGGTGGGTTGTTTTTGGGTAAAAGTGCATGTGTTATTCACTACATTTGCATACACTAAATCAAATTGCTATATATGTGTAATTGGCATTAACCATTGTGATTTACTATAGTGTGCTCTTTGGGGATTTAGTGGGGGAGAAATAGATTGGGGCAATCCTTATAAAGCAATCCATGTGGATGATGCTTCTCCAGGAAAATCTAGGTGTTTTTTAACAATTATTGACATACTATAGGGAATTGCTTTGGTTTCCATAAACTCCAAAAACAATTCAAGCCTAAATCAATGCCCTTTTCATATTAAAAAACATTCAAAGTATCAATCATTTCGAATTCTTAGAACCAACAAGGGTGGGTATTTTTCTTCAAATGCGAATTTTGTTGCCTTTGAACATTGTTTTGTAATGTAGGTAATTTCAATTCCACACTTGGTTAGCATTCTTGTGGGGGGTTTTGTGAATCTTGAAGAGTTAACAAGTGGTTGCCATGAAACTTGCATGGCCATGTTGTCTTCATGAACATGACTTTGTGAACATGGGCCCTTCAATTATAACAAAAAATTATGAAAAGGGGGTTCCAGACAATTGACATTTGGCATAGAATTGTAGTTGTGGGTTTTTATATTTGAAGCATACTTGTACAAAATTGATTTGGCGAGACAAATAGGTTGGAGGTATTCCCACATTATGTTTAGGGTCTTGACTAAAACTTGTTAAAAAGTTGAACTTTTGCTAGATTTCTCAACTTATTCACATAATTTTAATGCCATACATGTTAATCTTCAAAGTGTTGTTTAAGGAGGGTCCATTGCATTCAATCAAGTTTGGATGTTGGATGTTGGATGTTGTAGGTTATTGTGCCATGTTTGGTTGGCCTACATTTTGAAAACATAATCCAAGCACTTTGTGAAGTTTTTTTAATGGTATGAAACTACATGTCACACTACGGAGTACATTGAGGAAACATTGAGGAAATTGGTCCCTCCAATGCAAGAGTAAGTTTAGATTCAATCATTTTGAACTATATGGTGTTTTCCATATGATGATGATGGGTTGAAATCTTTGAATATAAATCATGCAAACTTATCTTTCCAATTTCATATGATGAGTTGTGTAGAACATTGAATCCATTCAAAGGAATGTTGTCTTCATGGCAAAGATTCGAATTAAGTTGGTCAAAGTCCATGCAATGACACATTATGTGGATTCTATTTGTCGAGTTGGATATGTTTTGAGTATAATGCTAATATGTATGAACACCTCAACATAATCCTTCTTAAATAAGCCTATTGATTACATGGGCCACATTGCCAAACATAACCTTCAGTTTCAAACATTACAAAGAATTGCTAGAAACATGGATGGATTTGAAGTACCTATTGAATGGGTGATAAGTTTGGACAAGGTGAATTCCCAAATGTCAAAGGAATGTTATATATAATACCAAGTGTTCATACATAGACTTGAATGTACATTTAAATGTAGTGAAGTGGTCTAACGATTCAAAATTATATCATGGATTGTAAGTCATGGAATGTGGTCTCAACATCTTATTGGGTGTAGTTGGGAATTTGCGCCTTGTTTGGTTAAAGGATATTAACATGTTGAATGCTAAAGCAAACAACAAATATTGCTTTCCCAAAACTGTATATTCTATTTTATCATTCCATATAAGGATCATGGAGGAGCTTTTGAAGGCTTTTGAGGTTTACAAAGTGGACAACAACCTCATTGGTGGAGAGGTACAATATTCTACAACTTTGTAATTATTAATGTTCCTAATCTAATACCATGTTTGATGATGTTATTATATTAATAAAATATACGATAATGAAATTTAAAGTTGTTGTAGAAGAAGATTAATTGCTTGCATTAAGTTATAAGTTTTCATGACAATTGAATGTTATCAAAACATTTTGTAATTGTGCAGGTTTTACACAACTTTAGTGCTTTAACCATACATGTGAGAGTGGGAAAGTGATTCACATATTGGCCTATATATGCAAGGGCATCTCCTAGTTTTCATGGGGACCCTTGGTATAATGGTGTAACTATAGAAATGGAACCAAAAGGTCATCTTGAAGAAATCGAATACTTTGAAGTTATAGCATAATAGATATCTACAACATATTCCATGTTATCCAAGTCGTGCTTCATTTTTTAGAGAATGCCCATTTTTTTGTGAATAATTTCAAATTTTTAATTTAGTTAATTGAAAGACTAGTTGTGATTGGTGGTCCAATCTAATAGTTTGTCACACCAAAACACTAAAAAATCTACTAATGTTGATGGATTAGATCAGATCCTAGTGTGAGCTTTTAAAATTTGATATCTTTGACTTGTTATAGTAGTAAATACATTTGTAAATTTTATCTCAAGTTGTAATTGCCAAATTTTTTATTGTGAAATTCGAAAGTTATGGATTTCAAAATGTTCTTCTAGAAATCTTCCTCCCTCATGGAAGAACAAGTTGTACATGTTGTAACATGTTAGGAGAGAAATTATGGTAATAGGCTATTGCATTTTAGACCAATAATTCCATCGTTGGCACCAACAACAACAATGGTGTGATCTTGAGTAGTTGAATGTCATGAGTTATTCTATGACATCACCAAGTTATTTGCTTGTCATGTCAAAGTGTGGAACATGTAATAGTTTTTCTAAACCCTGTCATTTTCCATTTCCAATAACATACTACAACAACCACAACTTCAATATTATCTAAAATTGATGTTTTCCATGTACTTTTTTAATTAGTAGTTGGTTTGACTTTATTCATATAGTTTTGGAATGTTTTTCAAATTGTTTGAATAAGAAATATCCAACATCTACGACATATTTCATTCTTAATAGTAATGAAAGGAAAATTAAGGTTTGCTACAAGAATAATCTATGCTATCATGGGGATGAAATTGGACATTGTTGTAAACTTGAAAGAGAAGATTGTTAAAGCTAATGGGTTCATATGTAGGTGGAATGCATGTTGTAGTGGGTGTTTTGTTTGGCATTTACTCCTACATCCAAGGTCAACTACTTCATCAACCTAAGGATTAGATTCCATGTGTAATTATTGTTAGTAGTTGAGTTTAAAGGTAGGTGGTTAATGTATAAATTTTGCTATTGAAAGTTCCTAGACATGGGGATATGACTATCATTGGCATTCAAACCACTCCTCAATTATGTTTTTGGTCACTTTTTTTTAGGGTTGGGTTTCCTCTTGTTCATGCTTGCTATTTGGTTCCTTTTATGTTGTGAACCATGAAATATCCATAACCTCACTATGGGTTCATCTTCAATTCTTTTGAGATTGACATGCATTTTAAATATGGAAAAAATTTCAAAACTTGCAAAGATATTGACAAAGCTTTTGGAAAAAAATAATAATTTAGGATTGGTAAGCTTGTAACATATTTTAGGTGGTGCTGCTACAAGGAGGAGTAGCGAAGGTTTTGGTGTAAGTACTTGTAGTGCTAGCTAATGCCATTAGATTAGGTTGGTTGACTTGGAGCTATAAAGTATGGATGGTTTTTGTGATCTCACAATTTCTTTTGTGTTCAAATCATTTATTGACTAGTGGGTTTGTCTAGATGTTTCAAATTGTCTTCTCAAGGGGAACTTGAGTGTGAATGTGAAATTGAGATGTCCCTTGTTCAAATAAATTTCTTATGGGATGTAATTTGTGAGAATCTGTGTTGCCTTTGCTTGTGTGGAACTATCAATTTTACACTTTATTTTTGGGTACTAAGGAGTGTTTCTTAGATTATGTGTTGGATTAATAAGCGTTTCAAGCAAAAGACTTGCAAGCTTTGAAGACTATCACATCATTACTTTTGTTATTTCTTTTTTGTTTGAAGTGAGTAGTAGGCATGGGTCTAGTGCATGTTTGTGTTGGTTAAATTTGTAGATGATGAAAGGTTTTTCTCATTAATAAAGTGATTTGCAAGTTGAGTAGAAGCTTGAAATGAGTGGGTGTGCATTGCACGTTCAACTAGGTAACTTTAATGAAAATAGAGTTTTGGGGATGTGCTCCAAATGAACTTAGATGAATTTTGTAACCAAAATCAAGGTTTCATTAAAAGTTAATGGCATATGTTTGCATGATTGTTAGTGAAGTCAAACTTTTATCACATGTGGATACACATGCAATGTCTTTGGGAAAACACAGTCTAATGCTTAAGGGGTTTGGGATAAATTAAAAAGCCATGAACTAGGCCAAGTTACTCTTACATCAATTGTTCTATCTCAACAAGGTTTTATGCAACCTAGTGTGAGCTAAGAGTTATCTGATCTAGATAGAAACAACCTTTCATTGTTAATCCTTTGGTAAAAAAAACTGGTTGAATTTGAATCTAATAAAACATTGAACCCCTCTCTTGTGTGTGTGATTCATCGTTTTGCAAGGGGAGCAAATTTCTTGTCTCATCAAGGCCAAAAATTAACACATACTTGCCAAAGGTTAACACATATTTGGCAATCATCTTCTCATTATGTTGCATGTGTTTATCACTAATGCCCACAACATGTTCATCACAATTCTTCACTTAACGTCATCTTTGTAATTTAGAGCAATCTAAGAAGTTAGTGTATTTGGTAACCAAGGCCTACTTTGACACTAGAGTGTTGTACAATGCTTGTGGTACATGGGCATTGAAGGCTATGTTTGGACTAGACCTATCACCTATGTTTATTAACCATGTGAATTCCCATTAATGATATTTAGTGTTGATCACAAGTTGGAACATTATAAATGTAGTATCAATTTGCTATGAATCAATGTCAAAACAATGTTAATAGTTGATTCAACACTTATCAAATGTAAGATTTGATTTATATTGAAACAATGATTATCATTTGCCCATTTGATATTATAACACCTTGTAGGATTGTATCAATGTTGTGACAATGAATAACATTGTTTCAACATCCTTAATGTGGTGATTTTATGTGATATGTAACAACATTAAAAATCCATTTTCATGAAGGTTGTAACAACATCAACTCAATAAATAATCAATTTGTGTTGTTTCAACATTGATAAAATCTCGTCCATTGAATGAATGTTTAAAAAATCTAAATTATTTCAAAACAATCCCAATGTTAATTCAATACATGTTGTTATAATGTCATCTCGACATCATATCAATGATTGTATCAACATTGAATGTTGAACATATTGTTAAGGTGCTGTAGAAGCACCCATACAAGGAGCTTGGGGCAAGTTTGTGATGTTGTGACCTTCACCATTTATTTGGCCTTTGCTTTTGTTAGTTTGAAACAAAGTTGGGCATATATTCAAAAAATTTAGATATCAAGATTGGTTTTGGTGTTGAATGGATCAAATATCACAAATTATGAAAATTTTGAAATGGTATCCTAATCATTGTATTTCAAGTTATGAAATCCAATAATGTAATATTCCAATTTGAATCTAATGAAATATGAGGAGGATATCAAGTCACTATTTGGATCTAGATTCCAAATAAAGGCAATTAAGGTTTGGAAAAAAATTGTAATTTATTTAATACTTAAGAATTAGGTTTGAAAAAAAAAAAAAAAATTACATTTTGAAGTTTTGAAGTAATTGTCACCCTATGTGTTGTGTTATTGCTCTATAAAAGTGTTTGAACTCACACTTGGGGCCCTGCTTTTTTTTTGGGTCTCCTTGTAATGTTGTGTTGTTTTGTCTTCTTGTTCGTTTTGTTTCATCATTTGCTCATTCGTTCCTTTGTGCTATTGTTGTTGTGACTTCCTTTCATGTTTTGTATTGTTACTATTGTGCCATCCCTTGATGTTTCATGTTGCTATTATTGTGAAAACCCTTTGTGTCATTATTGTTATGCCCTCCTTTTGTGTTCCTATTGTTGTGCCCTCCCTTCACACTTCACATTATTTTTGTTGTGCTCTTCACACTTAGTGTTCACATTTCACACTATTGTTGTTGTGCCTTCCTTTCATGCTTCACATTGCCACTTTTGCCTTTCATGTACATACTCCTTTACAATGTTAATGTGCCTTTCCTTTGCACTTTGTGTTGTTAATGGGTCTAAGCCTTTTGTGTTTGTAGCTTTTATTGCCCCCCCCTTTTTTGCATTTTGCAAGTTGGAGTTTGGAACTTTTCTTGATGATTCAACTTCATTATATGTGAAGTAGGTTGTTTGTACCATTTCTCATTTTGGTTCCTTTTTTTTTTTCCTTATATACATTTGTTTTGTATCTTTACGTTCTTTTTGCTTTGTTTTGTTGTTTTTGATGGTTGTATTTAGTTGAATGTTTTGACAATTTTGTGTTTTCTTGTGTATTTTGTGCATTAGAACTATATTTTGCAATATCATTTTTGCCTTATGATGAAAAGTGAGTCGATTTTATTCTTGCTTGTAAATTTTTACATTAATATTTTTTTAGGCATCCATAACAACACTACATTCCATATTTCATTCCTTGCAAGATATTTGTTTGCTTGAGTCTCTTTACCCTTGGTCTTGTTGAACACTCATGTGAAAAATGGAAATGTTTAGCAAATTTATGTAAATACATTAATCCAAAATGAAAGTGTCAAATAATGAAAAAAACTCAAAAGAATACAAATTTATAAACTCAAGGGTTTTAACACATGTTTAAAAAATGGTGAAGAAAAAACTAAACAAATTTTGAAACTATTGCATTATCAAAAAAAAGAAGTGAAAGCCACATAATAAGAATGCATTATGTGAATTTTTTTTTGTGTGAATGACAATGCAAAGTTACAATTCATGCACCTTCAATTATGCATTGTATCTCGTGTTATTCCATTCGTGTAATTCCATTAAACCCAAGAATAAAATTAAGGGTCTAATATCTCATTATAAAACAAGTGAAATAACATTTAAAAAAAAACATATTGATGCAGACCATTCCATAATTTTCAAAAAAAATTGAAAACAATATAAATTTACAAGTAAAATCATATTGTTTTGAGAAGCATTGCAATTTAAGGCAACAATTTTCTTTGTTATAATCAGCAACCATCAATAAAGATTACTTAATAAAGTTATCTCTAAGGTCACCCTCTTTTTCACCCCTTATCCCATGTGCTTTTACCCTTTATCCCTCTTTCAGTGGTATCCACAAAGTAAGAAATTTTTATTAAATATCAGTATTAAATGCTGAAACTCAGCATTTAATGCACAAGGTTCAAGAGTAATTATAGTAGTTGTACATGTAGGAGCAGTGAACATATATGTAACAGTAGGGGAGGCGCTCAGAAAAAAGGAAAGAGGGGATGAAAATCAGTTTCCCACCAAAATTGGTGTAAAAACTAGTTTGGGTCCCAATTATTTCATTTGGCAAAATTTCATTTCCATTTACACATTTGATGCCCTATTATGCCAAAACTGGCTATTCTCACTCCCTAATCACCTGACTTTACAAGTAACTTTAATGTGTGCCTTCACTTTTTGACTTGACATATATTTCGAATCATTGTGAATGCTATGCATTAAATCAATCTTATGAACATTGGTTATTTTTTAATGCCTTGCATGCACCAATTACCATGACCTTGAAATTTAAAAAAACATTTAGAATTCACCATCTATGGATAATTTGATGCAAAATGATTTTGTTGTGATTTTGGAGTTTTCTGTACTGAAACAGACAAATATCATAAAAAATTGATATATGCCCAACACCAGTTTCAACCAATGTTGGTCCCATATATAGATTGATATCAATAATAGTCTGACCTAAGTCTGGTATCAGCAAAGTTTGATAAATGTTTTAGGTTGTTTTGTCTATAACACTTTCATCATCCATCTTATAAACAACAAAATATCTTTTGCAAACTCCAACAAAGTTATATAAGATTGCTTTATAACTCAAGTGCTCTATAGACTCTCTGCAACATGTCAAATTAACTTACAAATTGCACAATGTGCAGCAGATTAGACAATTTGATAGTCATCATTTTACATGATCACCATGATTAGCAAATTGTCGTATCAATTGTGCAATAACAAGTTTGATTATTGAAGAGTGGGTTTGCATTTTCCCAGCCACTTTCTTACTCCATAAGTACTACCTAATAATGTGAATGCTTCAAGCATAACTTTGAATAAGCAAATGCCCAACACTAGGGTTTTGTGAATATATTCAATTTAACGTATTAGCCATGTAAGGGTGATTAATTTTTTGAAAAATTATACCACTCATCTAGTAGTATGTAATATATTTCCTAGTGAAAGTAATACTAAAATAAAGCACATCGAAAAATTTCCTAGTTCATTTGGAGGAGATGCCTTCTTGGAAAACAGACGTAATCTTGGAAAATCACCCTATAATTGGGGAGAGTGTGGGGCAGAGTTAAGGGGAAAAACCTGATGCTTCTTGTTACGGTTTTGCAGTCGGGGGCCTGCGGCAGATCCACTGCAGGCACAGCTTCTCACTTCAGAAGTAATGTCCCAAATTGGGTCTTCATGTGTGATTCACTACAGCCACAGCTTCTCACTTCATAAGTAACATTCTGAATTTGGGTCTCACATGAGATCTGCAGCTACCAAGTCTGACCTCTGCTCTTGGAACCCACACTAGAACCCCTTCCCTGTTTTGGCACCTGGCTGACAGAAGACCAGTTTGAACAGATTCGGGCTCTGTTCATCATTTGAGCATTTTCAACTGACCAAAATGATCCATCCACAAAGGATAAGAGTTCAAGTGTCATCATCCTCAGGTACAAATGTACAAATGGCTAGGATGTAAGCTCCTGGATCAAGTCCTAGAAAGAATTTAAGCAGTTGTGATTTCTAATTCACATGCTTCAGTTGTTCATCATACTTGTGACTAGACAAGAAGAGATCTCCTATCTATGAATGAAGATTATGCTAGTGGAGGAATGAGGCCACCTATCAGTGCATAAGAAACAGAGTACTACAATGCTGTTCCCCCCATCCCTAAGGATTCAGTGGCATTATTGACCAAGAAACTATGGATGTTTTCAACCGCCTGTTTCGTGTATTCCATCTCTCTGTCCTTAATTGCACTGCACACATTACCACCCAAGAAAAAACTTGCATCAATCACAATGCACAGATTTGGACAATCACTGTGAAGTGCAAACAGACCCATCATTCCATGCACTAATAAGTGGTTGCTTAAAAACAGTGGCCTTTCCATGACATTCATAACAGGTGAAGCTACCATCTATGACCAATCAGTTTGGGACCTCTGGTTGGCTTTATAAGCAAGAAATGAAGGGTGAGCTGTTATATAGCAACATAGAATTTACTGGCATGTCCAGCAAAAGTAACAGCAGGCAAAGTACTATGTACGTGCCACTGCAGATTTCAAAACTATGGAAGTATGGAATAATAAATGGAGAAGTACTAACCTGTGACTCATAAGTGAGAATCTGTACATGCTTGCAAACACAAGCAAATGGAGGCCGATGGAATAGAAAAAAATGAAGGTCCGTGCATACCTGTAGTAATCACTCAGTTAGACTGGCCTGCAATACAACCATGAGAAGATACAAAACTTCTTTTACATTCATAAATTGTGAAAGTCATGTGTATTCATTCCAGGGATTTGGTGGGAAGAGATTTTTACTTATTGCCCAGGAAAAATCGGCCACTTGTAAGAGTGATTTTATCACGAATCCCAAGCTCCTTATACCTCCGATCCTTTTCCTGCAAAATTCACAAGGTGGAGATAAATCAAGTGCAAGGACATTGCATCAAAAGCATCCTTTCATAATCTTTGACTAGAGTACACAAACCAAGTTCAAAGGAAAAAAAGATTGACCTTCAAGTATGTTTTGCTGGATGTTTCTGGAACAAAATAACTTGGGGAGCACAGTTTCAAAGTTTCCTAAAGTTTATAGGATGACTAAACAGCACAACATAAGAACAGCAACCTTCTTCGAGAATGCAGTAAAAGGGTTGATGTCGTCTTCATATATTTTCTTGTACTTGTTTTCAACATCTGCTCCAGTCCCTGATTCCAAATCCTCCCGATGCTGCACAGCCAATAGTTCCTGAATTGGTCCACGATAGCATGCCTCCTCAATCAAACACAGGGTTCACTTTCTTACAAGGATCATTTTTTCAAAGTTTCATTTGACAGTAACACGGACAACACCATAGGTCGATTCCAATTGAATTGGTCATGCTATGCTACATGAAGAAAATCAACAGGGCCAAATCCATATTCTGAAACTTAGGACATCTCCACATGACTCAAAAGAAGCTGCTCAGCTGGGTTCAAGCATAACAAAAGGAACTGGTGAGGAACTTTGGAGGTAAGGAAGATAGCCATCTAAACCTTCTTGGGTGCCCGAGGAACAGGTCTGTCCATAGTGTAGTCCTGCACATAGCGCATCTTCTCATATAGCTTCACATTATCAGCTTTGCTGCGTTCAAGCTCTGACATTAATGCTTGGCATTTGTCCCTTGCTGCTGTCAGCTCCTGCAGCTCCCCACCCAACCATTTGAGTCAAAATTGCATTACTAGATTATCACCTCTAAGTGGTCATATGGGTAATCATCACACACCAAGTCAGTCAGTCATATGTTGTCATAAACAACTAGAGTTGAAAAGACTTGGGGACAGCAAAGACACTTCATGATGACAAGTTTAGCCACTGTGGTATGATAGAAGCTTCCTTGGATGCTTGGTCATTTCATGATCAATGCTTTGCTCCTCCATACTTCCAACCTGAAGAAAACTTGGACTGTGTTCAGAAGTTCTCTGTATCTACTCCTGAAAATTACAGGCAAAATAATCAAGTTCTGAAAGAGACATGAAGCACTCACTTCCTCTGTCTCACGAAGGCGTTGACGAAAGCGATCACGCTGACTGCATATGACCTTCAGCATTGAATTCTCATCCTCATCTCCCATGTTGTTCCCACCTCCTCCATGCTGTAAGGACACATGATCACACATGCTCTCAGATATTACAGCTTAGATTAAGGACACACCATATGAACCGATATCACAGTCTTTTAAACATTTAAGGGAAAAATGGCACTATCAAAGAAAGACTGGACCCATTGGGTATCCTGTGAGGAAAGAAAGATGTACCTCTAGCAAGTCAGTCATCCGTGAGTCTGGAACATCCCAATCATCCATTTGCCTACTTGCTCGTCGATCTGTTGCACCATACCCCTGTATACTTTGCAAACAATCAAGTGTACTGTGAACCCTTGCTTGCCTCAATTTAATTATTCATATAGCATGCAACTACTTCTGAAGAGTGTTTTCCTAAAATATTTACTTGCTTGATTTCAATTCTCCAGCAAAGTCTGATGATTGGAACTCTGTCAACTGGGCAGGTAGAGGTGCATGTGCACCAATTTTAAGACTCATTTCTAGCTAACAAACATCTTCACAAGTACTGAGAAGTTCTCCATACTTTGATTTAAATCAACTAGAATTGACAGATGATGCAATAATAAGGTTACAGAGATTTCAGATCTGACAACATATCAGCAAATAGGAAAACGAGGAAAAATACTAAGGAAAAGGACATCTCATGGAGAAGGCCCAGAAACAAAAAACCAATGCAAAAGCACCTTGAGGATGTCTTCTTCAAGCTTCACAATCAACCGTTTCTGCTCTTCAACCTTGGCCTCCAACTCCTTAACTTGCTCTTCTGCAGCTGCTGCCATTGTTCTCCTCTCAGAAAGTTCAACCTACCCAGTGCCACAATCCCACATCCTTTGGTTCCAAATAAATGTTGACTTTTGTGCCAGTTCTTCTGAGCTCTGGACAGGACAGTCTAGTGCTATCTTCTTTTATGCTAAGCTCTTTGACCTCTCTGTGAAATTACACAATATGCTTATGAACTTCTTACTTCTGTCTTTTACAGTAACCAAAGCAATCTGTGTGTCATATTAAGGACCCCCTAGCCACAGTGGGCACATGGATTCCATATGAGCCTGAAGGCTACTTAAAATAGTCTTGGAATGCTTGGCTTCTCAAGATAGCAGTGCTGCAAAGATTCATTGAGCACATATTTAAAGGTTCTTGATCACACCCAGCTCCACTATCATCATGATATTGGCTTTGTTTATTTTAGGTCAGATAGCTAATGAGATTGCAGAGAAACTATAAAGTAACTTCATGTCAGTTCCTGCCAAATCAAAACAAATATGAAGAATGACTGCGGTTGCAAAGTTGTGAGTGTCACTCACAAACTTTGAGATCATCAACCTTCATTATGAAGGGCAGTGACTAGCTGCCATCACTTCTGACTGACTTCATCAGCTCCTGAGAGTGGGTGTACATAAGTATGTAATAAGCTACTCAAAATTTTGGGCAAATAAGCTACAAAAATAATGCACCCACAGTTTCTGTAACAGTTCTGGAAGCACCAGGAACATTTGGTAGTCATGATGTCAGCTAGCTCTTTCAACTCTATTTTAGGTTGTCTCTGTCTCTGATCTGGGTAGTAAACTCACCTTTACTAGGGTAAGCTCATGCTCCATCTTCCGGTTCTTCTCCAAGAGTAAAGTCTCCAGTTTCCCAATGTCTTCACCTTGGACAGCTATTTCCCAGTCCTCAGCTTCTATAGAGTTGTAGCCCACTGCCTGGAATCATCAAGAAGATTAGTCATCACATTCCTTTGGACATTGTTACTAACACAGGATAGCCCAGATCTTGAACAGAGCTTAAGTGAACAACGACTGGACCATATATTCCACAGTGCTCAACCCAAAGAAAAAAGCTGCAGTGCTCCTAAATGTGTTTCACTGGTTAGTGGAGCAAATCCATTGATGAAGCATACAACTGAACTATCATGGCATATCCCTGTGAAATTGAGTAAGACCTGCAAAATTTTCACTTGTTTCCGTAGGTCCTCCACTTGCTTAGCTGTTGGTCGTTCACTGAGCTCTCCCTGAAGCTCTACAAGGACAGCTTCCTACAACCAACAGGCACTTTAGATACAAACTATCTTGGCTAACCTTCTGGCTGGAGAGAATTCTAAAAGTGTGGTCAATAACCAGTTTTGGGATCAAGCATATTTATACACAGCACACACCTTCTCATTGACAAGGGTGTTGAGCCTTTTCAATTCCAGAAGGTGCTCTTCTCGCTCTTTTGAGAGTGCATTCTCAACATTTCGAAGCTCAAGGTGGAGCTCTGATATGATCTTCTCCTTCGCACTCAGGGATGCTTCCAGGTTGCTGCTTGCCTCCTCATCTTGCCTAATTTCATGTGGAAGCATAAAATCAGAACCAGACTACATCGACAGTCATCACCTTGGTAGTACATCTTAAGACCACATTTTCTGAATCACAGAATGCCTAGCCCAACATTGTGAGTTGAAATAAAAATGTACAGCCACATTTACCGTTCCTGGAATTGAGCCTCCTGGTTGTGCACTGCCTCCAGTTGCAATTGCAATTGCTCCTGCAACCTCAATGTTACACATGGTTGACATGGTAGCTAAAAGCTGAGAGATTTTGTTGAAAGTCTAATGACACTGCTACCAAGAGCAGCTGAAGACCTGTGCCTACCTCAGCAACCCTTACACTGTTACCTTGTAGTTGCAGCACACTCACAAAAATTCCATAAGCATGAAAAATGCAATAAACCTTTTCTCTTTCAAGGCTCAGGAGCCGAGATTGGGCACGATCCACTTCATCAGTCAATAAATTCAGCTCTGACTGCTTGGCTGCACTGATCTCCTCTGCAAGAAAACGTTTGGAAGTGAGGCAACCATATAATTATGGGAACATCTGGCATTCCAACCATCCACTGAGAACCATTGCCAGGGAGACACTTTCGAGAAAGTTAAGGATTTTAAGGTTCTTGGCACCAGACCTAAAACTCCAGTCAGCACTGGTACTCTAGTAAATGATAAAAAAATGCTTGCTATGCTTGCAAGTGTCAACTTGCCATCAAATAATACAATGTGACTGATTTGAAACAACAAACTTAACAGAAAAGGTGTTGAGGAACACACCAGATTGAGCCTGAAGCTCAAAGAGCTGGCTCTGCCCATACTCATGAAGGCGCTGCATATTTTGCACACTTTGTGTAGCTGCCCTCAACTGATCTTGCAGCAATTTTTCTCTAAACAAAGAAACCAAAACAAGAAAATATCTGCATTTTAGATCAGTGCATCTCTATCAACTTGAGACTTTCTGCAAGTTGGTCATATACCATATACCTCAGAATTGCTTTGCAAAACTTCATCTCTTTCTTTTTATGGTTAACCCCACAACTATCAAATTGTATGCTCGACTTCCCTCGCCAAACATTTCAGTCCAAATCAACAGGTGGTTCAGGCAACAATGTCCTGTCACCCAAGGACACCAGAGTGCATTGCTCCAGAAAACAGCAGGCAAATCGTAAATAACAGAGTTCTTCCTAGGCAGATGCTATACCTCTCATTGAGAGCTTCAAGACTCTTCTGATTTTCTTCTGCCAAGCTTCGTTGCTTCATCTCTACAATCTCCTTCACTTTCTCCTCCATCTACGAGCACCAAACACAGCTGAGTAACAGCAGTTCCCTTTTTGTGAACACTGCAAATGTATCACTGCAGAGCAATGCAGGTCCAAATTCCCAGAGCTCCCCCAAGGATTTTATGAAAACCCCAACTACTTATAACTGGCAGTACACATCCTGCAGCCATTCCTATCACCATCAACTTGCTAAATCTGTAACCCTAATTATAACAGACATACAGCAGCAGTCATCAACTGGCAAGAAAGAGTTGTGATTAATGAAAATTATATGAACTGCTTCCTAATTTGCTGAAATGCCTAGAGATCAGACATTAAAGATTTCAAAATTAGGGTTTGGCCAGGGAAAGCACAATGCTGAAACTAACCTGCTGTTCCAAGAGCCGGTTTCGCTCCTCAAGTCGACGAACTGTGGCTTGCTGATTTTTAAGATAAGCAGTCTCAGTATGATACTCCTCAAGTTCCTGCTTCATTTTCCGATTCTCCAACTCCAGCTCTGCAATCTTACCTGCCAACTCCTGCCAAAAGAGAAATCTGGTTTTTCAGAAACGAGTGAAAGAAACCTCTCTAACATGATGGTCTCTGAGAAGAGAAGACAAAAGAAAGAATGTTATACACTTGTGTACTAAACAAGATACTTACTGTGGCAGAGGAGAGGGCTGGAGCAGGATCAGGTGCCTCATACAGTTTTTGGTAAATATTAAGAAAAGCATTCTCTCCAAATTTGGCACGCTTTGTTAGATTGTCAACCTCCTCTTGATAGCCTTTCAACAATGCAGGAAATGACTTTGTCTTCTCCTCTTGTGAAGCTTTCTTGAAATCTGCAACAACAATGGAGGAATGAAGGAAGGAAAATCCTCAGCAAAATCTTGCTAAGAAAAATCTCTCTTGGATTCCTTGAAGGAAATTTTGCATTTTGCCTGCTGAACATCTAAAGGATGGCAAATTTTATATCTCCATTGCACGACTTCATCATGGCTACAGATCTTTACACACACCTCGGGTGCTCTCTGCAAGCTTCCGTCGATTCTTGAGGCTGCTCTCTTGGTTCTTGCCGATCTGTAGACCTTGATCGTCCAATTGCACTCTCCATGTCTCCAGGTCAAAATCTGCCGACAAACAGAAAACAGCAAATTCGCATGCAGTCCTTTCTTAAGTTTGGATCTTGCTTTCTGTAAGCATTTTCCAGCATGCGATCGATCGCAAACACCTCCTCCGGAACCCACCTCAAGCTTTCTTTTTCCAAGAACAAAAGACTTCTCTTGCTACAACAATTTCGAAGCTTTTTGCTTACCTTTCCAGAATGCGTAAACCACCGAGATCGGCGAAGCCGAACTGAATGTCTGTGCCCCTGCCGGTAAAAGAACAACAGGCCGTGAAACTTCCTTCTCCACTGTTGTTGCGTTATCAACAACCCCGCCCTCGTCTCCTTCCATCCCGTCACGCAACCTCTCCTATTGTTGCCCTTTGCTCAACCTAGAAGAAGAAGAAGCCACAACAGTCCTTCTCACTTGTCATTATCCAAGAAATCAAGACCAAAAAACCGAGACACGAAAACCAAACAACAACCTGAAAGAAAAGATGTAAACTATGACGGCAAGAACATCAAGAGAGCAGCAACATTCTCCATGAGAACATATTATTATTATTATTATGCAATAGATAATAATCACAAGCAAAACTTCTCAAGGACAAAAGAATTCCAAGACCAGAAAATACAAAATACAAAATTCTACAAAACAATCCACTTCAGATCAGAAAGAAAAGATCCAGATTCTAGACACCAGAACAAAAGACCGAACTCTTACTATTTCTGCCTGCAACGAGAGCATCACAACACTGGTATTATTATTACAGCCATATACAAAACGACATGATTGATTGACTCCAAATGAGAAGGGAAAAACAAAAAAAGAGAGAAAACAAACCTTCGCTTCCAAGTGATCGTAATGAAGCTTTTGAGAAAGAAATCCAGCGATCCGACAGCGTCCGTAGAGAGACAGCAACAACAATAACAACAAAACACCAACGCAAAAACAAAGAATGAAAGAAACAGCGACAAACACGAAGGGGAGAGAGAGAGAGAGGAGTGCAAGAGGGAGCTTGTTCCAGCGTTCACGAGTTCCCAATGCATAAATAACAAGCTCCCTTCACACCTGTTCACACGTTCTTATGAGAGAGTGGATTGCAAGAGGGAGCTTGTTCCAGCGTTCACGAGTTCTCATTCCATAAATAACAAGTTCCCTGCACACCTGTTCACCCCGTTCTCCATGAGTTCCCCAGGTTTCGAAGACGAGGAGGACTTCTACTCGTATCGAACGCTTTGTTTTTCTGTTCCCACGTTCTCACGTTCCCATCTTCGTCTCTCTCCTTTCGTGCGTCAGGCTGGCTACTTCACGAGGGTTTTTGCGCCCTTCGCTGTTTCTCTTTTTTTTTTGCTTTTTCTTTTCTCTTGCGTGTGTTTGTTTTAGTTTGGGTGTTTGCGTTGTTTTTTGAGATCGAGTTTTGTTGCAACATTTTTGGGTTTTGCTGTTTTTTTTTTTTTTTTTTTGGGGGGGGGGGGTGTTTGGCTTGGGGGAGGGGAAAGGGGGGGGGTTTTTTGGGGTTTGGGCCCCTGCGGTTTTTTTTTTTTTTTTT
>Ga0116231_10004992_pt1 | contig 26499 bp, 18 predicted proteins | sample S1TSphgellanicum_2_FD_89695 | JGI IMG/M metagenome (GOLD analysis project Ga0116231, IMG submission 89695) | Host-associated microbial communities from peat moss isolated from Minnesota, USA - S1T2_Fd - Sphagnum magellanicum MG | ecosystem: Host-associated > Plants > Peat moss > Unclassified... | reverse complement strand
TTTTAAATTATTATTTTTGTATAAAAATTTATAAAAAAGTTTTTTTTTTTTTAAAATTTAAGAAAAAACCTGGTTGTTTGTCACTTTTTTTTTTTTTTTTTTCTTGATTTATATAGTTTTGTGTGATTGGTTTTATAGGTTTAAAATTATTGAATTGAAATTAACAATTTTTAGAAAGTGGGGCCTATTTGCAATTGCACTCCTAATAAACCTCTTTCCTTATGGGCACAAAATGTCCCATGTTTTTTAATTTATCATGTCTCATTGAACCTTGTAGTTCACATCACCCATTTGTCCTTTCACATACCATCATAACCTCATTCTCCACTACCTTTCATATGGAAAGCACACACCACCCACCAACCCCCCATACCATTTTAATAACACATTCACCACCCATTAACTCCTCTACCAACCCCTAGCCCTTCATTTAAATGTGGACCATGGGAGCCCCAACACAACATTTTCCCAATTCCCCTAAATAATGGACATGTAGGACCTTTTCCCCCTTCCATTCTATTAGCCCATAGTTGCCCATGATCAAACCCTCCCAACATGCCTATAACCTCTTGCCCAACTTGTGATTATCAATTTACTCTTCAAAGGTTAACCCATCATCTACGTTCATGTCAAACATGCAATCCATCTAATCTAAACCTACATACCCTTCTTTATTCCCAACCTGTCAACATCATCATGGGCTTGGGTTTCTGCATTAAATATCCTTGGGTCCTTCCATCCTGGCTTTTGTTGTCCTCGATTATACAACTACATCCCCACCGCTTTCTAACGTGATGTACAAGTGGCATTTCATTTTCCACTAGATTAGCTAGCACAAGACCTTTATGATGTGGTTATTTGGCATTTGTTCCTCTTGTTACCCCAATGTTGTCTTGTTATACCCTTTCATGGAGGGGCAATAGGGCATAAGGAAACACAAATCTGACTCAAACATTTTCTAGCAAATGAATGGGAAAACCTATAGGCGGAATTCTTTTTAACGGCCCAAGCTCTAACAAGTTTGAATTGAATGCCTCCTCCCCAACACAATCTTCTAGTTCATAAACACCTTCTCCGCAATTTAGTCTTTAAACATGCAAGGGAATACTCTCGAGCAACTCGTGCTCTGGCACCATTATTGACACACTCATAAGTCCCTTACTAAACCCACTTGAGGGTCCAAATACGTTGAATTGCAGAAAGTTGGGACTTGAGGGCCGCTCCCGACTTCCAGCACTAAAAGGGGGTAGAGGGGCGTGCTAGAAGTCTCGGGATTAGACTAGGAAGAGGGACAAGTATTATCTCACTCGAATCTGCATCCAAAACCAACCACAAGAGGGTTAGTTCACATTCGAGAACACCCTTGGGTGTTGGGACAAGCCACAGGCACTTGGACTCACTTGACTCACCACGGCCCGGACTCGGGGGAAGCCACCACCTTCCCCCATATAGTATTCTCTGTAGCTTTTGGTGGAGGCTACATTCAAATGGCTCTTTTTCCCAGGTTGGAATCCCAGGACTTTGAGAGCTCATATCTCCCGGCTCCGACCTCCGATTGGAGTGAGGTCTAAACCAAAGTTGTAGCTCTCCTCGAGAGCTTTCCAACGCCATATCACACTCTTTCTATGGACGTCGGGAAAAGGTCGATTCCCAACTTTTAGTGGTCGGGAGTCAAACTGCTAGTTCGACTCCCGGCTGTTCTTTTGCCCATAACTTGGGCTGAAAATGTCCAAATGGCACATGCGAGGCCATTTTGGGCATCTACACTTCAAGAACTTTTCATTGATATAAAGAACACCTCAATGTGAGGTGTTTTGACGCTTGAACTCGAGCTCTAAATTTTTGGGAATCCCGGAGGACTCCAACTTCCCACTTTTGGGGGTGTGAGTTTCATCCTCACACTTATCCCAAAGTGGGGTTGCGACAATTATCTTTTGCACCCACATCTTTTAAAATCACCTTCGTTCTCTATCTTACATTTTCAATCAGATGATTTCATCCCATTTTTCTTAGAAGACTTTGAACCAAATTCAAGTTTTCATTCGACTATTTCCAGTTGGCATTCTAATACATGTCACATTTATCTACAAACAACATTTTTAGGATGGTATTTGAACACCATCGAAATTATTTTCACCCAAAAAATTTTACAAATGGATTCCCATAATTGTTTCAACTTTATTCCCATATTGCGCAAGGTCACATCCCACGTCAAATTGTGCATATCCTTGGAGTGATTCACCTTTTAACCATGACTAAGCCCTCAAATGGAGTTTGTCCCATTGCCATGGGAGAAACATTGTATCAATCCACAAACCACGTTTTATGCCTTTAGTTTCATGATGTTTTTGCAACTTCATTTTTCTTTGCACTAATTTGTAATTGCAACCAAGGGTGGATGTGAAGCTATGATCCATGGTATCAAGTGCACTTGGGACCTTCACCTTAACTGAATGGTTTTTCAGCTACACGTTGAAAATGCCTTCAATTCGATGTCAACAGGAATCATATTTCAAGAATTTTATGTAGCATGTGGGGACATCATACAACTCATCCCCTTTGTTTGTGTATTTTATGCATTTGAATATCCCCTATTTTAAAATCATCGTAATCGTGAAGGTGAGGTCACGATCATCCAATTTACCATGGGAATCCATCAAAATGATCCTTTGGGAAGGGCATTATTTGCTCTAGCTCATTTTAGAACTCTACGTTCTATAGCTAATCGTTTCCCCTCTTGTTTATTTCCATTTATTGTGGATGATATTCACATCATAAGTTTGCCCTTCAATTGTATCATATGTATATGAACACTCCAAACTGAACTCTACAAGATAGGTCTTTTTAACCAACCTTAGAAATGTGCAGCATGGTCCCCGTCTAATTTGTTGCCTAACTTTGACGCCCCATCCTTGTTTAACACCCTATCAAAAGGAATTAAGGTCTAAAGGATTCCATTAGGTATTTCATCTTTCACATCATTTTTCATCAAAAATGTTTCATTAGAAGATGTTTGGCATGTTGATCTTTTCTTTAAAATGGATGAGTTCAAATAACCTTTGGAATTTTAATTCATTACATCGTGCAACGACCATCATATTTATTATGATGCACACCTCCATTTTCCACTTTCATAAAGTCCCCTGCTTCCTTTGACTCCTCCTTCTTTCAAGTGTTTAGGCACCTTTTAAGTCCAAGATCATTTAATAGCCCAAAAGGACCTCTAGCTTGTAAACAAACCTCTTCTAATAGTTTTTGGTGACATCAACTTCATATTGACAACCACCATCACCCAACAACCTATTTAAGGAATTGGGCCCTTGTAACTTCCATCATAATTATTAAGTTTATGGCCAATCAACATCCCTTCCTTCTTGAAGCCTTATCACAAATCGATAATAACACCTTCATTTTCCAATAACACCTCAAGGCGGCATGGAATCTCCTACTGCCTTAACATGTGTGTATTTTCTTCCTTTTGAAAACTCATCAAGCAACAAATGGTTCAACTTCAAGATTCCATCTTGAAATGTTTGCACCATCATGCCCTTTCCAGCATGCTCTACGACAAGATATCTAAGACCCATCGTGCTCGAATTTTATCATGTTTCAACCTTGGGGTGCTTGGTTTATAGCTCGACCAACTTTCCCAACCTTTTGATTATCTTCCCCATCACTTTCCATAACGCTCCAAATGTGACTTGGATTACCACATCCTTGAATTGCAAGTATCTCTTGATGCATGTGCACACATCCCATCAATGCTATAGGTGTCCACCTTTTACATTGTGCCCATGGCAATGCGTGCATGGACACCCATGATGTAATTCATAACACTTTTGCTACCGTTGCATGCAATGTCAACTTCCATGTGGGATGTGAATAACTACACGCACTTCTTTCAACCACATTCCATTTTTCTTGTAGATGAATTGACATTGTATTCACCAAAAATGGAATTCGTACCCTAGTCGATATTGTCATTGCCAATCTAACACGAATAGATTTACTTTGTTGATTGTACACAACTTGAAGATTTGCTGCCTCTAAAGTAATTCAAACCAAAGAAAAGAATTATCACAACCTACATCCCACTTATCACTTCCTCCCTTTAACAATTGAGGTGTTTGGATGTTTAGATAAACAAGTTGATGTGATCTTACACAATTATGCTAATGCCATGTGAAACTTCAAAGGGCTAGAAGGTCATCCTCTTTATGTCTTGGTTACTTTTTTTTGTCAAAATATCTCAATTACATAACAAAGGATGCAAGCATCCTCCATCTTAAGCCGGGCAATACTGATAAGTCTTGTTACTTCTCGACTTCCACCCTTTCAAGATGCACCCCCCATCACCACAGTTGACCTCCTACAGGAAGTCAATTGTTGAAACAAAAAGATTTTGACATCTAGTTTGTGTTAACTTCACATCTTGAAAATTAATCCTTTTCATTTTTCTTTTTCCCTTGTACATTTTTTGGATCTACGATGTGTTTATTAATAAAGTTTTGTAAGGTTAAAACACTAATTTGCCTTGATTGAAAATCAATGTATCACTCTTCATGTTGACGAGGCAATTTCATATGATAAACTTCAAATGGAATTTGAAAGAATTAAATTTTTTTATGTGTGGCAAATGTTCAATTAATTATTGGGTCCAAATTCTTTTAAATGTACCAAAATTTTATTATAATGTCATTTTTATAAAAAAAAACTATCTAGTCTTACTTACCATACCTAGAACACAAAATGAATGATATTGATTGATGTAAAACTATTGTGGTATCAAATATTATATTGTAAAATATATTTATTTTGTTTATTCATTAAAATTGATGGGATCAAAATATGAGAAGAATTAACTTCATTATGGACTAGGTTTTTTTGTGGACTAGGTTTTTTTGTCCTAAGTGGTACACCTAGAAAAAAATTCACCCTACTTAATAATTATTTGGAGAAACAAGTCAAAATTTTCAAATTCTTATGCCAAATTTTGATTCATATACTCAAAATACTAGTGAGAAAATCAAGTCTCAACTGTCATAATTATCATGATATTGTTGTGAAAGAAAAAATGGTATGAAATTGTGAATAAAATGTGATAGCCTTATAAAAACTTGCAAGTTAAATATCCCTTTTTGTTCTTTTACATTCTAGATTAATATGGAACATGTGAACTAAACTAGAAACTACAACATCTATCATGTTGAGGAAGGCATATTCCCAAAGCCAAGCACAAAATAGGTGCAATGAATCAAATGCACCTTAGTTTTCAACACAAAAAATATGCATGCCCATCAAGAAACTAATTTCCAAATTATTTTTCTTCTCCTTGAATTACGATGACTATGTTAAGTATGGTTAGGACTCTATGTTCTTGTAAAGAAAGTGGTGTGACACAAGTGGTTGATCACTTCCATTCAAGGGAAAAGTTTTAAGTTCAAATATGTTTAGCATGGAAATCTTCCTTCCTCAAATGACTTTCATCCAGGAAAGAAAAGACAATCATTGCTGGGGAACGATTGTGCTCCAAGCAAACACAACCACAAGCACACAACCATTCTCCAACAATGACTATCCTTCCTTCCCTAGATGAAAGTTTTCAGACAAAGTTTCCATAGTAACAGGATTTGAACCTAAAACTTCTTCCTTACAGAAAAGATGATCAAACAATGTGCCACAATAGTTTCTCTGACAAACACAATATGCTGACCATAATTAACATAGGTTTCATATTTTATGGACAACAAAGAAAATTTGAACATTAATTTCTCACTTGGCATCCCTTCGAGCATGCATACTTTATGGCTTTGAAAATTGAGCTACATTGCACTTGTTTCTTGCTTGCCCTTCCCAACATGCTCTCCTTCCCATGCCCGCAAAGTGAGCCCATCCATTTTCACTTACTTTCTGATCCAGTTGTGTGATAAATGGCAAAAGAGACCATGAATACTTTGCAGATCAATCAAATTTTCACCGGCCCATGCAAGAAAAGGAAAAGAGGTTCACTAACTCCCATCCTGTCATCGCATTTTCTTTCTTTTTCCCTCATAGCACTTTTCTTGTTGTGATCTTGGGCATCATGAATGACCAACAGGACAACCACTTTTCTTTCACATAGCACTTTCATCCTTTTTTATCCTTTATCTATTAATCTTTGTGAAAATCATTTCATAATTGTGTCATAAGTAGGCAATACCTTGTGTTGGCACTCCTTTCAACAAGGTTGGTAACACAATACAGACCACAAATGGAACAGGAAAAACCAGCAGTTTCAGAAACTCAGGAACACCAATGTGTGTGTATCAATGACTAAAAACATGGTTACATGATCCAATTGACAAAGCAGCATAAACAAGAGGGAAAATCCCATATGCAAAATGGATGAAGTGGAGCCAAGAAGTGCAAGTCAAATCCTTGGTCATGCAGGCTTGAATCAAATATTTAACACAGTTGGCTAGAGGCTTGAAGTAGCTGCACAAAAATTGAAAGTGGGAGAAAGAAAAACAAACTCAGATGCACCAAAGAAAGCTTTCAAATTTTCATGTCATAAGTGTACATTTAGATCCAATTTGGTGCCCATCATGACATTTGAAATTGTCTCATATCTAACTCAATACAGTTCTCCATGCTCATATCCACACTAGACCATTCAATCATATTTTAGCACGCTGCTCTGATGTTAGTAGCATTTTTTCAAACTGAATCAAGACCAACACATCAAAGCAAGAGCACCAAAACAAGTTCCAATGAAAGGGTTTCCTCTAACTTGTACCACATTGTGTGAATAGACACAGGGTACAAATGGGCTGACCTTTGCAAACTTAATATGAGACTGAGACCTCATACACAGGCTCATTTCCTAAGGAGAAGCTCCACCACGACCATGAGGGAAACATTCACCGTCTCCGTGCTCCACCAGCTCCGGCAATTCTTTGAGGCACAGCACCTGCTGGAGCCGCTCCTTGGCCACCCGCTGGCTCCTCTGGCATGTTAGCAATTGAAGTGATAGCATTGACAAGAATGAGGCCGAAGGGAATGATGTACATCCACTGCATAACAAACCCCCCAGTTACCAAAATCAAACAACTTGATAGGAAGTAAGTGGCAAGCTGGATTGCAAATTTACACAACTAACTCCTGGTATTAATCAACATGAAGCAAAGAGCAAGGAGAGACACAGATCTAGAAGCCATATAAGACAAAAAAGAATTGCTGAAATTAGGTTGGCAGACTGATGTCAAACATGGATTGCATGCCCAATGATTGGAAAACGCTGGTTCTAGGATAGTTGTTCAAAGTGTACCCCAAAACAAGAAGGATACAATTGTTTCTTTCCATCAGCAATTTCAAATAATTAGCAGGTGTTCGATATCCAAAGAGTCAAAACTGTAACAGTCCTTTGATATCAACAAGTGAGAAACATACATATTTTTGCCAGAAATTTTTCTCAACAACTTTTGTGGGCAAACCGTCCTCCCCAGTTACAAGATTCTCCAAGGGTGTATCTTCAAACATAGGTATCACCCTGCACACTTGCCAATAAACCTAAGCCACCAAGTTGTGTCCTCATCTGACATTCCTACAGTTTCACCTAAATGTACTGTGCTGCAATACTTAAGCAAAACCATGCTACAGGTAAATGGCAAATCAAGAGAGATCCACAAGGGAGGGAGAGATTGACTACTACCTCGTAGCTTGTTCACTGCTCTTGGAGACAATCCATGAGTTGAAAGTCCAGTCTGATGGCTGCCATACCAACTAGGAAACCTCAAGAGGATGCAGAAGTAACACAAAAGAAATTTGAAGCACTTTGTGTACAAACTCTTTCATAAGCTGGTAACAGAAGAGATGCATGAGATGTAAATAATAAAAATACAGAAAAGACTTTAGTTAATTATTCATTGGGCAATTATGTGATTCCTCCCTGGTGGAACTGCAGTGAAACAAACTAAACCCCAGTTTTAGTAGCATCCATATAGCAAGATTTTCAGGTGATGTCTCTCAAACTTCCACTACTTGTAGAATCACACCAGATTTACCACTGTACATAAGATTAAAGCCCACCCAACTTTACTCCAATTGCGTGACCCACACCAAAGCAGATGATTAACACTAGGAGAGCAAATCTCCAACATCTTTTGCACATTACAGAAGGACACATGTAGTGAGCCTCCAAAAGTGTAATAGTAACTCACAAAAACTTGAGGATGAGGATAGGTGCAATCAGCACCAGAAGAGTATGTGATGCCAATCACATTTCCTTGATCCTGTACACCCAACACAACTTCTACCTCTCAACACTCATAACACAAAAAAGGTGTGAACTTAATTTGTGTATCATTCCAATAGCAAACATGCAGTTAAGAATCAGAATGTATATGTGTATTGAATTAGGCACTTCAGGATACCATACCAAGTTCAAGTCAAAACGCTCCTTCAGACTTGCTGCAGCCAGGCAACGCTGCAATAACATCAATTTGAACTGTTGAGCTCCAAAAATTCCTGACCTAAACTAATACAGGAGGGCCTTTAATGGATACAGCAATCAAGCTACTTCTACTGATTGGATGGGGAGGGAAGAATGTAGTCCTGGAATAGTTCAAATCCAAAGGAACAGGTAACTCCATAAGGGAAAGTGCTTTGAAACAATTAACAGAAACAGACAGAAAAAAAAGTACAGAAAAGACAGGTGGTGGCAAGACTGCTCACAGCTTTAATAGAAGCCATCACATAGGTTTTTCCAGGGTCAATCACATTTGCTGGAATTCGAACTTTGTAAAAACCATCTTGTTGAACAAGTTCCTGTCCCATGCAGATTGCTCCATCATATCTATGAGATGGCAGAGAAAACTCCACAACAACACTTCAAAGATGATGTTTCGCCAGTTCTGGGAAAACTAAAAGTAAAATGACAAGGATGCATGCAGTCATAACCTTATGACTGCCAATTACTAAGTTTCAGATTTATCACCTACATCATGAAAAGCAGCAACAAACTGGCATGACTACCATTCTCCATCTCTCTCCCCCAAACACACAGAGGCAGGGAGGAGAAGGGCTACCTTGAAGGCATTCTCCTGAAACTCAGAGAAAGGGTTTCTTGTAAGCCGCAACTTGGACAAAGTCTGACACCAGACACAAACAGAATGCCAACATTGTTAGCACAGCACACAATAGTTCAAAGTTGAATAAACTTTGAAAATGCTAGTCAACATGAACTGGTATCCATTACTCTGAAAGCTCACATGTCTTTGCTCCAACTTTTCCAGACCATCTAAAAAGGTGGATACACAACAGGACACACATGAACTTTCTCTTGGTCAGCTCTGAAATTTTCACACCATTCATTTTCCTTCAAAACCTGGGATTGAAGATGATTTGAATACAGCCAATAAGCTATATGAGACCAAACAGATAATCCTTGGATTCTCGTTGATGTTTCCACAGATGTAGTTGTGGGATTCAAATGACTGTGGAGAAGTCCTCTGGTGAAATGATAACCATCCAGCAATGTGCTAACAATGATAATCATCTGCATACTCTGATTTGAAAAATACACCAGATTCTCTAACTGTAAAGGAAATGATTCAAAAATCAGCATCATTGGAGGCAAAACAAGAGTTGCTGAAACCAAAGTCCAGAGAATAATCTTTCCACATAGATTTCCATCCCAGAGAAAAACTTCCAAATCAACCCAGTTTTACATACAACTCAATAGATTAAATCTTAGCTCTTCCCCACACTGCCATTGAAAGATGCCAAACCCTAAGTTTAATCCAGGCCCAAATCCTCAGAGTTAGCGTTTGATTTGACCATGAATCCTTTGCAAAAACAAAGCAATGGAATTGGTCGCTGCTACATACAAGGCTGCAGTTCAGCTCAGCATCAGACTTTCAAGGCCATCATATCCATAGCAAGACACGGAGGAGAAACTTAAAATTACACAGTCCAATGCCATCGTATGTTGGCAAAAGATGGGTCTAAAGGGAAAGCATACCTGACGACCATGAGTTGACGCTCGCAGCCTCGCCGAAAAACTACCAGCTGGTGTAAATTCCGAATCGCCAAAGGAATGCTCCAAATCGAACTGAATCTTCTTGTCACCAGAGGCATCTACAGCCGGAGAAGTGGGAGCAGCCGTCGTGCTCCCACTTCTGCGCTTGTCTCCCTCATTGCTGCTGCTCCCTTGTGCAACCCTCTCTCCTCGTCCTCCTCCGAACGTGGAGCCAGTCTCCCGTCCTACAAAGCCCCATTCTTCATCATCTTCAGGAAGCTCATCCGACTTAAAACTTGACACATAGCGGGAGGTCAATCCCAGAAAGAAAAACAGCAACACCACACTTGTTTTCATTGTTGCCGCGATCGGATCAGAGCGACAACTGCTCTCGATCCTCTCTCTCTAAACAAACCTCCCGCAATATAAAAAATGAAGAATGCGAGGTTGCCTCTGAAATTAGGGTTTGCAAAAATGGCTGGAATAGCCCATGCTATGGGTAGGGGGCGTAGGTAGGGTTGTCGATACTGGGTTTTCCAATACCTGTAGCTACTGGGTTTTTGAATCCCGATAGATACTGGGGTTTGGGTACATCATCACAACCTGATGATTTGAACCTGGAACCACTTACTCGGTGGATGGTTCTAACTTCTAACCAGTGTTGGGTGGGTATTGGGTGCCTGGTTTGGTGAGGGAACTTTAACCTATCTAAACTTAACAACTACCAATAAACCAATTATTTTAAAAATTAAATCTGAAATTTCTCAACACTAGAATATTAGACCCAAACTAAGTCCAATTTCTACCTGAAAGGAAAAAAAACTTGAACCCTAAAATTGAAACCCTACCATGTATAATTGCAAACTTGAATCCAAAGGCCATGTTGAAAATGCCTTAACCACCCAACACTAGTTTTAACCTGTCCACTTTTGAAATATAACAACTCAATTTTTAATTACATTATTAGCATACCCACTTCAAAAAATCAAAAGATTTTACCACAATATTTCATTGCTTTTGAAAAGGGTTCCCATAATCCCACTTTGAATAATTCATAATTTCAATAATCAATAATTATTATACAATGTTCAGGTTATTTTGTTTCTTTATAATGGTAGTCTAGCAAGGACAATTTGAACCTAAGGTTCTAAAAAATGTGGATTGGGGAAAACATGTGTCTCCAAAAGAAAGCAATAGAAAGATCTCATTTTCTCTCATCAATTATGCATTGATGGATCAATAAACTTATAATCTAATGGCGAGTCGAACTAAAAGTTGCTAGCACAATCCTACATACCCCGAATAGCCCATCTTAACTTTTTAATCCTAACACAAATCTAAATAACTCTATGGATGGTTGTTTGGATTAGCACCCTTTGGAATCACTTGCTTGAGCATCATTTCCCATATAAGGCCTTCAAGATTCAAATAAACATACACATTCACTCTACCATACAAAATTGAAAACCCTTGAAAGAATTTCACAACCCCATGTAGAATACCTCCTCGCAAATCTATTGCAATGACTCAATGCTAAATACGTATAAAAATAATTTGCATTGTATTATTTATCAACATCTTAACACATTACACAAATCTCTTCTCATGACCACAACTTCATACTTAAAGATATGCATAAGACATTCCCAAACCCAATCAACAACCATCTACACATCTTATGAATTTGACCAAAAAAAACTTTGGCCCCTTCTCTCATGTGACAAATAGTTACAATTTCTTTTTGTTGAAATTACTTCACAATAACATAAGATCCATATGGCCTTTTACACTAACAAAGTAGACAACACATTTTCCTTAGCTTCATAAAATGAAACCATTCACACATCACAAAACGACAACTTCATCACCGTGCTCAAATTCCCCTAAGGGTTTTTATCACTTCCACAACCATTCTTACTATTTATCATGATTATTTTTACAAGTAAAATTTCTAGGTCTTTGGAAACCTAGAAAAAATTACATTACAAAAGTGTTAACAATTTCCCATAAACATTCATCTTGCAAGTTTGTTATTCACACACCTCTTTTATTTTCTTTTAATACACATTAAACCAAAACCATAACAATAAAACAAAAAAATTAGTTCAATTCATTGACCTTCAACACACCACCAACTTCCCCCATAAATGTTACCATTCAACCACATAAGCATGTTCTCCACCATCACAGCAATACCACACCATTCAACAATCCAAAAAAAAATTAACAATTTGATGATGGCATTTTAGTTCCTTCACTATTATTGTTCATTTGCAAAATCACGCTCACTAAACAAAAGTTGTTATTATAAACCAATTTCAAATCAACATTGCCTATGGTCTACCTCTGGACAACCATATCAATAGTGTTAGCGATCACTTCATTTGGTGATAACCTCCATGAAGTTGTTGATGTAAAATCTACTTCCCTTTTTTCACTTGCCATTACACATCACACTTAATTATTCAATGAGTTGGGGAAAAAATGTGCAACTTTCTAACATGATTAAAAAGTAGAAAACAACATGTTACCTAAGCTTTTTGTTTGGCCCATGGGTCATTACTTGGGAATACCATTGGATTTCTAAGGGAAAGATGATCAAAAGCTATAACATCTTGTTGAAGAAATACAAGATCAAATTACAAAAATGAATTTATTTGAATAAAGCATAAAAACATGATCAAAGATGTAATATTCCTCCAATGTAGGAAGAAAATTATGATTTATAAATCACTTTACACTAACATTTTTAAAAAGTTATTAGGGGTGCAAAATAATAAGGCAACAAGCCCATCAAGTAATGTACATAAATAATTGAAGCATTTGTAATTCATCTTGAATTCCCTGCCCAAATCCATCAAAACACACGATCGTTTTTACCCCAAATTAACCATATAACAATAAAAATCCTTGGTTTAGGTTGGACAAGACAATAAGTGTAGGGTAATGAGCAAGGAGTGAAGTGTTTTCGAAATAAAAGCCTATAACATCAAATTTTGGTATTTAGAAATAAAAATTGTAAAACCTAGGGTAAAATGATGGGTAAAAATGAGTCATAAATAATAATCGTTATGAGCCTTATGCATAATGATCTTTTTTGATTCATTACCTTTTGTGTTTAGATTCATTATAGAGTATAGTAGCTTAAGGTATGTTGGCCCCTAGGTAATAATATTAGGTCTATTTTTATATGAGGATTTTTGAGAGATGATATTTTGGCTTGCGTTGAAACTTAAGATTAGTTACAGAGTTATAATATCTTGAAGGATTTTGGTTTCTTTTAGAGGATTTTTTTATGATTACATTTTTGCATGGTGAAATGTTTGAGTTTCCATAATTGATCTTTTGCCTTAAGATACTTTTTAATGTAAATGGCAAGGCCACAGTGTGACACATCCCTTGTATTTCCTTGCCTCCGCAAGCATTCCATTTATTGAAATGTCGGTGTATTTCTTATGCTTTGTAAGCATATCTGCAAATACACTACAACAAAAGGACCAAGGCTTTATTTGCATTTGATTATCTCACATGTTGTTGTGGACTCAAATTTTGTCACAAACATACAAACATTTTGAGGAGATCCCAAATTTGATTAAAAATGTACTTTGTCAAAACCTCCAAATACATTGAAAACCCTAAACCCCCAAACCCTAATCTGTTTGCCAAACACCCACATTATGTGGTACAAGGGCTTTGATGGGAGACTTGAGAGTCAGAAGAGACACAGAGACAGATCAAATGACGCTTTGACGGAGAGAGAGTCAGAGCAATTGAAGCTTTTGATGGAGAGAGATAGGTACAGAGAGACAATTTAGAGAGATTGACCAAATGAAGCTTTCATGGAGAAAGATTCAGAAAGCAATTGAAGCTTTCAGTAGAGAGACACAGACAGAGAGACAGTTCCGAGAGATTGACCAAATGGAGCTTTGATTGGGGGGAGAGACAGAGATCAAAGCTGACCAATTGAAGCTTTCATGGAGAGAGACAGACACAGAGAGACAGTTCAGAGAGATTGACCAAATGAAGTTGTGATTGGGGGGGGGAGAGAGAGATCAAAGCTGACCAAATGAAGCTTTCAATCAAGAGCTTTGAGGTGGAGGGAGAGAGCTACTGCAGCTTCTGACAATGGGGCCAAGTCTCCAGCTTCTGTCTTGTCTTTAAGCTTGAAGAGCATTAAGACATTGGAATCAGATCATCTTCTCCATCTCTCCATTATTATAAGCGTCGTCTACCGTGCAGCTCTTACCGAAAGGAACGCAGATCTGAAGAGCTTCAAGGTGTTTCCAGAGCTCTGGCATGAACATTGATGTCTGTAATCTATCTCAGAAAAGCGTTTCCTCGAAGATTCTTCAACCACCGCTCTTAGTTTCTTACAATTCTGCTCGTTTCCTTCTCTGCTTCCGGCATTTGCTGTCCCTATTTGTTCTCATTCTCGCGCATCTTTCGACATAAGTTTTGTACGCGGGTGACGAAGAATGATTCTCATCCGGGAAAAAGTTTGAAGACGATGTCCAACTTCCTCTCTTCCCAATTGCAACAGCGGATCGTCCAATGGCACTTCCTCCCAGGTGCATCATCATAGGTTCTTCACGGAATCGATCACAGGTGCTAAGGGACCTCCAGGGATGCACACAAGAAGAAGAACCAGCGCAGACAAGGCTCCGAACACAGAAGGAAAATGCCACAAACCCGCGACTTCTTCGATCACCCCGGAGCTCTGTTGCATCAGCCCCGGGACTATCACCACACTGATGATCAGAAAAAGTAATAAAGAGAGAATGAAGAATGGAAACATGTCAATCTGCGTGGGGGAGGACGCTCAAAAAACGCATCTCCAAAGAAGCAAACCCTTGTGAACAATATTGATGGAATGAGCAAACTCCTCCCGATCTATATCAACGATCTGCTCGCATCTGCGCATGCAGCAAAACCTGAGCTCTGACCAGGTGAGGAAGGGGCGAATGCACACAGAAAAGAGTCGCGTCCTCCTTCTCTCAAACTGCAAAACCACAAAATGTCAGGTACCCAAGCTTTGCTCCAACCCTGCTGCAAATCTGCACTTGTAGCAGACCTCAGAAAACTGGCTGATCTACAGACAGACACACAGAGAGGGGGGGGTGGGGGGGAAACAAATTTCTGAGCAAATCACAAAATGTTCCAATGAGACGATCTGAATTCTAATGCTCCTTAAAGAAGATGAACAAACTCAAGTATTTAATTATTTATTACTTAGAGACACTTCTCTGGGAGGAATCTGCAAAGCAAACAATAAGCCAAAAACAAAAGCATGGAGCTTGTGGAGAGAGTCTAGCCATGAGGACCAAAATTGTGAGAAAGTTTTGTTTCTGGCAGTTGAGGATGATCACTTGGCTGTTTCTGTGTCGGTGGGCCCATTATTGTTTGTCTGCATTCAATTTGGCAAGGTGGGTACTTGTTTGCAACTGCTTCACCTTATAGAGTTTGCTTCATCTTATAGAATTTCATGCTGCTAAGTTCATCAAATTTTCAGTTTACTAGTACAGCAGAACAGGCATTGATCCTATGGTATGATCAGTGGGAGCATCATATCTTTCTAGCATTCTAGGTAGCTGGCAACCTCAGCAAACTGTGTATTTTTTTGAAGGAGTCAATAATAACTTAGAGAATACTCATTGCTCCCCTCCATAGCTCCATGCACTCTCCATACCTTAGAATATTTGTGGACAATTTTTTTCACCAGGTGCTTTGATGCCATATTCACTATCTTTCTGCTGGTGGTGGTTGTCCATAGCCTATAGGAGGGTTGCTAGAGGACAGTGCACCCGAAAGAGTTGACCTCAAAATGCAGATTCCTTCGAGGATATTCTTTGTTCATAGTCCCATCCACAAATGGATGGGACAATTTCACAATTTCACAGCCATTTAAAAAGTTGCTATATGTGCCAAAAATTTGGCAGTTGATCTTAGGCTATCTAATCTCCAAATATTCAAATCACCTTCTATATAATAGGTATGCAAATTCCAGCTATGCTGTATAATATTATGTGATTGAGTCAACTATTTTTCTATGTGAAATAAACTATCATTCACTATACATTTATTATGTTGCAAAACCTTATTATGTTGATGGTTTGACCAGTTTGCAAGTCACTTGTTAGAACCCAATTTAGAAATCTCTTTGTGAATGTTGGTTTTACAACAAACACAACAGTGAAGCAAATCAGCCCCTAGAGCTTTTTTTATTACAACCACCCATCAAAAGTATAGAGCTCACACATGATCCTGTGATGCCCTTAAAGCAGCCCCACCAGCGAGCTCCAACTGCCATGCCAATGCTGAGCTCCAGATGCTGAGGGTGTAGGGCACTAAAATGCAACCCTGCCAGCTCACTGAGCTCAGCATACAATACCAGTTAGCCTCTGCAAAAGGTTGTTGTCTCTCTCACTTGCACAGAGGATCTGAAGCTTAGCAAAGCGCCCTTGCAAACTAGTCTACAATGATTATACTTTAAAAATCAGAATAGAAAGAACAATAATAGAAAGAGACATGGCAAGACCACCAACGAGTCAATTCACGAGCTTATACTGAGTTGTTTGCTAAGATAACTGTTGTTTCATACTTGGGTTGCTATGTGACATCTTACTTAGTGACTAGCACATGTCACTCTTGAAATTTAATATCACCAACATGTAGTGGAGTTGCTCTTAGAGCCATGTAAATAATAAAATAATATTGTTTTTTGTGCATGCATATCTACCTCTTCTAAGCTTAATTACATCACTCCTTTCTTCTACCCACCTACATGATATGAAAAGGCAAATTAACACATCCCATTTCATGTCCGTGTTATGTATAATTTAATAACTTACCTCTTTCATGCCTTTCTATGTAACCCTGTTCCCGTGCACATCCACATGTACATAAAACATTTGACATAAATAATGATGAACTATTAAGAATCATATGGGAGCATACAAGGAAAAATAAAAATGAAAGAAAGGGGATTTTGCTCAGTTTGGAATTGTTACAATAATAAGAGCATCTCCACCTATGCCCTTATTTGGACTTACAAGTGTTTTATCACATCCAACACAAAGTGCTGATTATTTCCCTATCCCCTCCCATAAGCATGAAAATTAGACAATGTAAAGCAAGAGACTATTTGAAGCCAATCAAAAGTCCTCAATTTGTTTTATTAGCTCATCTGGTGATCATTGCAACTTGTGCAGATTTAATCTACAAGTCCAAAGTCCCAACTCAGTTTCAGGCTATTTAAAGAACTTTTCTTCATCCAACATATTGTGTACAAGCCTTTATTTGGCTGCTGGATGAAAACCCTTTTACCAAGGTAAAGAAAGTTTGAAGAATTTGGATTTTTTTTTAATTTTCTAACTAAACAGTCTCACATTTCTTTCTTTTTTTAATATTTCTTGAGAGAAAACTTCTCTAAAGCCATTCAAGAGCTATTCTATCAGAGGTGTGTTTGAGCAGCAAATTTACTCCATGTGGTAGCCAGAACAATCCAATCTTAAACCCTAAAACTTGAAACTCCCTTCTAACAGTACCTAAGTGATTAGTGCTACCTATCTTAGTGGGTAAGTATTATAGCTAGGTACGTCAAAAAGCTAAGTGGTTGTTACTAAATAGGTAGGTAAGTAGGTTAGGCACTTGGTGGCTTACTAGGTAGGTAGATGCATGTGGATGGTTAATCCATAACTAACCATCATACAATGAAAATGTGTTTCCAATCCACACACCATCCATCCTAGGAAGTGCGCTAGTGGGAGTTGGTTCACTTTGGCTGTTCTAGAGTCTAGAACCACCTTTTCAATTGTGAAAATGTTAGATTACTCGTCAAGGAAGAAGGGATTTCATATATCCAAATTGAGCTTGAACCCCACGTTGCAAAGAATTATTACCCCATGCCTTACGAACTAGGTATCCCTTCACTTGGGTGTACAACACATTAACACTATAATTAACTTGGAGCTTAAGATGGGGAATAGGTAACGTTCAAGCATACCTAGATATAATTACTGAGTAACTTAGAACTAGCTGAAAAGACCGAGTACTTTGGACTTTTACCTTGAGAAGTATTTCAAGGAAAGCAAATGATTTAATGTTCCACTCACTTCATGAATCTACCATATCCTTACCATGGATTGGGGCAGGTTCAAAAAATCTTTATCAAATAATTAAATAGTTTTGAAGATTTTGGAAAGTGGGATATTCCTGAATATTCCAAACAATTCTCTATTTTCCTTCACAAGATTTTATTCTTTGGAAAAAGTTAGTTTTGGAAATTTCAACATTTGTACAAATTATATAATTAATGTTGAAGCTGCCAAGGTACTATGCTAGGCATCTACCATGCAATTTTGGTTCTATTGTGTTTTTAATTTTATATTCAGAAATACAAATTGTTGTGTATAAAGTAAATTGAGGTACTATGAAGTGCAATTATGTTTACTATTAAATAAATTCAACATAAATATCATGGCATGAAACTCGTGTATTTTTTCACCTTTGTTTTTCAAGAGGCTAGTATATGTAACGATGCAAGAAAGATTTAGTATCAAACATCACGAACCCAATCAAGCATCCTAGAAAAAATGGTGTTTACTGTGATCATGCTCTTTCCTCTTCACCAAGAAGGAAGGCTCTCAAAATTATCAAGTGGACTCTTCAAATATTCAAGAAAATAACACTCACAATCTTTCCCTCTAGGCCACAACAGAATCTGAGTATTGGATCTTTCTACATTCCCATTTTTTGCTTGATGAACCCAAAAATTATTGCTTGCATTGTCAAAGTCATTGTTTGTGTTTGCAATGGAGCTTCCTTTGTTGAAGGGAGGGTCAAAAGAGGATGGGACCCAAATTCCAAGCATTTGGCCTGACTATGGCCATCAATGAAGAAACCAGAAGGCCAATGCTTTAGATAATATTTGGACTTTGTTAGAACTTTCCACAAGGTTTCTTATTAATATTGCAGACTCCCTCTTCTTTATGGAACAGAATTTATCTACCAGGACATGTCTTCCAGGATGTAAAGCAAAAATGAAAACAGCACAAAAGGCACTGATAAAAGGAAATATGAACCTTCTGCACCATTTTCCATTTTCAATATTACAAATACCTCAGCTGTCACACAGCCTTAGGATGAGGATGCACGTGGCAATCTCTGTCACATTTAACTTGCCTACATATGGGTATTTCTACCAGTGTGGTACCTCCTTAATGGTCAAATGGAAGTTCTGATGTGTCCTGTGACAGATGGTTGTACCCAACAGCAGTTTCTGTGTAGAAGCAATTGGGGTCATACATTTCCTACATGGTACATTGACACACTGAAAGACCTAACACCATAATCCTGTGTGTACACACTAAATTATAACCAACAACCAGGAGCTGCAGAGTAAGCAACTCTCTTCAGACCTGACTATCCAAATCTGGCAATCACCTTTGCACCTCCAAAGATTCTGCCCTATTTACCTATGTGAAGACCTATGTTATTTTTGTTGCAGTTTCAGGGGGCAGAGCAAGGACCTTTGTAGATCTAAAAACCAACAGCAGTACCACGATGAACAATTCCCTTCACATAGACCATGCCTTGTTCTCATCTGCAGCCCACAACAGATCCCAATCACCATGCTTCACATTAGGAGGCCTAGACTTGAGAAAAGGTCTCCTGACATTCTTCACATCGGTTCATAAATCCATCATCAGCACCAGCAGGTGTGTAGAACCATTTGAGGGCAAGGTGGACACAAACTTTCATACAAAATGTACACCCACATTTTGCAGCACAGCAGCGATACTTCCCCTCAAATGCAATTATGTTTAACAGAGATATGATGTACCTCATTAGACAGTAGGCTACTAGTCTGACACATAACAGAAAGGGAGAAACAAAAGATGCAACACAGGAGGTAATGAATGAAGGGTGGGGCTGCTCTGTAACTCAGCAATGATCTAGCCACTTTGAGATGATGTACATGAGGGAGGAACACAGCAAGATAGCAAGACAACAAGAGCTCAACAACTTAAACAATGGACATGCATCCCAGTTTATACACCTACCTGGCATGTGTTTTGACTATGTAGGAACAGGATGGTTGAGCTTGGTGCAGTCAAATGGACCCAGCTCTCTCCCATTCTTCCGCACCTGCACAGTTGAGTTCATGGAATCATCTCCTGTGTATTGATGGGGTCCATAGATAGTGAAGGTAATTTCACAGATATCACTAGTGAGGAGCATTTGAAAGTGTGAGTAGTATTTTCACTTACAGGAGACCAAGGATTACGCTCCAGAGAAGCCTTGTCTGTAGGTGAATTTTTCACTGGTCCATTCTTCCTTTCCAAGCCTTCCTGAGAAAAGGGGTATGAGTTGTGAGTGAAAGAAAATTAAGGGAAGCAGTGCATCTTCGAGCAAAGTTCATGATTGAATGAATTGATTAGGAAGTTCTCAAAGTTGTACCGGTCCTGCTGCCTCTAAGGCACAAATCCTCTCCTCTAATATAGGCAGGGGTGGTTTTAGCTCTGCTTCACATGCATTGCTCGAAGACTTTGACCAGCGCCTATGACCAGATCTAGGTGTTCCTTCATTCTCCTGCTCTGATCCACGCACTGACATAGGTGATAATGTGAGCCGGCTCACTGCTTTTTTCGCAAAAGAAAACAGTGAACCTTTCTCCTTCTTGCCTGACCCACGTCCATCTGCTGAGTTCAGCCCCACTAATGGACTTCGATCAGATGTCTCATAATCCGTGGCCATCACCTTTGGAGATGGAGTTTTCATGAGACCACCATGATAAACTGTCTGTGTCTTCTCAGGAAGTTGCAACTCTGCCTCTTGGTCCAATGCAGGGTTTGGAGACACAGATTTTAAGCCTTCTTTCTTGGGATCAGGCCCCTTCACCAAACCTGGAATAGCAGCTCCTAGAACAGGCCAGTCTGACCAATGAGATCCTGGGCTCTCTAACTCCACTACCTGCTTTTTCATTTTCTTGGATGAGCCTTCGGGAGTGCAGTTCTGTGATCCCCCAGTGCCAGTTGCCTGCAACTGCTCACTTACTGCCTGGGCCTGAGAAAGCTTGTCCAATAGCTGAGAACAACCTGTGCCATCTGTCGGTTGGTTGAAGCCGATGAGACTGCCATGGTCACCATATACAGGGGTCAGGCTGAAGAGCCTTGCTGAATTTCCACCACCATCCCTGCTGCTTGGGCAGCTTGGTTGCCATGCCTTCTTCTCTCCAGGGGACAGAGCATATTTGGCAGCTGCTGGTGAGTTGTTGCTTGGAGTTCCCATTCCTGACAAAACCTCCTGGGCACACCTGCTACTTGGAGAACCATAATGCCAAGTGTGCTTGGTTCCAGGATTTTGACAGTCCTTCTCTGCAGGTTGATGGGGAAGAAGTTTTGGTGATAATCTGTCAATTTTCCTGCTGTTTGAAAAGCTTGAGGACCTGAACTCCTCCCATTCACTGTTGTGAAGACAATCATGTGCAGCTTCTTTCTTTGGTTCATGAGATTTCAGAAGCCCTTCACCAGCCACATTAGCATGTATGCTGCTTGTTCCCTCTAACTGTTCCTGCCGAGGGAGTTCTTGATCTGATGCCCCATTATTGCCAACAGCAAAACTTGATTGAGCTCCAGAACTTGCATTCCACCTTTGGTGTGGAATACCTCCAGTGTTCAACTCAAGATCTGACATTTCTGCAGGAGTTGAGCTAGCCTTTAAAGAGCCAGTTGCAATGGGCACTTTAGAAGAGCTTGGATTTGCTTGAACACATACACGACTTGGTTCACAGTTTGCAGTTCCTGATGTAGGTTTTCTTCCAGCAAGTGAATGGGGTTCAGCAACCTTGCTTCCTGAGCCCTTTTGAGGTGACTGCCTGGTATTTTTGTCAGATTGACTGCAAGAGGACACGAGACGAGCCTTTGGTGAAGTTGGAGCAGATGCAACACCCATTCTCACATGTGGAGCAGAGGGAATAGCAGATGTCGTCCTCCCCGAAGGCAATCCTTGATGAAGTTGAGAAAGTTTGCCTGGAAAACCATTGCTGGAAGGAAGTGGAGGCTTATCCACAGAGAAACCATATTGTGACCTGTTATTTTGAATTGTCTGCATTGTATCTGGCAATGGTTGATTGACAGTTTGAGGCACTGTTGTTGCCCTTGCCTGCATTCCCAAAGACAAATTCAAGATGGTGTTTATATCTGTTGGAGATAGTCTGCATATCTGAGCATCAATCACAAGCAGAGGGTTACAAACCAGGAAGACTTGGGTTCATGACTTACTGAGTCAAAGAAGCCTATTTTAGGTGAGGGTTTGCGGAGACCAGTAGGCTTGGCAGGATAGGCAGGTTCTGTCCTGGGAGGCACATCATCACTTGCAGGGCTAGGTGCAGGATTTTGAAGTACAGAAACAGATATTGAACTTTTACTCCTTGTCAGAATGGGAACTTGTGTACTTGAGTCCTTGGAAGCTGGGGGTGAGGCACCTCCTTTACCTCCTTTAGCATGTGGCATGTCCCTAACCCCTTTTGTACCCTTCTCTGATCCTGCTGGTGCACTGGGGTTGTTCACTCTGATGCTTGACCCTTTGGATTCAGGAATGGCTGGCAAGCCTTTCAACTTCTTTGAGGCAGCAGGAATTTTTCCAGAAGAAAGCACTTGCTCTGGCAATGTTGGTGTGCCTGCTTTCTGTCCTCGCCCTGTCACATCACAATGTTGTTTGAGACAAGACCACCTCACAACCTCATTTGAGCAATTATCAAAAGAAGTGCACAGATCTGCCAGTGCTCATTTTGCATAGATTGAATTCCACTTCACCACAACAGGGAAAGACACACTTGTTTGTCAAATACCAAAAGTCAACACTAATGGTATGAATATGGATTACCTGATATCACTTTCCCAAGTGTGTCCTTCACTTTCCTGGACATGGATGAAACTTGACGCGAGAGTTTAGAAGAAGGTGAACCATGTAAAGATGATGCAGACATGCTGCGCAGCAGGGGCTTCCCTCTCTGCATCTGCTCCACTACTTTCTCCTCCACCTTCTTGTTTGTGTTCCCAGTCAAGGAGACATGTATGGACTGTCTGTGTAAGCAAAAATCAGCACTACCAACAGCAATACATTTGTCCTTAAGCTGTAAATATCAAGGCAAAACGTGACTTAAGAACAGCATGGTCTAAAAGCACCTGCTGTGCTAAACAAGAGAACACATGGAGGATATGAAGAACTCAGGGGCCGTAGCTGTGAGTTTTTCTGGATAGAAGCATGTTGGGCAAAATTTGAGGCAGATCTTGCTTGCTGCACTTCCATCTCTACGGTGCCAGATGCCTTGATCTGCCATCCGCAGAAGTAAGAATACTATAGCAATGCACTAAACTCAAATTTACTATGGCAAATAAAGGTCGTGCATGAGAGGCACAAGGCACGCATACATTTGAGGTGATTCCTTTCATGTGTTCAGCTGCATTGGGAAGAGTGAGCATGGCATTTGAGTTGACTTTGATAGCTGGTTTTACTACCCCTGGCATTGCAGTTGGCATTAGAACCAAGTTGGCCCCATAAGCTTGGGCCACTGTGTTTGACGAAGATAGTCCCCTATCTGCACAGATAGCCAGCCAGAAGGTTACAGAATTCACCCCTCCCTACCTTGATCCATCAAACACTCATAATCTCAAAGCCACATTGTCAAGATGGAAAGTACAACATGACCAAGTATTGACCATAAATAAGTGGCACCCACCATCATATGTCTGGGATGCAATAGCAGTGGTCAAGATGTCAGTTGCAGGCAAGTTTGCCTCCTTGTTATCAGCAGTATTCACAACTTCAAAGGGGTCAATTGAAAGTTCTTGCGGGTCATCCCAAATGGTGCTTAGCTCTGGCATTGGCAGTGGCTTTGGAGTATTAGATGCAACTGCAAATAGCTCATCATTGTCCAACACACCTGCATTTGTAGATCAAGCAAGGCTATCAGCACCATATACAGCTAAGGCTTTCATTCACCTTGCATCCACCTTGTCTGCAACTTAAAGAAAATTTTGCAGTTCTTTGCGGTTCTTTGCTTTCGGTTCTGAGTAAAGCCAAGATGGATAGATCGTACCCTCATCTGTAAAAAAGGCCTTATCCCATGCTAAGGACTTGCGCAAAGCTGTGGAACGCCCTAATCTATTTCTTCTGCGGCCAACAGCTTCAGCTCCCGGCTTTGCTTGTGAGTCTCCCCAAACTCTCTGAGGCTCTTGTGTATCGATATGGTTGCTGCCAACGTGCTGACTTTGAAAGCTGAACCCATTCTCTGGAAACATATTTCAGGATATAATGTCAATGCTGGCAGAGATGAAAGATTTTCAGTCCTAACCCTCAACCCTGAAATCTATTTGGAAAAAGGTCAAGAATCAGGTCATCTTTGCAGAATTCCATGTACTTCTGGCAGGAAGGAACTCAGAGAGAAAAAAATTTGGGACAAAGGAGAGAACACTTAATCAAGCACCACAAGTCATGAGACCTCATCAACAAGCAGTAGATGATGACACCAGGTTGCTAAAGAGCTACGGTCCCTACTGTGTTCACAAACATGTTAAGAGGTATGCATTGCAGAAAAGGCTGAAAATAAGAATTGGGTCCAACTGATGAAATTCTAGTTCAACGTCGTTCTCTTTGTCTACTGTTGCAACAGCCAAAAAAATTCGAGGAGTTCGGTTAAACCATAAGAACTTTACCCACAAAGAACCCTCTAGCCGCCCCCTTGATGCCTAAAAACCCTAAAACCCGCACCTGTAGCATTAGGAGCTGCAGTGGTGGTGGTGGTGGTGGAAGAACTCCGGTGATCTGCAGCACCACGGACGGCCAACTCCGGCAAGATACGCACCGAAGAAGCAGCAATCGATTGCTCTACCGACTTCCCTCTGCCCACATTCCACACATCCTTCTCCATCGTCCCTTCGTGCTTCTGCTTCTTGTTCTTCTCCGTCTCCTTTTCCTCCTCTTCCAAAAGCAAATCATCATCCTCCATCGTGATATCCAACAACGCCGAATCACTGACACCACTACGACTGAAATTCATAACTGCCGCTCGTCGCAGCAGCATTTTGCCCGCTACCATCGATGACAAAAGCTCCGATCAGCCGAGAGACGCAAACCCCCGAAGTGTCGAGTACGCAGTTGATGCGCACCATCCCTCAATTGCGACTTCACAGTTTTTTTTCGCAGTTTGAAATCGAAGGTACTCAAAAGAGCCGTTGGGATTCAGTTTTGTAAAAAACCAAAAGGTAAAACGCATTTTCTGGAGAGTCAGAAAAATGGTCTTCAGAAGAAGTCGGGTAACTTACCCTCTCTTTTACCCCAAAAGAAGTGGGAAGAAAGAGTCTGGATCTAGAGCAAGTATTGTGCGGGTATTTGGTCTTGTTTATAACCCCCGGTTCTCCCTTTTTTCCCGCAAAAAGGCGGTGGGAAGCAAAGAGTCTGGATCTAGAGCAAGAGCAAGTGTTGTGCGGGTATTTGGTTTGTTTATAACCCCCGGTTCTCCCTTTTTTCCCGCAAAAAGAGGTGGTGGGAAGCAAAGAGTCTGGATCTAGAGCAAGAGCACGTGTTTTGCGGGTATTTGGTTTTGTTTATAACCCCCGGTTCTCACTTTTTTACCCGCAAAAAGAGGTGGGAAGCAAAGAGCCTGGATCTAGAGCAAGAGCAAGTGTTGTGCGGGTATTTGGTTTTGTGTGTAAGCCCCGGTTCCCCCGCCTTTTTGTTACCGCCAAAAGAAGTGGGAAGCAAAGAGTCTGGATCTAGAGCACGTGTTGTGCGGGTATTTGGTTTTGTGTGTAACCGGTTTCCCCTTTTTTTTACCACAAAAATTAGTGTGAAGAAAGAGTACCGACCTAGAGCATTTGTGATCCGGGCATTGAGTTTGGTAATAACCTCCGGTTCTAGATCTTGGGTTACTTTTTAAAGTGAAAGAATCGTTGGCTTTGGTAAGATTTTCAAAAACTGAAACAATCCACGGTTTTCAGAAGAAACCCTAAAAAACTGTGGGCTTTTGGAATTCTTTGTTTTTCTTTCCTTTTTTTTTTGTTATTTCAGAAAATGGTGGTTAAAAATAGGAAGGTATATATATCAGCACCAGTTCTCTGATTTTTTTTCTGACAACAGCGGTTTAACGAGATTCAAGAATCACCATGATAACCGGCGGGGTTCGGCCTCATTTCTTCTACCCGCACACAACAGTAGTCTAGAGACTGTGTCAGAGAGTTGGAAATTTTTGGTATGTGTCCGTTTCTTGAAGAAACAGTTTTCTCAGTTTTCCAACAAGTCTGAAGTTTGAACTTGTGAACTTATGTGTGTAATTAATTAGGCTACCCTGTTTTGAAGCCTAACATAACCCAAAAAAAAAAAAAAAAAAACTAATTATTTTTTTTTTTTTCTTAAAAAATTTCATATTATTATTATTATTACTTAAGATAATAGGAATTATTTTTTTTATGTTTATATATATATTTATATTTTTTTTAGTT
>Ga0116231_10004991_pt1 | contig 26500 bp, 18 predicted proteins | sample S1TSphgellanicum_2_FD_89695 | JGI IMG/M metagenome (GOLD analysis project Ga0116231, IMG submission 89695) | Host-associated microbial communities from peat moss isolated from Minnesota, USA - S1T2_Fd - Sphagnum magellanicum MG | ecosystem: Host-associated > Plants > Peat moss > Unclassified... | reverse complement strand
TTATTAAGACAGTCATTAATTACATTGACAATAAAAGGAATTCAATAGCTATTCATTTTTTTGTGTTGTCATACCTACAATAGGTGGTCGGGGTGGGCTCATTTTTTTCTTGCTATCATAATTACAAATGGAAGGTTTTTGTTTTTTTTTTCTTGCTACCATAAGTACAGTAGGTGGTGGGATTTATTTGCGATTTCTCTCACGGTGGAGTGATGAAGAAGAGTAACAGGTCTTTGACAAAGGATGAAATTTCAACGTTCTTGAGCTTGCTTGCTTTAGAAGCAACCCTTCCAAAGGAATACAAGCAACCCATCCAAAGGTTTACAAGAAAACTACAACAAATTCATTTGAAATTGTTGTCAATCTTTCAATGTGAAAGGTAATTTTTTTAAGAAAAATTCAGAAATGAATGGCACATGGGCTATTCATGTTTAATGCCTACCAAGATTTAATGCCTGCTATTTGGGATTTCCCCAATACAAAGGTGTGACTTTCCATGCCCAGTGTTTGACCAATTCTTTTGGACATTGAAAAAACTAAAATCCAAAAACAAACAAAGAATTCCTCATGTTTTGGTGCGATTCAAAGTGATAATTAAAAAAACCATCAAACACCAAAACAATCCTTATAATGTAATACCAACCCATGACCACCAAACCCTAAATGTTTCATCCAATCTCACAAGGCTACACAAACACAAAAACTTGGGAAATTTGTTTGTAGTGTTGTTACAAGTAGCCTACCTAAACCTACTTTGTGTTCAATGCACAAATTGGGCGTATTTTTCTAAGTTCAAATCCTAGGTTGAATTATAATTAAAAAAAATTTAAGACGTCATTTCTTACAAAATTCTCAATTGACTTGCTAAATGGCAAATTTAATAGCTTTCGTTGTGTCATTATGACCTTGGTTTCATGAACCATTGGAAGAAAACAAACAAACAACCTTCTTTCATTTATATAGATATTAAAAAAATTCATTTGAACTTTTATTTGCTCGTGATTGTTTCAAAGTTTAGATTTTAAAAGAATTCATATGAAATGTACCCACATCTAATTAATAAAAACAATAATAGGCAATCCAAATTCCAATGAATGTTAATTGGATTTTTGTGTTTCAATTTCCAAAACCAATCACAATATTAAAACAAACATTACTTTTAAAATCATTATACACCTAATAGAATTTTGATTTTTTATAAAAATATGAATTGAGATGTCCTTCACCCACTTGGCATTGTTCATTATATTTATTGAACATCAATTTTTTTTAAAATTGAAACAAAATTTTGTTTTGTTCCTTCCTGGCTATGACCATGCATTGCCCATCCAATTTACTTGGTAAAAAGAAAAAAAAAAGGGCCCAACAATTGAAAGGGGAAAAATATGAATACCTTTCATACAATTGGGTGTTAAGCCTACCTCCACTCCAGGTCCTAGAAGGGACCAACTAGTTTGTAAAGTTTACAGCATGAAATCTCTTACTTATGGATTGTTGATGAGGTACAAGGATTGAGAAACATGTGTAGTCCCTTTACGAAATGACAACGACTATTACCTATAATAAATATTTTCTTTTTTATTTGCAAACACCTGATTGTGGGCGCGTGGGTCTCGTGGGCGCGTGGGTCCCGCTCCGACTCTAACCACTCGAGCTCGCGCTCCACAACAACAGCTCCACAGCTCAAGCTTCTGTTCCACAACTCGAGCTCTGGCAATGGAGTGAGGGGGGGTAGGGTTCGTAGGTGGTAGGTAGGAGGGGGGATAGGAGGGGGGAGGTAGGTGGGGCAGAGAAGAGGTGAAAAAAAAACACTTCGGGCAGGGAGGATGTTCATCCGCAAAACGGGCTGAACGGGCTCATCTTCAACTAGTGCATTGGTGGATGCTGGTTCACTCCAGCCCTTGAAGCGGGTTCTTCCATTCCATGATGGGATCTTTTTTCATATTTTGAGTGGCTTCTTTCATTCCATGACGGAATCTTCTTTCATATTTTGAGTGGTTTCTTTCATTCCATGATGGAATCTTTGAGCGGGTTCTTTCATTCTTGGAGTGGGTCCTTCCATTTGGTCGTAGGGCCATAAAAAGCCAAAAAAAAAGGGAAATTTTTTGCATCATCTTTATGTGGGGTTAAACCCAAGGACGAGGGCATTACCTAGGTCCGCAAGGGGGGTACCCATGCAAAGCAAAGTGGGTTCTTCCACTAGATTTTGGCTATTGAAAGGAAAGGAAAAGAAATTTTCTGCAACATCTTTTACATAGGGTAATGCCCTCAAATAGCCGATCACTGGCCCTCCTTCCAATAACGCCCTCATTTAATAGTGTTACCCTACACCTACCAACTTAACACTCCTTTAAGCAGTTTCCTTTCACACTAGTGGTACCATGAAATAATGTACGAGGGGAAAGGCTGGCTCCCAGGGCCTCTAATTTCGAGGATTGACTCTTGAAAGGTGGTAGGCCCCAAATTATGGAAGGCCTGCCTGCTTTCCTCAATGTAAAGTGCAAAAGGGTTTTTTTATTTTAATGATGGAAGGGTTCCTTCAATTTATCAAAGCATCTTTTTAAAGTAGGGAGGAACCTTTGTTTTACACGTGAAATTTTGTAAAAAGTAGAGATTAAAAAAACAATTGAAAATGAATTGATTTTAGAAAGTTTCAATTGCCAAAGTGAAAAAATATATATAATAAAAGTTGCCAGATTTCCATATTCAGTTTTCATTGTGTAGTCATAAATATAGAAGGTTGAGTAAAGATTTGTACTTCATATTTGGTTTTGTAATCAAATTTGGTTCATCTTACTCCATTGTTCAAGCAAAAACTTGGGCTCCGCACTGCTACGCACTACCAATGACAATAAACTTTTATGTATATTTGGATTTGTAATTATGACAATGAAATTGCAATAAAAAAGAAACAAAGAAAGATTTTTCAAATTCTTCAAAATAAAATGTGTTTTCCTTTCTTACACTATACAAGTAAAATTGAAAAGAAAGGCCATGAGTGTTGTAAAAAAAAAACATTTTAAACATAGCAAGCTTCCTATAGAAAGAAAATTTTAAAAATTCAAAAGAGCATGCAACAAAAATTTTAAAAACAAGAAATCCAAGAGGTCACAACCATAGGAAGAAGTTGTTATATAAATGTCATTTTAAGTAATTATATAACAAATTTTGAGTTCAAATAATTCACTTTAGCATATTATGGAAAGGAACATGATAAGACAAAATACTATGGGAGCCTATTGTTGTCCTACCTAAACCATCTCTAATGAAAATTCATCGTCGCTGGAATTATGCATCTATCATCACAAAGTTGTAATATGAATGTGCTACCTATGAATGTGCTAGTAATTTTGGAATAAATCCATTGTTCATTATTTAAAAACATTTTTTTATTATGTCACACTTTTTACTTCACATCATTTACCTTATTGGAATGTTTTTATCCATTATAATATAACAATGCATTCAAAAAAAATTACCATATCTTTCAATCTTGACCTTGTTTTAAATCTAAATGTTTTTATCCATTATAATATAACATTGCATTCAAAATGCTTTTAGCCATATTTTTCAATCTTGACCTCGTTTCAAAATTAAAAAATTGGGGGTTTGGAATTTTGTTGAACAAAAAGAGGCTTGAATATTTGGGGTTGATTCTCTCTCACTTTACAAATGTGTGTGTGCATGTGATTATGATTCATTGTGTTGTTTGCATACAAGGCTTGATTTGATTAGAAGTGACTAGACAAGAAAGACCTTGAAACAATAAACTAATGTTGACATGTTAACCCTTAAGCATGGTCCTTCGACTTCACAATATTCCTACTTGTGAATATTGGCTTCAAAATTTGACTACACAAGTTGTAATTACCATATCATTGAATAAAACCCACCCTTGCAATTAGAGTTTTTTGTTTATTGTTACATGTTATAATAATTATTGTGAGTTGCCCAACATGATAGGAACCTATGTGCTGTTGATATAAAAGTTGGTTAAAAGTTTTGCTACCAAATAGAACTCAAAACATGTGATCTATTGGGACAACTATATGTATTTTTAATAACAAGTTGCAAAAGATTTGATTCAAAAATTCTTTCATTTGAAAAATAAAAAAAGACTAAAAAGGATTCACAATCCTTTTGTAAAGTAATCCCATTGGCTCCTATCTATGTACTTGCACCTTGCATTTAATGTGTTGTCAAAAGGAAAAAAAAAAACATAAGCAAAAAAATATTATGTGTTGTGGGATTGATGACATACCTCTCACACAAAAGTTGAATATGTTTTATTAAAATGAATGTCATTTACAATTATATATTTCACAAGAGATCATGACCTTATTTTCAATTAAGAATGTTTTTCGTGGCCAGGGTAATCTTTACAATTTAGTTGCAAATTACACATGTCAACAACTTGTTTTCTTTAAATATAATTTGAGAATATCTCAATGGGTGCATTGTTGTTCATATGAGACAATTTTGTCAATAAATGTATTAATGCCAATTAATAAAACATACCAAAGAACCAAAATAAGAAGCATATAAATAACCCACATGTTAGGGATGTTTAAGGTCTAAAATAGACCAAAAAAAAAATGTACACAACTTTTTTGGGGAAGTTTTCTTAATTTGCTTAAGAAAAGATTTAAAAAAATGTGAATAACTTTGAAAGATATAAAAAGGAAAAACTTTTGATATACTTATTGCATAAACTTGTCATCATTCTTGTCATTCACCATTTTGGTGTGCTTAAATTGATTTTTGTTGTTATTGTTACACTTAATTATAAATATATAGGCTAAATTATGAGGCTAAGCTTGGAATTACACATGTGAATACCTTTAAATAAAGGTGCCATTGACTTATTAGAAGTCTTTTGGATCATGTGCCAATGAATTCACATGCCAATAATCATAATACATTTTTGTTTGCCAAGGGTTTAAGGTTCATAAATCATTTTAACTTGCCAAGGTTTCATCATTTTTGTTTTCTATGCCTTTATGATTTAATAAATGCATGGACAATACCTTTTAAATAATCTATACTTAGGGAATAGAATCATAGCTCCGTGCTATGTGTATGTGAAAAAGAGGCACAACACATCTAAGAACCTAAGACAAAAAAACCTATATGAAAAGGAGGGTGGATGATATTTTGTTATCATCCACTCCAAAAAAATTTATACTAAAAGTACAAATGTGAGTGTTGGTTCACCCTAGCCATGTGTATCATTGTAATTGTAAACAACAACATTAAAGCCACTTACCAAAATGCAACCTAATCCTAGTATTCCTATTTTCAATGTTATAACTTGCAACTTGCCACTACTAGATGATCATTGTAGACCATCATTGTACTACCTTGACAACTTTGACACTAATAATATTATTATAGAAAATTTGACATTTTTGAATATTTATTTTTCAAAGAAAAAAATTGTGAAGGAATATTGCAAAATATTTAACTTTTAACATAGAATCTTTCAAAATAAAATTATTAGATTAATTAATTAATTTCGAAAATTCCATTTCCAGAAATAAAATATTCTCAAACCATTTTCTTTCACATAAAATTTTTCTTCCAACATTTTTTTGGGGTGAAAATTTCAACATTTAAAAAAATAAAAATAAAAATTGCTGAAATCATTAAGGTACTACAATATTTGACATTGAAATGTTGATCTCACCCTAGTACTAGACCTGAAGTTTGCAAGTTGTTCCTTTATTTGGTACTGCTTCTATCAACTATTTAAGATTTTGCTAAATCAAAAGTTTGAAAGATTTGTTGGGTGATTTATTACAAAAATAATTCTTAAGGTGTCCTTAGCAAATTAATATGGTAGTTTTTCATGTGTCACTATGGCAATTTTGATTGATGTTCTCAATAAAAATATCCAAAGAAATAATAATTTCTCCATTAATAATTAATGTTTCAACCAACATTTTCCAAAAATAGTTTTTTAAAAATATTTAAATCTTGTTATGTATCCAAGTTTGGAATTAAAATCCTCAAATTTGTCCGCACTAATGTTCCCATGAACCCAAAGCCCCAAAAATCCCCTCCCCTACCCCAACATCCCAATCTTGTGCTCACTTACCTCAATGAAGACACAAGACCATTCCCCGGGACAAATAAGTTCCCAAAAGTTGTTCCCATCCAAATTTGTTCCAAAAACAAATCTCCAGAAACAGAAGAAAAGAAAGAAAAGAAGAAAACTCCAAATTTGTTCCCAAAGTTCCCAAAAATTTCGAAAAGTTTCGTTCCCAACATGTTCCTGATGCTACTGATAGCCCAGGGAACGGGATATACCCAGAATATTTTCAAGCCCTGGGGAACGGGATCTCAAAAGTGCGACCTCACATTGAGACCTCAATGACGAAGCAGCAAACCCTAGCAAACTTTTGTTGCAGTTATGTCTAATATTCTCAAGATCTGGAAAAAGGGATTTCAAAAGTGAGACCTCACCTTGAGACCTTGACGTCGAAGCTCCAAACCCTAGAAGGTTAATGTGGTAGTTGAGTCAATATTCTCAAGACCTGGAAAACGGATCTCAAAATAGAGACCTCAGCTTGAGACACTCAACATCGAAGCTCCAAAAACCTAGGCAAGGTTATGGGTAAGTTTGTCGAATATTCTCAAGACCTGAAAAAGGGATCTCAAAATTGAGACCTCACATTGAGTAGCATTTTTACAAAAATGTTGCTACAAGTGGTGACCTAGGAAGTGCCTGAGTCTAGATGTGGCTAATTTAATTATTTTTATTTCCAAAAAAGGCGAAGAAAATTCCTAAGTATCACAATTTTTTTTTTCTTTTCAATTTTTGAAAAAAAATTCAACAAGTTGCGAAATTTCACCCAAAAAAAAAACACTGCAATAAAGGTTACATCCAATAATTTCAAGACCTGGAAAGCGGAATCTCAAAAGTGGGACCTCACCTTCAGACCTCCATAACGAACCTTGAAAACCCAAGCAAGGTTTTGTTGCGGTTCTGTCCAATACTTTCAAGACCTGGAAAGCGGGATCTCAAAAGTGGGACCCTCACCTTCAGAGCTCCATGACGAGCCTTGAAACCCAAGCAAGGTTTTGTTGCGGTTCTGCCCAATACTTTCAAGACCTGGAAAACGGGATCTCAAAAGTGCTACCTATCCTTGAGACCTAAAAGTGAAAGATCCAAACCCTAACAGGGGGTTATGCGACGGTTGTGTCCCATATTCTCAAGACCTGGAAAAAGGGATCTCAAAAGTGAGATCTCGATGAATAAGCTCCAAACCCTAGTAGCAAGGTTTTGTGGCGGTTATGTCCAATATTCTCAAGACCTCGAAAACAGGATCTCAAAATCAGGACCTCACATTAAAACCTCGACGACGAAGCTCCAAACCCTAGCGAGGGTTTGTACCGGTTGTGTCTGCCTCTGTGTGGCGTTGTCGTCGTCTTCGTAGTCTCCTTCATGGATTGTTGGTGTCGGTGCGGTGCTCTCTCTTAATCCGACGTACATTGTCGACGACTCCACAAGTACTCGAGCCACTAGTTCTGCGGGAAAATTGGCAGTCACTTTATACAGCGGCGGAAATGGTCAAGAATCCTTGTTTTTTGAAGACGCTCAGGAGTTTTGGAAGTGTTTGACGCCATACTCTTCAGAGAGGGAGAGAGAGACAGAGAAGGAAAGTCGGACCTGGAGACTTTGTAAGTGTATTTTCTGAAGAGGCTCTCTTTCAAGGTTTTGAACAGGTGAGAAAAAACCCTATCTGTTTTTTGAGTTTCTTGAGGTTTTTAGTTTCTGCAGTAAGACAGGAAAAGAGAGAGGGAGATGGCGCACTTAGGAGGAGGAGCAGAAGCGCATGCTAGGTTCAAGCAGTACGAGTATCGAGCGAATTCGAGTCTCGTACTCACGACAGATACCAGACCGCGGGACACACATGAGCCGACGGGAGAGCCGGAGAGTTTGTATGGGAAGATTGATCCAAGAACGTTCGGAGACAGAGTAGCTAGAGGAAGACCACAAGACTTGGAAGAGAAGCTTACCAAGCGGAGAAAGAAAATGGAGGCGAAAGAAACAACGGAGAAGACGAACCTTGATGCACCGAAGAAGCTTACCAAGCGGCAACGTGCGTCCCAGGAGGAGAGCGTACTCTCTATTGTCGATGATGGAATGTATAGACCCAGGACCAAAGAGACTAGAGCAGCTTACGAGGCTCTTCTTAGCACAATCCAGCAACAGTTTGGTGATCAGCCTCAGGATATATTGCGAGGTGCAGCTGATGAAGTCCTTGGGGTTTTGAAGAACGATAGGTTTAAGGATCCTGACAAGAAGAAGGAGATTGAGAAGCTTTTGAACACAATGACAAACGAGCGATTTGCGCAGCTTGTTGCCATTGGAAAGCTGATCAGTGACTACTCTGAGGCTGGAGATGCTGGAGCGGGTGGTGCTGGAGAGGCTCTTGATGATGATATTGGAGTTGCGGTTGAGTTTGAAGAAGATGAGGAGGAAGATGAGAGTGATATGGATGAAGTCCAGGAGGAAAGTGATGGTGATGAGGATGGACAGGATACGAGGCAAGCCGCAGCCATGCAGATGGGAGGAGTAGATGATGAAGAGATGGAGGAAGCAGATGAGGGTTTGAATGTCCAAGACATAGATGCTTACTGGCTGCAGCGGAAAATATCACAAGCATATGGAGATATTGATCCCCAACAAAGCCAGAAGCTTGCGGAAGAGGTTTTGCAAACCTTAGCTCAAGGCGACGACCGTGATGTTGAGAATCGTTTGGTGATGCTTCTGGATTATGATAAATTTGACCTTATTAAGCTCTTGCTGAGAAACCGTCTGAAGGTAGTATGGTGCACACGACTGGCTAGGGCAGAGGATGAAGATGCCAAGAAGAAAATTGAGGAAGAGATGAGTGAAGGGGGCTTAGCTTTGTTGGCCATTTTGGAGCAACTGCATGCCACCAGAGCGACTGCAAAAGAACGACAGAAGAATCTTGAGCGGAGTATACGTGAGGAGGCCAGGAAGCTCAGGGATGAGGGAGGAGAGACAGAAGACAAGGGCAGGCGACCTGATAGAGAGGTTGGAGTGGGAGTTGAAAGTGGTTGGCTCAAAGGCCAGCGGCAATTGCTAGATCTGGAACAGCTGTCTTTCCATCAGGGAGGCTTGTTAATGGCCAACAAGAAGTACCAATTTCTCTCCATTCCTCTTTCTAATTTTCACTGGATGTACACTTAGGGCTTATGTGTATGTGCTGAGGATTCTATTGTCTTGGACATCATGCTCTTGTATGCATCTTCTCTTGACATGATTGTTTTCCATCTTGCTGTCAGGTGCGAGCTACCTGATCAATCCTTTCGGACAGCAAAGAAAGGATACGAGGAAGTCCATGTGCCAGCCCTAAAGCCAAAACCCTTTGCTGACAACGAGGAGCTTGTGAAGATATCAGACATGCCTGATTGGGCTCAACCAGCATTTGAGGAAATGAAAACCTTGAACAGAGTGCAGAGTAGAGTCTATCAAACTGCATTATTCCAGCCGGATAATTTGCTCTTGTGTGCTCCAACGGGTGCTGGTAAAACCAATGTAGCAATGCTTGCCATCCTACATGAGCTTGGTTTGAACCGAAACGATGATGGTACATATAATCTTAGTGGGTTTAAGATTGTGTATGTGGCACCAATGAAGGCCTTGGTAGCAGAGATGGTGGGCAATTTCTCAAAACGCCTGAAGTCGTATGGAGTCTCTGTACGGGAGCTGACAGGAGACCAGACACTCTCGAGAGCACAAATTGAAGAGACACAGATCATTGTCACAACACCAGAGAAGTGGGACATCATCACCAGAAAGTCAGGGGACAGAACTTACACACAGATGGTCAGGTTATTGATCATTGATGAGATCCATCTCCTTCATGATAATCGTGGGCCAGTGCTTGAGAGCATTGTGGCAAGAACTGTGAGGCAGATTGAGACAACACAGGAGATGATTCGTCTTGTTGGGCTGTCAGCAACACTGCCAAACTATGAGGATGTGGCCTTGTTTTTAAAGGTTGATCGGAAGAAGGGTTTGTTTCACTTTGACAACAGCTACCGACCTTGTCCCTTGGCACAACAGTACATAGGTATTACAGTACGGAAACCTTTGCAACGATTTCAGCTCATGAATGATGTGTGCTATGAAAAGGTTATGAACATTGCTGGTAAGCATCAAGTCCTCATCTTTGTGCACTCAAGAAAGGAGACTGCAAAGACAGCACGTTCTATTCGTGATACGGCTCTTGCGAATGATACACTGGGGCGCTTTCTGAAGGAGGACAGTGCCAGCCGAGAGATTCTGCAGAGAGAGACTGAGGTGGTGAAGAGCAATGATCTGAGGGACCTGTTACCATATGGTTTTGCTATCCATCATGCTGGCATGGCAAGAGCTGACCGGACTTTGGTAGAAGAACTGTTTGCAGATGGACACATTCAAGTACTAGTCTCAACTGCAACACTTGCATGGGGGGTTAATCTTCCTGCACACACTGTCATCATCAAAGGTACACAGATCTACAATCCAGAGAAGGGTGCTTGGACAGAGCTGAGTCCACTGGATGTCATGCAAATGTTAGGTAGAGCAGGTCGACCACAGTTTGACACCTATGGAGAGGGTATCATCATCACAGGTCACAGTGAGCTCCACTACTATCTTTCTCTCATGAATCAGCAGCTTCCCATTGAGAGTCAGTTCATCTCAAAACTGGCAGACAATCTTAATGCTGAAATCGTCCTGGGTAGTGTCCAAAATGCTCGTGAGGCTTGCACTTGGCTGGGGTATACTTATCTCTTCATTCGAATGCTGCGAAATCCAGTGCTCTATGGTGTGAGTGTTGATACCTTGGAGAAGGATTCCACTTTGGAAGAACGACGAGCTGATCTTGTAAGTAGCAACTGCCTTTGTACTCAGCAAGTTATTGTATTGTCAAATTTTTGTAGGGTAATGCATTCACAGATCTCCCTGTACTCATAAATGGTTGCTAGCTTTATTGGTGAAAGTGATGCCTTTGGTTGTGTATGCAGATCCATTCAGCAGCTACACTCTTGGACCGGAATAACCTAGTGAAGTATGATCGAAAGAGTGGGTACTTTCAGGTCACCGATCTTGGGCGAATTGCCAGTTATTACTATATTAGTCATGGTACCATGGCCACCTACAATGAGCATTTGAAGCCAACAATGGGAGACATTGAGCTGTGTCGCCTTTTCTCTCTTTCAGAGGAATTCAAGTTTGTGAGGGTTCCTGAGGAAGAGAAAATGGAACTTGCTAAGCTGTTGGATCGGGTCCCTATTCCTGTGAAAGAAAGTTTGGATGAACCAAGTGCAAAGATCAATGTTTTGTTGCAAGCATACATCTCACAGCTGAAGCTTGAGGGTTTATCCCTTACTTCAGACATGGTTTTCATCACACAGGTATCAAACTGGTATCTTTTGAGCTTAATGTGGTCTACAACCATTTCTGTAAGGGGAGTTTGTGAAGGCTGTTGGCTAGCAGAGAGACTGGTGACACTAGATTGACTTTGGTGAAGGTTTGCTGAATAAAAATGTGCTTTTCACTGGATATAGAAGGGCAAGTCAATTGAAAATTGGATGCTATATTTTTACATGTGAAGATAGTGTCTGCCAATATAGTATGCATGTGCTTTATAAGATTATCCTGATAATGGTCAAGGGCAGTATGTCTAGTGTGTACGCCCATTTTTAGAGTTGTGAGTTCAATTTGACTGTTTCGTGTTATCAAACAACCAAAATTCTGCAACTCTAATAGATGGTATGTGCTAAAGAAATTTTGTGTCTTTTAATTGTGCAGAGTGCTGGACGGTTGATGCGAGCGTTGTTTGAGATAGTGCTGAAGCGAGGTTGGGCACAGCTGGCTGAGAAAGCTCTCACCTTGTGTAAGATGGTAAATCGGCGCATGTGGAGCAGCCAGACACCATTGCGTCAGTTCAAGGGCATTCCCAATGATATCTTGAGCAAGATTGAAAAGAAAGACTTGTCATGGGAGCGCTATTATGATCTTTCCTCACAGGAGATTGGAGAGCTCATTCGGTTTCCAAAGATGGGCAAATCAATTCACAAATTCATTCACCAATTCCCAAAGCTGGAGCTTGCAGCTCATGTGCAACCCATCACCCGCTCTGTGTTGAAAGTGGACCTCACGTTAACACCCGATTTTCAGTGGGATGAGAAGTATCATGGCTATGTTGAGTCCTTCTGGGTGATTGTGGAAGACAACGATGGTGAAAACATTTTGCATCATGAGTATTTTCTCTTGAAGATGCAGTACGTGGAGGAGGACCACAACTTGAGCTTCACAGTACCAATCTATGAGCCGCTGCCACCACAGTATTTTGTGCGTGTTGTGTCTGATCGATGGCTGGGCTCAGAAACTGTGCTGCCAGTTTCCTTTCGCCACCTAATTCTCCCTGAAAAGTATGCACCACCAACTGAGCTCCTTGATCTGCAGCCACTTCCTGTGTCAGCTCTCCGGAATCCATCTTATGAAAGCCTATATCAGAGTCAGAATTTCCGGCACTTCAATCCAATTCAAACACAGGTACAGGCTGGAACATCTGGTGGATTGCAGGGTTTCCCAAAGACCAGTAGTCCTGGGTTTTTTGCATGTGATGGTTAATGATCCTATTCCTGTCTGTGGTTCTAGTTATAAAATACCCTGTTGCTCATCTGTTGTTTTGTCCACAGGTGTTCACTGTCCTGTACAACAGTGATGACAATGTGCTAGTTGCAGCACCGACAGGGAGTGGGAAGACCATTTGTGCCGAGTTTGCAGTTTTGCGAATGCTGCAGAAGAGTGATGGGGCTAGTGCCCGCTGTGTATACATAGCTCCTGTTGAGGCTCTTGCAAAAGAGCGGTATCGTGATTGGGAGTCTAAATTTGGACAAAGACTGGGTGTTAGAGTAGTTGAATTGACTGGAGAGACAGCTACAGACATCAAGTTGTTGGAGAAGGGGCAAATTATCATCAGTACCCCAGAGCGGTGGGATGTATTATCTCGTCGTTGGAAGCAACGGAAACATGTGCAACAGGTGCAGTAGGATGCCATACATCCAGTCAGCAAAGTTAGATTTCTCTAGTCAGCTAGTGTATCACTGCCTTTCTGCAGTTACAAATTGAAGCTCATTGAGGTTGTTGCATCTGTGATTACTGATGTGGAGATTATTGTTCTTTCTGATGGTGAAATACTCTATTGGCTCAGCTCCACTTCAAAGCATGGAGCCTGGAGAGTGAAATTGTTAGGTTGTATAGGAGAGGGAGGGCGTCAGCATTGATATTGGTCCTGTGGGGTTATTGCAGGTAAGCTTGTTTGTGGTGGATGAGCTCCATCTGATTGGTGGAGAAGGGGGACCAATATTGGAAGTGATTGTCTCCCGGATGCGCTACATTGGCAGTCAACCAGAGAACCAGATTCGAATTGTTGCTCTCTCTACCTCCCTTGCAAATGCAAAAGACTTAGGAGAATGGATTGGAGCAAGCTCCCATGGTCTCTTTAACTTCCCACCTGGTGTCCGGCCAGTGCCTCTTGAGATACATATTCAGGGGGTTGACATCACCAATTTTGAGGCACGTATGCAAGCTATGACGAAGCCAACATACTCAGCCATTGTGCAACATGTGAGGAAGCAAGAGCCTGCATTGGTTTTTGTTCCAACTCGCAAGCATGCGCGGTTGACAGCAATGGATCTAGTCACTTATGCAATGGCAGATGCGGGTGAGAAGTCACCTTTCTTGCATTGTGCAGAGTCAGATCTTGCTCCCTTTTTGGCAAAGGTGAAGGACCAGGCCCTTATCCATGTTCTTAGCCATGGTGTGGGGTATCTACACGAAGGCCTGAGTGCTACAGAGCAGGCAGTTGTACGTGACCTGTTTGCTGCAGAAGCAATACAGGTATGCTTCTGGCTTTCTCCAGCAAACATCTAAATGTGTTATGAAAATTGTGTTTCATCTTTGTTGGCATTTTCTGTCCTCTTGTAGGTGTGCTAATGAAATCTTTGCTATGTCTATACAGGTATGTGTGGCAAGCAGTAGTATGTGCTGGGGGATGACACTCTCAGCCCATTTGGTGGTGGTAATGGGTACTCAGTTCTATGATGGGCGAGAGAATGCTCACACAGATTATCCCATCACTGACCTCCTTCAGATGATGGGGCGAGCAAGTCGCCCACAAATAGACACGTCAGGCAAATGTGTGATTCTATGTCATGCACCACGCAAGGAGTATTACAAGAAGTTTCTGTATGAGCCTTTCCCTGTGGAAAGTCACTTGGACCATTACTTGCATGACCATTTGAATGCGGAAGTGGTAGTGCGAACTATTGAGAACAAGCAGGATGCTGTCGACTACTTGACATGGACATTCATGTATCGGCGGCTTACTCAGAATCCTAACTATTACAACTTGCAAGGTGTCAGCCATCGGCACTTGTCTGATCACCTGTCAGAACTTGTTGAATCTACCTTGGCAGATTTGGAGGCCAGCAAGTGTGTTGCAATTGAAGATGATATGGACCTCTCACCCCTCAATCTTGGAATGATTGCTGCATATTACTACATCAGCTACACCACAATTGAGCTGTTCAGCTCATCTTTGACAGCCAAGACTAAGCTCAAGGGTCTTTTGGAGATTCTTGCCTCAGCATCAGAATACAGCCACTTGCCTATGAGGCCCGGTGAGGAAGAGGCAGTGAGGAAGTTGGTCATGCACCAGCGATTCTCTATGGACAAACCCAAGTTCACAGATCCTCATGTGAAAGCAAATGCGCTTTTACAGGCTCATTTCTCCAGGCATACTGTGAGTGGGAATCTTGCTTTAGATCAGAGAGAGATTCTCATTGATGCTAGTCGCTTGTTGCAAGCGATGGTGGATGTCATTTCTAGCTCTGGGTGGCTCAACCCTGCACTTGCAGCCATGGATCTGAGCCAAATGGTGACCCAGGGTCTGTGGGAGCGGGACTCTGTCCTTCTCCAGCTGCCCTACTTCACCAAGGAGATTGCCAAGAGGTGTGCTGAGAATCCTGGCAAGCCCATAAAGACTATATTTGATCTGGTGGAGATGGAGGATAATGAGAGAAGGGAGCTCTTGCAGATGAGTGATGCACAGCTCATGGAAATTGCTCGGGTCTGTAATCGTTTCCCAAATATTGACCTTGCCCATGATGTCCTAGACAGTGATGATATTTCTGCAGGGGAGACAGTTACCCTCCAAGTGACTTTGGAGAGAGAATTGGAAGGGAGGCAGGAAGTTGGGCCTGTTGATGCCCCTCGTTTCCCTAAGCCCAAGGAGGAAGGATGGTGGCTGGTTGTTGGTGATCGCAAGAGCAATCAGCTCCTGGCTATCAAGCGTGTATCACTGCAACGAAAAGCGAAACTGAAGTTGGATTTTACAGCACCAAATGAAGTTGGGAAGAAAACCTACACACTATACTTCATGTGTGATGCATATCTGGAATGTGATCAGGAGTATGAGTTCACCATTGATGTGAAGGAAGCTGTGGATGATGATGAGGATGGAAAACCCATGGATGAATAAGCTGTTCCTGTTGATGCAGCAAATGAGTGTTCTCATTTCATGATAGACAGTTGGAATTTGAGCTGATGCTCTCATCTGATAAGAGGCAGTCAGTAATTTTGAGTTGATGCTTTCATTTGATGAGAGACAGACAGTAAATTGAGCTGATACCGGATGCAATAGTCACTTTCAGGAACAATCACAGAAGGACATGAGATAGCTATGGGCATGTTTTCAGGTTTTGCTAAAGCCCTTCCTGCAGAGTTAGATTTTGAATGCTGAAAACTTGGGCTGACTTAGGGAGCTCGATTGTTTCTTGCATTGAACAGAATGATACTCATCTCTGGACATCAGTTTCACAAAACTGGCAACGCATATACATATACATATATGCCGTTGAAGGTTTTCCTGTAATATATACCTTTCAAAGCTGAATTCTGGCTGTGGAATTGGATTGGAAGCATGTATGCAACATGTGTGGACATATGTGTGTGTATGGATGTGGGCACACTTTCTGCAGTTGTCAATTCAAAGAAAAGTTGGAACTACAATACAAGAGGAGGCTGCAGTTGATTGACAGTGTGTGCTCTCTCTCTCTCTCCCTCTCCCCCCCTTTCTATTGGGCTTTTTTCATTGTTTTACATGTGGGATACTTTTCTACCATAGTTGTTGACCATGAACTTCATATCTTCACACTCTTACCCCTTATTTGATTCATGTAAAACGTTGATTTCACACACAATGGAAAGAGATACTATATCAAATTGAGTTTCAATTCTATCTACAATTCTCATTTTATTTCCTGTAAAATTGTCGATTTCTCATAACAAAAAAGAGACTACATATCAAAGTGAGTTTCTATCCCCCCCTATTCACAACTCCTCATTCAACTGCTTTGTTGTATCCAAGTGAGTTTCTACAAGCAGCTCAAGCTCATTGTTGTGATGCCTTTGGCTTTTATGGCAGGTTGAAACAAACAAAATCATGAGAAATGATGAAACCATGCAAGAGGGTTAAGTCAGAAGATGCAAGATGAATGGTTTTAAAACCTAATCATGCAACATGGAAAAGTAAATTTTCAGTGCAAGATGAATTTGATAAATGAAATGCAACCTAGAGAGTTACCTACATACATCGAACTTTTCCACTGTCACTCTTCACACTCACACAGTTTAGCTCCAAGTTTAAGCCAAAATTTTATCCCCAAAATCCTACACTGCAAAAGATGTCTTTCACTTATGGATGCAGAGCCAACAAACTGAAGATTAAGCAAAGTGTGATTACAAGTGAGTGGGTACATAGGCAACATAAAGTGGGATTATCATCACTAACTGGGATATTAGCAAACAGAGGATGTGCTCTGTCTGAACAAACAAATTTCTGTCATAGTACCTAGGCTGGTTACGCACTAATTAATTATTTTTGGATTTGACAAATATTCTGAAAATCTGAAAGAAACTCTCAAGCACACTGGCTTCATTATTTAGTACAGTACCTCATTGTAAAATATTATTATTTTCACTGCTGACAGTAAATGAAAAAAATAAAATAAAAGATTATTAGGCATGTGGCCGCCAAACTGGCCCAGGTACTTTGGTAGTTCTACCTTTTGACAAATTTGTAGATTAAAGTAGAAAACAGTAAATAATGAATTAACCTTTCATTGTGTATTAGTTGAAAGATTTCTCTTGTATAGAATGCAGCCAAAAACAATATAAATTGGCAATTATGTGGGATAAGTGGTGGTGAATCTGTTGCCAAACTGATGCATTTGCATATTACAATTGAACTCAGAATTCTTGTAACTACTGTAACTTCATGACACAAAAAATTGTAGAGAGACAGATAGACACACACAAGCAATATACAAATGTTTTGGAATTATGCTGTAAACATTGGGCTGTAACTGGAAGAAGTGCACAAAGTCTGTGACAATGAGGGAGTTGAGTGGGAGCCATGTGACTTGCACGGCAATGAAGTTGTCCAACCCACCCAATAACTTCAAAAGACAAGGAATAGACAAAGTCTGGCCACCCAAGAACCTTGAAAAACAAGGAATCCTTAATGAGGAAGACCAAAATCTGGCTGCCCAAGAAACTCAAAAGACAAGGAATCCTTATTGAGGAAGACAAACTCTGGCCACCCAAGAAGCTCAAAGGACAAAGAATCCTTGTTGGGGAAGACAAAATCTGGCCACCCAAGAAGCTCAAAAGATAAGGATCCTTATTGAAGAACACAAAATCTGGCCCACCGAAGAAGCTCAAAAGATCTGCAATACTTAATGAAAAAAAAAAGGCTGGTAATATGCTTCAAGCTATATCTGTATGAACCCCTTGGTCTACCACTCCCAGCTTTCTTTCTTTGGTGGCCTTTAGAACAATGAAAGATAAACAAAACTAGAAGCAAGGCATCTAAAGCAACATAATGCAAGCAAACAGTGTGAGAGTTCACTGTCAGAAAACTAGTGTATTGTTTTTGAGTCTCCTTGTGCAGTCTATCTTGAGGTTGTACAAATTTGACAGAGACTAGGATTGCAATTCAAATCCAACACAATCCTCATTGCAGAATTAACAAACAATGAAAACATTGTTGAATTATATTATGATTAGAAACACAGTTCAGGGGGTTACATGTTGGGTGAGGTTTGTCGGAGAGAGTTTTAAGCCACGTTGAAGGAGTTTGCAACCCCCTCCACAAATTTCTTGGTTCCCTTGAACCACCTCTTGTCCCCTGCCTGTGCCTTCAATAGATAAAGTTTTCCACCTGAGACAGTGCCAACAATGACCTGATGCCTTCCTCCTTCAGTCCCATCCGCAGTACGTGTAAGCACACTGACCTTGTAGTAAGGCTTTCCATTCACATCTACTGCTGATGATTCCAACACTGCGGCAGTGGATACAGCATTATCCTTGAAACCTCCCTGCAATTTGTTTTTCCATATCCCATAGATCCTCAGTAGAATTTCTCCACAAAGAGACTACTGATGGAACATCAGAATTGAAGAAACATGATCAAAGCAATAAGACTAAGCTCACCTCCGATTGCGTCAATCCAGAATAACTCTGTTTGCCAAGCAGGTATGATACCTGCACACATACACACACAAGAAGGAGGAGCTCATTAGGCACATGCAAACAAGCTCTCAACATAAAAAACAAATGTGAGACGAGCAGCAAACACATCACCATCATCATCATTATCAGCAGCAGCAGCTCAATAGTTTCTTCTATTGAAGAACGAAAAAATCAGGATCAAGCACTGAAAAATTCCAAGGATTGAATGCAATATTCAATATTACTCACTTCTTCCAAGAACTTCTCCGGTGGTCCGTAGTCCTTGATCGAAGTCTTGGAACTTGGGGTAATGGACACCGTGAAGTTAGTCACTGCATCGAAGTTGTCCTCGTACTTCAGTACCTGTCCCGGGAATTCTCTCTCTGAGCTTGGAACCCACTTCGACGGTACCTCGACCTTAAAGCCATCGTATGACTTCGATATGAAACCGGTATCAGTTTTCGGCGTTCCGAAGATGTTCGCTGCCATCATCATCATCATCATCATCATCAGAAAGCAGAGCAAAATTGTTGATCGAGAAAATGCAAAAAAATGCAATAAACCCATCGCTGCTCTTGTCATAACAATCAGAAGAGTTTCACTGCCCTCATCATCATCAGAAAAAAGCAGAGCTAAGTCATTGATCGGAAAAAAGAAAAAATAGAAAATCATCGCTGTTCTTGTCATAACAATCTACGCAACAACGAAAAAAAAAACAAACCCCCAAAACAATGCATTCAATAGTCAACAAGAAAACAGTCACTCTCGCAACAGGGGAACGACGACTAGAAACAATTTGTTGACGATTCTTCGTCACTTACCGCTCTCGCCATAAGCGGCATTAGCAGGTGAAGCTCGGGAACCGGCAGCAACGGCGCCAGCCAGGAGAGCGAGAGCCAAACGACGAGGGAGCGCTGGTACTGCTACAGCAGCCGCGAGATCTTCCGCCTCAACTTTAGCACGGCAGCTAACTGCAGCAGATCGGCTACAGACAGGCCCAAGTCTGGCAGCAGGCGTAGTCACAGAAGCTCCATTCAACACTGCACTCTTGGACGACGCCAAAGCGGCCACGGTCGATGAAGCCCCGGTCAAACAAGCAGCAGATGCAGCAGCCATAGCAGGAATTTCTCACAGAAAGAAAGAAAGAAAAAACGAAAAAAAATTTCAACCAAATGAAAAAATATCAGAATAAAATGAAGCAACAACAGAAGAAGAGCTGCTTGTCAACAGAGAAAAGGTTCAACTAAGAAGCACACTGTTGACGACGGTGGAAAAACAAACACAAAACTGTAAGAAAACACGCGCTGCAAGCGAGCGAGCGAGCAAAGCAAGCAAACCAGGAGGCGAGAAGCGCAGGTGCACGGGCATTGGCTTATCCAGACAAAGAAGACCAACCAGAGCGAAGCCCACTTAGCCCAGATAAGGGAGGTTCTGCGCCCATTGGCTGAAGACCACCACGTCTGGACGAATGCGGATAGGTACATGATGGATAGTATTCACTGGCTTGCATCGAATGAATGAAACTAGATTCTCATCCATCCGTCCATGCCTGTGTGTTGTATCCACCCATCCATCCATCCATGGGGTGTGTGTCCCATGAAACTAGACGCTCATCCATCCTTCCGTCCATGCATGTGTGTTGCCAGCTTCTTCTATCCATCCATGTGTGCCACGAAATTAGATGCTCATTTATCCATCCATCCATCCACCCATCTGTGCGTGTTGGCATCTTCTTTTTCTATCCATGGGGTGTGTGCCATGAAAATAGATGCTCATCCATCCTTGCGTCCATGTATGTGTGTTGCCAGATTCTTCTATCTATCGATAGATAGAACGAGATGCTCATCCATCCATCCGTCCATGTATAGTGCCATCTTCTTCTATCTATCCATGGGGGGTGTGTGCCATAGAAACTAGATGCTCATCCATCCATCCATCCACGTGTGTTGCCGTCTTTTTCTATATGTCCATGGGGTGTGCCAGGAAACGGTTTTTTTCTTTCTTCTGGTGAAATCGCGCCAAAAGGCCAAAATTAAGAAATTTAAAAAAAAACGAAAATAAAAGTGGTTTTATGGGTTTTTCAACCCCATTAATTTAAAAAGAAATAAAAATATCTGGTGCCAGATTTTCTATGTTTGGTTTTAGTTAGTAAGGTGGCAAAAAGTATATAAAGAATGCATGATCTTTAATTTTTAAAATCTTGTTTATCTATAGCCAAATTCGGCTATAAATCAGATATGAAGGGGAAAAAATAGGGATCCTTCAATATTTTTGGCTAACTACTGGAATATGTCATAGAAATCTGGCTATTTTTTTGAAATCTTTTTTTCCTTGATATCAGGCAAAATTTGGGCAAGTTTTTGATAGTGAAAAATCCTTTGTATCAGTCAAAATAAGATTTTTCATGTCAAAATTTTGCCCAAAAAAATGCATTCAATGCTGGCATCCATGTTTTGTTTTTTTATGTCCCCACTTTTCTTTTGATGTAGGCAATGTGGCAATCATCATGAAAGAAGACAATTTAGCCATATTTGGCTATAAATAAGAAGATATTAAAGTAAAATAAATTTAATAAAGCAGCATTCTATATTGTTAGCTACCTACTGGAACCAGTGTTGTGCGTGTAAGTTTCAATAGCCATATATATGGCGTGTAAATCTCATGTAAGTATATATCATTTATACTTAACCAACTGAACTTTTCACACTTACACTCCGTGTAAGTCCTAAAGCATTTAGAAGCACAACACTGACTGGAACCTATCATAGAAATCCAGCATATTTGGGGCCTTAAATGCTTTGTATTGGTTAAAATCAGATCTTTCAGGTAGAAAAAATGGGAAAATTTGCTAAGGAAAAAATTTCACTGCTTCCTAGCAATTTATATGATCAGTTTACAAGAATACCTTAGTACCGAGGCTGGTTGCGCATTAATTAATTACCTTTTAGCCTTTTGGAATTACCAAAATTTTTTAAAAAAAGTGCTTGCCATGCCAAAAATCTGAATGAGGCTCTCAAGCAGTTCAATAGCTTCATTATTTAGTAGAATGCCAAATTGTAAATTATTATTACTTTTACTGCCAAACATAGTTGACGAAAAATAATTAATTATTAGGCACCTTGCTGCTGAACCAGCCTAGGTACTAGGGTACCCAAATAGGTAAGTATTCTTACACCTCCTCCACCCTGGCACCCTACCTACCCAGTGTTACACCTACGGACTCCTGGTATTTTACTATCTTAGCTAATGATTATCATCACCTTTTTACATCAATTTGGACAGATTTCATACATTTTTACAGCATTTGCATAAAAATATTGATGATTTGCATCTGTTTGAATTTGGACCCAGTCAACAAAATCCTGGATCGTCAGATGGGATTGATCCAATGGCTTGAACAGTTTTTCGTAGCAATTTTTTTTGTTGGCGGGCAATTTTGGCATATAAAGCACTGCCTGGATTTTTCCTTTGTATTTTCAGCTCTCTTACCTGCCTTCAGCAAGCGGTAACTTCTGGGGTGGAAGGTAGCGGCCAGCCTGTCACTATTTCTACAAAGTGCAAAAATCCCAGCTCTGCTTTACTTAGGAAAATGACCTGAGTACTTAGGTAGGCCGAGGGAACAGAGGGAACAGGTCGAAAATCAGGGAAGGGCCTGTACTAAAGGCCCTTCTCCTATACTAAAACAGCGCTTCACCGCTAACAGCATTTTAGGTGTCTACACTGTTGTAGGTGCCCAAACACAAGCAGTAGGCAGTCTTGTGAGGGCCTCCGGAGCAGCCCTTCTGCTCTTGATGATATTGCACTGCTATCTCATGATCCTTCTCCTTCCAATTTCGGTCTCTGTTCTGATCCGCATTTTACGGTTTCTTGTGTGATCCATGGCGGCTCTGATTTGATGATATGCTCCGAATCACGTATCGTCCGAGCCACACTAAGAAGATCAACCGGTTGCTCAATCAAGAAGGGATGGCCTCCATCCGGTCTGCTCTCGAGACTTGCATCCGCCTTGGTAAGTATGCTCTGCCAATTTGCGCACTATTAGCTGCCTTTACATAAACTCGATCTCTACAGAAGCTCCTTTTGCAATTTTTGACCGTGTGTCTGCAGAACTGGTCATCTTCCCATGTATTTTTGTTGCTAGAAGGCAGCGGCTTCACAAAAAGCAGATCATTCACATTGTTTTTGAGCTTTGTTGACGCCTTTAGAACACTGCTGATTACTCTGACAACGTGAAGATTCTTTGCAGTGATTAGGAGTCGAATTGTGTTGAATCTGTTCTAGGGAAAGTTCTTCGCCTTCATTGCGCTTTCAAAATTTCCAGAAATGATTCGTGGCTGCTGCTTCGAGACTTGAATCAGGAATTATAACTGGCAGTGCCTGCAGGACGTGATCAGCTTCTTCAATAGTGGTGGTGTCTTGTCGAAGATTCATTGCATTCTTGACTGATGATCTTCAAAAGTTCAAATGCTCCCAAATCATCGCCCCTGTGAGCATCTGAAGATCATGTCAAGAATGCAACGAATCTTCGATCTGGTCGCATTGTTTGAGAGCTTTGTACCACATGATCCAGATCAACCACGGCTGAGCTGCAAAAACCTGAATCTCTCACATGGGAAACAAATCACTGCACAGGTGAATCACCTTCATTGTTGTCTTTTTCAAGCATCAATCCAGGATATCCATCGTGATTTTAAGGGCCTCTTGATTTTTCAAACAGCAATTGGAGCAGGGTATGGTACTGCTACTGAGGGCGATTTGGAGAATGAAGATTCTTGATGTTTGTCAGTGCATTGAGCATAGTTACAAACCCCAAAATAACAAAACAAAGTACGTTTTTGCAGAGTGAAGAACAGGTTTTAATTGGTAAGGAACTTCCCCATCACGCTTCTCGCATGAAACACCATCACTAGGTACGGATGCCACATGAAACATGTCAACCAACATCACTTGTTGGCTTGAACCTCATATTTTGATACTTTTGAATGCAAATGTTTTCTTTTACCAGAGGGTGTCGAGAGTTCAGAAATGTTGATTTTGATGAGTTTATCTTGTGCAGCTTCTTACTGGTTTGGTGCTTAGGTTTTGTCAAGGCATTTCCAAGAACTTGTGCATAGACATTTAACGGAATGTTCAGTTGATATGCACAAGTCTACTTTTGACTGTCTTGTTGAGGATGTCATCAACACATACAAAGAGTTGGTGAAGGATTGCCCTATTGATTGACCTGTTAATAATACGAAAAGACCATACCCTATATTTCTATGTGTGAAACAAAAGTGGAGGAAGTTTGTTGATGCATGGTTTATAACTTCACCAGTTTGTTGAAGCTGGCTGCACTTGATTGTCAATAAGTTGACTGTCATTTCATGAACTGAAAGGTAAAGTATTGTGAAATAAAATAGGTATGGGTTTTGGAATCACTTTTATGGAGGAAATTTTTAATGCCTGGGAATATGACATTGAAGTTACTGGTCACAAAGTTCCAATCTCTTACAGGAAGTAATTGATTCCTTATGTTATTTCATTGCTTTTCTTGCTTTCAATTTTGTCTAGTGGTGTTTTTTTAATTCATTCTGGTTTCTGTTTAGATATAATCACATTGATAAGCATTTGGAGAGATCAAGCACTTCAACGAATTATAAGTGGTGAATTGAAGAACTGTTGTTTGTTGTGATACGATGAGGTGTTCAGTCAGGAACAAATTGCATACACTGAGACAGAGGTAATTTTCTATCTACATCTCAATTTTAGATTTCTGTATTTTTCATATCAATTTTTGTTTAGTGCATATGTTTCTTATAATAAAAAAATGTGGACAGAATTAGGAGCTTCATCTTGCTCCTATTCCTCTTGTTCCTGATTTTGTTCCTCAGAATAAGGTTGCTGATGGTGCCCTTGCCCAAGAGAAGACTATTGATGGTGCTCCTACTTTTGCTCTGAATTAGGAGAAGTCAGTAGTTCAATTTCTAGAAACAAGGAGAGTATCATTTGACATTGAACTTCCTAAGTAGAAGGATCAATTGGAAGTCATTCATCATTGTGTGCTGCTTGGAGTTGTTAGCATGAATACTTCTACCAATCATGTTTTCAGTAACTTGCAAAATTGTTCAATTACAATCAACTACATTGTTGATCCAAAGGCTCTTCCTGCTGTAGTGCCAAGTTCTTCAAAGGCATCATGGACTAGGCAAAGTCTTGATTGCAATTTGTAGACCTTAATCCAAGATGACTGTAGATTGTAGTTTGTGGGGGTTTGTCTGAACAATTGAACATTTCTTCAAGTTCTACTTTTCTTAGAACAGTTTCTATGTACTTTAGAAAAGCATTGTTTCATTTGACGTTTTCTACTACAACTCTATTGTTGGCATTGAACTTGCAAATACGTTCAGTTTTTACATGAAAATGTTATAGTGATCAAATTCTGATAAAATATCTGTTTAATGAAGTGAATAAATTCAATTTTTTGCTTTCTTTTTATATATATGTGAAATATCTTATGTTGAAGGAAAAAGAAATCTAAAATAATAAATTAATTTAATAATAATAATAAATAAATAAAATTAATTAAAAAATACATTTTAAAAATTAAAAAAAGACTATACAAGGATGAAAGAAACATAAGCATCTTCTGGAATTCTGAAAGGTATTCTACCAATGTAACTGGGATCTTATGGATTTTGTAAGTTCCCAAGCAATATTAGCTTTTATAACCAATCTTAAATACACTGTGGAAAAATCTATGAAAATCAATCAAGAAAAAATAAAATCCCATGGGAGCTGTGGAAGGGTGCCCTGGCTATTGGGGGAGGGGCAGCAGCTGCCATGGCTATTGTGGCCAGCCCATCGATGAGCGATCACCCAAACTATGTTCAGCTTCTTTATGGCAATAGAAAATTGTCAATCACGGTAAGGGTATAGCCAAAGGATTTTAGGGTTAAGGGTAGGGTTTTTCAATTTATCATTTTCTTCATATTTATCATGTGGATATATAAGTGAGTAAATATAAGGTAAAAGGGTAGGGCAAAAGGTTTGGTAACTTGGAATAAGTATATACTATTTGTACCAATATTGTCCATTGGAAACAACATTTTTATTTTTATTTTTTTGTTGGTGAAATTTTGCAAATTTTCAACTTCAAAAAAATAAAAAGGAAATAATCTGTAGCAGATTCTCTATTTTACAAATATTTGCCAAATTTTCCATCAATTTTTTTCTTTCCTTGGGGGATAAGTTTCTTGGCACTTTATAATTTTTTGGGCAATCATTTTGCCAGTTTTTACAATTTTAACAGTTGTATATGTAAAAGTAATGCCAATTGACATTAAATCTTGTTTGGGATGACTGGTGATAATGTTACATGAGAAAACTGGAAAAACAAAATACAAATACACATAAAATACTTATTGGGAAGTGGAGAAAGAGTTTTGTGATTGCCATTGCAAACATGATTAGTTAAAAAAATCAGAGTCTAAATCAGTGTTTGTTTTCATGCGAAATTAGTGAAAATGTAATGTTTTAATATCAAAAGGGATTATTCTGTAACAATATTCCCTTTTCCTGAAAAAAATTTCAAATTTTCGAAAAAAGAAAAGTGAAAAAAAATCACCACATTTGGACATTGATTTTAGTTTGATAGCATTTTAAAATTAGTTAAAAAAAACTATTTAGACAAGTTCTAAAAACTTGTTGCCATTTAATGTTGAATCCCTCATGGGATGATGCTAGCCAATGACACAACATCAAAAAATTGAAACAACTATCACTAGTCCAAATGTGGTGAATTTTTTTCAAAAAACCATTTTGTTTTTTTCAAAATTTGCTGATTTTTTCAGAAAAACAGAGAATATTATGACAGACTATTCCTTTTTTTTTTTTTTTTTTTTTTTTTTTTTTTTT
>Ga0116231_10004989_pt1 | contig 26504 bp, 15 predicted proteins | sample S1TSphgellanicum_2_FD_89695 | JGI IMG/M metagenome (GOLD analysis project Ga0116231, IMG submission 89695) | Host-associated microbial communities from peat moss isolated from Minnesota, USA - S1T2_Fd - Sphagnum magellanicum MG | ecosystem: Host-associated > Plants > Peat moss > Unclassified... | reverse complement strand
TATTTTAGTATGAGGATTTTTGAAAGATGATATTTTGGCTTGTGTTGAAACTTGAGATCAGTTTATAGAGTTATAATTTGAAGGATTTTGGTTTCTTTTAGAGGATTTTTTGAAGATTGCATTTTTGCATGTTGAAATATTTGGGTTTCCATAATTCTTCTTTTGCCTTAAGATACTTTTTAATGTGAATGGCAAGATCATAGTGTGACACACCCCCTTGTTTTCTCCTTATTCCAATCATTTTCCCATGGGGTTGCCCAAGGGTTTCCCAAGTTGTTCCTCAAGATGTTCCAAATTCCACCTCAATTTTATCTCGTACACATTTGTTTCTATTTTGTGGTTGAGGTCCAAAGAGGTGCTTCTATTGAGGAGTGCCCAATGTTCCATATTTTTTATGGTGGGCCAATCAATATGGCCCCTTCCAAAAAAAAAGTGTGTGAGAGCACCCATGAACTAATTAATATGAAGCACAATAGGTAAGGTGTTCTTTGCAAGGGGTATTAGCCCAGACCAAAAATGGTGACCAACTCTTTTGGGAAGAGAAATTTCATGCAGCCAATGGTAAGGCCCAAGCATGCACTCAAGGTGCCTTGCTTTTTTTCCTTATAAGTTTTGTGAGGGGAGTGACAAGAATTTCTTTTCATTTTGCCCTGGTTCCCAATGGGTTCCCATCAGGTTCTCCATTTCTCAATGTGTTCCCCAACATGTTCTCAATAGCACCTCACTTTTATCCTATATGCTTTGGCAAATGTTTTCCTCCTTTCACCCATGTAGGTGGGCGAAAGGGGAGGAACGCTATACTTCAAAATAGAACCTTCTATTATAGAGAGCCTCCATACATGTAGCTTTTGTTACTACCTATGATGAGCTCCAACATTATATGTGCACATAGTTGTTATTGTAGATTGATCAAAAGTACTGCCTGCCTCCTTTTTTCATGGTCTGTCCTTGGCCTGATTCATCTTTTTGAGAAAAGAGATGGATGATGACCAGACATGCTTTGGGACCTCCTATGCACCAGGTCTCCATTACAAGCCCAAAACATGCATACCATGGGTCCAAAGTGCAATGGTGCAGCACTGAGGGAAAAAAATGCCCATCACAAAAGAAAAATAATTGAACTTTGGGGGTTCCCACAACCATGTACCCCAATTAGTGCCCTTGGGATTAGGTGAGGCCAAAATTGTGGCCAACAAATTTAAGAATCAAAATCACGCTCAGCCAATGAGGAGGTGTAGTGTGCACCGTAGATACATAAGAATGTTTTTTTTTTGGAAGGGGGGGTTAGGGACGCGAGTTTTTTTCTTTTTTCTTTTGAAAAGGGGGTTGTGAGTGTTTTCTTTTCTATTTTGGGTCGAGGGTGGTTTATTTTGTGTCACGACACACCTTTTTTTTTGGTTTAGTTTGCAAGGTGGTTGTGGAGGTCTAAAATAAGTTTTATTCTAAGGGGCCAATCATTGATTTAATCATGATTGACCCATCAATCTAAAATAAGTTTTATTCATTTGGGTGATTGGCTCATTGGACCATCTAATTGGACCCTAGGACCTCAAAAAAGGTTAGTTTACAAGTGGTTGTGGAGGTCCAAAGAAATTCTTTACTTTTCACTTACATAGGTGCGCCACATATATAACAAAAACTAGAGGTTTTTTTTTGGCTTTCTAATTTTATCAACCATTTTCATGAATTCATGGCTCCCCATGTCATTTTGTTTTTCTTTGTTCTCTTATTCCTTCTTCTTTGTGCTATGGAGAGATGAGAGAGTTGCATGCTTAGTGTAAATAGAACTTGTCTTTTGCATGGAGGTTTAAAAAAGTTCCAATTCTTTCACTTAGATCAATGTCAACTGAGCTATGGGGACAATTTGTATGTTAGGAGTGTGTTTGTGTGTCTAGAGTGGGTTTTTTTGTTTTTGTTTTGGGTGATGAACCAATCAGAAAGGTATATCACCAAAATAAAATAAAATTTCAAGGTTTTCTCCTCCCCCTCGCCCCAAACTAATCAATATGAATCACACTATACTATATCACATACATGACTTGATTTCTCATTGGTTAGATGAAAATTCTATTCCTAAAATTGGCTGCCATTATTTTTGGCCTGGACTAATAGCCCTCCCTAAGAACACCATACCTATTCACATACAAAGTCGGGGTATAATGAGAAAAGGATTGAAAATGGGGAAAAAAAGGGAAGTATTGAAAAGGAATTTGTCTAAACTTTGGACAATTTAAAGGTTTGAAAATTATGAATACACTAGGTACTGTGTTGTTACCCACCAAGAAAACTTCATTGAAAACTTGTGAAACTTGGTAACGAGAGAAACTCATACCTACTTTGATGATGAGGAAAACCCTGTGATATAAGAAATGGGCGGAGAAAGTCCCATGCTCGAAACAATCATATTTATCAAACACGTTTGGGAGTCATGTTTGTTTCTAGTCCCTAAATTTGGTAATATATTAAGATGCTAACAATTTAAAATTAATTGGCTATTTAAAATTAGTTTTTGGCCATTGGGTAAATTCTAATAATGAATGTACATCAAAATAATTTTTGGCTTTTGGGCAAGTACTACGTCCACAAAGACCTACCAGAAGTTTTCTAGTGTATTTGGAGGTAATGTTACCAAGTGGAAATTTTTATTTACAAAAGGCAGACATTTTCATAAACCGAAATGACCATAGGAATGCGCATTTCCATTTAAAAACTAAACACTCATAGGAGTTAAGATTTTTTGGTGAAATAACCAACCTATTTGTCTCTCTCTCTTTTTTTTTCTTGTGATAACCATTGGGTATCATCAAAAAAAAATGAAAAGAAATTTTCATAAGTCTTTACAATGGGTAAAGCTTTGAGAAGGGGTGTTATACTATATGTAAAGAAAATACAAATTTTAAGAAAATAATAATTTGAAAGCACCTCATTGATAAGGACTTGATTTATTACTGTGAATATTTGAGATTCACACAAAAAAAAAAAAAAAAGAAAAAAAGATTTGTTTGTCAATTGAAAAAAAGCACCTTGGAGAAATACCATATGATATGTTATGAGCCTCCCCTAATTCTCGAACCTATTATTATGTACATCCACCCTCAGACAACCACCCTCGAGGCTACAACCCTCAAATTAGGGGAGGCCCTCAGGAGCAGACCTAAAAAGTATGATTGAAAGTTGAAATGGTGAAATATTTCAGCACATTCAAGAAAAGTAGCTAGCTCACATTGATGGTGCTCAGTAGTACTGCACTTGTGGACTTGGTTGGTGGGTGACATGAATGTGAGTGAGCTACTTTTTTTAGTCGACAAAAACTACTACTACTACTTAAGGTAATGAAGACTGCAGAGAAAAAAAATTTACAAAGGGAAGGAAGTTCAAATGAATGAACATGGACTCCCCTGCAAAATCGCAATAAAAAAAAATTTAAAATTGCTAAAAATAAAATGCTATATCAAAAATAATCAAAAGTGCTAAAATCATGCGACTTTTTGAGATTGTCAATAGCCAGAAATTTCTACTGAGATTATTCAAAAGAACTGTCAGATGTGTTTATTCATGGGTTCAATTAGGTAGCTCAAATTATAGAAGGATGCATTTTAAAGAAAAAAAAAAGCTTTCATAATTTAGCTTAATCACCAGATGTGCCTATATGTGGTTCAATTAGGTAGCCCAAATTATATAGAAGGATGTATTTTTAAAAACAATTATGTTCATAATTTAGCTTAATCACCATATGTGTTTATAAATGTTATAGAAGGATGGTTTTTGAATTTTTTTTTTAATATTTTAGCTTGTAGTCAAAATTTGGCTAAATCTTCCTGTGAGTGATTACCACATTGGCTATAATTACCAAAAAAAAAAATGCCACAATGAACAAACATGGCCTCCTCCACTTACAAAATTGCACATATTTAGGTAGTAGCCAAATTTGGCTAAATATTCGTATGAACCATTTGCCACATTGGCTATAATTACAACCAAAAAAAAAATTGCCACAATGAACAAACATGGCCTCGATATCACTACAAAAATTGCAAATGTTTTGCAATAAATTTTTTCAATAGTTGATAGGTAGTTAGGTAATTCATTTTATTCATTAATTAATTAATTCATTGATTGATTGGCGTGAGAAAATCCCAAGTTGCAAGTTCCAACCGACCTTCACGAATATCTCGCTCCACCGCGCATTTATGACGACGACAACAACAACAACCCCTTCGCAGGCTTCATTTATAAACGCGGCTTCTGTTGAGTACTACTCGAGTGACCGTAACACACGTCTAACGCATCACCGACTTTGCATTCAATGCCGCATTTATGTACCCATTACGCGTGCATCGCCTTCTCCTCACCTTCCAACTTCCATGTACTTGTTGTGCTATCAAATGGAAGTAAGTAATGGCTCTCTCAATATACAACTCTTTCGTTTTTGACAAAATCCCATCTCTCTCTCTCTCTCTCTCTCTCGTCTGCCGTCAGAGACCGTCTTTGGCTGCTGCTGCTGCTACTACTACTCCTACTACCACTTGTGGTTTCATTGAGTCCTTTTGTCAATGGGGGAGGCAGAGAGTTTTCATAGAATAGCAATGAGTCCAGCAGGGAATGCGGAGGTGAAGGCACAGCCGCCTATTTACAAGAGGCGAACATGTCGGATTTGTTGTGGGGTGACGGCGCTGCTTGTGTTGGCTCTTGTGGTGGTGATTATTGTTTTGAGCCAGACGTTGTTCAAGTTTAGGGATCCCGAGGTGAGTATCATCTCCATGAAGCTGGAGTCCATCAGTGTGGCTTTGGATGTGCTTACGCTTTCGGCAATGCTCAATATCTCGGTGGCCACTGACGTTCGGGTCACCAATCCTAACCATTACAACTTCAAGTATACCAACAGCACAGCAATGATGTTTTATCATGGTCAGCAGGTGAGAGAATGTGCCTTCATTGTGCCGTTTTGAACATTCTGTTTTATCTTCTTTCGAAACGAGGAGATTTTTATTTTTTTCCCTGCTCCTCTTAGGCAAATAGAGAGGACTTCAGAGACTTGCTCGTCCCTTTATAGAGAACTGGAAACACCTACTGCAATAGGAGCAGGAGAGTGTTCTTTTCAGTTTGATCCCTTAGGTCTTTGTGGAGGTGGAATCAGTTGCAAGAGAAAGAACGTCCAAGGTAATGATCTAGCTCGATCTTGTTAGGCGAAAATGCTTTAACATTTACAAACGGTATGCCTCCGGATATCAGGAATGGTTCGGTATTATTGTGGCAAATCATGACCAGCAGACTGTGCTGCTGTACTAGTTAAAATGTCGAACCCTAGAGGCCTTGTACTAAGTTTTTGGAGGAGTCCTCGTGCCACAAACTGACCAGGGGTGCACACAGACAAGAGAATTAATTGACCTGGCTAGGATTGAGTGGCAGGCTCCAGGCTCATTCCTGTGTGTAGGTTAGTATGGAATATCAATAGAGACTTGGGAGCCATGAAATAATGTTCTTAGATGTTATCAAACGTACACAGAGCGGGCTAATGACAGAAAGTTGCATCTCAACTTGCATTACTGCAATGCAATTCCATATGGCAATTGGTTTCGTGGGCCTTTTTTAAACTATTAGTAGGGACTGTGGAACCTGAAAGTTGCATTGGGATTTGGGAGTCCATCAATGTCTGTCTAAATGCACTGTGAAATGTGTATGTTTATGCACACCGTCCAGTATGTATATTTATGTTGATTGTTGAATGTGTTGATCAGATTGGCGATATTTCACTTGGTGCTGGTGAAATCCGAGCTAAGCAGTCTGTGGATATGGCAGCTATCGTCACGGTTGAAGCATTGAAGATTGTGGAGAGTCCAAACGTGCTAAGTGATTTGGAATCTAGGATTGCTCCATTGAACCTAACTTCTTCCATCCCAGGGCGAGTGAATGTGGCAGGGATTTACAAGCATCATGTTGTGGCAACTCTTGATTGTAATATGGAGATCTGGGTCACCAACCAGACTTTGAAGGACTATCAGTGCACACAGCACGTGAAGCTGTGATTCCCATTTGCAATGAAAGGGCTACAGTCTGTGGAGTTGATGGGAAAATGCACAGTCTGTGTTTGCATTCTCTGACTTGGCCTCAGTGAAGCTTGGGATGAACAGACAGCTGTATTGTAGAGGAAATAGTCAAGCAGCTGTGTACCAGGACAGTACTTGATGCTGCTCTCCAATTCAGCAGAATGCACGTTTTATTAGAATAGAGGGTGGAGGATGTATAAGGGGATAGGTTTCTCACTGTGGTAGCTCAAAACTCAAAGGCGCCTTCCACTCTACACAAGACAAACTGGGTGTTGGAGCCATGGTAGAGTAAGTCCATGGGAGCATCTTTCAGTACCCTGTGAACACATTGGAAGAAGACTTGCTGTTGAAAATTGCAGTAAGCTTATGTAAAAGCTTGACCTACTTTATAGACAACATCACAAGAACCAAGGTCAAGTCATGTGACTGAAAATATGTGCATCTTTGGGACTTCAGTGCATTCTCTGTAACCAGAGGACAATAGTAGGCTCAAGATCCTTCCATTCTAGGAGGGATATTCACCCTCCTGGTGAACTAGGGAATTCCTCTGAATGCTTTGGGCTGGAATCTAAGGCGAGACTTATACCTAGTATGAGACTTTGGTTAATTGGGTATTGAGGTGCATGGTGTATGCAGCAGGCCAGGGTGAACCAGCACCTACACTGGACCCGGTATGTTCACCTTTCTTGAGTGAGGCCTTTTAGGGGCCATGTTTCACTTAGGGAATGTTTAAAATTTGAACTCGAAGATTCTGATTTAGTTTTAGGATGAGTTAGAAGGAACCCTAAAAAATTGGGATTTTCACCATGGTAGCAGTGTAGGTAGGTACTGAAGACTAGACAACAGAGAAACAGCTAGGAAAAGAAGTGTATTATGGAAAGTGCTGGGTACAAGCCATTGTGCCTGGTAATGGTGCCTTCAAGGAGTTTTGGGCAAGCCTGGTAAGGTGAGTAAAAATTTCTGAAAGGACAGCAAAAATAGGCACAATAGCCTGTACCCCACAAGTGCATGTTCCATAACAGAATGGTTTTCATGAATTGCACAATGGGCATCTGGATTTTTAACAATGGTTAGGTCATGTAGACCGAAGAAGACTAAGTTGTCAATTGTGCCTTGTTAAGGGGATCAAAAAGAGGCAGAAAAGGTCACATGAAAACCACTTAATAACCAGCTACCTTAATGGTTATGCCCGAGCCTGTGTCTCCAGAGTTATCAACACATGCACACACACAAAACCATGTAGTAACGTTTTGCAGTGTATGGGGTCTCACCCATTTTTTCTAGTGCTGCTATTAGTATGTACTATATACTAAATGCAACATCAGTTTGAATTAAAATGGATGCTTTTATTTTGGGTTGCATATGAGTATGGCATTGATGTATATACGGTTTGCGTGATACTAGGGGTATATGAACATTGGTATGATAATTTTTATTGCTCACCATGCATGAAAAAAATGCCATAGAGATTTACAAAAATCAGTTTCACTGATCACTTAAGTACACATGCTGTTTGAGGTTTCAGGAAGGTAGTTTGTTTGCTGCAAGTCAAAAAGATGCTGCTGCAATCCCCAACCACAATATAGGATATTCAACAAGACAGATCCTATCATAGCACGGATGTAAATGCCTAATGCCACTGACCTGCTCAGACCTAGCTACATCGACCAAAAGCTTGGTATTGGGACTTTTTGCACTTGTGAAAAAAGAAACAAGTTTGGTATGTGTGGCTGAACCTTAAGACGTTCTCCCTACAATGCAAATTTTCACCAATTTACTTCAGTTCATTCATACCCAATTGGTATGTTTTACAGCTAAGGGGTACAGCAACATGTTTTTTTGGTTTTTCTTGATGTTGCTCAGTTGGCCACATCTATCCAAGCAAGGTAATTGCAGGTTGCAATCTTTCATTTTGGCATATTAGTAGAATGGCTACGAACCTTCATGCTACACATGTTGTTTGGGGTTATGAAGATGATAAAATTTTCAGCTTAGAATTCAAAGTAAGCAATGATGTTGGGATTATTAATGGTGCAAGTGAAGCTTAAGTTTGGTAGAAAAGTTGGTGGATGGGAATTATGCAATATCCAAGCTAGTTGCTAGCAAGTTGTCACTTGTGCAAAGCGCTAGACTCATATTTGAAGACCTTGCATCATGACCAAATGCAGTAGAAATGTTAGTACCATCTAGGGGAATTGAATTCCAATTCAAAAATGTACTTTGCCCAGTGCAATGGATGGTGGACTTGCAAAACAAAACCCACTTCACTACCAAAATCCCCATTTACAAAGCAAAGAGTCGTGGACAAGATGATACAACTCAGCATTGTTTTCAACATATGTAGGCCTAATTTCTAGAAGACAATCAAATGCCTATAACTCCAATCCATAGCAACCCTTCATCTCATTCCATTATCTAATGTTAGTATAGAATGGGAAATCCTAAATTTTATAGAATTCTTTTGCAAGCTTCTTGACCACCCACTATAATAGATCTTGTCTTTTACTCCATTTTTACATGACAAAATTTTAGTCAAAACAAACTCTTGAACAAGTTGATATTAAATTCAAATTGGACTAGTCATATACGACAAGCATAAGTAGTATAGGTCAATCATATTAAACATGACCAAATGACTAGTTATGTTCACTATGTCGTGTCCATTTTGACTAACAACCAACCCATCATTTTGTTATGTTTATTTTGATTTAATATTAATTTGTATTGTTAATTGATGTGACAACTTGTTTGTTTTGATTAAAAACTAACATAGGTGCTAGTGGATGTTGATTGATAAGTAACATATATCATAATTGTGATCTAAGTTTTATCTATTGATGAACTTGTGCTTCGCATTGGATGCACTACTAATGGTGATCAATAGATGAGAAAAATGAATTGATTTTGTGAAAATTAAGTTCCATTTAAATGAAAATGTTGAATGAAATTGCATGCAATTTCAATTGAATTGAAAAGAAATCAGATGCAAATTGGTGCAAAAGATATTGAAAATTTGCTCGTGACTGTGATGTTGAAATTTTCTTTTGGAAAGACATATTTTCATTCCTCTTTACATGGGAATCAATTAAATAGATTCTATTTGAAATTGTCCAAAAAATGATTTATGAAACTTAAAGTTGTCTTACTTAAACCGATTTTGATGCATAATTGTCATAACAAACTAATGACAATTCCTAGGGATATAAAATCTAGGTAAGGCATGTAGGTGTCTAGGCCCCCTACCTTAGGCATGTACACCTCCCTCCCCGAAGCATGTAGGCCATTTAAACATGGTTGAAATCATGTGTAAGCATTTCCTCAAGGCATGTAGGCCATTTAAACATGGAGGGCATGTCATAGGAAAAAATTGAACCCTTCATTTCCATGGCTAGAAGTCAAGGCCTTAATCATACAACCACTTCACGTGGTAACAAATAATGTCATTGTAAAAAATATAAACACACATTTATTTTAAATTTTGCACATTATAACATTTATATTCACCCCATTACAACTTTAATTAACATATTATGTTAACACATAACTATAAACATGAATCAATTTCAAATTGTCTTGTGTACATGTATTTCACATCTACATTCTTTAAAGAAGAAAAGTAGGTATAGGAAGGTAAATAATAGGTAGGTAAGTTGTAAGTAGGTTATAAATAAGTAGATGGCAAACATTTTGATACAATTACTTCTTGCCCACCTATTACTTGGCCACTTACCTACAAGTTATGTATTATCAACCTTTACCTACCTATTAATTATCGACCCCCAATCTACTTACAACCCATTTATTATTTATTTACCTAATAATTACCTATGTACATACTTATTACCAACCTTCAACCTACTTGTCACCTACCTATTGAGTTATCTATTATTTAACTACTTGCAAAAATTATTTGTTTCCTATTTATAACCAAACCCAACCTATTAATATTACCAATCTACAACCTACCTACATATTTAAGGGAACCCAAGTGACATTTAGTACATGCCTAGGGGGCCTACACACCTACACATGGTATGTATATAAAATAACACTCTCAATGATTAAAATTTGGCACATAACATGTAGTAAACCAGATCACCCATGGAATGACTTAAATTAGTCACACCATTGCAAACATTGACATCATAAAACGTTGACGCAATCCATGTGTTATTAACATTATCTTATTCAAAGAAAAATTATAGTCAACCTAATCAAATTAAACATGCCTACTATTGGGTGGAGGAAAAAAATGGACAAATAATTATTTCATGTTAAAAACTTGTAACTTAATCATATACATGTCATTGTAATAACATTATAGTCACAATGTTAAGAACATAAAATACATGATTTTGTTGTAATGACTAGATATAAATGAGTTTAAAGTGATTTTTCAATTTAATTAGATTTCATGAAGTTGAATGTAGATCTAATGTATGGTTGCACTCCACATTCTCAAAATTAACCACATTTGTGATCTCAACGAGTTTGAGGTTTGAGATATTCAAACAACTTGTTTTTCAAAATTTGATTATTAACCATATTGATCCACACATGATTGGTAGGGTTGTAATCAAAGAGAGGTTTAATAGCAAATGGGCTATTATATTTCATCTAGAGTGCCATAAAAAAAATGAAATTAATAATAAAACTTCATCCAATAAGGTGTCATATGCAGCAACTTCATATATTTTATTGGTATAAAAGGCTATAATAATGTGCCTTCAGGATTCCCAAATGACCATGAAATAAGGTTTAAGCTTATGGTTAAATTTAATATTAAGGGTAATTAATATCATAGTACTTGGGCGGTTTTAAAAATTATCTGTTGAAATAAGTTATTTAGTCCAAAATTTTTGGTTAGACAAATTCCTTTTTAATTCTAGAAATTTCAGCATATGTGTAATATATGTAATAAACATTGTTAATATTTTATAGATATTTCACTACATTAGTGGTCAAATGGATGTAAAGTAATTGATTTGGTGAGGTAGGTCCTTGGTTCAAAATTGGTTGGCAATTTGAATGTGTTTTTGAAAATTTCAGTAGGAAGGGCTGAATTTTTCTAAAAATTTCAACAAACTTGAAAATAATTTAATTTATGCCAAAGCTGCCCAAGTACTATGGTAATGACATTCATTAACACTGCACCAATATGAATTTTGAATAAGGATGTTCAAATTTGGGAATTTTTGTTAGGTTGATGTCCCATTTTGAGATGTCCTTTTAAGACCTTGGCCGAACAACAATCATAATGATTTATAGGTTTTTTTTAATATAGAAACAAGTCAAGTTTTCACTAATTTATAAAGAGATTAATGTTGAAAGAGAAAATACATCTATTGATTTGAAAAGAAAATGTAATTAGAAAGGGGGAACAAATGTTTACCCATTCCTAGGAAAGAGTGATTAGAAAGGGCAAAGTAAAATGTCCAACCCCAAATCATGTATGGAGGAGATATTAAAAGATTGTTAGATCCCACTTCCCATTGAATATTAATATATTTGATGTTTAGAATGATTTTATTGAATCTAAATAATTTCATAAACATAAATATTGATGTAAATAATGTAGACTTGTCCAACTTTGATAAAATGTTTTGATGGATATTTCATTTTCAATGTTGATTTGAATATGTTTTTAATTATGATTAAAAAATGTCCATTAAAATATTACAAATTTTTTAAAGATGAAATATAATGGTTTTATGTTTTTATATTTTATTTAATTGATAAAAATGATAAGTATAAATTTATTATACTATTTTAAATTTTGATTAAAATCGTCATTAAAATGAAAATATCAATATTAGTTATAAAAATGATCAATAATTTAGTTTTAATAGTATAATTATAATCTAATTTCATATTAATTTATTTGTAATTTTTATTACAAACGAAAAGTTACCATCATGTTGAATTAAATGTTACCAATTGTCGGAATTATGAACATTATGAAAGTTAATCAATATCAAAGGGTGCAATCACAATAGGATGTACCATAGCAAGTGTAATGCTTGTTTGATTTTTCCATGTTTTAAATTTGTAATTTAATTTGATGTTAAAATTGTAAAATTTGTGTATATAATTATATTCTTAATATATCTAGGAACACGTGAATTAATTTGAAATTAATCCAATGGATAAAAAATAAACAAAAACATTCATTAAACACTATAATGCTTGTTTTTAAGTAGTAAAAGGACTTGTAAATGGATGTGAATTTTTTTGAAAATGACGTTTTTTGTCAAATTTTAAACATAAACCTTAATAAAATAGTATGACGAATTTTTTCAAAAATTTAAAAACCTTTTCAATATTAAAAAAATATTTCGCACAAAGCAGTCACCAAAACAGTCAAAAAGCAAGTGGGTGTGGCTCATGTTATCCCTTTTGCACCCCAAATCCATTAATAAAATGTGGATGTAGAATGTGGTTTAATGGTTTGAAATACACCAAGACACATTGAAATTTAGGACATTTAAAACATTTTGCAATCATGATGTGTAGGTCAAAAAATCTAATTATAATTTAAGATTCATCTTTCAAAACATAAATAATGTATTATTTAGTAAACCATTAAGCTTTAAAATGTAGTTGTTGAATGAAAACGTGAAACACAAATGCATTTGAATGTGAATCATGGACTTTTAAATAACAACATACACAAAATAACCTCAAGGTTTTCAAGACCTTAGTGTGATAAATAATGATAGTAGGTTGAGAGACATGTGATTTATAATTAATATGCAATTGATTTGATCAAAACATTATATCTTTGAATAATGTAGAATTTGAAATCAAGAGCCAAACTTTGAACATGTGTCAATTAAATAAAATTTGAAAAATTGTTATAATTAAAAAAAAATTTAATTGTTGGACACATCAACTTTTATGGGTTTTAAGTCTTGCCCAAATTTCATTTTGCATCCAATGTATTGCCCACAAACAAGATCATTTTTATTTTCTTTTTTTCTGGTTGCCTTTTGTGTTCTATTTTTTCCATCTTGTAAAGCTTCTATGGCAACAAGTCATTCATCTTTGCATGTATTTGTCATTCAATTAATGGCAAACTAAAAAAATTGTAACTTCAACATTTTCATAGGATGTGAAAAACACAACATGATTTAATAGATTCATAATTTTCAAGATTGCTTTAAAAAATTGATTAATGTAATACAAAGACAAATTGAACACATGTTTGTAGAATAATTAATAAACTTTGAAAATTTCATCTCAAGGATAAAATATTCTTGAATATTCCAAAAGATTATATTTTTCTTGACAAAATTTTGTTCTTTGAAAAAATTAAATTTGAAGATTACAATTTTTTTACAAATAATATAATTAATGTCAAAGATGCCAAGGCATTACAATAATAAATAAAATTTAAATATAAAAATGACATCAATGTACAATAAATTATGCAATAACCAAGATGGATAGTTTTATTATAATAGTTTATATTTGTGTAAGGGACTAGGATCACCAAATGAATTTTAAAAGGTCTACATACAAAGCTTTTGATCTCATCAATTTTTGTTTATTTTACAGCAACAATTTCATCTTCTATCCTAATTTTTTTTATCATTATTTTAATAAATCGTCAGTAACACATTAGTTTTGTCACAAGACATGCACAATGTAATATTTATTTATTTATTCATATTATGTATGTCATCTTGTAATAATGATCAAATGGTATTTTGCATATATAATGTCTTGTAAATATTCATAAGTCCTTGATCAATTTTGTTAAAGATTGATTTTATGAAACAAAAAAAATGTCAAATGTGAATTTCTATGATAATATTATCTACAAATATACTTGAACCATTCTTCGATTTTTTTTGCATTATTACATTTTTAAAAAATCATCTTTTGTTTTATTTTGGTTAAGTAATTTGATAAACATCTAGGTTTTAAATGTTTCAAAATTTTCCCTCTCTTTTGAAAGATGAATACCCATGTCACATAAAACATCCTTGTAGAGCTATAAATGAATTGATATCATATGGATTGTGCTACATAATAATTATGTGATGCATAAATTCAAGTAGATTATCAAAACCCATATTAAACTAAATTTTTAGCTATATATATATAAAGAAAAAACATTGAAGAGAATAATAGATCTTTTTTCTTTAGTACACGAATTCTTTCAATTGTTTCTTTCTTCATAATGCACATATAATGAAGTGAACATCAATTGTTGTGTAACAGTTTAAGTGAGTGCAAATCACAATTATTTGAAAAACACACACTTTTAATATTTTAAATTCTATGATCAACCTTCATTCTTGTTTTGTGTTTGAAACACATTTTCATTGGATTAATACCAAATGAGTCATAATGTGTTTTCACATTTGTTGCCTTTTGCCTTTTATGCATATAATTCACACATAATGTTTGCATAATTGTAAGAAATCAAACAGATTGATACAACTTAAGATCTATGAAGCAAAAAAAGAAGCAAAGAAAAGATTGAGCACCATGCATAATATTGAAACAACTCCATCATGGTTGTTTCCACATGTTAAATGCAATTTTTTCTTCCATTCTCACCTTTTGTATTGACATTTGCTTCTTTGTTAACAATCTTTTGAACAATGTCAACATATCCACATGAAATTTAATCAGACAACACATGTTCATACGTCAATGACATGATATGTTAAAATAACCTTGATATAAATGAATTTCAACTAAAGGTTAATGATGATATGATGCAATATGTAACATGCAATAAATTATCCTTATTTGCATCAAGATTAAAAATATTGAAAAAACAAGGAAAAAAAAAATTTATCATTGTGGAGCAAGAAAAAAATTCAAGTGTTCTTGAAATGAGAGACTAATTCATTCTTATATCAAATTGAGGCATGAACAACATTGCAATGCAACTTGAATTAAATTCAAATACATTGAAAGAAATTTGACTTGAATTGAATTGAATAAAAATTTAAAAAATGAAATGCAAATTGGTAAAAAAAATATTCAAAATCTTCTTGTGAATATGGTGGTGAAAAAAAAAACTTAAAAAAAACACAAATCCAAAAAAACACCTTTTCATGCCTCTTTGATTACGAATGGGTTAAATAAATTCTAATTTGATACTAAAATTTATTTAACTATGAGGACAACTCATGAAACCTAAAGTTGTCCTACCTATAGCAATTCCAATGAATCATAATCCTTGAAATTATATAAAGATTTTTTTTTTTCTTTTTTTTTTTTTGGTGGCATAATGTCACACAAACAACTTCCATAATAAAAAGAAATCTTCCATAACATAAGCCATCCTCTTTATAAAAAAAAGGTTGACAAGACATGCTTATCTTTACACATAAAAGAGGTAGCATCAAGGGTAGCATTTTTGTACATATAGGGTTTGGGGCTCCCTGCTGAGGTCCAAAGGGCCTTAATTAAGACCAGGAAGGGCCTCAAAGGGTACCCTTTCTATTAGACAGCTTTATCAGCTCAGAAGTAGTGTTGGCTGGGTATCAAGTCTTGACCTGATTATCACCTCAAGTATTGATAACTTATTGGCCGGTTATCAATACCTAGTCGTTCGTATTGGTCTTTTAAATTGATTTATAAATAAATAAAATTTAACCGCCTATGCCAGACTAATAACTGGCAGGAGAACTGACGATTATAAGCCGGTTATTTAATGACCTACTTTATGCTTTAACTAAAAGATTATTACCAAAAATATTGATAACCTAATTGACACACACAAGAACAGAAAAAAAATGACCTAACTGGCTTGCTATGAAACAAAAATCAAATAACCGACCAACATTGTTCATAATCAAAGAAATTTGGGGTACTCGGTCTTATTAAAGTCTTTAACTTTTCAGAAAGAAAATCAAAACACCACCAGCTCTGCCCAAAATGGGAGAAAACAAAAGGCGTGACTGTCGAGAGCTCATCATCAAGTTCTTCTTCATCATCTTCTTCTTCTTCTTCTTGTCTAACTGCTATGGAGCGACAGTTACGGTAAAAGGGCTGAAGAATCGAGGAAAGCGTTTTATTTTCTCTAAAGCAATCCACTCTCAATTTCAAAATACTCCAATGTATCACCAGGAATGTGAACCTTTCATTTTCTTTAATTTCACAACTGTGTAATAGACAATCTTGATTGTGGTGATCACTCCAATTCCAGGCAACAAGAGTGGAAAACACGAGACTAGTATGACTGCACAGTATTGTGCATCGACACTCTCAAAGGTGTGTTGTATCTACATTGCGAATTAATTGACGCTCAAACACTTGCAATTCGACGATGTCTAGACTTACGTTATGCATAAAATGTTGTAAAAGTCGCTCAGAATGTCCTGCTTCTCTCCTCGTCTTGCGGGCTCTTTGTAATTACGAGGAGAAGTTACAAGTTTTGCTTGCTGGCCATAGTTCTTTTGTTAAGTAGCTGCTATGATTTGTCAAAGCCCTCAAGAGGATTTACAAGGTTGCTAACAAGTTCCTTATTGCTTTGTATACTACCTGAACAGATAAGTTTCCAATCAAACTCGAATGGAAAGCGAATAAAGACTACTTACAGGCCGCATATAATTAAGTGTGACACGATTTGCATTTGCTTTAAGGATCTTCAACAAGGTACGCCGTTGAGGTTTCTTGTATGTGCTCAGGATAGTGCGCACTTTAAAGTTCCATTCAGATTCTTTTTTTAAAAAAAAGGAAATCTCAAATGACTAAGATGATCACAGGACACGAATGAGAAAGAATCATTTGTTATGAAACATGTACTTGTTGCTGATGGTGCGTGGTTGTGACAGTCATCAAAGCTTGACTCCCGGGGTGCAAGAACTTGAATAGATCGGTCGCTTGAGTGTTGGAAAGGACTTCAGATCTGCAAATTTAAATGAAAATTTCTGCTGCAGAATGGATCCAATTACTACAAATTTCCACCATCATGTAGGTCGACGTTGTTGTCGGTCTCATGGTCCCTCCTCACTACAGAGGCACAATTGGCTTCAGATGACTTTGCGGAAGCTTCCTGGATCATATGCACCTCTGATTCCCGCTGTGCCAAGCGCAGCTTACTACACCAGGAATCAAAGGCTTCACTTAAATCAGGCCATGCTTTCCGACACTTGAGGCACACAGCAATCCAGATCTTGAATATCATTTCTTGATCGGCCATCGGCAACGTCTCCACGACAGCTCCTAAACCATCTTCGAGGCTTGTATGCAACTGAGCAGTTACCGTGTCTTTCCCAAAATTGTCGAGACCTCCATCGTTCCCGAGTTTGGCCACGACTGGCAGCCATGTGGTGATCAGCGCTAATCGAACAGGCCTCGGCGACAGAACCTCTCCCCGCTGTAAAGCTTGGAGTATGCTCACAAGGATATGAAACAATGTCTCCGTGAATGGATTTTGATAGATTCTGGAGACCATCAATTGAGCCAGTTCTTGCTCCTCCGAGAGCATCTGAACAGCAACATCTGCAATCTGAAGAGCAAATAGCTCGTCGAACAGCCATCGCAGAGCTGAACATGCAATTGTCACCTGATTTGGGGCATCATGCGCCAACAATATTATATCAGCTGATGATCAAATCCTCTATCAACACGTAAGTATATTCTATACATCACCGGTTGAACCAGATGATCAGCAAAGCTTGTCAGTGCAAATTAAGATGACCAATTAGTAGCTGATGTACCTGATGAGCATTCCACGAGAAGAAGTTTACAAACTTCCGTAGTTGTATCTTCAGTTGTTCCAAGTTGCCATGCAATACATTAAACAAGGATACCTCGTTTACTGCAGCAAAAGCAGAGGAGGAGCACGGTTGCACATTGGCAAGCAGCACACGCTCCGTGATGTCTCGTGCTTTTGAGGGAGCGCCATTTGTTACCAGAGACAACAACTCCCCTAGCACGTCCTTCATTACGTCCACAGGCCTGGAAATTGAGTAGCTATCGAATATACGCATTCTGGCTGCCAGATCAGGCGAGGCTTGCAGATGCAGGTTGGAGACACAGGCTTTGACGGCGGCCTCATTTTCTGCAGTCCAAGGCACAGCTTCCAAGTAACGCATGCAAGCGCTCACACAGTTATGAAACAAGAGTTCAGCCGCCACTTCCAGTATCCCAAGTGCATCTTGCACATTAGCGAACGAGTTATGTTTAACACGATCTGGCACATACAAGAGCTGTATGCAGCGGACATAAGTGTTGGCGTCTCCACATTTGTCGAGAGTAATCTCCAAGGGTTTGGCGCCACCTTCGGAAGCCCATCGCTCGCTCAAACGAGCTTCAAAGAACTCCGATTGCCTCAAAGCGTACGAGTGAAGCAACAATGGAGGCAAAGGCGGGCCTTCCAACGGCTTCAGGGTAAGGATGACGTCCGCCTTTTGCTCGTCGCCATAGCCGTGCGCCAGCGCCATGGCCTTGCAACTTTGGACGGCCACCGCGGGGCCCGCGCTCCAGCGCGCCTGCCGAGCGCGTTTGCGCGCCCGCGCACTAGGCCCATGCCAACTGGCTCCATCCTCACACGGCCATGATGGAGACATGCTAATACTCCTGATAATAGTGATGCTCCCGATACTTCCTCTCGCAATGCGAATAATGCTCCCGCTTCTCGGATCAGCATACCCGCCGTGCCGGGTGCACACACATGCATAGAGGAGCTCGCGATTGACGACCTTCCTTTTGCCTTAAACTAAGTGTGCATGGCAATAACAAGAAAGATTCAGATCGTCCTTCTCATCATCATCTTCTTCTTCTTGGTCCTTGCTCCTCCTCACAACAACGCGCCGAGAATCCAACTTAAAATATGAAGTATAATCCTCCCTTTCGACAAATTCCTAATCAAATAGCGCTCGCCATGCCACGAGATAGCTCGTATGAGCAAGTGCGAAAGAAGGAGCCGCTCGGCTTGGAATAAATAAGCCAGTTTCTCGGATTTTAAGTTGCGAGGCAAGAAATGACGCTCTTGGATCAGGTGGAAATCTTATTCACAAAATTTCCTGGTGTACAGAAAATGGAGAAAAAACCAAAGATTTGGTTTATGCGAGTAGGTCTGAAAATTGCCAGGAGAAGAAGAAGAAAAAGAAGAAGACGGGGTGGGTTACTCGGGGCACGATTGTAAACAACGAATGAGTACCTGTTCCGAAAAGGCACCATGCACACGAAGAGACACGAGCATTGAAGACTAGGTAGGCTGGGAGGAAATGACGAATTTGGTTTTTTTTTCGGGTTTGTTTGTTTGTTGTGGTTTGCTGATTATTTATCTGCATGCATTTGTATTCCTTAGGTCTCCACTTTCGTAAGACTGCAATTGAAGGGTTTTGGGGATGGTTCTATGTAGTGTTTTTTCCTTTTTGGCGAATTTTCTTGCACCCTAGCAACTGAAAAATATCCAGTGAAACAACGTACAAAGGATTTTCCTTTTGGGAAAAATGAGCCAAAGTCGCCAGATTAGGGTTTTAAAAATTCTGAATTTGCAATATTTGGACAATGGGTTCCACTGGGTAGATAAAATATAGGAGGACTCTTAAAGTTTTGAACTTTCTAGTGAAATTTGGCTAATTCCTCTTGTGGATGATTGTCAGTGTGGCTACATCACAAAAGTGAGAAAGAAAAACCCTTGTTCCAGAGTCCCTCATCAGACCTCTCATTTTGCTAGTATAACAGGTGGAAGGACAATGGGGCCTCTCCCAGTGTCCTACTTCTGGATGCAAAATGCTACCTAATTTGTCAGCGCTGCCTGTAAGGTAGAGACTATCGAACTATCTAGTCTTCATTTGGTCCCATGTTCACCAGATGTCACTGTGAACTGTGAGTTCATTGAGTTCAGGTGTTACTGTGAATTTGGCAACCTTCATGGAACATTTCCTAGTTGAATTGCTGCTGATTTGAACTTGCCATAAGGGTGCAGAGCCCAATTATTACATGATGAGCTGCTTGTTTTCTTTGTGTGACCACCATTTGCATCCATTCTTACCTTTTCCATAAGAAAACTGTGACACAAATATTGTTCATACTCCTTATGTTGTGGTACAGCATGTAGTGTTTCTCATGCAGCTGTTCAATATGCAGGATGCCCCTGCAATGGTGGAGTCACAATGTGATGTACAAAGGGATCAGCTGCGTGTTCCAGATTCATGCTTGGTAACCATCTTGGTCTAATTTCAGCTCTGCCATTTGTTTGTTAGACATGTTAGGGGTGCAGCATGGGCCAGAGTTGAGGAAACAGTGGTGGATAATATCAACTCTACAGGTGACAGGTTCTGATCAGTGCCACTGGAACTCTCTCAGTAGGAGATCTTCCACAAATAGCAGCAGGTTCAGTCTAAGGAAGCAGGTACTTGAAATTGCATTATAACAGTTGACAGCATTCAGGGTCTGGAAGTGAACCTTCATGTCAACTTTGGTCCCAGCAGACATCATCTGTGTATTCATAATTGAATATATGCAGAGATTGGGAAACAAAAGAAAGTGAATTCCTTAAGTGGGCAAGCAAGAAAGTGTCTGAGAGCATCTTATAGCAATTGTGTGTCATGATGTGATGTGATGTTGTGGAGGGTACATACTGTAGTGCATCACAAAACCTGAAACCTCTAGAGAAGTATTTGTGAAAGAGAGATTTGCAGACTACCATACACAAAGGAAGGATGTTGCTTGTGAGATTGTATGTTTTTAGACCAGTCCCCAGGTTTGTGAAAAGCCAGAAAACAACTGTAGAGACAATTGGCCAGAGTTTTCTTCACAGTGGTGGGATAATAGGTCAGAGATGGTAAATGAATGTGATTGCTGTTGCAATTCTCTGTTGATGCAGAAATTGATATTACTTTTCACAGCTCATCCTCAGTTTTTGGTTGTGATAGAGTAGACCTGGGCTGACCAGTTGGATTTTTTATTTAAGAGAAACAAATGCAAGATACCCAGGTATCAAACACAACAAGATACTGCAGGCACTCTGGCTGAAAGGCAAATGGAATTCCCTGAATGGAAGCGGATCTGGTGGCAATGGCACCAGGGGCTATATAAGCAAACAATTTTCAAGCGAATGCAAGCTTGCAAGGTATGCTAAGGCTGACCAATATGAGAAGACAATGGAACTTTTTCAACAAGAGGGCATGTTCCCAGATGAGTTCACTTTCTTCAAAGTGCTCAATGCATGTGTTGTTTTAAAAGCATTTGAAGAGGGCGGATTGCATCCATTCACAGATCATACAGAGTGGCTGTGAGTTGGATTTATATGTGGTAGCACCCTGATTCACATGTAAGCAAAATGTGGGAGGATATGAGATGCTTGGAGTGCATTCAATAAGAAAGGTGAAACATGGTTGCTTGGAATGCCATAATTACGAGATGTGTGAAATAGGTAGGGGGAAGAAGGCAGGATTGTTGAGGATTCAAGGAGAGTGTTCAGCAGGATGCCCATACATGAAGTGGCTTATTGGAATGCAATGGTTGGAAGACATGCCATGTACATGCTAAGGACTCTTTTGATCATTTTAAACAGATGTCCCAACAAAGGTTTTAAGATGAATCTGGTCACTTCTGGTGCTCTTCTGTCCAATTGTAGCCATGGGAATCTAGTGCAGGAAAGCCTTCCTTAATCTCAATTCACAGATTTACAATATTTGTGTAACATTGAAGCATTTTTCCTGCATAGTAATCTCCTTGGTCGTCATGGCTTTTTGTCCACAGCAGGAGATTCTATTGTGTGCAACAATGTGCTGTGAACCAGATGCTGAACTGCATTGATGGCCTTGCTGGGTGCTTGCAGAGTTTATGGTAATGTGAACATAGGAGAAGTCAATCATATTCCTGAATGGGATCCTGGAAATGCCAGGCACTATGTGGTGCTATCAAACACATCTGCTATTATTGGCAAGCAGGATCTCAATGCAGGACTCGAAATACAGAGATCAGAAAGAGCATGAAGACAAGGTTGGGGCACACCTCCATTGTGGTGAACACTGAGGTGCATATATCTGCAATAGTTGATGAAGAATTTAGTCAAATGATTGAACTCTGTTCAGAACAAAATGGATTGTTTTGGCATATGTATGAGGTTGGGAATGTGCTGCATATCAAGTTTGTGGTACATGATGTAGAGGATGAAGAACCACAGTGCCATCAAAGATGGTCAGGAGAGCAGTCCTAATGAAGAATGCCAATCAGATTCATCACGTTGAGGTTGATCTTTCTTCTTGCAGGGATGACTTTTGATGCAAACAATCTAACTTCTCAATGGTCCCTCAACTCAACTCTCTTTTTTAGAGCATGCCCAGTCCCATTCTGTGCAGTACTCAAATGCTGAGGGTGTACCTGATGTGAAGACCCTATGGTAAATCAAAACACTCATTGGTGACATATGGGACATATGGGGGAAGGTTAAGGAAGTTGCAGTTTACAAGAAGATTATTCTGGAAATTGCATCTGGCCTTCATTCTCTCCTGTTTCGAGTTATGACCATTGTAGCTGAAAGATCCATGTAAAGAGGGTCATCTTCATGTTAACTGAACTTATATGATATCTAATGACATTAGCCTCAATTGCTTTCAATATGTGATATGCTTGAGATATGATGCTCAGTGGCACAAACAATCAACCATTAGAAAGAAAATCTTTTTAAAGTATTTGGTGCAGATCTCTTCTGCACTTGCTTTTGCTAATGAAGGGTTGCTTTTGCTGCTGACGGAGGAAAATGCAACTTCCAGATCCAGTAGGTACTAATCTACTATATGCATCCCACTTAATGCAGGAATGATTGAGTATTGGTGTGATGATTCAGAGATAGTAGCTGAGGGTTTTGAACTGTGTGGACAAGTCCTTAGTGCATTTCCAGCTGGACCCAAACCATGTGGATCCCATAACAAAGTCTCTGCAACCAAGTTCAAACGGGAATTGTAGGTCAGCTACTCACATGGTAGTAGTAGAAGTTTATCCTTGAATTGAAGCCAAGACAAACTTACCACCACTTGTGACTCTCAGCACTGCACCATCTTCCAATCCATTGCAATGTGCAAGAAGCAGCAAACTGAGAAGAGAGACTGTTGCTTAACATTCCTGGAATCAGAAATCTTCTGAGCTCATGAGAATCAGAAACTGCAGCTCTAACTGGACTCTATTCGGCGCAAGGAAAACTCCATGTAAGTAACAGAAAAGGTGATTGTTTGAATTTCAGGGTTGTAATATCCATGGGCTACTGAAACCCAGTTTCACCAAAATTGGGGACCTGATCAAAAGTGCGGATCCAAAAGTACACATGAAATAAAGTCTCAGTATCCACCTAGTTTTATACACACACCAATTCTTTTCCTTGGAGAAGATGTCATGGCTTATTTTGGGTAGTGGGAACATTCGCAAAATAAGGAGCTGAGGATGAGTTGATAGCCAAGTAACAGCCCCACACTCCCTTTTTTTTTTCAAAAGGGGAGGCATTGTTATGAGTGCCTTTTGCCCTAGACCTCAAGTTCCACCCTTGGACAACAATGTCTCCTCCCTATACTTTAATATCATGAGGCATAAGAGGGAGAGGGATCTTATACCTACTCACTAAGAGTGAGAGGGAATTTTGAGAATTATTGGAAATTCCCTCACTCTTAAAAAGTAGGTCTAAGATCCCTCCTCTTTTTCTAAGAGGGATAAATTCATGGACATAAGGTGCCTTCCAAATACACTTAGGAAACTTCTCTAAGACCTTTATGTCATAGAGAAGTTCCTTGATTGGATTTGAGTGTCAATTACAAGAAGATGGTCTTTTCTTTCAAAAAGTAACAAGCTCCATTATTTGCTTGGTGATAATGAGTTTGATGCACAGTATAACTAATTGTTGAACAATGATTTTGGGGGAAGTTCTAAAGCTTTGCTTTTTGTGTGTTAATGCTAGACATGGAAGACATGTTGGTGGCAACAATTGAGGTGAATTGGGCAAGAATCATAGCTTGGAGGTTTTATGAATGGTGTGTGGATAGAAAGACATAATGACAAAAAAAAAGAGGAAACAAAAAGGTCATGTGTCAAGTTGGAAAATTGTAAATCTATAAGCTCTATTTATATTGTTGAAATAATCATGTTTTAGAGTTTTTTTCATTTGAGTTTGTTGCAAACAAGATTGATGTGAAAAAGTTCAAACTCGTAATAATTATCTTGTTTTGAGGTTTTGTAATTGATGGTTGTCGCACAACATTGATTTTGGTTCCATTGTCATTTTTTTATTTGTGAGGTTTTCTATTGGCACATATCAATATGAAGAAGAATGATTTTTGATAAGGTTTATAATTTTAAAAAATTTAAACTATTTTATCATGATTTGTGCATTGATTTTGGAATGTAAGGATGCTTGGTGTAGATTTGTATAAGTAGAATGCCTAGCATGACACAATTGATAAACATATTGTATGCAAGCTATGTTAAAGAATTAAAATAAATCTCAATATTTCTAGTGTGCAAACTAACATAATAGTGCAATATTTTGGGACTTTTTAAATTTACCACCATGGGTATTTAGGTAGGATTCCCATAAGGCTGATGTGAATTGTATGTTGTGATTGCATTAAACACAACGTGTAATTATGTTAAGGTCTTAGTGTTTTGATATAAGGTTTCATAAAGTTGTGTCATTGAAATTTGAATAGATGTATACATGTTATAATATCCACTTTCAAACTAGAATGGTGTTTAAAATGTTCATGCAAATGTGATTCAAATTGGATGATGAATGAAAAGTCATTAAAGTTTGAGCATCACAATTTGTATTGCTAGAAGGTCAAATGAGGAAAATGAATCACATATTTAATTTAGTTGTCCATCATTTAAGGTAGGTTTGTATTCATAGGTGGACTAGGATGGTAATGTGCAATTGAGTTGTATGGTGTTGGTTTCATAGCACAATGACAAAGCAATGGAAAAGGTCCATTAATTATCATTAAAGCATTTTTATCGCACCGAATGGAAGTTGATTGACACGAAGAGACAACATTTTGAACTTGGAGATATTCTTGTGATTTATGCTTGAATGAAGAATGTGATTCAAATTCACAAGAAACAAGGCAATGTACAATATAAAATAAAAATCATGCTCAGAAGTTGCATGAGTATGCAAGATGAAATGAGAATGCAACTACCCTATATTTTGGTAAAACATTCTTCAAATTGTTGTATCTTCCACTAATTGGTTAATAAGCCCGATGATAGGCTTGAGTATTTCATATGATGATAAGGAACTTCAAGTTATGTTTTTTCTTATGCCTCCAATATTACATGTTGTACATTTGGATTCAACATCATACAAATCAAATTAAATGGAATGAACCTATCATAATATGAAAATATGACATGGTTCGAATGAAAATGCAAATATTCACCTTTTGTTACCACCAAATGTGGTACCATGAATAAATCATTTAACCATATTCAACAATTGGGTAAAGTTCTTTGTAAATAAAATAAGTATTTAGATTTAACAAACATCAAATTTAAACATGGCATAAATTATAATGTGTTTACATTTATTCAATATTTATTCACCTAAAAATATATTTAGTTGGTTATTCAAAACTTGAAGGGTGCAATCAAATAATAAAATACATAATGATGAAGTAGGCTTATATACTTTAGACACAAATGTCTTTCGAATATAATCAATAACAAAGTTTTACACTAGTAAATGGGTGCTATGAAAGTTATAGCCTAAAATGAGCACGCAAAGTTCCATACTAGGAAATTTGAACCACTTTTAGTTGAAAATTTGGATTGAATTTACCAAAATAATAACATTGCATATACATCTAGAAGCCATATTTGAAAAGGACACAATACTAATTTCATAGTGTTCCAAAACAAGATTTACACTACAACATATCGTATTACACTATAAGAAATCATGGTTGATTTTACTAGAAAACTAGACCAAAAACTAATGATTTTAACATTTGATTAATTTGACTATTCAAATCAAAGAAAAAATTGGGCAGCCAAAAAAAATAATTAAAAAATAGCTCAATTTTAAAATATAAAAATGTAATAAATAAATAAATAATAAATACCTACCCATGCACCACCATGGCCACCTACTTACCTATCCACAACCCACCTAAATATTATACATTTATACACATTTACAAGGTATATATATGAATATATATACTTCACAGAATATATGTTGGTAAAAGGGATAGAACCTTGGTTTCTTTAGTTCCACACCAATGTCTTAGCCATCAAACCACCAGACCATTTGGTAGCACAATATGATATCATATTCATTTAATATATTTCTTTGAACTTCAATGAATTTTTTTGTCAATGCGTGTAACAAAATTTTAATTTCAATTTTTTTAATAAGGAGGTAACTAATAAGCAAGATGTACTCTTATTTATTGACAATATCTTTCGTTTTGTCCAAGCAGGGTCGGAAGTTTCCGCCCTATTGGGTAGAATGCCGTCCGCTGTAGGTTATCAACCAACTTTGAGCAC
>Ga0116231_10004988_pt1 | contig 26527 bp, 16 predicted proteins | sample S1TSphgellanicum_2_FD_89695 | JGI IMG/M metagenome (GOLD analysis project Ga0116231, IMG submission 89695) | Host-associated microbial communities from peat moss isolated from Minnesota, USA - S1T2_Fd - Sphagnum magellanicum MG | ecosystem: Host-associated > Plants > Peat moss > Unclassified... | reverse complement strand
TATGCACTAACCACTTTGTGTGGGTTGTGTGCAAGCCCGTGTGAGTGAGTGAAGCTTGTCAACTCTTCCTAGTCCCATCCCGGAGCTCCAACACGCCCCTCTACCCCTCAAAATGTTATGAGCTAGGGAGCGTGCCCCAACTCCTCCCTCTTCCATTGTGTTCCATTTGGACCCACATTTGGGTCCTTTAAGGAATTGGGAGTGCGTTAGGAGGGGTTGTAGGGTTTGAATTAGTCACTCCTTGAGAATAGTGCAATCACCTTGGCAAACTAGAAAGGTGTGCATAGAGTTAGTGGCTCCACACATGGATCATTTCATGCAAGCTTGGTGTTATGTTTTTTACATGTAAGGATTTAAGGAAAATCTAAAGATTTGTTAAATGTTTGCATGCCTATGAATGATGTCTATGATCATTTTAGTCTATATGGTTATGGAAGGTTACCATGTTTTATGCTCTTCATGTTTTGTTTCAATCTAAGTGGAAAAGCGGATGTGTCTTTTGTTCATCTGCATAAAATTTGTTAAATCCACCAAGGAAGAAACAAGAGATGGAAATCAATATTGTTTGATGTTCTTCTTGTACTTAAGTGTTGCCTTATTGATAGCTCCAAATATGATGAATATTATTTCGAGAAATTTGTAGTGTAGAACTTTGAATAGATATAACACAAGTTTTACAGGTATGTAGACAAGAGGGTCTTGTTTGTCTTTGTTTCTAACTCGATATGAAACTAAATATGTAGGAGTATCTGACTTTGATAATCTCCTCATTTTCTTGATTACTAAAATGAAACATTGGTTTGGCAATTATTTGTAGGAAGCTAGGAATAATATTTAATAGCTTTTGATATCCAACTACATGAAGAGTTAATAAATAAATATGGTATGTAAACAACAAGTTCCCCCCTTATTTGGTCTAACTTGTGTTAGACAATCTACTTTTGTTTATTATTTACAACCTCATGTTTTTTACTTGCTACAACAAGCTCCTTGCCACCATATGTCAAAGAATATTCAAATGGGCTTTTAATTTTTGCAACTTCTTGCAAGGTCTTTGGTTCATAAATTCTTGATATCATTAAGTTTTATAAATAACTAATGTGGGATTTGGAAGACTCCTCCATAGATAGTGTACCTTTGTCATGCCAAGTATCTAAATGTTTGACAACTTTTATATGTAACCCTATTCTACAAGGTCCTAACACTTAGGCATGGAAATGTTGTGACACTATTAATTAAAGGATTTTAAGTTTACTAATTGTGGCTAGCATAGTGGTTGGTGCTTAGCATGTGATATATGTTGGTTGGGTCTAGTCCCTCATCAAAGGGGCTAGGTAGAAGAAAGGCACCAAGTTTTTGAACTTTGTTTTAATAATACATAAATTTTCATTATATTTAAGAAAAGATGGATAGGAAGGTTGTAGTTTAGTCAAAAGCACAGTCTTGGCAAACTTTTTCCATTATACTTATATTGTCCTACCTTTCATGGATGTTCATTACCTATTGGCTATGGAAGGCATTTTGTTTTTTATTTGTCTTGGAAATGAATATGTTGTGGTTTAAACGTGTGAGGTTTTCACATGTGCTAGGTTGGATGTGGATGAACATGTGAGGAGGTCATACAAGTTTCTTCATGTGGATGGGTTAGAGGTTGATGTTGTTGCATGTACACCAAAACCCCTTGATTCCAAGGTTCAAAAGAAAAGCATGTAAATGTTTATCACTAATTAATCTTGCAAGTTGTTTTTTGGATATATCAGCAACATGCCATTGTTTCATTGCCATGTTTTCTGTGTTTGAAGAATGAACATTGAATGCATGTGTATGAATGGAAGACAAAAGGAAGGAAGATAAAGTTGTTAAGCTCATGGTATATACCACGTGGGTGTGTTTGTATTATGCTTGGAGGGAGTTTCTGATGTTAAGGGAGGCATTGCACATATATTAAGATAGAATAAAGGAGTGGTTTTAGTACAATATTTCCTATGATTCTTTAAATAAGTTTTTTGACAATTTAGCTCAAAAATTGTACAAAGACAAGTTTGTTTCTAATGAATGTTATGTTGTTTGGAACACATGTATGGTCAATATTTATTTGATGAAAAAGAGTATTCTACCACCATGGACCACTAGACTTGACAACAATTCTCCACCTATTCCCTTCCATCAAGCTATTAGTTGTTGGAATCATTTATAATAAGGAGGTTGGCAACTTTATTAACTAGCGAAATTTGAGTTTGAACCTAAAGAGCCAACAACTAAAAAACCTACGACATCCTCATCTTCAAATCATGCTACTAATAGTATGTAATCAACCCTCCCTCCAAATAATACACTCTCACCCAACAAGGCAAATCACCCAGATGTTATAAAAATTAAAATTGCCCTAGTGCTCTTGTGACATTCTTCATGAAGGAAAGGGGTGTTGTGATTGAGAAGGTTAAAGTAAAGGATTTTAAAGCAATAGTTGCAACCATGGTGGGTGGAGCTCAACACAAATAGGCCAAAAGATCTAAAAAGGTTCCTTTGCAAATGATTGGCACTTATACTTTGACATAGTGTTTTGGGCTTGTCAAATCTTCCCATTCTCTTCTCACCCACTATACAAGCCTATGTGAATTTGTGAGCAAAATTTTGTTTTTGTAAGGTTTTCATGTTAATCCACAAAGTCTTAAAATCCAACACTACATGGGATCTATCCAATAGTGTAGAATAATACCTTGGTACTGATGCCACTATTTTTTGTTTTTAATTTTTGTTTGTTTGTCTTTCCTAGTTTGGATATTTATGTGGCTTTCTTGAAGAAGTGCTAAACTTGTTATGAGTTCTTTCTTCATCATGAGAATGGAGATAAATCTCTATTCTTTTGAAAGATATCCTTTATTATTGAAATTTCGGATTTGAATTTTGGAATTTGAATTTTGGATTTTGCAATTTAAAATTATGATTTTGCACTATATAATGGGAATGTTTTTGAATGGTGGTGAATCAATGGGTTTCTAGGGTTTGAATTTTTAAATTTTTTTTGTAAATTTTCATACATTTTTTGGTCAATTTTTAAAAATCAAAATCATTTTATTTTATTTTTATCAATGAAATGATTAAAAATATAAACAATTTTTTATTTACATAATAACTCTAACACTAAAGATGATGAAACCTTGCCAATTTTTTTTTAAAAAAGCACCCAAGAAAGGGAAAGAAAAAGAAACAAGAGGCAAGGACTAATGTTCATGCATACAATTGTTACAATAGATGTCATCTTATGTGATGATACATACAAATAAATCACAAAATAATACATGTATTTGTATACACACATAAATGCACATGTACAACATCTTATCTATTGGCAAGGCCAGCGTGTTTGTGACACCTTGTTTGTGTTGAGAAGAGCTTTGTGTTTTCATCTTTTGAGACAGGGTTGATTAGAAACAAGTTGTAATGAAGGATATTCCTTTTATAAGCACAAAAGCCACTTGCCACACTAGATTAGGACTACGTACAGACTGGTGGTAAGAGACATTGTGGTGTTTTTTCAAGCTATTCTAGCATAATTTCTATCAACACCTAATCTACAGGTGACCAAACAATATTGTGGGAATTTTCAATTTGAGTCAAGAAATTACTGAATGTGATCGACTAAGTGATTTTAGGTTTGAGATCTTAGCCCTATTCCAATTGCATTACTCTCAAATCCAAACTCCACTCTAATCCATGGACAGGAAAAGTTGAGAAGTTTGGAACCAGGGCAAGAAATTGTCGAATGTGGGCAGAGTAATAATTGAAGTTTCAAATCCTTGCTTCATCAAGTGATACTGCACTCTCATTCGAATTCGCCAGCTCTCATACTACTTGCAGAAATGAAAATGGCATTTCGTCCCTTAAGTATATTTCATTACTAACTCATGATTTGATCATATCACAAGAGTGTTAGTCTAGTCCATTGGCTTCAGAGTGTAAAGTAATAAATCTCTGCATTAAACAACTAACCCAATGATTAGGGCGATTCTCTTGGAATTATTTTATGCCCAGACCATAACTAATTGCTTCTTATAGCTAACTCTGGATAGTAGTCAACCCACGAACCTTTGAGAGATCATGATGTAAACTATAGTAATGTAACTTGGAAGCTCACAGTTATAATCTATAGTTATTTAACTTCGAAACTCATAAATGGAGTCCCGATCGATCCAAAATAGGCCACAAAATTTTCCTCCATCTAAAGAAACTTTTCTACCACCAAATATAATAACATATTTGCTAACGGAACAACATGATTGGGTTGGATTAACTTGCAGGCAGTGCGTCAACTCCATCTGCATCCTAAGTTCGAGCCTCTGAAACATGACCACAAACTTACGTTAAATTTTCTTTTAAAAATTCGGTTTGGGGGAACCATGGATTAAGTGCAGCGATGACACCGTGGTCTGGCCACGCCACTGGCTACCCAAAAAAGAGGAAGGACTAGGTGACAAAATTATAATGTTGTCCATCCACCCCAGCTTCCCCCAATAAAATAATCCTTGGTGGATATTGAGAAGATCCCAGTGCAAGAGCTAGTCATGAAGTACACAATTTCCCACCTCAATGTGCTCCTTGGCTTTTTCTTGGGTGCATTTGTGTCTTCAGGGTCCTCTTGTGATTTCATAATGCTCCCGGTTTGCTTTCTAGTGTATGTTTGACTTTACATTCTCTTTAGACAAGGCTATTTTATAAAGTTGTTATCTTTTTCAAAAAATGATTTGAATAAAAGCCAACTTCTTAAACTCAATTCCTAAAGTGTCGATAAGTTTCATTCTAGTTCAAATAAATGTATTGGACTTCAGAGCAAGAAGTCCTAACATATCGACAAGAGTGCAAACCTAATTTACTATTCAAATATGACTTAAGGTTCAATTTAAGTTCTTCGGTGTATGTACCAATAATTACATTGTCCTTTTGTTGTGAAAGTATCTATTGTAGCACAAGACAAACCGTTTCATTTTAGAGCAAAATTATGTTTTGGATTTTGGAACAATTGGCCCCGATGTAACATTTGAATACAAATCTAGTTCAAAGCCCAATTTACTCCTTATTGAAAATGAAAAGTATTGAAACCAACTAACACAAGGTAAAAACAAGTGTTTTCCAAGAAATCAATGTGTAATATTTTAAATCATGAAACATAAGGGTTACTATGCCAGGAGGTTGTTAGTATGAAAATGTTAAGTTTGTGATGAATTTAAGCTTGGTAGAAAATGTCAACGCCCAAAATTTGAAAATTAAAAATGTGTTATAGTCTTGTTCAAGATGTATATGCAAAGAAATTGATGGTAATTTGCTATGGAACACACTTGTAATTTACACATGTCATGTTTGGATTGTGAAGTATTGTAGTACAAGGTGGCAACTTGATCACCCACAAACAATAATGTTAGTTGGCCATGGCATTGGGGGTCTTGTGTTCAAAAGCTTCACAATGGAAATTGATGAGGTTTCAAAAGTTGACAAGGCCAATGGAGAATTACAAAAGGTCATATGCAAAGGCCTCCTGCAAAATATCAAAGGCATTGTGTCTTATAGTGTACCAAATACAACATCCGAAGAGGAATTGCAAACTATTGCAAGTCTTGCACCCAAATGTTCATGTATCTTCAGGCAAAAGTAGAATTATGAAAACTCAAATATTTCATCATGCAAAAATATAATCTTCAAAAATTCCTTTAAAAGAAACCAAAATCCTTCAAGATATTAGAACTCTATAACTAATCTCAAGTTTCAACACAAGCCAAAATATCATCTTTCAAAAAATTTCATATTAAAATAGACCTATTATTATCTAGGGGCAAAAATCCCTTAAGCTACTATACTTTTTAATGAATCTAAACACAATATGTTTGTCTTGGTAGGCGAGGGCAATAAAATGCCATGGAATTACACCAAATTTTGGATGAGGTAAGTGTAATCACATGTGTGAAAATTTGTTAAATTTGTACCCGAATAGTTGAGGTTTTCAAAAGAACGACAAAAAAAAAATGATTGTTTTTAGTTGGGCAGATCCAGTGATTGGTCACACATTGACTACTATTGATTGATCGATCACAATGATTGGTTCACGGGAGACATATTAAATATAAACACTCCCATAATGTGCACCAACCAATATTTACTATTTTAGGTGAGGGACAATGTTTTTTTTTTCAGGGGCAATTTTGTGAGGCAATTGGTTTGGCCATCATTTAGAAGAGGACTTAGCCACATTTGGCTACATCTCAAAGAGGAGGATAGAATGGCTTAGGAATCATGCTATAGTTTGGTTACATGCTACAATTTAATGTCTATACACAATGATTTCAAAAAAAACTTTTCCTCATAATAAGGCAATGGAGGGCCAATTTTCTTTTCAGAAAAAACCTTTGAACTGTCACAAGTCCCTTTTTGTTTTGTCACCAGGTTATGAAAACTTTCCAATTTTTTTCAAAAATAAATTGCAACTGAGGGAGGGCAAACATTAACACTAAATTTGTATGCTGTAAATATTGATATAAACTCAAATACAGTAAATCATTGAAGTTACTCAAAGTGTAATTGGCCGAATGAACTTGTAACCCCATGGTTTGTTGTATTCAAAGGTTTGTAATGCATCTGTGCATTCACTCTACAAAGACATCTTATGTAACATCAAAACACCAAAATGTGTAGTACTATTACCACTGGGAATAAACAAAAAGGAAAGTTTTAAAGAGGAAAATATGCAAACCACCCATCTGGTTAGCTGTGGGACATGAATGCAATGCGGAAAAAGCTTCTTGTCCAACCCACCATCCATCCAAATTGGGTTTAAGTTTCATTCTGGTGGCCATGTTCAAGCACTAACTCTTGATAAGAATGAGAACAAATGACTCTTCCACACACTTTGTCTTGCATGTTTACATCTTGCTTGCCATTGGTAGAAGTCACTTTCCATGATTTTTAAAAAAAAATATTGGTGACTATGGAAGGACAATGCTTAAGCAATTATGATTTGCTTGAATTTCATGAGTGTTTTATCATCACATGTCTTGCAACTTTTGAAGTTCAGAACTCCTAAGAATGTATTTGTTTTGAGCATTCAAGGATGCTATCCTATGGCCCTTGAAAAGTGATTTTCAAGATAGTATTAAATTTCTTAAATTAAACAAGATTATGAAAAAAAATCATTTTGATGGTTTTTGTCACAACTTTTCAAATCTTCATAACTTCCATAAAACACCTTTGTTTTGGCAATACAACAAGCTTATATGTTATACGACTTGTCAAAAACTTTCGATGATTTAAGGGTCACTTGATTTAGACATGTTTTGATCTATTAAATCTCATTTTAAAATATTAGGATTCTTTGGGATTCCTAATACCCAAAATGAAATGTAACTTGGGCAAGATTGAGAGTCGTTTTCATTGATTTCCACCCACCTCCCTATTAGAGGGTTGGGTTTGATTTGTATTGTTTAGTAAGGTAGTCCAATACTTTTAAATTATTAATGGTAGGTAGAAGTGAGTAAAAAGCCATTACCTTTATGTTTTAGGAGGCTTGTAAAATCATTATTATTTTAGGAAAGGATTTAATTAGTTTGTTCTAAAAGGGAGTTGGTGATTTGAGTGTAGTTTTACTAAAGTAGGAGCTAAAGTCCACTTGAAAAATATTTTGGAAGTATTTGAGAGATGTGTGACTAAGGTGTCACTTTATATGAAGGAAAAGAGTAGTTGCCCTGGAATTAACTTAAGGGATGGTTCAAGAGTGTTAGAGAAAGGGGAAGAAATTGGCATTGTTTTTCATTTTAGTTTTGATGGTGGTTTATAGCTTCTAAAGGAGTAGAGGTAAAGAGTAGTAAGTTGGGAAACCTTTAGTTTTTACCTCCTAACTTCATATTTACCAATGTGTGTGTTGGGAGATGTGTTTTGAAATTTTGGAAAACAAGATTTTCCCGTGGTTTTGGAGTGGGAATCCAATCAATGAATTATGTGTGGATGAATATCGTTTGTGTGATAGTAGCATTTCTAGAAATGCTATAGGTAAAACGTAGAAGTGGGCACTCTACCATGGTAACATAGTCCAAGGGGAAGGCATTACCTAGTACCTTTTCAAGTTTGGCATTGGGGTGCTGAATACTTATTATATTTTGCAAAATCCACATTGGTATTGAAAATAATTTACAAAATTTCAACAATAAATATAATCAGCTTTTTTGGTAGTTTTTTTTACTTTGAACCTCTAACATAATGACACCTCATACAACATCTTTTTATTGCTTCTTTTTGGAAAAATGAGTAGACATAATATTCCACCAAATTATAGGATTAAAAACATTTTTGTCAATTATTGGATACTTATTTAAACATGGTGGATTGACTTGAAATAAAAAAACTTTTGTTGTTTTTTTCCACTCACTTGTAATTTCCTTAAATTTAACATTTCAACAAATACCTTTTCAAAATTTCACAATTTTAAAAATAAATAAATTTCCATTAAATTAAAAAAGTTATCATGATATTGTAATTCCAAAGAAAGGTAATTGGGTGAAATCACGGTCAAAGGAGCCAAGGGCACTAAAGTAAAAGTCTTTTTCCAAGGATTGCACATTACACATGTCATTTTTTGTGTTGGTTTATAAATTAAAAGTTTGTATTTCAAAACCCCATTTAACATTACATTTTAGATATAAATACATTTTGATTACAAATTGATTTTATATCATGTATATTATGCATTCATGTCCTCTATCACATATATATGAACAACTTTTTGTTAAAGTCACATTTTCAAAATTCATAATTTTCAGGGTCAAAAACACTTTTGAGCCAAATGTGTTCAAATGAGTTATAAAAAAAAATTTATCAGTTCAAGTCCTTTTGTCCTTATAATCATCAATGTTAAAATCCTCTCCAATTTTCAAAAGGAATGGTCCACATTTGGTAAAAAAATGACGTTTGAAAAAAACCATGACTATCCGTTCTTGAAATTTGAATCCTTTGAACATGGAAAAACATTTTTGATTTGTGTCAAGCTTTGAGCATGTAAACTTTGCAAGTAATGAAAAATATTCCTAAAAAATAATGACAATCCAAACTATTATGATTCCTTTGTGATTTTTCAAACATACAAAAATGTAGTTTTAATGAGTGTTCATTCACTTGGGTGACTTTTTTTACTATGATTTTACCCAACTACCTTTTACTTTTATCTGTGTTTTTATTTTGATTTTCAATTCTTCTTTAGTGGCAATATTATTAAAATTATTTGGAAATATTAGTACAAAGTAGATTGCCATTAATTATTAAAATTATAAACACTTTGTCGATTTCTTTAATTTTTTTGGTTTATGTATATAGTTTTAATTGTATTTTTTGTTTTGTCACATACTTAACAATTACCAAAGATCTAGATCCGAATTGTTGGGCCCATTCTTTGGGAGCTATTTACATCCCCATTTAAAATGAAATTGTGTTTAACTTCATTTCACTCATGCTACAACTTGGGCTTATCCTCCACCCAAGACACTTATTCTCCAAAGTAAAGGGGGTCTGAAACTCCAAACCACCTAACACTACAAAGGTTAATTCCCAAACACCCAAAAAATTCTTTATATGTTGTTTTGTTGTTATTAGAATTCCAAGATGATTTGTAGAACTTCAAGTGGCACTTCTATAACATTTTTTATAGTTTAAAATGAATAAAAAAGAGAAAGTTATGAGGTTTGAAAGTAGGAGGGGTCCGAAAAGAAAAAAATTTAAAAAAAAAATGAAAAAAAACATAGTTTGTAAGTTGGAAAGCTTATTTTTCTTCTTGTTATTTTTTCATTATTCCTTTTCCTTTGCACTTCAAAGATAATTTGTAAAGCTTGAGACAACGCTCCTATAATATTTTAAATCGTTCAAAAGGAAGCACATATGATGAAAATATAAATAAGTGTTTAATCACAGTTAGGCAATTGTTGATGGGCTTACTACCCTACACGGACCAAATTTAAATCGTTCAAAATGAAGCACATATGATGAAGATATAAATAAGGGTTTGTTCGTAGTTAGGCAATTGTTGATGGGCTTTCTACCCTACACAAACCCAATATCTCAACAGAAAATTTCAAAGCTGCCACCACTACCCTACCACGCTTTTAAAAACTTTAAATTTTTTTCGTTTGATCCATTTATTATGGTCACACTTTGAACTTTACAAGTGTCTCTTTGACTTTGTTTTCCTAAAAATTGGTGTACTAAATCCTCTCTTTTTTAGGGGATAATTGTGTTGCAATTTGGCAAATGTTTTGATGGTTTTCAATGGAGAGCGCGACGAGCGACGATTACAACACGCAACGACGTTGTGCGACGAGATGCGACGAGAGGGCATGGTAAAACGAGTGAAAAAAGAGGACAATTTTTACCTTTGGCCATCATCTTGATTGCTTGGTGTTGTGAGAGAAAGAGAGAGAGAGAGCGTGGACTATAGCAGAAGCTCCAGAAGCTCTGCCTTGCATTCCATTGCCAGGCGAAGAGGTAGAGAGAAGGAGGGGCTGGCGCTGAGTCATCCGGGTGTGTTTGCTGAAAGAGGTTGGGCCCACCATCACCACTGTCCTTGTTGCAACGGATAGCAGTGACGGGCCCCGGTAGTCAACTACGCTACAACAAGAGCGGGAGGAGCAGAACAATCCCCACCCTGTGATCATTCACCTGGTACCCCTCCCCTGCCCTCTCTTTCGTCGGGCTATGTTATAGGTAACCTACGTTTGTTTAGTAGGCCTACTGTTCAAGTCCGCCATTTTAAATCCTTTTTTTTTTTCATTCCTTTTCTTTCTCTTTTTCAATTTCTCTTTCATTTCTTTCTTTTTTTGAAATAGGTCTTTAAATAATAATCAGAAAAAAAAAATTATTTCCAAAAAATGAAAAAGATTACTAGTTTTTTTTTTTTGGGCGTATGGCTGTTTCGCCCTTGGTTACAACCAACAACAGGGTTTAAGATTTGAAGAACTCCATGATGGTGCTCAATGTCGCATCGTTGCTGTGTCCTTTCAAGATGCATTATAGCAACGTTGGGCTCAACATCCCAGACAACGCACCCCTAGCGGTCTACCAGGTAGCCCTAGCCGGGCACTGGTTAGTCATGGGCCTCAAGACCGACAACTCACCTATTGACACGCGACTATCCAAGATGGAGGCAGCCATCAAGAACATTGCGTCTTTCACGACCGCTAGCAACCTTGTGGTTAACCAGCTGATAGAGCGCAAGGCGACTGCGATTGTCACAACCAAAGCTACATCTGCAAAAGAGCCCAAGTGGACCACAGTGATGGCCAAGAACGTGCGTCAGGTGGTTAGCCGAGCTGTGGAGACCTTGGTTGACGCACCCAAACAAGAGGAGCGCAAGCTCAACCTGTGCCTCACAAGTTTTGAGGCTAAAGAGGGCGAGACCGAAAATGAGCTGGTGTAGCGGCTCAACACAAAGTTGTTGCAGGGCCAAATGAGGTTGCGTGTCAAGGTCGTTGTTGCCACGCGGCAACGGCCTGCGACTTCGCGGGCCTCCACCTCGATGGCAAACGCACGCCCCAGCGCGGTGCTACTCAAGTTTGCAACGAGTGAAGATCGCTAGGCTGCGCTGTGAGGGCGCAAGGGCCTAGCAAGGACCAAGTTGGGCCTGGATGAAGACCTCATGCCCACACAACAGGCATGCAAGTCAGAGCTGTGGCCATTGTTTAAAGAGGCCAAGGCAGTAGGCAAACGCGCATTTTGGTGCACAACTGAGCTTTTTGTGAACGACACTCAGATTTGCCCACCCTCCTCTATCTAAGGGCGCAGGGACCAGAGAGACCTATGTGTGGTATTATGGAATATGCACGGGGGTGGTGTAAATAAACTGGAAACGAGGGTGGAAATACTAGAGTTGTTTCAGGGTGCTGACCTCGTCTTATTAACCGAAACTTGGCACTTCCTAGGCCAACATTTGCCACATGTTGAAGGGTTTGACTCACTTGCGGTAGCACGCACTATGTAGCTAGGAAATACAAAAGCGACAAAACATAGTGGGGGGGTTGCTCCTTACTTTCGTAACCACCTTAGGCCAAACCTGTCATAGTGGAAGGAAGGAAGGAAGCCACGATTTTTATCTATGGCTACGGGTCAGCAGGGGTGCTGCCCCTAACTTGTTTGTTTCCGTGGTGTACGTTGCCGCTATTGGCTCCAAACATGAGAATGAATCCTTGTTCCAAAACTTGGTAGCAGATATTACTGAAGTTCAAACTCTGGGGGGCATAGTACTATTAGGAGGGGATTTTAATGCATGTACTGTAACATTACCAGATACTTTTGACACTAGCGACCTTTGTGAACTATTGCAAGCACCTGAGCTTGCTGAGACTGAGCAACCAAGCGTTGTGGCTACGCGACAAAACTGTGATGCTAGTGTTGGCGGTTGGGGCCGTGAGCTCCTAGACCTATGCTATGATGCTGGGTTGTTCATCCTCAATGGTCGGACACCTAGCAACGAATCAGGGGAGTTCACTTGTTTAGCAAATGGGGGGCGTAGCACTATCGATTATATTGTTGGTTCACTTGCAGTTTGGCAAGTTACTACACACCTCGAGGTGATAATAGATGACACCCGCTACTGAGCAATGGGGGGCGACTTTGACCACAGGCCATTGCGCCTATGATTGAACATCGATTGCAACTTTGTTGAACCGCAACATACGGTGGTAGCAAAAAAATTCTTCTTGCCTAGGTTCAATTATGATAAATCAAAAGTTGAAGAGTATCAGCTTGCCCTAACAGGGAGTCTTGGAAACCTGTGGGTTGCAGATTCGATTGGGCATTTGGGGGCAGACGAATTAGCTGACCTACTGTAGCAATGCGTGGGTGTTGCAGCAAAGTCTACTTTTGGCAACAAGCCTTCGGGAGGGAACTGTAAAGAGAGACATTGCCACAAACCCTGGTTTGATGTTGATTACCGTACAACAAAACGTGAACTGAGGCTCTGGATGAAAGCTAACCTCGACTCACATGCCGTTAAACATTAGAAAAGTAAACTCAAAAATTTATTAAAAAGGAAAAAAAATTTCTGGGAAATTGCAAGAGCTCAACATATGTGTGCGCTTGCTAAGGTGGATGCGCCTTTGTTCTGGAAAAAGTACCAACCAAGGGCGCCCATTATGGACAAGATCAGTGCAGCTACGCTTTTGGAGGGCTTTCGCGCACTAGTTGGCCAGTCTCCGCCACCCATACAGTTACGGACTGATCATTCAGCTCAAGTGACCGAATCTCCACCTAGCCACACCTTGAACACAGATATCACACTTACTGAGCTGCTTCAAGCATTGAAAAAGTTACAAAGGAACAAGGTTGTTGGTTTGGATGGTATGAAAGTTGAATTCATTTTGGATGCGGGATAATTGCTACACATGCCACTATTGACAACATTCAATTGCTTTTTGGCAGAGGGCTTTCTAAAAGCCCTTTCCACTGGGGTGGTCCACGCGCTCTTTAAAGGGGGCGATGCTTTTAAATTTGACAACTACAGGGGGATAACGGTTGGGCCTATCCTAGCAAAGTTGTTCGTTATGATCCTTGACAAAAAGTTAAGCGAATGGGCTGAATAACATGGGCTGCGTGCCAAGGGTCAAGCTGGGTTTTGCAAAGATTACTGCACTACTGACCAAGTCTTCATATTGCAAACTTTGATAGAATAGAGCAAGGCAAAAAAGAAGCCACTCTATTGCTGTTTTGTGGATTTAAAGAAGGCGTTCGATATTGTGCCGCGTGAAGTGTTGTGGCAAATGTTGGCTAGCCTTGGGGTGAAGGGACGCTTCTTGTGATGCCTATAGGCAATGTATGCCAAGGATATCATACGCATCAACCACCCAAGCGAGGGTGTCACCTCCAACTTCAGGTGCCAGCAAGGTGTGAAACAAGGTTGTCCTCTCAACCTCCTATTGTTTGGGCTATATTTGGATGCCCTAGAATGGCGTTTAGATGGTAGAAAATGCGATGCACCAACATTAGCATATGTGCACGTATGGTTATTGCTTTTTGTAGATGACCTTGCTCTAACATCGAAATCAGAAGTGGGACTGCAACAACAGTTAGACGCACTCTAATAGTTCTGTGCTGAACGTGGACTTACAGTGAACGTGGAAAAAACAAAAGTCATGGTGTTCAATTTTGTTGACCCATGCCAAAAGTTTGTGTTTGAAGGTGACATTATTGAACGTGTGCAGACCTTCAATTACTTGGGGATTTTACTCAAGACCACCTTGAACCTGGATAGTGCAGTGGAACATCTAGTAACTGCCAATAGGCGCTTGCTATTCGCACTGAACCGCCGTTGTGCAAAACTATGTATTATGGACGTTAAGTTAGGTTGTGACCTTTTCAACACGTTGGTGCGTTCCACAGCAAGTTATGCTTGTGAGATTTGGGTGGACTCCAAGAAAATAGAGGCTATTGAAGTAGTGTATCGAGGGTTCCTCAAGTTCCTACTCGGGGTGTGAAAAACAACCAGCACGTCCATCGTGCTGGCAGAATTTGGCAAATTCCTCTTTGAACACTTTGCATTGGGACAAACATTGTTGTACTATAATCGTGTGAGCACAGTCACTAAAGACCGCATCTTAGGAAAGGCATGGGAAGCCCAGCTCATTATGCTTGTTGCGGGAAAGAAATGTTGGGCTGGATCTGTGAAAAAATGGTTATTCCAGCACCAGCCCCAAGAGGTTTTCTGCCTCTGGCTCAATCATCGCTGGAAACGACATTTCAGCTTGTAACGACCCATGCGCTCCAGGTGGGGACTACTGAACTACCGTTGGGAACAGTTCCTGGGTCAACGCACATACATCCAACCTGTCTAGCAAGGCTAGTGTAGCCAATTGGTGGTAGATATAAGATGAGAGGCCCGATCAACCAGTACGTTGGGACCCCACCCCTTCCAAGTTTTCCCCACACAATGTTGAATGTAAAAAGGGTGAAGGATAATATGTGATTGGCTTTCATTGAAAAACTCTTTACCAACCGTGAGATTAGGACCAGTGTGCAAACAAGATACTTGCGTTTTAAAGGTATGTCGTATGAAAGCAAAAGATACTTGTGTGACATCAACTGTGTCCAGTTGTGGAAAGCTCTGACCCGGTTTCGATGTGGCAACACGCAGTTTGAGGCAGTGCTAGGTGCGTGAAAGGGCGTGCCATACACAGAGAGGCTTTGTCGAAGCTGCGACTTGGAGAAGGTAGAGGATGAAGAGCATTTGCTCCTTATTTGTCCAAATACACAGAAAGTTAGGGAACACTTTTGTTTGACCCTACCCCTCACCCACACGAGCACTCTTGCTGAACTCATGCAGACTACGAACACGGTCGCCCTGGCCAGATTTGTGGCATGTTGCAAGTACCAGAGGACAATCTGTCCCCCATGATCTACCTTTCGTCTAATGGACTTTCTGGTCCCAAACGGACGTAAAATTGTAAACAATAAACAGTAAACAGCCACACTCTGAACATTAAAAAATTCATTTCAATTTAAACAATATAAACATTTCCATCAAATAAACCTGTTCATTTAATGTGAAACCGGTTTTAATAAGATAAAACTTACAAAAGTTTGATCCAATGCGATAGTCCCTGTCCCTGTGGGCCAGGGCCCAACAAACAAAGCTCAATATCTCCTCCCCTTCCAATTCCTCTTAAAAGAAATTGTAAGCACTGAGCTGTCCTTTCGCTAAATCAAAGCTCCCTGACCTAATTATGAACGCGGAAACAGTCGGTAGGGTACCAGCTGCAATCGTCGGTACCACGACAAAACATCTGAGCCACTCAAACCATGTCCCCACAATTTATGCCCCTCCCATTAATGCTAAACAAAACAAACTAGGCATAGAATTTCTTGGCAGCCATTGAGAACAGCCTGCTATGCAAGCAAGGGGTCCAGGTTTTTTTCTCTTTTGGGGGCGGTAGGGTGATGTTGGATTTTTTTTGTTGTTCTCATGAGTTCTCAATATGTTCTCATCACATTTTCATGAATTTTCACTTTTCCCCTGCCCCCAAAACATGTTCCCCAAAGGTGCGGAAAGGCATGGGATGATTCCATGCAAGAGTCGTGAGAGTGACAATAACGCGTGGCCGAGAACCGTGTGGATGGGATATGATGATTTGAGCTGGGATTGCAATCCAAGAATTAGATTGCCCAATCTGTTCCCCAAAGGTGCGGAAAGGCATGGGATGATTGCATGCAAGAGTTGTGAGAGTGACAATAACGCGTGGCTGAGAACCATGTGGATGGGATATGGTGATTCAAGCTGGGATTGCAATCCAAGAACCAGATTTAGGGTACTGGTGAATGGTGGAGATGCTCTTAGAGGAGCAAATATTTTGGGTCAAGTAGGAGCCTAGTAGATTGACCAGAGAAATACAAGCAGCAACTAGGTACTTTTGAGATATTTTGCCTAGTCCCTCATTTTCTGGGTGAAGAAAGTCTGAACTATGAACGAATAAATACTAAAAATACTAACTTGAACCCAAAGTCCACAAACTACAATATAGAAAAGGTGCAAAATAATAATATACACAACTTAGTCGGTTTACTATGGAACATGCAATGTCCTTTGTTGAATCTGGAGACCATTGGAAGTTCCCTGACCCTTTCCCAACCATCCAACGGTTATTAACTCTGGCCGCCATCCATTTCATGGTCTGCTTGGCGCTTGCAGCTCTCCTCCAGTGTACAATCGTTGCTCCCACTAAGGAAATATCTTTCAGGTTTTTAAAGTTTTTTTATGATAAGGGTGTGATCTTTATCAATTAGTTGTGTATGCTCTAAAAATTCTTTCTTTTTGGGGTGTTTTTTTTGGGTGATGGGCCTCTGTGACTGGTCCATCACAAAATAATTATGGACTAGGTTACCTGTGCGTTATCACATAGAACTGAGGCTTGGGAGTTACAAGATTATGTACAGTAGTAACCTGTGGCCTCAACACAGTTACTGGACGTAACTCATTCTTGAACACTCATTCCATGCTATTTATGCCATGTGTGTACCGGACACAAGTTATGGCCCTGAACCAATCCCATGAAAGTGGAAATAATGGAGACAAGTTATGGTTGCTAACCGGCATGCAGCCATCCACTGGGGTGCTACCATGTTGCTCGAGAACCACTTATGAAACTTGAGATATTTTGCCTAGTCCCTCATTTGCTGGGTGAAGGAAGTCTGAACTATGAATGAATAAATACTAAAAATACTAACTTGAAACCAAAGTCCACAAACTATAATATAGAACAGGTGCATAATAATAATATACACAACTTAGTTGGTTTACTATGGAGCCTGCAATGTTCTTTGTTGAATCTGGAGACCATGGGAAGTTCACTGACCTTTCCCCAACCATCCAGCAGTTATTCCCTCTGGCCACCTTCCATTCATCTTCTGCTTGGCACTTGGTACTCTGCTCAACTGTACAATAGTTGCTCCCACCAAGAAAATATCTTTAAAATTTAACTTCTTCTTATGATAAGAGTGTGATATGGTGTGATTCATATCAATTAGTTGAGAGAACTCTCAAACTCCCTTTTTTTTTTTTGGTTTTTCTTTTGGGTGATGGGCATCTTTGATTGGTCCATTACAAAAAAATTATGGACAAGGTAACCTGTAGGTTATCACATAGAACCAAGCCACATGAGCAAACGAGATTATGTGTCATAACCTACAACGAGATTATGTGCAATAACCTATGGCCTCAAGCCAGTTACTAGACATAACTGGTTCTTGAACACCCTTTTGGTGTGATTTATGCCCTGTGACTGGACATGAGTCATGGCCCTAAACCAATCCTGTGCAAGTGGAAATAATGGAGACGAGTTATGGGTCCTAACCGGCATGGAGCCACCCACTGGGGTGCTGCCACATCGCCCAAGAACCTGTTATGAAACTTGAAAGACTCCCCCAATGTAGAAATATTCATAAAAACATATAAGTCTCAAAATTGACTCACCTATATAGCTTCCAGGAAGACAACTGGGCAAAACATATTGGACAAATGCCAGTGCCATTGGGAACACATTGGGAACTGGGGGAACATGTTTAGGGATGAAATTGAGAATGTGATTGGAACATATGGAGAACTTAAGGAGAACAACAAAAAAATCGAACACCACCCTACCATCCCCAAAAAGAAAAAAGCCTGGACCCCTTGGATGCATAGCCGGCTGGTCTCATTGGCCGCCAAGAATTTCTATGCCTCGTTTGTTTTGTTTAGCATTAATGGGAGGGGCATAATTTGGAGGGACATGGTTTGAATGGCTCAGATGTTTTGTTGTGGTACCGACGATTGGGGCTGGTAGCCTACCAATGGTTTCTGTAAGGACTGCTCGGTGATGATATTGTCTTTGTAAAAGGACTAGGTCAGTGAGCTCAGATGCAGCGCAAGAACTGCTTAGTGCTTATACTTTCTTAGTGCCTATCGATAGTCCACGAATTATTTCTATCAGAAGCATTGATGTCCTATCATCCACTCTAACATTGGTGTTGTGTTTGCTATTATGAAAATCGGAAACACTACACAAGCTGAGGTGAAACATGGTTAAAACTCACATGAGTAGGATATATAACATGACAACTACACTAAAACCTACTGTGCAAACTGATATAGAAAAAACTATTTTTATAGAACTTGTATTATTTGGCAAAATTTGCAAATGCAATTAATAAAAGGCCCAACAAAACTCATCCAATCTAGTCAACCCTGGCCTGAACATAAAAACCATTATAACAAATGTGTTCAATATGTAAGTTGTCCCAATATCCATTTTCACATAGGTTCCATGACTGTATAAGAACTTGATCACAAACTAAAACTAGCTTGACACTAAACATAAATATGACAAAATATGTTATTACAATAAAAAGGTTCTATCATGGGGCTGATGTAAGGATGGGAAACATGTTGCAATAGGGGGATGAATAGGCATGTATTCTCCAATGTAAGGTTCCTTTTTTTATAATTGATCTCTAATGGAAAGTGGTGATTTGTAAGACATGTTGGTTTATCTCTAAGAAGTCTAAGTGTTTTTAAGGATGGGATTTGGAACATGGGCAAATAAAGCAATTGGCCAAAATAACTAAAAATTGCAAACTGCATGAGAAGAGGGCTGAAAGTAGAAAAGTGCCTCTTTGATGGACAATTATACACTAGGTCACTTGCAAGCACCCATTGGGGTGCTGCCACATTGCCCAACCTGCCCCTTTGATTGGAAGGCAACAAATCAGATAGAGGATACACAAGGCAACGATGTTCTTGTATTAATCATGTTGGATAAAATCATGAGCTTTCACTCATTTATATTTTGCATTTGTTTTGAAACATTTGGAAAATATTTCTAATGCTTGTACATAGTTAATTGTCCTTAAGCAGTTAATTAAAAACATCAATGTGGTTTTGTTTAGTTGTCTTTATTGGAGATGGAAAGACCATGTTTAGTTCCATAGTTCTTGATGTTGCATGTGAAAGGCCAACATTTAGCCTAATTTGAAGCTTTTGTAAATTTTCTACCTTACAAATCTTGAAGTATTCACAAGTTTCTTCAAGGTTTAGTTGAGCATTAGGAGTCATGAACAAAGTCATCATGCTTTGGTATTCAAGAATCAAAACCTTCTTCGAGGTGATAACAACCATGTCCCTTCTTGCTTTCACTTGAACATGAAAGCTCTTTTTGAACATTTCCACCATTTCAATATTGGTTGATTTAAATGTTGGCATTTGTTGGAATAGATTTGTGTGCGCTATTGAACATTTCACCCCAACAAGGAACTTCACGCAACAACAACTAACAAGGTGAAATAAATAAAGATTGTGTCATGGGTGCTTGGATTTATGAAGTTGAAGAGTTTTTTATATTGTGTGTTTAGTTGATGTTTCACATTTTTGCAAGGCTTGGACAACGCTATGATCACCAATAAATTTAACATCATGATGTTTGATAATACCTCATTTTGATTCCAATGACCTTGCAAGTCTTTTAACTAATCCAACTAAATGATTGTGATTGTAGTGTCCAAGAATTCAATCCCAAAATGATTTGTTTTCTAACTGTTCCCAATGATCGGATCTTGTGAAATGTGCAAGAAAAAATGGCACAATTGTGCATCTTTGTCAAACACAAAAAAATTCCCTCCTTATGCATTTAATGGAATATTAGATTACATATGTGCAATGACTAATGACACCATCTAATGCCTTCATGAAGCTACATGTGGTGCTTGATGTTCACAAATTCACTTGGTAAGTTTGTGCTTGCTCTTGATATCATGTGAAGAATTAATGTGCAAGAAAAGAAAGTATGTTGAAGCCTATAAGCTTTTTAAAGCTTAAAGTTATAGGTAGGGTTGTGAAAAAAATACCAACAATATTCATGGTTAGTTGCCATTTAAGGGCAATTTACCAACAACAATGGAAATGTTCTAATTGAACTTCACCAATATTGTAAAGTCCTAAATGACTTGGAGAATCTTGGAGTTCACCATAATCAAATATGTTTGAAATGCCAATAATTTTTGTTGTTATACTTTGTGTTAATGTGGTTTTGCACACTAAGACTCAATGTACATGTTCTTGATGTAATTCCATTGAATGAATAAAATGATATCTAAAAGATCTATTTATAATGTTCAAATTCTACTAGTAACTTAACACTATACAATGATAAACAATCAAATCTAGTTTAAATAATTCAAATTTAAATATATGATTAATTACTAACCAATAATTAATCATTAAATATATTATCAATAACCAATTAGTAAGTATAGGATTAATAACTAATTAGTACTAATCCACGTCGAATTTATAAAAATATGGGTTAACATTTTATCCCCTTCTTGATTTGGATTATGTCCTCATAAGCCATTTACTAGAGATACAAATGAAAATCTGAAAAAAATTGAAAATGAATGATAATATGTATTTAAATATTTTAAAAAATATATAAACATCTTATTGTTGTTGATTTAAATATTTGGTACTACAGGTAAGTCGAAAAATAAAAGTAGTGGTCTTCGAATCACTCCATAGGTTGTCTTCATCATTTTCAAACTTGACTTAATGCATGTGTGTAAGTAGATCTATATTGGAATATTGTTGTAGCAATAATCATGTAGGTGATTTTTGATGTCCAAATGTTGTAATCCACTTATATCAAAAATCAATTCTAAAACTTGGCTTTTGCTGATTATAATAAGGATAGGATGAATTGAAATATTGATCAAAAAAATCTTGAGAATAAATTCTTTCGTAAGAATTTCTATAATTCCTAGCTGGGGTACTAAAAATACATAAATGGGCAATTTGCTTTAAAAAAATTAGCAAACTATGGATTATTAATAATGATGAACTAAAATAGGTAACAAATATAATATTTGGGTTCTAAATGAGTTTTAAAGAAAAAGGATAGTTGACACCAAGTAGTGGTCAAATCTATGGATTATTAAATATAAAGATGGATGAAATCAATGCTTAGTAATTAAATGTGGACCAAAGTAGGTAGTAAGTTTAAGGTTTGATTTTAGGATTATTAGAACCTAAAGACAAAGTCCTAAAATTATTGAATGGAAATTGGTATTATATGTAGAATTAAACTTCTATGTTGTTTAGTCTATGCTTGTTGCAAAATTGCCATGTGGTTGATAAAATCGGTAAATACATATTGGATCACATTCGTCCAAATTAATGACAATGATTTGTTGTAATTAGGTGAACACCGAATGGTGAATGGTATTTCAATCTCATTCAATGAGTGTTCAGTAGCAAACAACAACAAAATTGGTATCACCGAATATTGTTCAATGACGAACTATGATTGCCTTGGTGGTGTTTAATGACGAATAATGGTTGGATCAATGATAAAAAATGTCTAAATTGGTGATGTTCATCAATGATAAATAAGACTACGAAAGGTCGTTCCAGCTACAATTCTGGTCTGAAAAAGAAAAGTTTTATGAAAAAAGAAAATTCGGTACTATTCATTATTGAACAATTACCAAATAATTGATGATGAACAACTATCGAATAACTTGTAATTAGCAAATAATAATAATTTGCAATTAAAGAAATACCAAATAGTTGACAATGAATGGATTTGGTGCATTGATCTTGCTATAGATTTCCATGTGACATTCGATTAATATGAAGTAAGTGAACAGGTGCACATGATTTGTAATGAAGTGTTGATCATTGGTTAGTCATTGGAGATTCAAATCTTGGTAATCATTAGGTTACAACTGATGGAATAATTGGAAGATCAACATAAATATGTAGCATCACCAAATGGATCAAATGCAATTACAACAAATGGTATTCATCAAATCAATATCAATAACCATTTTAATATAAATACTGAAAGAAAAATTGGAAAAAAATATTCTGACATATATATATATATCTACACATGTGCGCATATAGATATATCAATGGTTTGAAAACACCACAAACGAAATAGTTGGCCGGATCAATTTGTAACAAAAGGTTTTTAAATTACAAACTCCACCCAAAACAAACATTGATAGATGTCAAATAAGGGTGACAACAAAATAATTGTTAAGTAACATTGGAAACACCTTGGTGATGGTTCCAAACGAAAAAATTGTTGTTGCAAACATGCTTGGAATACAAGAACTAGTGGTAGCAAAAGAACTGTTGAAAGAAAATCGGTGTATGTTTAGTAGATTGGAATAGGGAAACAAAAAAAAATAATCAAGAAGCTAGGGAAGCCCAAAATCCTTTTGAATCTAATGCCCATGTTGAAGAAACTTGTATTGGTATTCCAAATAATGTATTATGTAGATTTGTGGCAAAAAATAATCTTAAGCAATGTGGCTACTAGGTATAATAACATTTTACATTGTTTTTATCAACAACAATTTGAATTATTTAAATTGCATTGTTTCACAATTTTAAAAAAAATACAAACACAAACATAATACGACACACACCATAAAAAGAAATACCGGGGTTTCTTCTAGTACAAAAAAGGAAATCTATGAAATACATACAAAATGAAAAGAATCTTTTTTCACTCATACCAAGTTCTAGAACAAAATAGTTTTTGATGTGAAAATGGAAATATAAAAATTTGCTTTATTTAATTATAAAACTCAATTGGGATCTTTACATATAGATCCTCTTAGGACTGAGGTGAGATTATAGTCTGACTCATTTAAAATCTATAACACAACAAGGAAAACTTTGAAAAATACAAATTTATAACAAAAAAACTAAAAACATACAAAATGTCTACTATAACAAAAATATGTATAAAATTGACCCCCAAAATGTACATTGGTTTTTATTGCACCTCCCATGCATGTCCAATCTATAGGATTCATTATTTTACTCAAGCAAATTCAAAAAAATTATAATGTATAAGATTGATCAATAAGAGAAAAATAGAATGTTCATAGAACTCTTGCTAGAGCTATTATAAAGAGATTCAAAAGTTGAATCCACAAGATGATTGCCAAATGTTAGTGTGGTTTTTTAAACTAAAATTTAATGTCCATGTTTTTATGTAATTCCATTGAATGAATAAAACGATACATAAAAGATTTATTTATAACACGTTCACATTTTACTAATAATTAATCCTAGTAACTAAACACTAATCAATCATAAGCAATCATGTCTTGTTAAACTAATTCAAATTTAAGTACATGACTACTAACTAATCACTAACTAAGCAATAATTAATCAATTAGTATAAGACTAATAACTAATTAGTACTTTTCCATGTCTTATCTATAAAAATATGGGTTAACCCTTTCTATGCTGAGTTTTAACCCTAAGAAACTAAAGTGTTTTGTTTCAAAATATCCCTTGATGCCTACCTCATACCAACAAAAAAATTTATTCATGAATTTTACATTGAGATAAAAAAAAAAAAATTTGGTACATAAACTACCTTTATGTACATCCTTACCTCATTACAACAATCAACAAGGTGTCATAAACACATAGAACCTACCATCATATTAATTGTATATGACTTTATAAATTTTTTAAAAAACTAATGGTTGATAATTCATTTTTGATATAATTTAATTTTTTCAAAATTATTCAAAAAAATAAAATAAATGTGTGCTATTAAGTTATTGAAAAGTTAAAATCAAGATTAAAATATTTAAACTTTTGAAATAATTTGATATTATAATCAAGATTAATAATTGTTAAACAAACTTTACAAACTATTTGGAAGGTGATTGTCAAGTTGATTGAGGTTCAATTTTTATTTCAATACAAATATGTGATTGAAAAAAAAAATTAATTTTCAATTCAGGTCCAATTTTGCCTTGAATCTTCATAGTTGTTTACTAAAAATGTTATAGTCTATTCTATTCCATTTGAGAGAAAATGTAAATTATATATATATATATATATATATATATAGAACAGTGTTCAATTATGTTAGGTTTATGTTTTTTCCAATTAATGGGATGACATTACTAATTGTCCATTTTGAATTGGATTGTGAAATGGGATTTTGTTTTTCAATATTACAACATTTTTTTAAAAAGGTGCTAAAGCATTTTTATTTCTCTCCATACAAGTTATTTGCAACTTTTGAAATGTAATTTAGATTGTCATGCATTAACACGAACCCATATGAATGTTTACAAAGTAACACTAATGCAATTTTTTTTAGGTTATTTAGAATGCATTTATGTTACTTCTAAAGAAGAATTTATATAATTCAATATTCTGATAAAATCTTTTGGTATTTTTTTTTCTTATTACGTTTTTTCAAATTCCATAAAGAAAATGTTTTAATGCTTCTTAAAGAATTTGAAATACAGTTAAATGTAGATCAACATGTTCAAAACAATGTTTCCTTACACTAAGTTTAAATTGCAAACATTTTTACTCCTTCAACCTTAACCCTAGATAAGCATAAGCATTAAACTCTTTGATTGGCCCATCACAATACAATTATGGATGAGGTAACCTGTGGGTTATCCCATAGAACCGAGTTGCCGGAGTGACAAGATTATGTGCGGTAACCTGTGGCCCCAAGACAGTTACCAGACATTACTGATTCTTGAACACTCATATTGTACAATCGATGGCCTGTGACTGGACACAAGTTATGGCCCTGAACCAATCCCATGCCAGTGGAAATAATGGAGACAAGTTATGGACCACGTAACTGGTGAGAGGGAACCAGTTATGGGTTCTAACCGGTGTGCAGCCACCGACTTGGGTGCTGCCACATTTGCCCAACAACTGGTTATGAAACTTTGAGAGACTCCCCCAATGTAGAAATATTCACTCCAAACATAAAAGCCTATAAGTCTTAAAATTGAGTCACCTATATATAGGTTCCAAGAAGACAACAAGCATGTTGCACAAAAAGCTGGTGCTGTTGGGAACACATTGGGGGATTGGGGAACATGTTGAGAGAGGAGACTAATTTGACAATGTGATGGGAACGTATTGAGAACTTGGTGAGAGCAACAACAAAAATCCAACACCACCCTAACGCCCCCCAAAAGGAAAAAAAAACCTGGAACCCTTAGCTGCATAGTCGGCTTATCTCATTGGCTGCCAAGAAATTCTAGGCCTAGTTTGTTTTACTTACCATTAATAGCCGGGGCATAATTTGTGGGGACGTGGTTTGAGTAGCTCAGATGTTTTGTTGTGGTACCGACGATTGCAGCTGGTAGCCTACCCATGGTTCCCGCTTTCATAATTAGGTCAGGGAGCTTCGACGCAGCGCAAGGACTGCTCAGTACTTACAGTTTCTTGTACCGGAAATCGGAAGGGGAGGAGACATTGAGCACAATTTGTTTCTGCTGAGAGGAGCTTTGCGTTTTCATCTTTTGAGACAGGGCTTATTGGAAACAAGTTTGTAGTGAGGGATATTCCTGTCGTAAGCACTACGAACTGCCCGCCTTGCCGTATTAGGACTCGGTACAGACCGGCGATAGAGACGTTGTGGTGTTTTTTCTAGCTGCTTTGGCATAATTTCTATCAGCAACTGATCTGCAGATGATCAAAGAATATTGTGGGATTTTTCGATCCGAGTCAAGGAATTGTTGAGTGTGATCAGCTGAGTGATTTGAGGTTTCAGATCTCGTTGGCCCTGTTCCAATAGCGTTGCTCTCAAATCCAAACTCTGCTCTGATCGATACAGCCAGGAAAGCCGAGAAGTTTGGAACCTGGGCGAGAAATTGTGGAGTGAGGGCAGAGTGATTGAAGTTTGAAATCCCGGCGTCGTCGGGTCACACCGCACTCAAATTCGAACTCAGCAGCTCTCGTACTGCTTGCAAAACTGAAAATGGCATTAGAGGTCGGGAGCGTGGAGGTAAGTATATTTCCCTGCTAACTCGTGGTTTGATCTGAATCACAAGAGGCTCGGTCTGGTCTATTTAGGCTTCAGAGCGTAAGGTAGTAAATCTCTGCATCAGACGACTAACCCAATGATTAGGGCGATTCTCCTGGAGTTATTTTGTGCCCAGACCACAACTAGTTGCTTCTTATAGCTGGCTCCGG
>Ga0116231_10004986_pt1 | contig 26532 bp, 21 predicted proteins | sample S1TSphgellanicum_2_FD_89695 | JGI IMG/M metagenome (GOLD analysis project Ga0116231, IMG submission 89695) | Host-associated microbial communities from peat moss isolated from Minnesota, USA - S1T2_Fd - Sphagnum magellanicum MG | ecosystem: Host-associated > Plants > Peat moss > Unclassified... | reverse complement strand
CTTTTTTTATCTTTTTTTTTTGGATTTGTTTTTTCAGATTTTTTTCTCCTTCTCTTAAATTAATAAAAATTAAGAAAAAAAATAAAAAGAAAAAAAAAAAAAAAAAAAAAAAAAACGCTGCGAGTAACTGGTGCAAAATTCACCAAAAAGCGAAAATGCGGAGGAGGATTAGTGTGTAATTAATTAGCGATTAGAATTTAGGAGTTCATTAATCACGAGTGATTAACTTAAACCTGATTAAGCCTCCGTCTCCTTCCCCTTGCAGTCGGCTTGCGGCGCATTTGCATGCGATGGGCGCACACTGCTGCAATCTCGTGGTGCATTTTTTGATCTTGTTGCGGTCGAATTCGGTGCCGTGGTGAAGGTATTGTCTTTATTTCCTTTTCACTTATTCTTTAATTTCGGATTTTGCGGCTTCCTGGATGTTGTGATTTCTCGAATCTCATCTTGTGGATCTATTGAGCATACCTTCCTGAAGCTCTTCAACTTGGGAGGTTTGTTTGTTTGTTTGTTTGTTTGTTTTTTTTTTTTTTTGGTTTTCTCGCAGCTCTCTCTGTTGTGGAGAAGTTTTTATATGATTTTTCTTGACTTTGCTATTAAATTTGTGGAGGAAATTTTCCCTGGTTGGTCGTTTTGAAAAATTAGGGTTTGGGGTTTAGAGGTTTCTAACATTGTCACGAAATGGTTTCGAATCCGAGTGTTTGTTTGTTGAATTCAAGGATTTGTGTAACATGTTCAGTGGGGAATTTTCTGTCTGATTTCATTGAGCTTCCTTTTGGTTCTTTCTCCAGATTGACGGAAGGTTCAACAAGGGCTGAGGGTTTAGGGTTTTGTCCAGGGTTTCTTTCTTGTTAAACTTCTTGTGATCTTGCAGGTCTTGGTTGATTAAGAACAGATCTAGCAGTCATGGTGGGTGAAGGAGCTGGGGCAAAGCCCAGGGGTCCAATGCCACCAAAGAAGAAGAGGAAAGATTCAACCATTGTTGAGAAGCATGGTCTCAGCTTGGCACAGCAAATGGAGGACAGGCACGAGGCTGCACCTCCCAAGCGTCGGGCTCCTAAAAGTTGGAAAGGCCAGCAAGCAGAGGAGGTAAGGTGCCAAGATGTTTGTTTCTTTGCTTTGCCATGTCCTTGTGATCACAATGAATGTAATTGTCAGCTCAGTCTCTTCTTCTTTTGTGTCTTAGACCCTGTGGGTTAGCACTAATACTACATCTGTTATAACTCATCTTTTGTTAGTGTTTCCTCTACTCTCTTGGGCCAAGCATCGAGTTTGAATTTTTTTTTATCGGTGAACTGGATGGCTGCAGTATGTGACCCCAGTAATGAGCAACAAGATTCTGGCAGAAGCTCGACGGCAGCAGTTGGAAGTTGACAATGAGAGGTGGGGTGTCAAAGTGAATTGGTGAAAAAACATTGCGAATGCAAGGAATTGGTCTCTAGAGTATAATTTCAGGGCATCCATCCATTTTTGTGTGCAGGGATGAAGAGACAGGGGTTGCAGCAACACGACGAGCATTCACTGCTGTTACCAGTGAGAAAAGAATGGACAGTGACAGTGACAATGAAGAGGATGGAGGCTACTCTGACACAGAGGGGCATCATGAAGAATTTGATGTAAAGCCTGGTTCTGTAATGCTTTGCATCTGGCAAGAAACAATGTGAAAACAGTGGTTTATCCATAGATGTTGCAGTTGTTGATATGGTGGTAACAGAAGGCTAAAATGGATTATGTCCAAACACTCCATGTAGTTTGATGACTGTGATTTGTGCTGGTAATCTAGGAGGTCACTGAAGAGGATGAGAGGATTATGTCAATGTTCATGGCATCTGATGCCACCCCACAACGCACCTTGGCTGACATTATTATGGAGCGTATCCATGAGGCTGGTGTAAGTGGTGATGCCACTGCCAACGTGGAAGGTGACTACATAGCCTTAAGTACTGGACTTACTGACAGCATAGTTCTTCAGCCAGGCTTGCTGTTAAAGAGATATGTTGCATCGTCTTTGGTGGTTTGTTGGTCCTGAAAGTGGGTGGAATCCTAGACATAAATTGATTTATTGTTCCTACAGGTGGAGGAAGATCAATTCCTGGGATTGATAAGAAGGTCATTGAAGTGTATCAAGGGTTCGTGCTCTGCTCTCTATCTATCTGTCTCTCTGTCGGTCATAAAGGAGTATTCTTCTCTTGGAGGATTCTTGGAGCTCTGGATTGGCTGTTCTTTGCTTCTGTCTTCTGGTTTTGTTAGCATGTTTTTCACCCATGGCTGTCATAACTCTATTCAGTCACCATCTCACCATCCCTCTCATTGCTTGTTGCCTTGTCTTACTAGAGTGGTCACCAGTTGCTTTTGCTACATGGCTTAACTCTGATTACAAGCTGCTGTTTTTCTAAGGTTAGTCTCAGATGCTATTCCAAGTTTCTAGGAGATTGGAATGCTCTGACGTTGGTTTCAAATCTCTGCAGAGTGGGGAAGCTACTGGGCAGATACAGGTCTGGGAAATTACCAAAGGCTTTCAAGATTATTCCATCTCTGTCAAATTGGGAGGAGATTATGTACCTAACAGATCCTGAGAAATGGTCGCCTAATGCAATGTATCAGGCTACTCGTGTATTTGCCTCAAACTTCAATGCCCGCATGGCTCAGCGCTTCTATAGCTTGGTTTTGCTCCCCCGCATACGTCAAGATATTAAGGAACATAAGCGCCTCCATTTTGCTCTGTATCAATCTTTGAAGAAGGCAGTTTACAAACCTTCAGCTTTCTACAAGGGCGTCTTGCTACCGCTCTGCCAGGTGAGGTCATAAAACTCATGCCCAGTTTAGGCATCAGAGTATCTGTGACTAATTTTGTAGTTGGCTATGCTTCTTGAGTACTAGCGAACATTATGGATGAGTTTTACTGTTGCTTCCTGGGGAGTAATGGCAGCTAGGCAATGCCATTCATGGTGACAGTGATGGTCCAATACATTGTGAGTGAAACTGACAAGGTTATGACTGCAACCATTTGTGTTATGTTTGTTTTGGGTTTGGCTGGAAATGATAGGACAGTGTATTTGTGGAGTTTTCTCTGCAATTTCCCAGATTAATATTTGATAAGTTTGAAAGGAGGTGTAACTTGCTCCTTATTGGCTTTGTGTGACTGTGGCAGTCAAGGACATGTAACTTGAGAGAAGCTGTGATCGTGGGAAGTGTGATTCAAAAGGTGTCAATTCCTGTGTTGCACTCCAGGTAGAGTCGCAGGATATGCTCATCTCATGCCACGTGTGGGGTTGGCAGACTGTGTTCTCCCCCTGACAGATGGCTTGCTCTGTGATAGAAGGCATGTGGGTTGTCTCAGCAATTAATCATAGACATGCTAACCAAACAGGATGTTGGTTTGTAAGTAGAAGTGTACCTAGCCTTTCATCTGTATGGATGAAGAATTTGAGGCCCATTTTTTTTGTTTTTTCCTTGTTTCTGAGTGTGGGATTGGGGCTGGGTTTTGTGTCCAGTGTTGCACTTTTGAAGATTGCAGAGATGGAGTATTGTGGCACAAACAGGTTGGTGTTTCCTGGTTCTATCTCTGATGAACTCATCTTGTGTACCAGAGCATTGCCTTCTGTGTTAACCCAGATGTCAATTAGCTCATCAAACTGTGTTGTGATGGAATTGTGTTTTGCAGCTATTTTTTGAAGCTCTTGTTGGACAAGAAATATGCTCTTCCATATCGTGTGCTAGATGCTGTTCTGTTGCACTTTGTGCGCTTCACTGATGATGACCGGGACCTCCCTGTTATTTGGCATCAGTCCCTTCTCACTTTTGTTCAGAGGTAAAAACATATACCATTGAAAAATTTCCCAATTTCATGCTATTTGTTGGAAGTAATTTTGACCCAGTGTAAATTGCATGCAGACTGTACACGCTCCTTCCCACTTCAGTTTGTTGACATCAGAAATTTTGTACATTCTTGAAATGCAGCTGATTACCACTTGAATGCTTTAAGCGCACAATGAGCTCTGGGCTCAGTGAGTTCTAAATTGTTAATATACAGGTACAAGAATGAGCTCAGTGAGGAAGATAAGGAGAAATTGAGGCATCTGATGCGGCAACACAAGCATTATCTGGTATTTTCTGTTAAGTTTTTATGTGATGTTCTGAAGGGAATTGTAATTAATCCAATTTCAGTGTTCTGTATCTCTGAATGGTGTGCTATATGGTATTGAGAGCTGATGATGTCTGGTGGGAGTCATGGCTGATGATCATCACTTCCATTTGTGAGTGAGACTCATAAGGTCATGACTGCACTCTTTCTTGTTTTGTTGCCAATGTTGTTGTGGAGTTTTCTCTGCAACCTCATAGATATGTTTAGCTCTAGCATATAAGTAGTCAGTGGTGCTATCCTTTCAGGGTACAGGAGGCCCTGACCACTACCCTGTATATCAGTCTCCATGTTTGTTTAGGGATCTAATGTGTGAAACAGGCAAACTTGTTGTCCCTTTTGGCCATCCAATGCTAGCCATTTTAGGAATACGAGGGTGGTGTTTTTGCAGGTAACACCAGAAATTCAGAGAGAGCTGCTCAATAGTCGAAATCGTGGCCAGAAAGATGACTCCAATGGTCTTGCCTCTAATATCCTCCAATTGCATTCTACACTGTCTTTATCGCTTTTTCTGCTTCTCTTTGTAACCTTCGCTCTTGAAAAGTGCTTCAGGGCCTCCATTTTATCATTTTCATAGTCAGCCTTTGTTTCATTTTGTTCAGTTCTTCCACATACAGTAGAAGTACAGATGTTATGCTATTGGAGTTTTCTGGTTATTACTTTTGGGATCCTTAATTCCTTGCACTGGTCCAGAAGGTCAGGAAGGCCCCGATGCAGGAAGATGTGTGGAATATGCCAGAAGTTGTGATTGGCATGGACGAGGACTAAGCTTGATCTTTTGAAAGCTCCACTCTAAACACTTCCCATAACCAATTTGAGACGCTTTTGGACTAGGAACCTTTCTTTTGGTGTTGTGTTTGGGGGTTTTCCATTCTTACAAAAGCTTCATAAATTTTGAGCCATCACCCTTTCGTAGGTTCTGTAGCATTCATACTACATTTTCCAATTTGTATTTCCTCCCAAGACAGTTGCTCTTGGGTTTCCTCGGTGTTTCTCTTTGTGGATTGATGAGAACCAATTTTGTAAGAGGATTGGGTATTTGAGTAGTGGCTTTAAAGGAGCAGCAGGATTTTTAGTTTCAATAAACTGTTCTATTTGTGGTGGAAATGCTACAATAGCACCTTTCTGAAGCAGTTTCAAATTCTACCACTTTGTCCCGATGTAAATCTATTTCTCCTCTGTTCTCAGCTTAGAGGTGATGTTGGGTTGTGCTATCTGCACCACATATTGTACCTGGTATCATGAAACAGGACTGTGGAGTAAGCTTCATGTTGGGTCAATTGGCAGTTCCATCTTCAGGGATCCTGGAAGGTAAAATGGGGTCTCTGCACGGCTTCTGGCATGCAGGTAAGACTGCCCTTCTGCAAATCTGTGTTCTTATATGGCCGACCTCACTACTGTTTGCATTAGTTAATTTTCTAGAACTGACATATGGATTCATCTTATTTGCTTTCTGTTTATTGCCAGATCTTATTTAGCTCTGGATGTGGTTTCTGGGTCACTCTCATGCCCAATTGTATGCACTATCACAGGTTGACATTTTTATACTTTTTGTCAAACAATGGAAACTAGGGACAAAAGAGGTATCGAGTTGAAGCCTCAAATAGGTTATGGTTTGTGATTGGGTAGATTGTGAGGATTGGGTGAGTTTTTAGGGTTTAGGGTTTATGCAACTCTATATATTGAAATTGAGTTTCAAATAGAGACATACAGGATAAACATTTGTAATCCCATGTTTTAGTTTGGATCCTACAAGATGCACGTCTACAAACAACCTTAAGCAATGCTAAACCAATTCCTCATGCAGTTTTGAGGTCATTGTAATAACCCCTGCCAAAATGAGGCATCATGAAGGCAGGTTAGAGAGGCTGAGCTACAAACAATTCATAACTCAAAAGTCTTTCACTTATATTCCTCTTAGATACTCAAAGCATGTCCTCTCCACCAACAAGTGTGTCGTTGGATCTAGCAATTTGTAGTCTCACAAGTTGCAAGGAGTGCAAAGAGAGGTGGTTCTAGCAGATCTCAATGTGCATCAATGCATTGCACCTTGAGATTCACACCATACGTTGCACATAAGTATGAGATCTTAACGGTGTGGGAGGACTTTTTAGATTTTATATGGTCTGATTTCCTCAACTAAAGCACTAAAAGACAGGACATGCTCTTCTAACTTACCGTCACTTATGTAACATAACATACTTCTTGCAAATTCGTAGAAAAGCATTTGATATAGTTATAATGGTGACATTTGTTCATTGGATGAAAGTGTTATTAAAACATATAATAAGTTACAACCTATCTATAGTTTCAAATAATCAACATTAAGCAAATAGGCAAGTGCTACAATAATTTGTGAAAGAAATGGAGTTCAACATGCCAATTGACGTTTTTTGAATTTAGTAGGTTGCATAAAATGTAAAAAGAAATTTGACGAAAACCTTTAACAAGACTTACAAGTGCCCAAATTAAATTGTGTCATGTTGTTTTGTGATAAATCTACGAATCACATAAAACATGTCCATTTGCAAATATAAGACAATTTAATCCCATGTCCATTGGAATGAAAACTATGATAGTTAGTGTGAAAGGATGACTTTGAAGAATTTTGGAATTCGTGATTGTGGATGAAACTTTTGTTTGTCTTTTGATAGTATCTTCAAGTTCTCTATTCAATCCTTTATCTTTGGTCTAATGTTCACACCATTGTGTGGAATGTTGGAACCCATAGTTTTATTTTAGGCCGTACTTTGGAGTTGGATTTGAGAACTTCACCAAAGGTTACATGGGCCTTGGATTTGCAACATTGTGCACGTGTGACGTTGTATGTATTACATGCTTTGCCTCTTCATTTCCGTAAATTCCCTTATGTAAGATGCATGTTGAAAAGTGCAACAACATGTCCCTTCCCATGTCAGTCAACTCCTTACCTTAAGTAAGAGTTTCAAATGTAGTTTTGATATACAAAGTTACAACTAGTGCAACATAATCTTGACGATCTCGGTGTAGGTAGTTAGTTTTCTAGAACTCGTGGTGTCAATTGGTGACAATATCTCCCACTGGGCACTCTTATGAGTCCTTTCATGAGCCTACTAGCACACTAGTAGAGTTGCATTGTTTCTAAGGTTTGAGTTATGTTGTAGTCTGATGGAAATACAAGTAGAAATCTGTGTTTCTGTGCTTGTTGTTGTTGGCAATCAAACCGGAGCTTGTCTTGTATGCCTTACAAGGTCCCACAGTGACGTATATGGGTGGTCATGTGATAGTTTTTTTCCCTTCTTTGTCCCCAACTCAGGGTTTTTAATCTGTTCTACATATTTTGACAAGAGAAGTATGATTTACTTGTCGACCAGTTTGTTAATGTCGAGACTTAGAGTCTGCCTGAGCTTTGCACTGATTGTGCATAGATTTTCATTATACAAACTCACCCACATCTCCCACACAAATGGGCTGTTTCAGCCAACTGGAGATTTTTGTAATCTGGATATAAAACTGCCTACTTTAGATAGTCTTTCATATTCTTTTCTAAGTAATGGCTTCTTTTCTACCATCTTTTTCGTTTCTTGCTTTTAGTTTTGGCTGAGCATTCTTTTTAAAACATGAAAAATTACAGTTGAATGTATACTATCCAAAAAGTTTAAAAAAACTCCCACAACAATTGCAAAATACTTACCCAACCTGTAGCAGATCCTTCAAGAATTGAGATACATAAGTTTCCCCCGACTGGTCTGTTTCAAAATATGATACCCACCCAACACTAGTTAGCACATCAATTTTTATTATGCAAAAAAAAAATCTATTCCTTTTCCTTCTTTTGATTCTTCCAGGGTTGCCAGTGAGCCCATGTGTACAAGCTTTGCCAGTGTTTGCCAGAGATCTTCCCCCATGTCCAACTGCTGTTTGCTCCGAACTTGTAGTTATACCCATCTCTCTTTGACCAGCTCTGCATGCACGGGCTGTCTTTGTTGCAGATGACACAAAACCCTTCCTGACTACTTCAAGAACTACAGCTACACAAGAAAAAGGAAACCCCAAAAAAAAAAGGTACCCCACAGCATGGATTTATTCGGAGCAGTACAGACAGACTGTGCTATACTAACAGACTAGATTGAAAACCAGGATGTGCTGCATAATAATCAAAAGGAGCTGAACCAGAACTTTTTAAATTTGGTTTTACAGCTGCTGATTTGGGGTCCACCTCAAACTGTTGTTGTTGTGGTTATTGTTGTTGCAAAGCAACTTCAGTGAGACACTCGAACTTCTGCTCCTTTCCTTTCTTCCACACCCCTCCTCTTCCTCACTCCACTTCACTTTGAATGGGCCAGAAGTCTCAAGGTCAAATTGACTGTGGCCTGCACAATGCTAAACTTGCACACGATTTGCTGCCAGTTTGTATGTAAGAAGGTCCCCCCTTTTTTTTGTGTAAGATTCAGATATGGTGGTTGGCACTGGGTTCTTCTCTCTCTCTCTCTCTCTCTCTCTCTCTCAGAGCTATTGGGTGGGGACAGACAGGCACCTGCAAGCTATGAAACAAAAATCCAGATCATCTAGCAGAACCAGGTTCAGTCAGTAGGCCCATATTCAAGTGAGTCTTTCCTCCTTTGCTATGCCTTTTGATTCCAAACACAATTTGTGGTGCTTATGGATACATCTGACTACAAAATGTAGCCTTTACAACAACCAAAAAAATTCCAATTTACATCGATGGTAACATCCAAAAGATGTGTTAATCTCACTTTGTTGTTAGAGATCAGCAGCAATAAAATGGGCTTTACAACAACACTCAACATTGGATGAAGTACAGCTTTCAAATAGTGCACAAATGGGTTTGAACCAGTGTTGGGTAGATACCCAGTTTGGCACGTTAGAATTCAATTCCAGTTAGTAAAAACTCAAACTGGAACTGGGTGTGCTTTCTGGAAGTGGTTCAAGAACCAGGAATTTGCATAGGATACAATGATCTTCATCACAAGGCACACTTTTACAATTAAGGACTCACTTCTGATTAGTCGGCCCATAATGATTAACATAACCGGTGGCACATAAATAATCCCTCATCTTAATCTGTCCAATCTTTTCCATGATTATGGATGGGGCTAGGGTTTAAGGTTTAGGGTTTAAGGCTTAGGGTTTAGGGCTAGGAAGATTATTAACATTCTATGTGGAATGTGATGAAAACACCAAGTATATGTATTTTTGGAATGGCACAAATGAAAAAAATCATTGCAAAGATGAACATTTAACTTTAGAGGGTCCCCAAATAGGCGGGTCGGTGAGTGGACATGGTGTTCTATTAGTCACTTCCTGAAGTGATCAGAAGTTTTGACAATCCTTTTGTAAGTTCTGACAATCTCTCTTGGGTTCGGACAGACAGTGCAGTGTCCTTTTGTTTAATCTCTCATAACAGACAAACTTTTTTTGCTATTTTATCACAGCTTTTACGACACACCACATGAGCTACAAATATGTATGCTTCTGTAGTTCAGGGACATGGGTATTGGACCCACCCGTGTGTTTGCAGTTTGCACATCAAGCGAGGCACTATCATGAAGAATGGGCTTTGGGGGAGTTTCATAAAGAATGGGCTTATTGCTTACAGACAGAGCATGGTTCTAGTTGAATTGGGATTATAAAAATGGATGTCTGTGTCCCCCACATCAGACTCCCATTTGCAGTAGTAGTGTACTCAACAGAGGCTTTACAGTAATATTTTTATATTTTTAGAAAAATTCAGAACTTAAGTGATGCTCAGAAGACAGCTAAGGATATTATATTTTCTTCCTTCTTTTTTCTCTGGTTCATAAACTATTGAAGGCCACTACTCACTACGCAAATGGGTATTGTTGATCATGGAAAATAGACTTGTTTCTATTATGAACTTATTAAAAGGCTCTGGTTTCAGCATAATGAAAACTGACTACCATGTGAGTGCCAAAAGCCTGAGAAGCATAACTTTTCCCAATCTGCAGAGATGACAAATTCACAGCCCACCCAAAAAAAAAAAAAAAAAAGAAAAAGAAAAAAATGGGGGAAGTTGCTTGCTGCTGTTCAAGCCCAGCTCAAGATTCCTCTGAAGGGTTTTAGCCTGTTAAGTTTATGACTGGGTGTGCAAGTGGTGGGGTAGAGGACGTGGGGGGAGAGAGGATCTCTCGCCATGTTTAAGATGCTATATTGCATGTTCTGACTCTTTAAAAGTTTTGCAATCCAAAAATGGAGACACTAGAGAGACTTCTGCAGCACTGACACCCGCAAAGCTGGTAAGAATGGGTTTTTTAACATCCTGTGAGACTCATATCACTCTCTCCATCTTCAGACTCCGCCACTTCGGTTTGGACAGTTTGCAGATGATGGGTGCAATACATAGCTGAACACTAAGCTTAGCTTTGGGGACAAGAATACCAATAAACAAAAAAAAAAAAGAGGTGTTGCGATCTATTGGAATTACACTATCCATCCCACATGGTGCACACTGGAAGGCAGCATAGACATTTTTTGGTCACTATTACAAGTGCATGATCATCACCAGAAAGAAGATTAAATTTCATGTAATGTGGTCAAGGAAAATGATATATATAATCTGCCATCCCAGACCTTAATGTATACATACATACATACATACATGTATTGGGTTGGGTTGTAACTGCCTTGATACTTGAGATTTGTTTTGGGCTACACAACACTTTTCGCATGTTTTTTGAATTGTGAAAGCCATGGCTCAATATCTGTCATGGAAGACAATGTGATAATCATCTGACTTTCATTGCATGAAGGAGAATTCATTGGGGTAAAGCAAAGTACAACTTGACTGGGTGGTGGTAAGATCAAGGAAGAAAAGCCCCAAAACTCTCAAATCAATCCAAAGGTGGTTCTGCATTGGAAAAGCTTTACCAAAGTTGCCTATTTGTTGGGATTGAAACCTTTTTATGCCTTATTGTTCTTCCAGAAGCAAGTCTTTAAAAAGTGTTTGAAGAGGGCTATTACATTGAGAGGTCAACCATGATGTCCCCCATATAAGTCAAATTACAAGTCTATAAAAAACTTCAATCCAGCCAATGGTAAGGTAAATGACTAGCATTTTGTACCTCGATTATCAAGTAAATTCCTTGTATAGTTATCATGTATATTGTCATCACATTGTATTTACCTTAATCACGTCAAATGGATCAAACACAATTATTTCAACCTAACTACTTATTTGTAACATCCAAGTGGTGAATGTTCTCGGTTCCATGCAATGTTGTTCAAATCTTATAATTGTTGCAATAACGAAAAAAACCTACTTTTTCAATTTATTGGGCATACAACAATCCCAAGGATTTGATAGACAATAATGTTATTCATAAAGTCCCCCTTATTAAAGGGATGAGAACCCCTAGTTCAGATTGGATAGGGATGAGAGATTTAACATGGTGCCAAAAAAAGAAAAAAGGAAATGACATGGTGTGAAACTAATTTTGTACCAAAATCAATGCAAAAACTAGTTTTGATACCTTGCTTCATTTTTTTGGGTCATTTTTGCATGAACAAGCTAGTGCTCAAACTTTTGCACAATCAACTCAAGGTTTTTAAATATATATATGTTTGCAATTGTGAATGCGTGAGGATGTAAAGAGATAAGACAATGAGACAATGACCATGATGGGAGTTTGGTTTTGAGATTTTCATCTTGTGTTTGTGAGAGCAAAGGGTCTATGAGTGTGAAGGGTCTAGATAGCTTTCACAAGCAATGAGCATGGAACAAGAGTGTGGAGACTTGGGGATGGCATGGACAATTTCAGCAAGGTGGTGACCTCACAAAACGAACTACAAAGTGGAGCATCCAAATTGTATAGTGGAGCATTGTGACTTGTGTTTCAAGAAGTTGCAAAGCATAAGGAATGTCCAATTCTCAAGTTTTGAATGTGAGGATTAAGTTTCCATTTGAGCTCTCTAATCTCTAAACACCATTCAAGATGGTGTTAGTAAAAAGCTATAGGGAAAGCAAAAAAAATTTATACAATTGTCATTCATTAAACTTGAGCTTTTGGTATGCTTTCCTCTTGATGTTGTAGTCTATTTTCATGTTCCACTTGAAGTTTTGTGGGGTTGTTCAAAAGTTGACTTATACATGGGTAGCATAATTCCTCCCAATAGAGTTCCTTCAAACTTAACAATTCCATTTGAAGCTTTAAACAACAATCTTGAAATGTGATGTGCCAAAATCAAAAACTTGTAATTCAACTCACAAGCAACTTGTTGCCTCCTTTCATGGATGCCTTAATTCCAAACTACACCTAACCATGACCCCTTCCATGCTTTAGCATCTATATTGAGTAAGCAAGGCATGGTTTAGGGTTGTAGGTGAGAATGTGTTTTGGAATTAAAAATTATTAAGATTGATTGTAGACCATACGTTGATACCATTGCAATTCATGGCATTGTTAAGTGATCTCTTCAAGAGCACCTTGAATTTGAAGTATGTTGTTTGAAATCATGATGACATAATACTCATTACATATGATTGAAACACAAAATCATACAAAGATTTTAGCTCCAAATTGGAAACCTTTAAGTAGAATGGAGTATTTTGGACATAACTTTTTTTGCATTGGAAACTCACTTTGGTGTGTGAAATGACAAGGAAACATGTTCTATTAGTATTAATCTTTTGTAAATTCTTGAAGATTGGAACTTTATTGTGAGCGAATTGGACCTTCATGGGTATTCATAACATCATTGTTGTGTAAATTTGGGGGACTAAAAGGCACATTAGAGTCCCCCAAAATTGTTGTCACGAAATACAATTTTTTACATTTCAAAAAATTGACAAGATGTGTACACCAAACTTGATTATGAACTTTGAGGAGATTTTATAAGTTTGAACTTGGTTTAGTTTTTATTTTTTTTAGATCAACAAAAAACGAAAAAATTTCATGTGATGAATATGTTTGAATCAAAATAATACTTGTTGTAAAATATAAAAAATGATATATATATATATTTAAATGAGGTTATAGGTGAGATTTTTGTATGAAAATTTAGGGGAAGAATGAAAATGATATAAGAAAAGAAATCCACCAATTGTATTGAAAATGAATACTTTTAAAAAACATTTTGGTCAAAAAAAAACATGATTTTTCAATGTTGGTAAGCCATAAAAATTTAATTATTGAAAGGTCCCATTTTGTGTTATAGACTTGAAAAAAGACTTGAAGTGTATCTTGAAGGTATTAGTTGTGTTGTAGATTTGGAAAGATGTGATTTTGGGTCTATAATGTACTTAAATTGAATTTTAGAAGGGCCATTTGTGATGTAGACCTGGAAAGAGGTTATAGGAGGTTTTGTAATGGATTTGTATCGTCACTTGAACACCCAATGCTCATTTGATGTGTATATAACCATGGAGAAAGGTTTTGTGGTGCTTGGGTATTCACCTGATTTGAAAATCCAAAGGTTCTATAGGGGTATATGTTAGTTTAAATTTGAAATTCCAAAAGTTATACAAGGGTTTTCATTGACCTCATAATTTGAACTTCAAGAGGTTTTATAATGTTTGGGTATGTACCTTATTTGAATGGTTATTAAACATTTTTTGTAGTTTTGTGATTTGGGTTTTATAGAGATGATTTGTGTGAAATAAAAAAACATTTTGTGCATTTAGTCTAGAGAGGTTTCTCTAGTTATGGCCCTAAACATGACAAGTGATCATGAAGAACTAAAGTGGATGGTATAAGGGACTTCATTTGAGCTAAATGCAAAATGTGAAGTCCTAATTAATGAACCAAAGGTTAAAGGTGCCATGTAAGGAAACAACCTTAGTGCAAATGATTGTGAAATCCTTCCATTTGAACATCATGGCCTCGATTTATAATTGTCACTTTGCATTTTACTTTGAAAACAAAAATCATATAACTTGATTCATACCTTTTCTTGTTTGGAAGGGACATATGGTAAATACAAGGTCACTTATCTTGACAATTTGTTTCAAAAGGACTTTTTGAAGGATCAACTTTAGGATGTTTTGAAAGAATTGAAGACATGTCACATTAAATGAAAAGGGGAATGAAAATGCAGTGTTAAATGTGATGAAGTACTAGCATAGTTAAAAACAATGGATTATATTACCAAAAAAAGTGATTGAATTTTCTAATTAAAGAATGCCCAAAATGATAGGCATAAAAAAAACCACCTTGTCAATCTAAACAAGTTGATTTGGATTTATCATTTTGACTAGGGTGATTTTTTAAATTGGCAAACTAGGAGACCATTTGACTAGTCAAAATTGTACTAAATTAAAATCATTTTTTGGGACTATTACTTTAAAATATTTTATAAATATGTAAATTGTAATAAGTTTAGTTGGTCATAAAAAGATAAACATGCATGTAGGTGGTAAATTTAACCTAAAGTATTTACCCTAGCCTACCTAGCTCTTTAGTTTAACCTACCTACCATGGTCCCCTTAGGCATGCACATAAGTTACAAGTATGATAAATTAATTTCTTACCAAGGGTCTACACCTCTCAAAGGTGATAATTTTTGTTAAGTTTTTAAATTTTTAATACATGTTTATTTCACAACATTATTTAGTAGACCTAAGCTATACCTATTTAACCTAGGTAGTAGTTAGGTAGGTGTGTAAGTAGGGACGTAGGCCTAGGCTACCTACCTATTTAAATCTACTTATTTAACCTAGGTATTAATTAAGTAGGTAAGTAGACCTAGGCTACACACCTAACTTATGTAATAGTTGGCTAATTTGGCCTATTAACTATCATAATATGCTCAATTTGGTTAGAAAACCATTGGTCATTTTGACCAAACTTGTTTTTTTGTTTAATTTGACTATCTATGTTACACTTGATTAAAACCCATTGGCCATTTTGACCAAGGTGATTATTTTTTTGTTCAACTTGACTATATGTTTCATTTGATAAGTAGTCAAATATGTCATTATAGTCAAGTTCATTAATTTAAAAATATACATGTCATTCAAGCCACAAGCCTCTAGTCATAATGAACATGAGTCGAGGTGGACAAGGTAGTCAACTAGGGAACCTAAAAAACCATGAATTGTAGTAGTGGATGGACATGCCATTCAAAATGTTATCAAAAGGAAACAAAATTTGATTAATGGTGTAGATTTAACCCACCCACAATATTGACCCCTTTATTCTTACTTTCCATGATTATGTAAACAAGTTTATTTCAACCCAATGTTTTACCTTAGGCCCAAGCTTTGCATCTCATCCAATTGGCAAGGCAATGACAAAGGCAAAATTACTATAAATGTAATCCATGGGCATTATCGCCATGGCACAAAAGATGTAGGTCAACAATAAGGATGTCAAAAGTAGATATGGATGTTAACATTGATATTAAAATATAGTTTAAGGTTAACATTATCAAAGTAATTAGTGACCTACAAACTTTGATAGATATATGCAAACTTTAAAAGAAAAGGTTCAAAAAATGTTGAACCTATGACTAAAAGTCTCCATCCTAGCCATAATCAATGGGTCATTTATGTGGCCCCCAAGGACTTCATTTGTGAAGTATTTAACATTTATGTAAAAAATTAATCAAAATAATTGTAGTTTTGAACAAGTGACTATACTTGGGTTTTGTTGAATTAAAATGTTTCATGAGGCTTCTCCATTTGAAAAACCCCCAATTCCCCATCCCACTTATACTCCATACCCTACATGCATTTTACTATATGCATGCATTGCATCTAGGGCATGCATAGGAGAAAATCTTCACCTCCCAAATTGTTGTATCACAAACATCACTTCATGCATAAACCTTGGGTCCCCAATAAATGCTCAAAATATGGCCTTGTGTACAAAAAATTCACAATGGTTTTTGTACAACTTTGATTAATGAAGGATGATGACACCATGATAGAAGTTAAGGTACCCATTTTCTAAATAAATGAATTATCAATGGTGGTCAAGGACCATAATGTCGTTCTTGCAATGCATTTTTTTTTCATCCATTGAACTTACATTTTTTTTTTACTTACAATTTAGCATCATTAAGTGGGCCAAACAACGCCAAAAATTTGGACCATTTCTTGATTTGTGCGTGTCATCCTTGCGCAGGGGCCATGCTAATCTTCTTTGTATCATTCCAATTTTATCAGATGTCTCCGAAGAGAACCACACATTGTGGGCTTGAATATTTGACGAATTTTGATTATTTATGGATCTTGATAAAACTTCAATTAATGAACTTGATATAGATTCATAATTCCAAGATATGTGTACTGAAATAGCCTACTCCTCACGAAGGGTTTTTAAAAGGTTTTTCAAGGGTAGCCAAGGTGGCTAAAGCTTTCTAGTCTAGGGCTAACATCCCACTTGTAAAATACAAAGTTAATTTTTTCTTTAATCTCACCATTTTGTGGGCAAAAATGAGGCCATTTTATATTTTTTATGCTAGAAGGTTGCTTGCCACAAAGTTGTTACTTTCAATTTTGGAAGTGACCATATGTTCCTACAAGTAGAGAAAATGGTGAAAATTTTGAAAAAAATTAGAAAATTGGCATCCAAAAGATTAAACAAGTGGAATTGATTTCATATAAACCTCAAAATCAAAATCTACCAAGGGAATTGAACACCCTAATCCAAATGGATCCTACCCATTGCAACAAAAAATAGGCTTGCAAAAAAAAGCAAAACATAGTTATTAGTCTAGTACAAATAACAAAGACATACCAATTATCAATAAACACATAACAAAACTAGCAACAAGTTATAGACTAACAAAAAAAAATTTGAAGCAAAAAAAAGGTTTAGAAAATTGAGGAATAATTTTTTTCTTAGAATGTTGCTATTGTTATGCTACCCTTTTGAACCTTCTTTTGTGTCCATGATCTCATTATTGTAGAAAATGGGAAATTTTCCAAAAAATAATTTTTTTGGGTGCATACATATGCAATATTGAATCTAAATGTTTGGCAAATCGGTTTCTCAACTTGCTTTTAGTGAAGGATAAAGTAGAGAAACACCTCTCATCTTCCACACTCCCCAAAACCATAGCCATAAAAAGTTCAATGAACTTTAGCCGCTCAAGTAACTTATGAGAAATAATTTGATTACTAGTAAGCAATGTCCACATCTTTGAACATAGGTTACAATTTGTAGGTGATTTCATTGCCACTACTGCAGTAAACATCGTAGTCATCTTGAAGAAAGATGTTTGTTCATTCAACTTAACCTCATCAAGCAAGGGAGGAACAAAAACTTGGTTGGGACCAATGTTCCTCCCATGACAATAATGCACCTTCAAGATACCCAATTGTGCAAAGAATATGTTTTCAACTTTTAGTTGAAACCAAAATTGGGGGTAAATAATGCTAATGGCATTCATTCATTCTTGTGATGGAAACATGTTTTCCAATTCTTCAATGAGGCCATGAGCAACATTGTTGCCACTACTACAAAATGTGGGTGCGGTTCATTAGTCCCCATTCACTAAATTGGTCAGTGAATTCATTGCATCCCCACTAAGTCCCGTTCATTGCAACTAGTGAATTCACTCAAAATCCAATGAAGTAATTTGGCACACAAGGACAACTTTTTGTTGTAATGTGCATTCTTTCCTAACATCTTGCACAACCACTAGTTAATCCATCCTTGAAACCCAATTCAAAGGCCCTTTTACTATGTAGTGTTTATACAACATGTAATTACTCCCATAAAACTGAAATGTTGCATATTCAATCCTTGAAGATGGTTCAATAACCCAAACATGATGTAAAACATGTTTCACAATGGTCCATGTGCGATGTCCAAAAATCGATCAAAATCATTATGCCCATACCAGCTCATTTGCTCATCATAATACATTTGATAAAAATCCCTTGACAACTTTTGACAACACCAACAAAATCACAAATAAAGGCATATCAAGTTTGAGCAAACTTAGAAAAACTTTGAACCCATTCCAGCATAAGGATGATGCAAGCAAAACCCAAAAAAACTTCAATATCGCAAAGTAGTTCTAGATTTGCTTTGGTAGATTCATTTGACACTTGTTCTTGAAACATTTGAATCACCAAGGTCTTGTACTTGGTCAAAATCTACTTGGTAGGAAAAAGCATGGAAATCCAACATGTCTTCACATTGTGAAGGGTCTTCAAAGCTTTATGCTTAAAAAATTCAGCCAACTTACATTTGTCCAAAACATACTTAGGGGATGTATAATAATAATTGTACACAAATGGTAATAGAGCTTCAATCTTAGCACTAATGGTAGTTTGGAGAACATATGAATAACAATATTATTTTAGTGGGCAACACAATGCACCCCTAGCATGAAAGGGGCATGTTTTCCCTTCAATTGTGTGATAACACCAATCTTAACCCCTTGAAAAACTAACACACCATTAACACCAAAGTTGATTAGTTTAGAAACCAAATGAATATAAAAAAAAACCTCCACTTTATAGTAAGCTTGTCACAATCACCTTAATTAAATTGTTTATAATACCACAAAACAACACTTGTTCCAATGTTAGCAAAATAGGTATGTATTTCCAACCTTCAACCACATACACATGAACAACAATCCACCACTAGCAATTCACAATAGTGACTTCATCAATAGACACAAACAGGAACTTTGTTGATTAAACAACTAAACATGTTTTTGTGAGCATAAGTTTTTGCATGCATTTGACCATTGTCCAAACACTTGTGTCACTCTTTGGGACTTGTTGAAAGCTCTTTGGGACTTGTAGAAAATGAAATAATTTCCTCATGTTTTCCTAATATGTAATTGGGTGTCCATGTTTCAACAAATGATAAATTGTCACAAATTACACAAATCTATGTCTGTGTTTAGAATTTGATGATAAAAAACATAACTTTTACCATGCAATGCTATAAACTAATATTTTTTCTTAGCATTTTAGCTAGTTGAACTTAAATAATACTCACCTTTTGTTACCTTTGGCTTAGCTTTGCAAGAACCTTTTGATGACCTATGTGTTTTTGAAGGCTATTAAACTTAGGGACAAATAGCTTTTCACGTTTCTCTACATCAATAAAAATTTTACATCTCACCATCGACAACTTCCCATTCAAACCAAGTTTCTTGCAAGGGCCACGAGGAACATAATCTGTGAAAGCATGAACTTTTTCCCTAGTAGTAGCAGTGCCATGGGAAGAAACTACAAACATTGACACATAAAGGATTTTAAGGTTTTGTTGCATTGTAGTAGTTGAACCATGTTTAGACAATTGTTCAACAATAAACACATCAATGACAAACTTGGAAAAAAAATGGTGAAATTAAAATTTTGTTAAAGGTTTTAAAGGATCCATACCTCAAATTGAAAGCACAACACAAAAGTAAGTTGAATCTCAAAATTGCACAATATGTAGGACATAAAAAAAAACTTACAACTTGTAGTTTTTTGAGCCTTCAATGTTACACAACAATTCAATTCACAAGCAATGACAAAACTTCTGAACTAATTAGGAATCGATGATAAAACCAATGAACACTAAGCTCAACATTCAAAACTGAACTTATACTTGGTTATGAGAATCATCAACATACCTAGGCATGCGTAAGTGCTATGAACTTCAACCTTGTTGCACTATTGCAAGCTACAATAACACTAATTGGGATTTTGATCTTCAAAAAACAAATTTGTTCATTCTATAATCCAACAATTGACATCCACAAGCAATAGTTTGATGATTGATTTCATGTCCACCTTGAGTCACACACCAAGCTCCAAGTAGTGAACACTTTGAACAAAGTTTTGAAAATGAAATCATAGAGAATTGAAATCTAGATGCTTAAAGCTTCAAAATGAATTTATAATAAACCTTGTTGACACATAATGAAATTGTAGATGCTTCAAAACAAATATCTTGTTGTTGCTCCAAAGTCTAGAAAAAATTTCAATTTGATTTTAATAGTCACATTCAATAGACTAAAAAATTATTAAACCTTCAACCTTGTAGATAATAGGTGATTACATATAAATTCCCAAAAATGAAAGGGGTGGTGAAGCTTTGAGAAAACTCTCACAAAAGGTGATGAAGTGCAACAAAAGACTATTGAAAAAAAAGTGATCCATGATCATCACACATTAAAACTTGGCATCCAAAGGTTCACACAAATTGCAATTGGTAGCAACAAACCTAAGTCGTTTGTTGACATCATGGCCTTAAAACCTAAAGCAATGTCAGTTCCTAGTGAATTCGTTAAAACTTGTAACCTAAAATCATAATGGGGAGGTTGAATATCAATTTTTTTGGTAAAAAATATGCAAAAAATTTCCATTAAAAAAAAACTTGTTCTTCACCAATAGGTTATTGAATTTGTCACCTATGGCTTCATTAATATGAAATGCAATGAAAACATACTACATTATTCTTCTAGTTCCACATCAAAGGATCATACATGTTATCATGTTTCATATGAAGTTGAGTAGCTTTTGTTCTAAGGTCAATTTAAACGGATGCCTAATGACAATGTGAACCTCATTAGTGAATTTAACATAACCTATAATTGTGGGTATCATAAGTGTTGTTAGGTCATCAAATTGTAGCAAACTAAAATTTATCAAGGTTTTGAACAAACCTACAATTTTTGTATTGTGGCAAGCACATTATGAACAACCACATTTTGATCCATCAACTTTTTAGCACCCACTTCTATTTCATTTGCATTGAATAGGTCCCCTATGCTAACAACTACAACTATAGCCACAAACACAATTTAATGTTACATGCCCATGGTTTGAAACATTTCTTCATCATTACTTGATGATGAACTAAATACATCACCCATGGAAGAAGAGGCATGACTCAAAACAATAGTTGTGGAACATAAGAAGAAATGAAAAAATCTATAAAAAAATAAAGCAAGAGAAAATGAAAAACCTTTTTAAAAAATGAAAAGCACTAAAAAAAAAAAGAGGGAACCCAAATGGAAAGGATTAGAGCTTACAAAAGTGAAAATGAAATATAAAAACAAAGTGGGAAAAGTCCATTTATAAAGAACTCCATGTAGAAGAAACCCTAAAAATCACCGTAGGTAGTCCATAGTGCCAACTCTAAAAAATTTCTAAAGTGAAAACCTCAAAAACTATGTTTCAAATTTTAAAAATATATATTGAATCCCTATTTCCACCATCAGTCTCTAATTTTTTTATTTCATCCCCAAATTTGGTGACTTTATGAATAACCAAAACTAGGGATGAAACTTGGACATGTATGGGATTGGGTGTGAAATTAAAACAAACTTTATAGATAACTTTTATAGAACAATAGTTTTTAGTGATATATGTGATGACATTTTCAAAAATGGTTCACCTCTTCAAAATTTCAACCAAATATGAACATTCATTTTGTTGCAAGGACACATCAATGCATATTAAGCACTCTATGGCCCTTATACCAAATAAAATAAGCATCAAATTCATTGGAATGAATTAACAATTTAGTTGTGTTGTTATTGAGAGTGTTATGCAAATGGTACACTTTATGCCCTAATAAAATGTAACATGTTATGCATATTCATTAACCTTTACCCCATTTGAAAAAGCTTTTTTTTGTCACCTATGTTGAATATGAACATTTTATCAAGTTCATGCTTTCATATCCAAGTTTTTTATAGCGTGGATTGTGATTTTTGAATATTAAAAAAATTAAACAATTTTAATGATAGGTGATAATGTTGGCATGGGATGTTCATTTCAATATTTGCAGTGCAACCTCATTTGTAACTATGTGTCTTGGGGACACAAATTGTATTTAAAGAGAATCTTAACAATTTAGACATTGATTTGGAAGAACAAATGCATCTTATTGAAAAAGTTGGTCCATGGCCTTGGAAAGCTTTCAATGAGAGCTAGAAGATAGAATAGTTGTAGGTTTGGTTAAAAATTTTGGGAGTTATGAGCACCAAAGTTGAGGGACAACCTAAAAGTTATACTTGTTGAGAAGACTTTGAAACTTTTGGGAAAATGCGATTGGGATGTAGTCTCAATGGACATGTAGAGCATTGTGACACTATAGGTGATACAATGCCTCATGTGGTGGTTTGAGTTGCAATAAAGTCCATGGTGATTTTATGATTCAATTTTGATAGGATATTTCATTTAACTTATTTTTTTGTTCAAGAAGAAAAATTTCCATGATTGAAGGTCTCATTTTTTTCACAATGGATGAAATTCATGATCCATCATCACCTAGTTCATTATTCATAAATGAACTTCATCGTTTGTTTGTTGTCCCTATAGGGACCTACAAAATGTATTATAAAGAGATTAATGCCTCCTTAAGGGGTCTATGCAACATATCAAATCTTGGATTTAGTTTTGGTGTAAACTTTATTAAATTCCTTTGTCAATAATTTCATGCACATAAAAGGGCTTAGGGTTTTCCTTTAATTCAAAAAGTTTCCATGGCACATTTTTCATATTAGGAATTCATGATAATACCATTTTGCAAACCTATGGGGTACATCATTGATGAACATAAACTTGAAATGTGATCTTGCAAACCTTATGTAGTAGATTTTGTGTTCATGATAATTTTCATGTTTGTGATTGCATTTTCCTTGACACATATGATGGCATTACCATTATATTGCTTTAATATTTATTGATATTTGTGGAAGTGTCATTAAAAAATAACACTTCAAATATATTAACTTATGGGCAAATGTTAATACCATTTTTTAAGGGACATAACAATTATGATAGGTGTAATCACATGAACAAGAACAACAAGTGTAACACATGCTCAATTTTTCATGTTTGGAAGCAGTAATTTAATTGGTGTTAAAAGTATAAGATTTTTTAATATAATAAGGTTCATAATATACATTGGAACACATGAATTAATCTAAAAAATATCCAATGAATAAAAAGCTCTCAAAAACATTCATTAAACATTGTAACACATTTTTTTAACATTAAAAAGACTTATAAATAGACTTCAAAACTTCTGATAATTACATACATCTTGAATTTTTTTACATAAACCTTGACATAATAATATTTTTAAAAACAAAATTTGAAGATTTTTTTTAAAAAAAATCCTTCAAAAATAGTCCTCTAAGAAGGCAAGTGTGACCTAAATTTCAACTAGTAATTTTTGGGTAAGAATGGAAGAAAAAGAAAAACCCTTCATTCTCGAGGACTAAAACCCCAAAAATGTTTTAAAGAAAGAGTAAACTCTAAAAGAATCACCAAAAAAAAATAGTACACACAAACAAGGGAGATGCATCCCCATTAGAGGGTAGTGTTACTACCCCTCCTTTAAGTATACCCAAAAGTTTCCAATAAGCAATTTTCTTTGGTCATCATGTCCTCTCCATCGGCAAATGCCCTCATATTAGGCTACCATATATTCTTTCCAAAAGATCAAAACCACCTTTACAATATTTCATATCAAACTTGACTAACTATCACTTAATATAAAATAATGTACACACAACCTATCATTACATACTCCATGTATTCCCCACCAAAACCTCATCAAACATATATTAACAAAAAAGCCTCCTTTAAATATATCTTTAGAAAGTGGTATCAAGGTAAGAAATTAGGAGCCCAAGTGATTCCCATCCCTTTTAAGCCAAAGGGGCTTCCTCATATTTTCCTATAAATATAATGGCTCCTCCAAATCTAATCCATCAACCCCTAAATCAATGGCAAATAATATGCCACCAACCCTACTTTTAGAACACTAACTAGGCAAAAAAAACTTCACCTCCTAAATCAATGGGAGGTGGTAACTCTACCTACCACTAGTGCTTCGTAATTACCAAGAGGCCTTATAAACTTAGTATGGGGACAAACTATAACTATAACCAAAACTTGAAAATGGATTAAAAATTTGTAATATATTCTTGTGTGATCTTGTAATTTTGCATCATGTGAGTTTATGGGAAAAAACAACATAACAAAACCCAATCATTTCATGTGTAAAACCTCTCCCCATATCTAGGTAGATCCATGAGTTAATACCAATAAATCTAGACATTTGAAGTATTATCCTTTCAATCCACTTTATATTTAGGTTTCTATTTGGGATATTATTTTATAGTGTACTTATGAATAAAAAAAGTTGTTTTGCCTAAATCGAATAGTATGTAACATAAAACCTAATATATGACATTATGGAATGGTTTACTATTGAAAAACACTAGGAAAATAAACTTATGAACTAATTATCTACTTATGGTAGTGTTGTACACTTGACCTTGCAAAAAAAAAAAAAAAACAAGTTTTGTAGGGCACATTCAAGGTCTAATGGATGTTTTAGTGGACTTATGATTACCAAAGTTATTTAAGAATTCATGTTTTGAGGGTATATGTTCACTTTTATTGATGATATTATCAATTCCTATTATCAAATGCAAGAAAATAATAATCTCAATAAGATATTTGCTTGGATGGAATTTCCCATTTTCGAAGATATTGTGTTTGGATCCTCATTTCATGTCCTCAAAGTCCATAAGGGGAAATTATATTATGCTAAGATTACATAATGTGTGTGTGATTAGCAAACCTTCACCAAAGGATACCATGAAAGTTTTTTTTTTGGGTCTCTCCTCTCCCCATTCCCAACTAAACTATTGAAATATATGTCAATTATATGCAACAAATGTAGGGAATATCTTCCAAACATTGGCAACTAATTGATGAACAAGTGTATATCCTTAGAAAAGACAATTGTAATCATTTTCTCAAAAAAGTTGAAAAACCATTGTTAGGAACCATGTTATCCCAATGAGGATGGATTTTAAATGGCACAATGAAATGAGTCATCATGGACATTAAGTTCTTTTCTCATGAATGTTAGTTTATAACCTACTTATATAGTCTTATATGATAGGGATACATGCCACTAAGGTGCATTCTACTTCTTACTTTGGTATGGGCCTCACCCTACAACTCACTAGGAGGCAAAGCGCACCTTAAGGAGTACATTATCTAATACAAGAAAGGCATAAAGAAGAATGAGCAAGAAGTCATTCCTATTTAGTGCTTGAAGGTTTACATAGCTCCTTGTCATTGTGATGGTGAAAGGAATCACTTTCTACAAAGCTTTGCAACAACTACTACCTTAATGTATATTGACATAATTGTGAAATGGGTTCAATTTTGACCATTTGACCCTTGAACATCAAATTTGTACCACCTATGTGAGTTCAAAATAAAGCAAAATTTTGGTAGGGAAAAAAATGTTGGACATATTAAATGTTTTTTTCCCAATTTTTGATCAAGCCAAAGTGACAATCATCCATAGTAAAATTTAGCCAAATTTGGTTACATATCATATATAAAAATCAAATAAACATAACAGTCTTTCTATATTCTTGGTTATGCTCTTAAATTATAAAAAAATAGTGGGTTGGAAATTGGTTTTCACATTTTGGTAAATGTAGGTCATTTTTCCCATGAAAAACCCTTTGTATAGATCAAAATCATGGTTTTTAGGTTGAAAATTTGCAAAATTTTGCCAATAAAAAAAATCATTAGACACATTGGACAAGCTTGAAATTTTTGACTCTTTTGATCTTTTCAATAGTTGTAAAGTGCCCAACTCAAATAAAACCACAATAGTAAAAACCCCACCAAGGCCAAGATTAAATTTGTCAAGATGGGTGGTACCATAGTTTTTGAATAAACTAGTATCAAAAGTCTTGAGTAAGTTAGGATTCACTCATTTTAGGATGGGCATTAATCTTTGAGCAAAACTTAATGATAAATAACCTTGCCAAGTCTAGCGTAAAATCATGTCAAGATGATGGGTGCTAATTGTTGAGTAAACCCCCAACAAGATGAATACTCATTTTTCTTTGCTTCATTTAATGTTGGATTTATAATTTTAAAATGCTCAATCTTACCAAGGCAAAAGGAGAAGTTTTCCAGAGGTTAAATACAAGACATACATCATATTAACATGTGCAACTTCATGTGCTTAAACCTTAAACCCTTAACCCTAAAAACATGGAGTATTGACAATTACCTTATATGATTATTTATCATAACATATACAATAATGGATAACATATTTGAAAGACATTGTGTAACACGAAATTAGGTCCCCACCCAAGTATGAACGCTAGCCGATCTTGAGGTTTCTGTTGTTTTATTAGCCGTCATCTTATTACGGCGCCCCATTACTGCTGCATGGAAGTGGGGGAAGAAAGGAATGGAAAGGAGGCAGCTTGTGATAGAAGCTTAGTAGAGAAGCTTAATGGAGAAGCAACAACAAGTTTTTCAGGCAGGCAGATGGGAAGAGAAGAGGTGGGAGGTCTGCGGAAGGAGAGCTTCAAGTCTAGAGTAGTGTGGCTGATTTTTGGGAGAGATGTGTAGATCAGCACTGGAGATAACTAAGATAGGCAGATAGACAGAGAAGAACGAGGAG
>Ga0116231_10004985_pt1 | contig 26532 bp, 7 predicted proteins | sample S1TSphgellanicum_2_FD_89695 | JGI IMG/M metagenome (GOLD analysis project Ga0116231, IMG submission 89695) | Host-associated microbial communities from peat moss isolated from Minnesota, USA - S1T2_Fd - Sphagnum magellanicum MG | ecosystem: Host-associated > Plants > Peat moss > Unclassified... | reverse complement strand
GCAATGGTAGGCAATGGTAGATGAAATGAAAGCCTTTAAGAGCCATTTTGCAACTAATTCAGCAAATAAATTCAATATTTTTATAACTGACACTATGTCATCCCGTTAAATTAATTATATCAGCTAACTTAAGTTTGGATTCCTCCTGCACATATTTTCTTGCCAAAATGTTGCATCCTTTATCTAAACAATGGTCTCCTGAGGAATATGTGTCTGAAACCCGCCATTCAACTTTTACAACTCCCTTTATTAGGCAAATCTATTTCCAAACAAAGAGTTCCTTATTGTTGCCCCTCATTAGCAGCTCACTTCCATCTGAATACATGTGTAAATACACATGGGCCATCATCAATGGTCATGGCTTGACTTTTGCATTACTTTTATATATTTATAATCATAATTAGACCTTAAATTAAATTTCTTATATTATTTCAATCAAATTATATTACTTAACTGATATCAACCAAATTATATTACTTAACTGAACACCGAAATTACAGCTAAAACAAAAAAACTACACAAGAAGGAATAAAAATGAGATATCTAAGAAATTAATTAGAATGAAATCTTTGAAACAAATGAAATATCAAATCATTTTCCACCTCTTAGGTAATTCTAAGACTTTAAGTTTTAGTGTTTTAAGCCAGTACTAAGTTATTAAGTTATTTTTATAACTGTGCTTCAACATCACCTATTTCTCACCCTGAGGTCCAAGAATTAAGATAAATAGATCAGGAAGCCAGTTCTGGGTCTAGTTTTTTTTATAAATTAAATAAAATTCCAGTTTTGATAATTAGACCCAATTCCAATTTGATTCTTATTAAATATAACCAAAATCGATGGTTCTTAGTTCTAACCCGCCAAAGTAGGGACTTGCCCAATATTGTTGGTCTCTTCTTGTCTTTTGACAATCTTAGGTGACTTAGAACTTTTAATTCTCATGTTTGTGTGTGTGAATACATTATTAGATTAGCCCTATCAACACAATATAACGCTACGATATACATATCACATGCAAGTCACATAAATTGTTTTAGATTCTTTAAACTTGCAATTGCCATAATGTCAAGTTAGGCTTTACTTGATGATCATCACCCCTTTCTTGTGTGGTTTTTGGAATACTACACAAACAAGCTCAGGTGTAAGTAGCATTGTGTTTAGTTTAAGGCAAATGACATGAGGGCTTCTTTTGTTTTGAGGACCAAAGTGAACCCTGCACCCACCATAGCACCATGCAAGATGGATAGTGTGTGGACTGGAAAACACTTGCTCATTGTATTGATCATGTCCCAAACCACTGGGAGAAAATTCCTTCGTGTATTTGGAGAGTACTTTATATGCATGATGAGGACCCAAGCATAAAATGATCGCCAGGTTTTGATGGCAGGTGCTTACCACAGGGCCCTGCCCTACACAAATTCCTTAAAAGAAATGTTGGGAAGGGATGAAATTTTATTTTTTTTGACAGTTCATGCGGTAACTTTCAAAGGTGAAGACTATATCATGAATTACATTGATGCATGATCACATGACATTGAATCATTATGTTTTGCAACATGATACTAATGCCTCATATGGCATAAGGTGAGGGTGTTGATGTGACCATGATCATGCAATATTTTATTTTGTAAAATTTGTGTTGTGGTCAAAATGGGTATGATACATTAATGCTACATAGAAAAATTTGTCCAGATTTGACTACAAGCTACATGTAAAAATATGTACTTTTTAATTTAATATATTTGGTTACATGCTTGGACCACATGTATAGAAATATGGAAATGGTTTTAAATTCTGATTGAATTATGGCTATTGAAAATGATAATAACACACTTTTGAATTTAATATTATTTTTTATTATATGCAATCAAAAATTTGATTGCATATAATTATTTGGTTATATTTAATCAAAATTATTGGCATCAATAATATTGGTTTTGGGCAAAACATCGTCCTTTAGTGGCAAAGAAAATTAGATTTAACCATGGAGATTTTTTTTAATGTTACTATAACTAATTATTCTAAATTTTTTGTAAATGGCAAGATCCCAATTAGGGTTTAGGGCGGCGAGACATTTGTACATTTCATGGTTTAGGGGTTTTCTTAGTTGTTCTCTCAACCTCCCTTTTTGTTGAACATAGGAGACATCGACATATCAATGTATCAAGGATGCTACATGTTTCTTGGGTTGAAAAGAAAGGTTTATGGAAGGTGCAAGTTTAGGAAGAGGAGAGGAGGATGAAAGGTTTGTGCTTAGGGGTTGGTTAGAAGGTCAAGAGGAGGTAGATGGGAAGAAAGGTGCCACTTGCTCATAGAAAACTTATATGGCGGTCATGGGCTAATGAATTAGGAGGAAGATAGGAGGAACGCATCAATAATTAGCTCACAAGGTCAAGTTTGGAAGGTCAAATTTATTAGTTCAAGAGTTCATGCAAGGTAAATCAAGAGGAGGAAAGGATCCCAACAAGGGGCGTCACGTGCTCTAACATCAATGATGAAGCTTGAACTATTAAAAGTTTCAAAAGGAGGAGGGGGGGGGGGGGTTTTGTAAATGAGTCGAGAGAAGGAGGGGCATTGAGTGTGACGAGTTGTGTGCCCAAGTGTTGTTGCGTTATGCACCCGAACATTACTATGTTGGTGACCCCGATTAAGCAGGCCAAAGGAGGTAGGGGGCCTAGGTTCATTGAATCAGTTGCGTTGGTGACCTTGATTAAAGAAGTTGAGGGAAGCCTAGTTCATGGAGTCAATTGTGTTACATGCCCAAGTTTTGTGTGCCCAAAGGATGTCGTGTTGGTGACCCTAATTGAAGAGGTCAAAGGAGGTAGAAAGGCCAAGTTCACTGAATTAGAAGGAAGAAGGGAAGATAGTAGGGTATCTAGGACAACAAGCATGTGTTTCAGAAGAACAATGCATCAAACATGTTCATGAAGTTCATGAAACATGAAGAAGGTAGAGAGGTATGAGTTTTTCTTATGCATCACAAGGTGCATGTTGATGTGGCAAGAAATGAAAAGGTTTTTTTTTCTTGGCCTACCCCCCCTTTTCCAATTGTTATATGTAGAATTTTGCAATTCTTCTAAAAAATGGGACACCAACCATAATGGGCAATTTTTTTTTTCATTTTTGTGATATGACATGGGTGCTCATTGAGAATAGGGAATATGGTTCCTCTTTCGAAGTTGACCCATTTCCTTTTAAGGAAAGAAAGGGGAAGGTGGATGATGGAACATTCCCAATGGAATTTACTAGTTGGTCTTCCTTCCTTGGCAAACTTTCTTACACAAGGAGATTAAGTTGATGCTAGCAAATGGGATAAGGATGTTCTTGTTGATTCCTTCAACTCAAGTTTTATCTAGTGATTTTTTTAATGTTATTTTACCTAATATATGGAATATTCATAACAGGGGCCTTGAACAAGGTGGTGAAGAGAATTGTAATAGTCTCAATCTAATCTTCCTTTCTCAATCCCAGGATAATGTAAGGTGAAACAGTAATGAACATTCTTCATTTTGTGTGTTTTGTTTTCATAGAACTTGCTTTAGTCTTTTTTTAACAAGTTCTATCCATGTGAATCACCTACCTTTACATCTTTGTAGGAGAATTTCTTTTTAATGGTTTTAACTATATAGTTGGCCCCATATTGAATCTAGTAATAGTCTACCTTTCCATGGTTGATTGTTTGCCGCATGGGGCACAAATTGAAATTGGCTATCAATAAGAAGTTGCTGGTGGTTCATCCATGTGTGTGAACTACAAATTGTTGTATTTTTTCTTCCTTTTTTTTGGGTTTTTCTTCTTGTGAGTTTCTAGTCATTTGGTATTGGTTGCTAGTTTTCTAGATATAAAAAAATATCCTAACATTGTGATTGCTTTTGAACATTCAATTTGCTTAAATTAAGTTTGTCATCACTACCCTCTTATGGGAACTTATAAAGTTGTATATAAAGTTCTAATGTGTGGTAATTGAAATACAAAAGCTACACTACACTGGCTAGTTATTCACTTTTGTACTATACTTTAGTGTTTATAGTTGAGGTATGGTTGAGATTTGTGGCCAAGTGCCCATGTGACTTCTATAGTCTTTTTGGTTATTTGATTACTTAGATGAATAAGCTTACATGATGACTTGCATAGATTTTGATTTGTTTGGATTGCATAAATTTGTTCAGATTACAAGACTAACTAAATAAAAGCTTGATTATTTTTGTGACAAGGGTGAGTTGCATGAATTGGATCAATCACAAGAAGAATATTTTAGACTTCAGGAAGAAACATCTAATGGATCAACCTTAGCTCTTGTTGTAATTCTTAAATGAATGAGTTTCAAATTTTGGGATCATTGGCATGATGCTTCTAATAGTATTTCAATGCTTATGGTTTATAGGTTTGCCCAAAAGATTTTTCCTTTTAGTTGGTTCCAATACTTTTTCCAACTCTTGGAAATGATCAAATGCAAGGTGTGAAAAATGGTCATGATCTATAGTCAGATCAACTAAATGGTCCACATTCCTATCTTTGGTTTGGATTTGTTTGATTTAAGTTGGGATGGGATTTTTGAAAAATGACATCTTTGTGTTTTAAGGTTTTCAAGGTGGAGTTGGTTTGAAAAACTCCATTGGACAATTTCAATGTGTAACTATGATGGCAAAGGTTTTATTTACACTAACTTCATTACAAAATCTAGATATATGTGATGGAAGAGGTTTTGTTTTCTATATCACTCCATTGCAAAATCTAGGTGTGTTGAACTCACTAAAGAAAACCATTGAGATTGTATGTTGTAATGTAGTGTATCAATGTATGTTATAATGTAATGTATGTTGAAAGTAGTGTATCAAAATGAAAAACTTCACCTCTTGGGGTTGCTTGAACAATTGCACCAACGTGTTGTAGGCCATGACATGACGATACAAGTAGTAGCTAAAGTTGTGTTATGATCATGCATCAGTTTAGGAAAAGCCTAACAACCCACTAATTTTTTCCTCTTTCTTGGGCCAACATGTGTTGGGAAAACCGAGTTAGCTAAAGCATTGACAAAACAACTATTTGATTATAACAATTAACTTGTGCGCATCAATATGTCAAAATACATGGAATAACATTCAATATCCAAATCAATTGGTGCCCTTCTAGGGTATGACTTTTTCCTTTATTTTACCTTGATTATCCTTGGGATGTTTATCGTAGTTGCTTAGCACCAAAACTGAATGATTGTGCCCTTTGCAAGGTCAAGATGAAGGAACAATAAAACCTTGAATTAATGCTTACAATTTGTGTTCACATTGTGCATTGACATAATTACAGCATGCCCACTCTGATGTTGGGTTGTGGATGGTTATCGCAAATGAATTTTTTTTAATGACATGACATGTGTTAGACCACCATCATAAGAAAGCATTGCACATTTGTGTCAAGAATCAATCATGCCCCCAATAAGGCCCCAACCACAAATAATTGTTGGTGTTTGTTGTTCAAAAACCCAAAGTTCTTATGTAAACTTTGATATTAGTATCGAGTGAAATACATCTCTAACTAATTCATAGATGCACTAATCCACATAAAACCAACCAATCTACTTTTCCCTAACTTCAATTGGGCTTTCAATGTCCCATGGTAACTTCCAATTGCAACATTGATGTCTTGCCCAACACATGGTAGATTTCGAAATCCAACCACCCACATGTGAATTTTATGTCACCAATTTTCCTCCATGTATCTCCAAAAGACATTAGTTGCAAGGTACTTGCTAGTGCCTATTCATTGCCCACATTTCAACACCTATTCCAAATGGAACATCATTGTCATACATGATGTTCCCTAATTCTTGCAATACATTACTATACAATGATGGGTCTTTTATTTTGATACATGCTTGTTTTTGCCATGTTCTTTTCACATGCCACAAACATAAGAAAATGGTAGTGTTTAACCATATAGTCTTGTAAATAAATAAAATGCATTATATATGAAACTTGGTGGATTTAAATATGATCAATGTTGATGTATGTTACATCCATTGGGGCAAGTGACATGTATTATAGATAGTTAGCAATTTGTTAGATAGAAAGGAGGAAGGGATAAGGATTTTACTTAATGCAGTTAATTTCCCCTTGGGCACAATCAACAATGAAAGCATTGGATGCCATGATGGGTGAGTATTGTGAATGCTTTCATTCAAAATGTGCATCCATGGTGTCAAATCCTCTTGTCGACATCATGATGTGATGCAATATGCTACAAGAATGCCATTTTTCCATTGGTCAAACACTATCATGGTATAAAGGGGGAACTGGCACAATTCACAATAGAGATATGTCAGTTAAACATTGACAAGAGGTGTAATGAATGATCTATTAACAATTTCAAAAATTCACATGTATTTTTTCTATGTTCATTGATTTGTCTTATTAATGTTTCAATGATGTTAGACCACATATATATTAGTGTATTAAATCACATGTGCATGTATTATGTATTAAACATAATGTATCACCTTTTTTTCATTTGTCCCAAAGGTTGCATCAATTGCAACACCTCCTTGGTGCCCATGTTCAATCATCATCTCCCTTTGCCATGGTGTTTGGATACTCATAATGCAAGGCTTGTTTTGCCCAGTGAAACCACCATCCACCTCTACCTTAATTGCTTGATAGTAAAACACTAAATTGGTGTTTTGTTGAATTCACATACACACACTTTTCGCATCATTCTTATGTAGCTAATATGTTTTTTGAACCAATTACCCAAATAACACCCTAACATCTTGTTCAGTGAGGAACATGTCTTTATTTAACTCACACGTCCCTAACATGATGTTCTTCACATGTTGCTTATGTTTTGCCAAAATTTGAAACATTTGTGAGTCCAAGCTTAGTTGTTCCATCACAAAATCATTGATTTATTCAAATAAATGGGTAGCAAATGGAGATCTATCACCCATCTTTAAGTCCCCGTGGACATGTAAACCATATTGATTAACATGATTTCATTGAATGAAACATAATTTGATACATGTTTGAACAAATATAATGTCTTAATGGTGATTTTAGTTTTACATCCTCTCTATATAAAACCACCCCATTTTTTTCTAAAATCTTGTGCACCCTTATGGCCTATCCATGATGGGATTACTTTTCCATTAATATTGATGTCTAATTTTTTTGGAGTTAAATTGTGGTTTCGTGTAATATCTTTCATAACATTTGTGAGATCATTCGAACCTTATTAACATTGGTACCTACAAACAACTAGCCAACCAATTTTGTGCTACTTATGAACATACATTGCATTCTAAAACAAACAATTAATCACATATTTCGTGTTTATAGAATAGTAAAATCAATTCATTAGATGGTGAACATCAGATCTAAACATGTATAATATGTATGCACATCTTGATGCCAAAATGTAATAGAAGTTAAAATTTGAAACTTCAAAACTCGAAAGCACTATCTATTCATGGTTGTTGCAAATCATTGTCAATGTGGATGATGCATTTTTTGCAATGAAAGCGACATTGTCCACCATCTTTACCTTCTTCACCAACTATGAAATCAAGCGCTTGAGTTGTGGGGATGAATGCAACTTCAACAAAGTGAAGGCCTTGTTGCACCCAATGTGTCAAATGACGATTTCTCACGACTTCCCATAACAAATCTTCATGATCAAAAGGTCCATCTCATGGTGTTTGAATTACATTTTCTAATGCATGTAGTTTAGCTTGATGGCCATGTTCATACAAGGGCAACTTCCCCTCCATGCCTACAAAAACCATTGTAAAAGATATTAGTTTCTATGCACTTTATATTCAAATTGTGATAATCAACATATAATGAATTAAAAACATGGTAAATCTTTGACTTACATAGAATTAGGTTACAATGACATGTGAAAATTTTGTTAAAATGTCAAAAGTGTGCTCCAAAACACCCTTGGAATAACACAAAAAGGTCATATGAAGAGGAAGTTCATGTCAAGTTTGATATGTAAAGGCTTGAACAATGTGACCCCAAAACTTAATATGCAAAATAATCTTCATAGGAAGTTCAACATATATTTATTATAGACTAACAAATACAAATATCAACTATTTAAAAATGAAAAATGGTAGGAAATGTGTAACACATGTCAAATTTTCCCATATATAGAGATTTCTTTCTCAAGTGTCAAATATTAGTAATACACTCAATGTATTACTCACACCACATGTTAGTAACATAGTGGTGCATTTCAGTTAAATTAATTTATTTTCTACTTTACCCATACACTTTGAAATGTGGCAACCTCTTGTCCATTTATTTTGAAAAAATTCTTGTTTTTTCTATGTTTAGATAGGCTATAAATTTTTAATGCATCAAAAGGTATTTAGTGTATCAATATATCATTAATATATCAACAAATCTTTAGTATATTAATAGCACATGGTTAATAATAGTTAGTTATAAAATAAACACTGATGGTAAATTATACTAAGTGTCAAATTTTCATATGTAAAGTTTATTTCTCAAGCGTGAAAATACATTTATAATACATTCAATGTATTGATTATACCACAACTTACTAATTGGCAACATAGTGGTGCATTTCAATTAAATTAATTACTTTTTATCTTACCCATACATTTGGAAATGTGGCAAACTTTTGTTCATTTATTTTGAAAGAAATCATGTTCTTTCTATGTTTAGACAAGTTGAAAAATCTTTAATATATTAAAAGGTTTTTAGTGTATCAATATATCATTAATGTATTAATAAATCTTTAGTGTATTAGTGACACATGGTTAATAATAATTCATTATAATCAAAAAATGATTGTAAATGTATATTGAGTGTCAAATTTTCATATGTAAAGTTTATTTCTCATATGTGAAAATATGTTTATGATACACTTAATGTATTGCTCACATCACATCTTGATAGTAGATTAATGGGTTTTAACGAAATTAATAGTTGTTTTACCTTATTTATAAACTTGGAAATGTGACAAGCTTTTGTCCATTGTTTTTTAAAATTCTCGCTCTTTTTATATTTAAAGGGGTTGAAAAGTCTTTGTGTATCAAAAGATCATTAGTGTATCAACAATCATTAATGTATCAAAAAAGTTTTAGTGTATTAGTGACATATGGTTAATAATAATTAATTATCATTGAAAAATGGGTAAATGTATTATAAGTGTCAAATTTTTATATGTAAATTATTTTTCAAGTTGTGAAAATATGTTTATAATACATTCAATGTGTCGCTCACTTCACATCTTGATAATAGATTAATGGTTTTAAACAGAATTAACAATTGTTTTACCTTACTTATAAACTTGGAAATGTGGCAACCTTTCATCCATCTATTTTGAAAAATTCTTTTTTCTTTTTATAATGTTTTGAGGGGTTGAAAAAGCCTTAGTGTATCAAAAGATCATTAATGTATCAAAAAAAATTTAGTGTATCAATGACATATGGTTAATAATAATTAGTTATAATTGACAAATGAGTAAATGTATATTAAGTGTGAAATTTTCATATGTAAGGTTTATTTCTCAAGTGTGAAAATATGTTTATGATACATTCAATGTATTGCTCACATCACATCTTGATAGTAAATTATGGGTTTTTTATTAAATTAACAATTGTTTTACTTGACCTATAAACTTGGAAATGTGGCCACCTCTTGTCCATCTATTTTGGAAAAAAAAATGTTTTTTCTATGTTTAGATGGGCTGAAAAATCCTTAATGTGTATCAACAAATTCTTAATGTATCAATAAGTCCTTGGTGTATAAAAAACATGTGGTAAATTATAGTTATTTATGATAAAAAAATTGTTGTCAAATGGATGCCAGGTGTCAAGTTTTCATATGTAACCATTTATTTATCAAGTTTGAAATATTAGTAGTACATTCAATCTATTGATCACACCATGTGTCAATAGAAAATTGGTGGTTTCGTATTAAATTAACAATTACTTTACCTCACCCATAAACTTGGAAATATAATAATATCTTATCCATGTATTTTCAAATTTTAATGTATTGATATTTTTTGATACATTAACAATTATAGTATAGTAAACAAGCATTTAGGTGTTCATCTATAAAATCGTTTATGCATGTAGTCGTTTTGAAATTTTCCCTACCCTTCCTTACACAATACATATGTACCACAGGATTTATGTTGATGATATAACATGATGCATGATGATATAATGCATGATGAAATATGATGCATTGATACATTGTCACAAAAAATATATATTAAAAAATTATTTGAAATATTTATTGCTAGGTAAAAAATGATTTTACTAACAATTACCCTGTTTTCACTCACATGCACACATTTTCACTCTTGGGCAAGATGCCCCTAACTTCAAAAAGGTACTAATGTAAGCACTTGCCATCAAAACCTGGCCATCATTTTATTCTAGGGTGATGAGGAGGGATTTTATATTTACTCCTTAAAATTGGGAGGGAAATTATGCTTACTTATAGGTGTAAGAGTACAGGCAGGTTCATGGGCATAATATACAAAACACTCAAAATACAAAGGAAAATTCTCAGGAGATTGTTGTTTATGGTTGCAGCCTGAGATGGTTGGTAGGTGAAGAGAAAAACTCAGACTACTCATTACAAATAAATTTATATAGGTAATCTACAATGTGTCCAGCAAAGTTCACACTTATGTACTTAGATTTGATTTCACATGGAAAAAATTGTAGATACCTTGAAATCACTGATTGATTCCCGAAAAAAAAAAACAAAGTTCTGGGATCAGAGTAAAAGAGAAGATCAGTGCTACCAATTTCAAGCAGTAGTAGCATAACACTCCAGTTCAGAATGTTTTTTTGAGTGTTGGAGGTGAAGTTCCGAAGTTCATTGAATGAAGCATTCTGTTTGATGAAAGAATTTCTAGCAATAACATGCACAGGGTGTGGTGTGTTGGGTAACATTCACCAAAATTTGTGTTGTGAGTTTCTGCATCTCTGCTTATTTTTAAGACCCAGTTCAAAAGTCAGGACTCATTTCACTGGATTTGGTTTGGGATTTTCCACAAAGCAAAATGGGAATTTTGTTGGGACATTAGTGGAGAGGACTTTCTGTTCATGGGTTTACTGTGGTCTTTCCCTCCTCTCCTTTCGAATCCCTCCTCTCTTTTGAAAGGATGTGTGTAGCAAGCAATCCCTCTGCAAGGTTTTTCAAAGATTGAATTATTCCTGTGATTTATTGTGAATGTAAATTTTGCTTTGAGCTTCGGGTCAAGAGCAGCTGCATAAAACTTTCTTTTTTCTCTCCTGAGGTTGTTCCAGCTTTAGATTTAAAGAAAGCAATTAAACCCCTGTGAACTGCATATATGACAACCACAATTCACTTCACAGTTTGGTGTGTTAAATTCTTCATTATATGAGAGTGGAGGTGGTTTAGAGTTTGTTGGGTGCCTATTTGTTTTTGTATTGGTATCTTCAGTCTCATGCCTATGCTAATGCATCAAGTACAGCTCCAATGCCCCCTCAATCTAAAATCGATGTTTGTAGGTTTTGTATTAGGCAAAGCTGAGATTTGGGTATTGCATAGTATGTGTCACACTTCAATCTGGGATTTTGTATGTTATCACTATGCTGTATCAATAATAGATTACTGTGTTAAACTTCTCACTCAATCTCATTGAATCAATTGAGTCTGTTGAATCAGATGCAGATGTATCGGATTCTAATAGCTCTCACTTGGGTCTTCCACACTCTGTTCTAAACTGAAAACTTCATAGAATTCTTTTTGGCAATGTTACCTCCCACACAGGCCTTACTAACTAGCAGGTTCAATTTCTCCAATTCGTGCATCAAGGTCCTTCACAATTAACTCTCAAATGACTCCTAATCACCTCATAGTTGATGAGAGTTGGGGTGATGGATTTTCAAAGCAATCACTGTAACAAATCTTCCTTCAAATCAAATAGCTTCAACATAGTGATATTATATCAACCAATTCGATGCATTTTTTGTTACATGCATTTCTGGCAATCTCTAACAAAACAGGCAATGAAACAAGTTGTGTTGAAGATTCCACCATGATTCCCAAAGTATGATGGATGATTTTCCATACTCAAGTTTCTAGATGCATTTTCTTCAACATGAGTACAGTGGAAACAATTTGGGTGGAACCATCACCAAAAAACAAGAGAATTCTATTCAAAATCTTAGCCATATCTGCGGTTTATACATGCATGAGCTATATGGGCTAAAGTATGGTCAATTGCGTGATATTCTTACAATGATGTTAACATGTGTTTACCATAAAATTGATATTTATTAACAACGATGCAATCTTGGATGGCACACTATCACAAAATTGTGAGACATCCATTGCAAGCATATGCCAATCTTAATGCAAATGCATTTGTATTTGACACTTACCAACTATTCATTGCAAAAGATTTCTAGAATGGTATTTGAATGTTTTTCCCATGAAATATAATTGAATTACCAATGACACCAACTTATAGAGCACCTTCCAAACCCTAAATAATAATAGTAATCATAATAATAATGTTGAGAATGTATGCCAATCTTATCACAAAGACATTAGTATATGTTATTTACCAATGGTTAATTGCACAATATTTTTAAGTAGGTATTTATATGTATCTTTTCAAAATATAGATACAAATTATTGATGGTATCAAATTATTGGACATGGCACCTCTAAACCATCAAGAATCTTGAAAACAAGTATAGGAAATTTATTTCAATTTTATCACAAATGAATTTTGTATGGCCCATTTAACAATAGTTAATTGTAGGATAATTTTGAAAACAATGTTCATATATATTTCCCATTATATAGGAAATTGTTTCCAACAATATTGCATTCAATGGCACCGTCCAAACCATCATAAATCTCTTATGAATTCATGAATCAAATTTGTTAAATCATGAAATTGCAATAATGTTGATTGGAGAAAATTGTTCACAACATGAACAACACCAAAAGAGACATGAAATGGCTCACCATCAACAATGGTATAAATAATCTTAGGTGGAACCACCATTTTTTGAATGAAGCATGGTGACTTTACTTCTACGACCTACAAATTCAGCCAAATGATGAATGTGCCATTTCCTCACATTTCAAAATATGGATGATGATATTGGCAAACATGACATTCCCAAAATCAATAAGCTTGAATTCACTTGATTTTGGTAGTCATATGAAATGTTTCTTTGTTTGCAACCTCTACCAATTGCCAACTTGCCACAAATATGAATACATTGCTTTAAGTAGCACTTGAATAAATCTCGAACTTGTTGGATCATAAATTTACAATCCACCATAGTGAACATTGTTGGTTACATGTGGAGTATGCAACATGTATGTGAAGATTGTCGTATATTGGCATGATTTAATTATGTCAATTGAATTCTCAAATTGATGTCAATGTGTCATGATCCACAACTTGAAATATGTGGCATTTATGTGGAGATCACAATAATAGTGTTGATGAATAAAATATGTTATTTGAATTATGATGTGGATGTCAATGTGTTAAAATGCATGACATTAAATATGTCAATTTTATTACTTTGTGAAAAATGTATAACATGATTCCTTAATGATTTTTTAAAGCATTTTTATAACCAAAATTAAGGCTACATTGTTTAATTCAACTACAACCAAATCATATGATATAGTTTTCCATCATTTGCACTTCCATCAACATCCTTTTATCGTTTGTTCTTTTCTTCACATAGCTTTTAATTACCTTGCACATTCAGAATCTTGCAATTTGAATCCAATAATTATGGCATTGAAAGATTAATCAATATTGAATCTAAATTTAATTCAAATGTTTTTTTTTGGGAATTATATACATTCATAAAACTAATTTTTTTGAATTTATATAATTAATTTATAACTCACATGTCAAATTAATTTCATTATTAAAATTTTAAAATTAATTATTTTATTATATATATTTCAATATATATAATTTTAAATCAATTTATTAACTATCCATATGAAATTAAAGAAATTTGAAACTAATTATGCAATTTCAAATCGGAAAATAAAGTAGTTGTGTAATTTTATGATGTTTAACTTTAAAATACTTAAGATATTATATTCGAATTTATGGCATAAATTTGAACTTAATTTAATATTTTGAAATTTGAATAGATTTTTAAATTAAAATTAAATGAAATTTAGAGACATTATATTTGAATTTATAGCCCCCAAAAATCAAATGTTACATTGGAATTTTCAAATAAACATGTTAAGTCAATGTAATGTGCTTACATTTTGAAATTAAAGACATTATCAAATCCAATGTGCTTTTGAAACTCAAAGATTAAAAAAATGAAATCATGAAATTAAAAAATGCGAAATTAAACTTAAATATAAATCACCATTAACTCTTTTCCAACAAAAAACTATGAATAAACATGTGGTAATGAATTAAGAACATATATAATGTGGAATATTCTACCATATTGATTTATACCAAAATTAATACAAAAGCACCTCACCTTGATATCCATTATGGATTCAAATAATAAGTAGGTATTGATAAGCATTGAAATCTGCAACATATTCATTTTATGCAAATTTTATAAATACAAGCTTATCTTTTAAAAGTGTCCCTTTCAATGGCACTCATATATCCAAAGACCAAACACGACACATTCCTTTATAACATAAGTCTTTGATATAGTCTAAGCCCAAACAAAAATGTAAATAAAAATTAAAACAATTAAATTTTGAATTCCTTGTTAAATGACACAAAAATGGAATGGTAAAGAAACATGTTGGTGAGGGTAGAATGTAGTAGGCAAGAAGACATTTGAATATGTGTTGCCCAAAACTAATTGCTATTTTGTTTGGATTGTCTTTTTAGCTTAGACATGGAAAATTATAAGGAGCTAAAATTGTGCCATAACACCCATGAACCTTCATGACCCTTATTTTGCATAAGTTGCAATTTGATTTTTTATATTTGAACAATCAAAACTACTGAAATGTATATTTTTCTTAACAGGTAAGCACATCTTAATATTTAATTGTAGTTATGATTCAAGGGGTCTTATCATTGTTTTAAACATTTTGCCCCCAATCAATATTTCAATGTTTTTTTTAATTATTAGCAATCAAGGTGTGCTTTGATTTAAACTAACCATGATGACAACAAGATAATTATGAAGCTCAATAGTTACCTTGTTACATGAACACATATCATGATAACAAGATCATCCATGCCACCAAGGCAACTTTAACAAAGTGTTAATTTCATTAAGATATATGTTTCAACCTTCTTATTGTTGTATTGACATTTGAAAACAAAATAATTATGCATGAAGTTCATCATAGTCAACATGTCATGAATTTTCAATCAAATATAACAATCAAGTTCTTCAATTTCATTACAAGGAATCATGTCCATTCCAACCCATGCATTTGCAACTTATGTCCAAATTAGCCATTTTTGCAATTATAGATGTGATTGTCTTCCATGACACCTAGTTAAAACAACTTGTAATTGTATAAACAATTACAAAGTGATTTGTAAATGCATATGTGACTTAGACTTGTGACTAATGTTGATTTGGATGAAAATGAAGATGAAAAGGACACTTATATCATTCATTTTTAGTGGCATCCCAAAATAAATGAAAATGTAGTTGTCTCTACAATTTGGAAATTGATTTATAGACCTTTGGACACCATGTGGCATCTTTTCAATTTGATTTGTGATTATGAATCCTAGTTGCAAATGTACACGTAATTAAGTGTGAAAGAAATATGAGTTGGCCAATGAAATTGTTGGATTTAGTGAATTTTTTTCCCTTAATTTTTTTCAATGAACTAAACATTAAATGTATAGTAAGGTTCGGTGGGTTCGTGAAAATTTTAATGGACCCTTGGCAATTAATGGGAGAAATCAACTTTGAAATTTCTAGCATTATTAAATTCTTCATATAATCTGTAGTTAGGTGTGAAAAATACACATTTATCATCTATTTCTTAAGGCATCCATTGATGGATGAAATATAATTATTTTTGCAACTAATCATATAAACAAATGATAATAGGTAGCAAATAGTAAATAAGGCTAAATAGTAGGTAATATATATGTGATTAAGTAGTAGGTATTTTATCATGTTGATATGTCACCATGTTTTTTAATTAAATATGCTAGGTAATATGTAAAAAGGTTAAATAGTATAGAGGGTATTTTATCAATTAATTACTTAATTAAGTAGGTTATGTAGTTAATTTAACTATTAAATAGGTTAGGTAATAGGTAATAAGTAGCTAGTAGGTCATGTTTTTGTAGGTTAAATAATAGGCACTTTATCATGTTGATATGTGATTTTTTGAACTAATTACTTAATTAAGCAAGCAATGCAATTTATTTGTTGAATATGTTAAGTAGTAGGCAATAGGAGTAATTTATGATCCATTTATAAACATTATATAGTGAATAAGTTATATATCATACATCTAAATTACATTTTGTTGATACAATTATGATCTATTATAAATAAAATTGTATAATATAAATTTTAAAACCAAATAGAGATTTGAGATGTGAAAATGTATAATTTTTTTACATCTAATTTTTATCATAATTTAAAGTAAAACTTAATCTATTATATGTGTAAACATAATAAAATTTATAGTTCCAAATAATTAGTTAATTACATGTCATTAATTAATATTCAAAATTTCAATTTGATTATCTAGATTAATATCATAAAAAATAATATGACTAATATAAGATTTTTTAGTATTTCTATTATTATTTATTTATGATCTATTCATAATTACATATCACATATATAAACTAACTTATATTGATAAAATTTATGATATATAAAAATATTGTATCATACAATTTTAGAATCAAATGAAACTTTAAAATATGAGATATATATATATATATACAGTTAGATCAGCTCTGTTCTGCCCTCATTTTGGAGGCCTACCTACAAGGATTTTTTTTTCGAAGGAGGTACCCAAAAAACATAGCAATCATGGTATGAGTTATTTCTAGTATCCTATATATATATATATATATATATATATATCATATTATCCACTCCATGTGCTTGAATTTATTTTTTCCAAGGAATGGTCAATGAAATGGTATTCAATAATGAAATTAATTTTTTAAAAATCAATTTATATTTAAGAAGGAAAACAAATATTTGTGTACATTATTGAAAATTTTAAGATTAAACTTTCATTTTGTTGTTTGGACAAAATAATGATAATATATCAAATATCAAAAATGATGTTTTGCATAATGTTTTAAATGAAGTAACTTAAATAAAATGCACACTACTATTTTGTCACAATAAGTGGGTTGGCTTAATGAGATAAGAGTTGATGTCTATCCTAGGGGTTCAAAGATTAATTTTCACAAATGGCATGGGTTGTGGTCAATGATGGGATGTTGACTGAATATTCTTTACCTACATAGCTAACATAGGTTAGGTGCCTATTAGGTGGGCTTAAGTAAGCACAATAGGTGGCCTACATAGCAACTTAATATAATTTTAGAATCTTACCCTAGGTAATGACATATGTGAACTTGATACATGTTGAAATTAATGGAATTACCAAGCATATAAATAAAATATTTTAATATTTTTTTTACTATATATATAATGCGATTACATTGTTTAATCGTAAAGTATGTTGCCAAATGACAATGCCACAAACTAATTTGGATGGATGAAAAGTTCATGTAAGTCACATTTTCATGTGACTATCATTAAAATTTAGTGCCACATATTGTCTTTTGTAACAAAAATTTTATGCAACTTGTCCAAAGCAACTAAGCCATGTAATAATCACATGTAATAATTATGACTAAAAACTAATCTTTAATTCAATTGTTGATTTGCAAATTCCTTGTAATGTTTGTAATGAAAATTTTCTTAATCGTCACCATCAAGTAAAATGGTCTCATCCATGAAAGTCAATATGTCAAACATTAAACTACATATCCATCCCCAAAAGGTAACTAAAGAACATCAATTTTTTACATATTCATTTAATTTCATTTATTATTTTATAATGCCAATATATTGCTATTCATTAACCATGATCATGGCCTTATGCCACTACCCACATAACTGTTGTCTTTTTCCCTACATGTTTACATCTTTAAACCTTTTGCCATTACAATTTGAATTGTAATGACAACTCTTGTTTCCATTTCTCATTTAAGAGTTTTTTGAAGCATTACCTCTCATTGACCAATCCTTGTCCTTTTGCTAATGAATATTATAAAAAATATGTGACACCTTTTCAAGCCCATTGTCGAGGTTCCAAATTCAAGCTTGAAACCTTGCCATGGTGAAACAAAGTCAATTCCTTGGAAGGCCCTATTTTGCTTTGCAAACCCAAACATCATCCTAAAACCCTATATTACATATACATATGAGGTAAAACATGAAATATATAGTCAATGCTACCTAGACTTTCCAAAGCTTTGATGAATGTAATAAATTTTGAATTCTACACATATTGTTTTTGTGTTCCAATTCTTTCAAGACTTTCATAACAAAATAATAGTAAGGGGTCCTTGAATGTTTCAAAAAAGCTAACCCACAAGCTTGTTATTATCTAAATGACTTTCTCAAATGAAAATAATGACCCCTATTTTTGGTGCAATGCACAACAAATCTAGCCCTTATTAGTTGATCTTCAATTTTAAATTGGATCTTTCTCTCGCAACATCCCAATTCACAATGTTTTGTTTGTTCACGTCCCACACATTAGTATCCCACCTTCATACCCCTCTTGTGCAAAACCATGCCTCCTTTTCACAAAAATGGAAAAATGATTTCTTCAAAAATAACATTCCCACCAAATGTTATTTCTTAATAACTCGTTTTTGGAGGTGGGCTAAACATATTGTAAACCTTTCAAAATGTAAGCCCAAGTTTGATCAATTCTACTCCAAACTTTTAACCTCAAGGCACAACAATTGTATTCAACCAAGTTGCACCACAAATCATAACTCATTTACAAGGCTCAAAGGTTTGTATTATGACAATATTTGTTTCAAGCAAATTTTAAGATTGGAGCCCCCAATTCTAATGATCTTATTGCCCACTAAACTAACAAAGCCACAAGTGATTCCTTAGGGCTAATGATGTTCAACCCACACAACTTATATTTTGTATAACAATTATGTTTTGTTTGCACTTGATTTGTATCTAACTATATAATTAGTTATATTTTTATTAGCCACTTAAAGATAATTATAGAATAAGGTTTTGAGTTTCTTAATTACTTTGACCAAATCACCCCAAACAACGATGAAAGACCAAAATGTAAACAACAATATGCGAATCCCCACAAACATGCAATTGATAAGACATAATTCATTATACCAAAAAGTGAAATTTATGACTCCATCCATAACCAAAAACTTTATATGTGTATGTTTTATTAACTGATGATTATGTAGTCAATTCAAACTTGTTACTTATGTCATTTATTCAGAACCAATTGTTGTTATCTTTCCATACCATTTTCATGATTGGATGATGGATGAATGATCACAATCATGGTCATCAACATCATAAATGGATGATGAATGGATGATCATAGTTTTAAAAAATCATGCAACATAGTCATCAAATTATGTAATATTAAATCAAATAATAGTCATGAAAGATGCATCCAACATGTAAATTATAATTTTAAAATTAATTTTTTGTTGCCATGTGACAATTTAAGCTAAATTCAAAATGTATTTTCCATTTATGAATCACCATCTAGTAACCTATTTTAAATTTTAAAAAATATAAACCATTTATGGGTTGCCACGTGGCAACCTAAAGCTTTAAAATCATTTTTTTGGCCCAATCATGCGATGCCACATGGTAACTTAAGCCTAGGAATCAAGTAGTTTAGGTTGTTTAAGTTGGGCGACCTAGTTTAAGAGCCTAGTTTAGATTGCCTACTAATCACAAACTTAACATATCATGATTTAGAAATGGAAATGATGTAACATTAATTCGTTCATATTTCATATGTTTCACACATTGATATCGTGTGTTGAAAACATATTTGACACACAGATTTATTGAAGGATGTGAAATATGTGTGACATTTGTTCATTCATAGGTTCATATTTGATTCATCAACACATTTTTCCATGTGTCAAACATGTTTTCAATGCATGATATTCATGTGTAAAATGTACAAACCAATGAATGAACAAACTTCACATGATTTTCATTATTAATTCATTGAATGTTAAATTTGTGATGGGACTATACTGAGAAGAAAACCCCTCAAATACCATCACAAAATTTCAATAAAATCCATGAAATAATCATAAAAGAACATGTCCATGCAAAATCCATGGGCTTCAACTTGAGTGTAAAAATGGCATGAATATATATATGATGTGTCTTTTCTATTTGTCATATGTTGATGTGAAGTACATATGATTTATAATTTAATTAAATTAGTGTAATTATTGTGATGTCATCTTGCATAAAATTATGTAATTATTGTACGAATCTATGAAAATGGATGGGATTTTACATAAATATACTTGAACCTATGAAACCTAGTAAATTTGTAATGAGGTAAAGTAAACTACTTATATAATCCTAAATTGTAAGCGTGAAGACTTGAACCCCTCACCTTCACTTTGATAGTTAAAGTCTTTAATCATTGCACCACGACTTTTTATCTATAACATAATTATCATCACAAGATTATAAAAAAAAACATATTTTAACCTACATTAACCTAAGCTACCCATCGAGTTTAACATAGGTTAACCTAGGTTAATATAGTCCTCCCTAAATTATTATAAGGTAACCCAATATAACCTAAATTTATTTAAGTTAATTGAAGTTAAACCTAAAAATTAAACATGGATTAAAATTTAAAGGTCAAACCTATAGGTTCAACTTAGGTTAAACCTATAAACTAAACTTAGTTTAAACCAATAAACTAAAATTATAAGTTAAATTTAGGTTAAACCTTAATTCTAAACTTAGAAGCAAACCCATTTTTGGGTGGTATCACTACTACTAATGTCACACCTTAAATCATTTTAAACCCATTCAACTTTTAAACAACATAGGATTCACTTAAGGAAAATAGTCCATTTCAAATTTTACATCTAAAAATTGCCCGAATCATGAAGAATTTGAAACTTCAATTGGATTTTTTTAAATGTAAATTTTAATATTCCAAATGAATAGTCAAGGAAAATGTTTTAAGAAAGTGACATTTGGGGTTCCTTTGTTCAAGAACACAAAGTGAATTTTTTTTAAAAATTGAATTTCTAGGAAGGCCTCAAATAGTCCTCTTTTTTATTTGTTTAATAAATGGTGGATTGAAGCAATGAAAAAAAATTGAACAATTTTTTAAGTTATGATTAAGAGGTCTTAAAAGGCCATTGCATTGATGTTTAAAAATTTGTAATAATTTTCACTTCTTTTATTTTAATCAACAATTTGGGCCATACCTTAGTGAAAATAATTGATAAGTCATTTTTAATGGTACAATTTGATATTTAATGATGATGGGTCAAGAATATTAGGAAACATGTTTAAAGCATTTCAAGACATAAATATTTTACTTATGTAACCTATGCAGGTATTTATAACTTTTGTATAATATATACATAGGCGAGGAACACAAAGTCCATGTGGTGCAAGTCAATAATAAAAATCACAATTTAAAAATATTAAAATTAAAAATTAAATTAAGTTGGGTCCACCTTTTTTTAATTTTTGATGAAGTGGTTCTTGGTGGTACCACCCAATGATGGGTTTGCCCTTAAGTGAAACTTCAATGTTAAACTTAGGCTAAATGTAAAGGCTAAACCTAAGCTAAACTTTAAAACTAAAGCTAGAAGCTAAATCTAAAAATTAAACTTAAGTTAAACCTAAACTAAAATTGAAAATTAAATTTAAATTTAAACTAAACTCATGTTAAACTTAGATTAACCAAGGTTTAACTTAAGTTGACCATGGCTGAACCTAAACAAAACTTAATGTGAATGTACTTTAGCAGTAGTTCCAAGAAAAATAATTCAATGGCATGATGTTGGATTAAGTCTATTTTCATAATTTAGTGAAAAATTAAAATATTAAATCATTCATAATTTTTTAACAATCAAATTTTTTGTGAATAATTATTATCTTTTCTTTACTACAAAATTAATGTGAGCACAATTCACCAGTCCTTGTTTAGTGGACCAATAAATCCACTAGATCCCCATTAAATCCCATAGAGCGGGATGAATGAATTCACTCAAAATCCAATGGAAACACTCCATGAACACATATCTTATAATGAATTATTTGGGGCTAGCTTTGGGAATTGTTAAATTATATATAAATTAATTATTTTCCTAATGATAATTATCAACATATTGTTCATAAGTGCTTGTACCTGATTTGTTTTCATGATATAATTTTAAAAATTAACATGTCTTATATGTTTTGTTTAAAATTAACATGGTATTGAAATCAAATCATGTGCTTTAATCATGTAGTTGTGAGCGACATGACATGATTTACTCATGCAATCATAAACATGAATGAGCCATGTTGCATGAATAAAGTTTAATCATACTCACAAAAATATCTAAATTGTGGACAATGCGGCCTCTTGGCATAATGATTTAAATGTGTTTCAATATTTGAATTTCCACTAAATTTTCTCTATGAAAAAGTTGTTTAGACATTCTATTTCCAAGTTCATACCAAATGATGTCCCTAATAGTTATGTTCAAAATTCCTTGAAGCTACCCATTTCCACCTACATTTGTTGAACAATTATGGTTTGCTACCATTTGTAGCCTTGCCAATATATAAGGATTTTTAATTCATTAATTTCAAATCTCAACGCAAGCTTGAAATCTTCCAAGAGATTAATACTTAGGTGGCTTTGGCATAAATTAAATTATTTTCAACTTTGCCAAAAAATTTAGAAAAAAAATCAGCCCTCTTTGTCAAAATTTTCAAAAGCACATGCTAGTTTTGAACTAGGGACTTGCCTAACCAAATCAATTACTTTACATCCATCTAATCACTAATAGAATGAAATACTTTTAAAGTACTAATGAATTTATTACATATATTACACATATGCTGAAATTTTTAGAATTAAAAAGGTAGTTGTTGAACCAGAAATTACAGATTAAATTAATTATTCAAAAGAAAACTACTGGAACCACTTAGATACTATGGTATTTTTAACAAGGTTGAATATTGACCTCTTCTCATGCACTGAATGCTAATGTGGGCACATCATCAACATATTGTGAGATTATTTCTTGGACAATATCCCTTGGCAACAAGTAACCCTCACAAATTTTTCCCTTATCAAATGTCTACTCAATGAAAATGTTGAGCAGTCCCCCCCCCCCAACCAACAAAAAAAGATACAATATTGGGGGTAATTGTAACCTCACTCCTTTTCGGAGTAGGAATCTTTATGATGTGTTCCAAGTTGACATTAAGAGTTATTTGTACATTATTAGGCATGAACTTAACTTTCCTAATGAAGTATTCTACCATTCCCATGTCATATTTCAAACAACTCAAATAAAAATACCCATAACACATTGACATATGTTTTGAAGAAATCCAAATTGTAAAAAATTAAATCATGTTCAATACATTTGGCCCACTACAAAAATTCATCAAACAATAGCACATTATCAAGGAAAAAATGGGCAAGCAAGGTAGTCTGATCATCAATTATCATTTCAATAAGCTATGCTTGGAGCCTTAGTTGGAACATTGTAACAAAAATCTTGTACACAACATTGAATAACATGATAGGCTTTTAGTTAATGATGTATTCCTTGCCTCTTCCCTTATGAATCAAAGGAATCAATCCTTATCTAACACCACTAAGAAAAACACCATTTTTAATGGCATGATTAACCAATTCCAAGTACTTTCAACCAATCAGCCCCCATTGATAAGTGAAGGATTATATTCCAAATCCTTTGACCATAAAGCCTTATAACCTTATGGTCATGGATTTAATGGGCACTTCTAGTTCATATAAAGTGACTAGTTACTCCAATATTGAATTCATCTTACATGGGTAAATCTTAAAGTGATTGCTTCTAAAAATAATCTTTGTGCGCTTCTTGTGTGTCATCAAAAAAATTGCCCTCCTAATATAATGCACTATAATAGGTCTTACGCACCTTTTCAAGGTGAGATCTATTTGTAATAATTAAGCATTCCTTGGTTCAAAGAATCATTAACCCATAGCTCTTGGAGCATTCCCAATTTGTTTTAAAATAGACCCTAAACATTTGGTCCCGAGGCTATGCTTGCCATTTAATTTTAGGGAAATCATTATTTGTATAGTTTGTGAAACATGTGAAATAAAGGGGTGTCTTTTGGTATGAAGTGAAATAATAATATATTAATGGATAAAATTTATTAAATTGAAAATATTTTCATAATAAAATTTAGTTTTAAAAAATAAGTTTACACCTTATATTGTACCTACCACCACAATTTGACATTTAATAATTCCTAGAGAATGAAAAGTCAAAAAGAAAAACAAATAAAAAATTAGGAATCAAACCCCCAACTTGAAGTCAATTGCACACTTTTTAAACCACTAAATTACCTTTGTACTTTGGGAAACATGATTGCACTTTTTGTTTTTAGTCTTGATTATCAAATTTGTGAAATATTAAAATTGGGGCTACCAAAACCCATTTATTGGCACAATTTTTTTATTATGAATGATGGGTATGAAATTATTTTGCATATAATTTGGAAAAAAATGGAAGTGATTTCCCCTGGCACCTAATCCAAGCTTTCATTTTGTTAACATCTTCCATTTTTTTCATCTCAAATCCCTATAACTTTTTTTTAAGTTTGCCAACTTGAATTTACAAGTTTGGGTCAATATTCTTTGGGCTTTTGATTTTTCATGAAGGTCTTCCAACTCAATTTTCACTTACAATTTGGTTTCCCCAAACTCATCCTCATATTGCTTATTATAGAATTTGAAAACCTTCCTTAATTTCTTCAAATCTTGGAAGAATTCCATAGAAGGCACCTTCTTCAAAATCCCCAAGGTTTTGTTATCCTTTGTCTCAACTAAATATTTGCTTCATTTCTAGGATGGGTGGTATTTCTACCTAGTTCATTTGGGCTAATTTATTTTTGTTCATCCATATACACCTATAGAAGTGGCTATGGCAAATGCATGTATGCCACTAGTTTTTTACTTACATGCTTTATACATCACCCATTGGTTAGCCCTCATTTGTTTATATTTACTTTTTTATTTGTCCTCTATTGTAATAAAATGACTTTCCCCCTTCTAACTTAAATGAAAATTACATTGTTTTCCCCTTGTTTTTGCTCAAGAAGTATGTCCCCTTTTAATTGTTTGGTCACTAGCTCTCCCTTCCCTACCATGCCCTCACATTAATGAACATCAAATTACTTTTCAAGGATATCATCATTTTTGGGTTTCTAGCTTGTAAAACCGAGCATCATGCACCTTATGGTGAAAACTAAAGCATTAATGACAACACATAGGGCAATTGTCCTAGTCTATAATGATGTCACACCCTTCACTAGTCTCCATTGCTTCTACTTTTGTTGGATGGTTGTCCATCTTTTATTAACTTGAAGCCCCACATAGTACCTTAAGTCCCATAGCATGTTGTTGTTATGGTGAAATCCATTTTAAATTAATAAAATCTGAACTTATGAAAACATTATCATAATATGATTGTAAAATAATCCTATAATTAATATAACCCAAATTGTAATCCATATCATAAGAATCATACATGTGATATTTTCAAAAGTCCATATTATAATTGTTTTTGGTGGATTTCAATATTTATTCTCAACATGTATGTAATGTTTTTGTAAAATTGCTTCTCTTTATATGGACTTCTTAAGTTCATAAAATACCATGTAATTCTCAATTTAACGAAAAACATCATATTAAATTGTCATTTTAACACTACCATATGGACTTTTAAAAAATGTTGTATCTGTTTAAAATAAGTAACCATAGCTCACAACCACTCAATCTTCAAAAGTTGTTGCCAACAACTTTAAATCCAACATTGTATCAATTCATTCAAAATCATTCCTTGTGTGGAGAACCACTTCCTAGCTCATGACTTTTGGCCCTAAAATGTTGTTTAACACATGTGCATACAAAAAAAGAAAAAGAAAAACCTTAAATACGATATAAAAGTAACCTCTGATTTTCACAACAAAATCCCATACAAGCACAAGTAGATTAATCCTCAAATATTTATAATGAAATCAATGTAAAAATTGGAATGATTACATAAGAAGCAATGTTGAAATCTTCAACTTCTAATCCAAGTTGGCATTTATAGCACTACTCTTCCCGATGGTTCAACCTGCCTTCCTCCCCCCCCCCCCCCCCCCCCCCCCCCCCCAACTCATTTTGTTTTTTTTTTTTGTTTTTTTACAAACAAAATATTTCAAGGAAAGATAAATTAATAATTATTAATATTTTTTTCGCATATAAACTT
>Ga0116231_10004984_pt1 | contig 26537 bp, 24 predicted proteins | sample S1TSphgellanicum_2_FD_89695 | JGI IMG/M metagenome (GOLD analysis project Ga0116231, IMG submission 89695) | Host-associated microbial communities from peat moss isolated from Minnesota, USA - S1T2_Fd - Sphagnum magellanicum MG | ecosystem: Host-associated > Plants > Peat moss > Unclassified... | reverse complement strand
GACGACGTCGGATTCGGTCAAGTGAACGATGCCGATGTCGTCGACGCCCGTGAAGAGATTGTCGACGTCGCGCAGCCCGCTCTGCTGGCCGCGCGGCAGATCGACTTGCGTGTCGTCGCCCGTGACGATCATCTTGGCGTTGTTGCCGAGCCGCGTCAGGAACATTTTGAGTTGCTCGCGGGTGGCGTTTTGCGCCTCATCGAGGATGACGTAGGCATCCGCCAGCGTGCGGCCGCGCATGTACGCGAGCGGCGCGACCTCGATTGTGCCGCGTTCGAGATATTTCCCAAGCGTGCCGTCTTCGAGCATCTCACCGAGCGCATCGTAGAGCGGACGCAGATACGGGTCGACCTTCTCTTTGAAGTCGCCGGGGAGAAAGCCGAGCTTCTCGCCGGCTTCGACGGCCGGTCGCGAGAGGATGATGCGCGAGACCTCGCGGGCCTTGAGCGCGCGCACGGCCATCACGATCGCGAGAAACGTTTTTCCCGTCCCGGCCGGACCGATCCCGAACGAGAGCGTGTTCGCCTCGATGCTCTCGACGAACGCGCGCTGCCCGCTCGTCTTCGGGCGGATCTCTTTGCCGCGGCTTGTCGTGAAGAGCGTCGCCGGAATCGCGCGTCCTTCGGCAACACCGCGGGTGGCCAGCGCGACGTCGTCCGGCGTCACTTGTGCGCCGCGTTGGGCGGCGATCAGCATTTGCTCGAGGACGGCGAGCGCCCGGTCGACCGCCGTCTTCTCGCCGCTCACGTGAAGCCGCTCGCCGTCGAGCCGGACCACCACCGGGATCAGGGCTTCGATCGCGCTCAAGTTCTGATCGAATTGTCCGCAAAAGCGCAGCGGATCGGTGAGCCCGTCGAAGGCAAAGGTCGTCGTTGTCGTCAGCGCAGCCAGAGAATCTCCTCAGATCGGGCGGGGGGAATCGTGCTCGCTACAAAACGCGGCGCGCGCCGAAGGTGTCAGGACCGCAGCGTGGCGTGATCGTAGCCGGCGACCTTCTTGTAGCCATCGGTGATCGCCAGCAATTCCTCGCGGCTGATCACCGCGTCGATGTCCGTGAACGGCCGGTCGCCGGTGCGCCGCACGACCTCGCCGATGATCGCGTCGGGCGGCGCGATGTGGTTCGTGCGCACGATCCGGGCGGTCGGTTCGAGCCGTTTCTCTTCATAGGCGGCGAGCGCAGCCGCGGCGTCGTCGTACGCGAGCAACGCATCCGTGAGCGCGCGCGTGTCGAGGATCGCTTGGCCCGCGCCGTTGGAACCGCGCGGGACCATCGGATGCGCGGCGTCGCCGAGGAGCGTGATGTGGCCGTGCGTCCAGCGCGGCAGCGGTTCTTGATCGACCATCGGAAACTCGAGGATGAAGTCGGAGCCGCGTAAGAGCGCCGGGACGTCGAGCCAGTCGAAGTGCCAATCGGCGAACTTCGGCAAGAAATCGTCGAGGTTGCCGGGACGGTTCCAGTCGCGCCGCTCCTTGTGAACGGGCGTCTCCAGCTCCGCGACCCAGTTGACGAGCTGCGTGCCCTCGCCGTCGATGTTTTCGCGGATCGGATAGATCACGAGCTTGCCATGCGTCAGCCAACCGGCACGCACCATCGTCGCGCCGGAGAGCATCGGTTTCGCGCGCGTGACCCCACGCCACATGTTGAAGCCGGAATAGCGCGGTTCGCCTTCGGCGGGAAAGAACTGCTTGCGAATGACGGAGTGGATACCGTCGCAGGCGATCACCGCCGACGCATGCACGGATGTTCCGTCGGCGAAGTGGGCCGTTGCACCGTTCGCGTCGTCGACGGCGCCCGTGCACACCGCACCGAGCACGACGGCATCGCGGCCGAGCCGCTCGTACACCGTCTCGAGCAAGATGCGTTGCAGATCGGCGCGATGGATCGAAATCTGCGGCGTCTCGTAGCCGGCCGCGCGGCCGAGCGGTTCGCGGTGGATCAACTGGCCGAAGCGGTTGAAGAACGCGGCTTCTTTGGTTGCGACGCCCGCGCGTTCGAGCGCCTCGCCGACGCCGAGCGCAAAGAGTTCGCGGCTTGCGTGCGGCAAGATGTTGATCCCGACACCGACCGGCCGAATCTCCGGCGCCGACTCATAGACGCGGCACGGAATCCCCGCGCGTTCCAGCGCGAGCGCGAGCGTCAAGCCGCCGACGCCGGCACCGATGATCGTGATGGAGTGCGACACCCCGTTCACCTGCTTGCGCGAGACGAAAATCCCTCCGGGCGCAGCGCGACCGGCGGCAGCAAAATCTCCGAGGCAACGATCGCGGCTGCGAGCGACTGCGGCGTTGCGAAGAGACCCGTTACGAGCTGTGTTTCGGGCCTCGGTGCGCCGGGGGTGGGGAGCGGCGCCGATGGCCGCGTCGCGGCCGGCCTCCGCGCTGAAACCGCAACGGTGAGCGGCGGCGCGGGCGGCGTCGCCGATGTGCGCGGCCGGGTCGCCGGCGGGGTCGGCGGGGCAGCGAGCCGGCCGCGCGGCGCGGGTCCGAACACCGCGCGCACGATCCAGGCGAGGAGCGCGCCGATCAGCTCTTCCATCCCTTACGCGGTCGGGCTTTGCGGTGGCGGCGTTTCGCTCGGGGCGATGTTCTGGCCGATCGCACCGCGCATGTCCGTATCCGCTTTGACGTTGTTGAGCTTGTAGTAGTCCATGACGCCGAGGTTTCCGCTGCGAAACGCCTCCGCAATCGCTTGCGGGATCGACGCTTCGGCTTCGACGACCTTTGCGCGCATGCGCTGCGTTTCGGCCTTCTGCTCTTGTTCGGCGGCCTGCGCGGCGTATTGGCGTTCGGCCGCCTTCGCTTGTGCGATGCGGCGATCGGCTTCGGCTTGCGTGGTCTGCAGTTCGGCGCCGATGTTCTTCCCCACATCGACGTCGGCGATGTCGATCGACACGATTTCGAACGCGGTCCCGGCATCGAGACCCTTCGAGAGCACGGCCTTCGAGATACGATCCGGATACTCGAGGACTTCTTTGTGATCGACCGCCGCACCGACCGCGGAGACGACGCCTTCGCCGACGCGCGCGACGATCGTCGGTTCGCCCGCGCCGCCGACGTAGCGGTCGAGGTTGCTGCGCACGGTGATCCGCGCTTTGACGTTGAGCTGGATGCCGTTCTGCGCGACGCCTTGGAAGGTCGGCGTCTCGATCACGCGCGGCGTCACCGAGGTCTGGAGCGCTTCGAGGACGTTGCGGCCCGCGAGATCGATCGCGGCGGCGCGCTGCCATTCGAGCGGGATCTGCGCGCGCTGCGCGGCGATCATTGCGAGCGTCACGTTCTCGACGTTCCCGCCCGCGAGCACGTGCGACTGCAGCTGGTCGATCGTGAGCGGCAAGCCCGCCTTGCGTGCGCGAACGAGGTTCGCAACGATGACGCCGGCCGGGACGCCGATGATGCGCATGCGGATCAACGAACCGATCGAGAGCGGCACACCCGCGGCAATCGTGCGGATCCACAACCCGAGCGGAAAATAATACAGAAAGAAGAGCAGCGCGATGATGAGCGCGACGATGACGATGCCGCTGAACAGCCCGGTGATCACGTTGGGGTTCCTCCTTGTCCGCGATCGCGCGCGTCCACCGCACGCACAAAAACGCGCGCGCCCTCGACGCGCGTCACGACGACGGCCGTTCCGGCCGGAACGAAATCCCCCTCGGTGAGCACGTCGACGCGCACGCCGCCGACCGACGCGACGCCGGCGGGACGCAGATACGACGTGGCCCAGCCGTCGCGGCCGATCAACGCGCGATGATCGTCGGAGGCGACGTATTCCGGCCCCTGCGTGCCGGCAAAGGCGAGCCGTTCGAGAAATGCATTTTCCGGAACGATCCGGACCACGATCGCAAACACGATCACGGTGATGACGACCGCCGTCGCGAGCGACTGCACGGCGACGAAGACGAACGGAATCCCGAACGCCAGCACGATCGCGGCCAGCAAGAATGCGATCCCCACGAACCCCGCGATGCCGTGCCCCGGCAAGACGTGCAACTCGAAGAGGATCCCGATCACGCCGGCCAGCGCCAGCGCCAGCACGACGCCGTTCGAGAATCCGTCGTACACGTGCGTGCCGAAGAACAGGCCGAGCGACAGCACGCCCAGCGTCCCGGCGATGCCGTGCAGCGTCTGCATCTCGATCAAGAGTCCGAGGAAGCCCAGCGAGAGCAGGATGCCGCTGATGCTGGGATCGGTCGCGAAGCGGGCCAGGCGTTCGCCCAGCGTGTAACCGACGGTTTCGGTGCGAGCGTGCGCGAGCCCGAAATCCGCAAGTGCGTCATCCAGTGTCGGCGCGACCGCGTCGGCATAGTGCGCGCGGATCGCGTCGGCTGACGTGAGGGTGAGGATCGCGCCCGGCGCTTTGTAGCCCGGCACATCGAGCGTCGCGTCGACCATCCCGGCAGCGATCTGCGGATCGCGATGTTCGCGCTGCGCCGTCGAGGCGAACTCGGCACGCAGCGCTGAGACGGTCTTGACCGTTTTCGGAATCGGTTCGGCGGCGCCGAAACTCGCGCCGGGCGCGATCGCAATTTTGGAGGCCGCGAGCGTCACGAGCGCACCCGCCGACCACGCGCGATGACCGACCCACGCGTACACCGGGACGGGCGAATTCAGAAGCGCATCGCGGATATCCGTACCCGAGGAAACCAGGCCGCCGAACGTGTTCACATCGAGCACGATCGCCACGGCGTGGCCGGTGCGCGCGTGCTCGATGCCGCGTTCGACCAGATGCGCCATCCCCTCGTCGATCGTGCCGCTGATCGGCAACACGACCACCGCGGGAGCCACGACGGCCGCGCGCGCGGCTGCGCACACGAGGCCGATCCCGATCAGAGCGAACCAGACAAGCCGGCGGATCACCCGCTGGACTACCGCCGCAGGCGGGGAAGGTTACGCGCTCAGTTCTTCCGTGACCACGGTCCGCACGACGTTGCCGTCGGCCTGGCCCTTGAGGGCGGGCATCACGACCTTCATCACCGCACCTTGATTCCGGCCGTCGGCCGGCAATCCGGCGATGATCTCGCGCACGATCGCGCGCACTTCGTCGGCCGACTTCTGCGCGGGCAGATACTTCGCCAAAATATCGCGCTCGCGAGTTTCTTTCTCGACCAGTTCCGTACGCCCGGCTTTCCCGTACTCGGCGATCGAGTCGTTGCGCTGCTTGACTTGCTTTTGGATGACCGCCAGCATCTCGTCATCGGTCAGATCGTGACCGGCCTCGACGCGGCGATAGGTGAACGCCGAGAGGGCCGAGCGCAGCGTGTCGAGGCGAACTTGATCGCGGCTCTTCATCGCATCTTTGAGGTCCGCCGTAATAGCGTCTTTGAGGCTCACGTAGGTGTACTCCTAAAAAAGAAAGAGACGCCGAGCGGCGTCTCTTCGAGAGGAATCGTGCGCTCGGCGCTTAGGCGCGGCGCTTCCGCGCGGCGGCGGACTTCTTCTTGCGGCGAACGCTCGGCTTTTCGTAGTGCTCGTGTTTGCGCGCTTCGGCGAGAACGCCCGCTTTTTGCGTCGCTTTCTTGAAACGGCGCAGCGCGCTCTCGATGGTCTCTCCCGGTGCAACTCGTACTTCCACGAACAACCCTCCCTTCGCCCGGCGCATCCACGCCGTCCGTAGCCCTTTTCGGTAAAAAGGCCCGTCGGCTAACGTATCACATGCCGGGTCCGCCGTCAAACGACGTTAGCCCGGCGGCCAGCTCATTTCCCGGCCCGCCAGGACGTGGAAATGGAGGTGGTGGACGGTCTGCCCGGCGTGGCCGCCCTCGTTCGTCACGACCCGATAGCCCGCGGGCCCGAGCGACGAGCCGATCTCGCCGCAGACTTGCAAGAGCCGCTGTGCCGCGTGCGCGCTCGCCGTGCGGGCGAACGCGCTCAGGTTGGCCGCGTGCTCGGTGGGGATGACGAGCACGTGCTGCGGCGCCTGCGGATTGAGGTCGTGAAACGCGACGACGTCGGCGTCCCGGAAGACGTCCTTTGCCGGGATCTCGCCGCTCACGATCTTGCAAAAGATGCAGTCCGGATCGCTGCTCATTTTGTGAAGCTCATCGTCTCGAAGTGATATTCCGTGTCGGGGCTCGGCACGTAGCCGGCGACCTTCGCCGAGACGATCATCGGCACGGCCGTATGGACGATCGAGATCACCGGCACCTGATCGTGCACCATCGCGTTCGCCTGTTCGTAGATCGGCTTGCGTTTCGCCTCGTCCGTGCTGCGCTGCCCAGCCAGCATCAGCGCGTGGAACGCGGGGTCGCGCCAGAACGAATAGTTTTGCGCGGTGCCCTTGTGCGCCGAATCCTGGTCGAGCAGCGTGTAGAAGAAATTGTCCGGGTCGCCGTTGTCGCCCGACCAGCCGATCAGACACATCTGATGTTCGCCGTTGCGGACCTTATCGAGGAACACGCCGAACTCGTACGGTTGGAGCGTGACGTTGATGCCGACCGTGCGCAGTTGCGCTTGGATCGTTTCGGCGAGCCGTTGCGGTTCGGGCATATACGGACGCGGCGCCGTCGGATAGAACAGATCGGTGGAAAAGCCGTTCGGCAGACCCGCTTGCGCGAGCAGCGCTTTGGCCTTCGCGATATCGTGCGGATAGACGTGCACGCTGGGATTATTGCCCAGGATCGCCGCGGGCGTGAAGTTATCCGCGACGACCGCGCTGCTGGAATAGAGTCCATGCACGATCGCCGGCAGATCGAGCGCGTACGCGATCGCGCGCCGGACGCGCAGATCGTTGAACGGTTTTTTCTCCATGTTCATCGCCATATAGGCGGTGTTGTTCGCCGGCTGCTCCGCAACGACGACCGACGGATTCTTCGCGAGCGCCGCGGCGTCGTCTGGACGCGGCGCGGTCAGCATCTGGATGTCGCCCTTCTCGATCGAGAGCACGCTCGTCGCCTGATCGGGGATATCGCGAATGATCACGGTACCGATCTGGGGTTTCGGGCCGGGACCGTCGTAGGTCGGATTCGCCTGCAGCGTGATGTGATCGTCGCGCACCCATTCGGCGAGCAGGTACGGGCCGCTGCCGACCGGTTTGCGCTGAAACGCTTGCGGATCGGTGCGGATCGCCGTCGGCGAGCCGATCGCAAACGCCGGCTCCGCGATATCGCGCAAGAACGGTCCGATCGGATCGGTCAAACTGAAGACGACGGTCTGCGGGTCCTTCACGCGCACGTCGGCGATCTTGCCGGGGAAGCCGCCGAACACGTCGGGATAATAGACGTACGAGAAATTTCCGTGCGCGGGATCGCTCACGAGCCGCCAGCGATCGAAGTTGAACTTCACCGCGGCGGCGTCGGCCGGCGTGCCGTCGGAGAATTTCGCATTCGGGCGCAGCGTGAAGGTCCAGGTGCGACCGTCGCCGCTGACGCTCCACTTCTGCGCCAGTTCCGGCACCACTTGGAACGACCCCGGCTTGAAGCCGACGAGGTTCTCGAGCACTTCATACGTCGCGTTGAGCGAGATACCGTCCGAGGCCATCGACGGATCGAGCATCGTCGCGTCCTTCACGTTGGCGATCACGAGCGGCGTCCCCGATTGTGCAATCGTTGCGGTGGTACTTCCGCCGGATCCGCCTCCGCACGCACACACGCCGGCCGTACATAGCAGGGCAGCGATCGCAGAGCGGATCCGGTTCATGAAATCTCCGTTCGGGTCAGTGGGTGCGAATGGTGAACGACCAGGACCGTTCGCTGCGGTTCCCGGCAAAGTCGGCGACGCTCACCCGTACGTTCACGGTACCGTCCGGCAACGCAACGGTCGGCGTATACGTGATGAACGTCGGCGTGCGCACGGCCGACGCGGTGACGTCGAGGCCATTGACGTTGATCGTGACGCTCGAGGGATTGATGTCGACGTTCGTCGGCGACGTATACGTGGCAAAGAGATTGGGGCGATTGTTGTTGACGGTCTGGCCCGACGGCGGCGCGACGTCGGTGATCTGCGGCGGCGTCGTCGAGACCGCGATCAGCGACGGCGCTTGCGCGCGCGGCGCCGCGTTGCCGCCGGCGACGAGATGCCCGTAGATCGGCGTCGAACCGAAATTCACGCCGCTCGGGATCTGGTAGCGGGCGGTATACGTTCCCGGCGGTCCCTCCGCCATCGGAATGCCTTCGAGATACGTCCCGATGTCGAAGCTGGCTTTTCCGCCGGGCGTCCCGGTCAGCGTGACGTCGAACGAATCGCCCGCGCGCAGCGCACCCTTCGCGTTCACGGCAAACGCCGTGATCGAGGTCCCGCCCGCAGCCTGCGGCGTCGATGCGACCGCACGCGACGCAATGATCTCGCGCTTCTCGGCCGTATCGGGATTGGAACGCACGGTGACCGAATCGCCGACTTTGAGATCGCCGATCGACACGGGCTGCCCGTTGAGCAGCACCGCGGTACCGCGATCCGGGCTCACGACGTAGCCGTCGCCCAGCACGACCGCACCGGATGAAACCGCTGCCACGGTCCCGGCGCGCGAGGCGAACCGGTCGACGATCTGCTCGACGTGACCGTTCTTCGCGATGAAGACCGACACCGCGTCACCGGGATGGATGTCGTTGAGCGTCCCGTCGGTGTTCGTCTTGGTGACGACGTCTTGAACGACGATCTTTGCATCCGAGGTGATGGCGACCGTGCGTTCGGCACTCCCGCGCACGACGCTCACCGATTCCGGTGCAGAGTTCAAGTCGACCGCGGAGACCGTGCCGATCACTTGCGTCGAGCCGTTGCCCGCGTCGCGCGTGAGTTCCGGCGTCCGCCCCACGACGGCCGAGATCACCTCGACGCGCGCGGCTTTCGAATCGTAGCTCACCTGTGCGCCCAGCGAATCGGCGACGAAGCGCAGCGGAACGTATGTCGCGCCGTTGATTTCGAGCGCCGGGGTCTCCATCGTGACGGAGCGGTCGCCGATCTGCGCCGTGCTCGAGCCGATGTGCAAGGTGATGATCGTCCCGCCCGGGATCTGCGCCGCGATGTCGTCGCCCTCGCGCGTGATGGCGATGCCGAGCGCATTGTAAATGCGCACGACCGGCACCACGAGCCGGCCGCCGACCATCCGCGGCGCCGGATCGCGCGCGAGGTCTTGACCGTTGATCGCGATCGCGATCGCCCGTTGGGGCGGCGCGCTCGGTTTGGCCGCGGGCCTCGTCACCGCGCTGCCCGCGGCGAGCACAGCCGCAGGCAAGCCCCACGCAAGCGTAGCGCCGATCAGCGCTGCGGCGATCGAACCCCAACCCCTAGCCATCCAAGACCTCGTGGTACACCGCGGCGGTCGAAGCCGCGAATCGGTCCCAAGTATACGCGCGCAGAGGCCGCACGCCCTCGGCAGCCCGTGCCCGTGCGGCGGCCGGATCGGCGACGAGCGTCCGCAGGAGTTCCGTCAAACGCTCACGGTCGCCGACGGGGAACGTCGCGGCAAACGGCGCGACGGACGCCGGAACGGCGCCCTCACTCGCGATCACCGGCGTCCCGGCGACAGCCGCCTCCAGCATGGGAATGCCGAACCCTTCGCAGCGCGCCGGATGCACGTAGGCAAGCGCGCCGCGATACCGTCGCGCCAGTTCCCCGCCGGAGATCGTCCCGAGAAAGCGGAGGTCGCTTCCCGCCCGCCGGTAGCGCGCGCGCAGCGCCGGCTCGTCCGGACCCGTGAGGACGAGGTCGAGTGGGATCTCCGCATCGAGGGCGGCCCAGGCGGCGAGCAAGACCGGGACGTCCTTGTGCGGCCGGTGGTTGCCCGCGTAGAACAGGTAGGGCCGCGGGCCGACGGCCGGTTCGGCGTCGATCACGGCGGGATCGTAGCCGAGCGGAACGACGCGACAGCGCTCGCGCGGCACGCCGAAAAAACGCACGCAATCGTCAACCGTACGCGCATCGCCCATGAGCAGGCGCGCCGCGCCGCGCGCGAGCGGTACGCCGATCAGCGCGTAATGCGCGGCGGTCGCACGGCCGAAGAGGCCGGGATAGCGCAGATGAATCAGGTCGTGGATCGTGACGACGTACGGCCGGCGGCGCACGACCGGCGCGAACGTGGTCGGATAGTGAACGAGCCGCGGCGCGAGGCGCGCGAGTTCGCGCGGCAACGCGACCTGCTCGTCCCAGCCGAAATTCCCGCCGCGGCCCGCGCGCGCCACGCGCAGCTCCGGCGCGACCGACGGCAGCCGAGCCAAGAGTGCGTCGAGATACGCGCGCGTGCCCATCGACATGCGCGCCGTCACGCGCGCGTCGACGGCGACGTCGATCACGAAACGAACTCGCGATACACGCTCGCGGTCGCGCGCGCGGTTCGTTCCCAGGTGAGATAGGCCGTCGCCGCCTGCGCGGCTTCCGCCGCCGTGCGGAAGCGTTCGCGATCGTGCAGCGCGCGCACCAGCAGCGCGCGCAACTCGTCGACATCGTCGCTTTCGAAGGCGAAGGCATGCGGCGCGAGCACGGTCGGCAGCGCACCGTGGCTCGCAATGACCGGAGCGCCGGCCCGCATCGCCTCCAGCATCGGCAAGCCGAACCCCTCGATGAGCGCCGGGTGCACGTACGCCGCGGCGCCGCGGTAATGCGCTTCGAGATCCGCATCGTCGACGTTGCCGAGAAAGAGCAACTCGCCGGCATCGCCCGGCCGCCGGCGCGGCGCCAGCGCCGCGTCATCCGCGCCGGTCAACAGCAGATCGGCGGGAAGATCGGTGGGCAGCGACGCCCATGCGCGCACGAGGACCTCGAGGTTCTTGTGCGGCCGGTGGTTACCGACATTGAAGAAATACGGGCGCGCTCGGCGCACCGCGGGCGTCCGGCCCGGTCCGTCGACGCCGAGCGGAACGATACGGATTTTCGCGCGCGGCACGCGTAAGAAGCGCTCCAGGTCGCGGGCGGTCGCCTCGTCGTCCGTGATGACGGCGCGTGCGCGACGCGCGACCGGGGCGACCACGTAGCGATAGTACGGTCCGACGCTTCGTTTGCCGAAGCCGGGGTGGCGCAATTCGATCAGATCGTGGATCGTCACGACGAACGGCAAGCCCGGCACGAGCGGCACGTACGGTGAGGGGAGATGCAAGAGCCGCGCCGCGCTACGTCGCGCCGCAAACGGCAACCCGGCCTGCTCGGCAAAATCGAAATTGTCGCCGCGTCCCACCGGAACGATCGCAAGATCGGGCGCGACGACGGGCAACCGGGCAGCGAGCTCCCGCACGTAACGAATCATCCCGGCCGACATGTGCGAGGTGATCCGCACGTCGAGGGCGACGCGCGCGGCGCTCACCGCGCGCGCAGCGCCTTCCACTGCACGACGACCGGATACCAATTGGAGGCGAACGCGACGAAGAACCCGAGCCGGCCGTCGCGCCAGCCGCTGTAGCGCACGAGCGACCACACGAACCGCGCGCTGCCGACGAGCGCCGCTTGCGCGAGCCGCAGCGGCGAACCGCCGATGGCACTTGCTTCAATCGACGTGTAGCGATCGAATTTTTCCCAATACGATGCCAGCGTGGGATAGGAGTCGTGCCGGATCGCGCCCGGCAAGTCGCCGACCTGACCCGCGACGGACCAGCGTTCGTGCAAGTCGGCGCCGCCGCCGACGCTGTGCGCGCTCACGCCGGCACGATCGGTGCGAAAGAGCCGGATCAGCCGTTCGTTCGACCATCCGGCACTGCGGATTGGAACGCCGCACAAGGCCGTGACCCGGCGCAGCCGGTAGGCATCGACGTCGCCGGCGGCGGCGACGATCGCCGCGGCCAGCGTCGGATCGAGCGTCTCATCCGCGTCGAGCATCAGCGTCCACGGCGTGCGCACGCACGCCAGCGCGTACCGCCGTGCATCGACGAAGCCGTACCACCGCCGGACTTCAACGCGCGCGCCCGCCGCTCGCGCGATCTCGACCGTTGCATCGGTCGATTCCGCATCGAGTACGAAGATCTGCGCGCCCGCCGGGACGCCGGCGAGCGTACTCGGCAGACGCACCGCCTCGTTCTTGGTGAGGACGACGACGGTGAGGTCGGCCGGGTTCAGCGCCGCACGAGCGCGCCGTCGGCGGCGTCCCGCGCTCGCGCATGCGCGAGCGTCGCGCCGATGAAATCACGATAGAGCGGCGCGGGCCGGTCCGGGCGCGATTTGTATTCGGGGTGCGCTTGCGTGCCGACGAACCACGGATGCATGTGCTGCGGCAATTCGATCAGCTCGACCAGCGACGTCGATGCGCCCAAGCGATGGTGACCCGAGAACCACATCCCGTGCTCTTCGAACACGTCCTTGTATTTGTTGTTGAATTCGTAACGGTGGCGGTGACGCTCGCTGATTTTGCGCGTGCCGTACGCGAGCGCCGCGAGCGACTTCTCCTCGAGCTCGCAGTCGTACGCACCCAGCCGCATCGTCCCGCCCTTGATATCGAGATTCCGCTGCTCGGGGATGTAATCGATGACGGGGTTGACCGTCGTCTCCTGCACTTCGGTCGTCATCGCGTCGGCGAGTCCGCAGACGTTGCGCGCGAACTCGATGCACGCCATCTGCATGCCGTAACAGATCCCGAGGAACGGAATCTTCTTCTCGCGTGCGTGGCGCACCGCAACGAGTTTGCCGCGCACACCGCGTTCGCCGAAGCCCGGCGCGACGAGGATGCCGTCGACGTCGGCGATCGCGGCGAGCACGTCGGCCTCGTCGCGTTCCGAGTCGACGCGGACGATTTCAACGGCTGCGTCGTGATAGATCCCCGCATGATTGATCGCCTCGGAGATCGAGATGTAGGCATCCTTGAGTTCGACGTACTTGCCGACCAGCGCGACGCGCAAGCGGTTTTTCGGATTATCGATGCGCTCGACGATCTTGGCCCAGTCTTCGAGCTGCGGCGGGCGCGGCTGCAAGCGCAGTTTGTGCGTTGCGATCTCCGCGAGGCCTTCCATTTCGAGATTGAGCGGGACGCGGTAGATCGTCGACGCGTCGCCGTTTTGCACGACGTTGCGCGGCGGAACGTCGCAGAAGAGCCCGATCTTCTCCTTGAGTTCGACCGGGATCGGTTTCGAGGAACCGGTGCGCACCACGATCGCATCGGGCGCGATGCCGATCGCGCGCAGTTCGCGCACGGAGTGCTGGGTCGGCTTCGTCTTGAGCTCGTCGGCCGCGCCCAAATGCGGTAAGAGCGTGAGGTGGACGAACATGACGTTTTCGTCGCCGACATCGTGCCGGATCTGGCGGATCGCCTCGAGGAACGGCAACGATTCGATATCGCCGACCGTGCCGCCGACTTCGACGATGCACACGTCCGCGCCGCTGCGTTCCGCGACACGCCGCACGTGCGCTTTGATCTCGTTCGTGATGTGCGGGATCACTTGGACGGTCGCCCCGAGATAATCGCCCCGGCGTTCTTTCTCGATGACCGATTTATAAATTTGACCCGTGGTAACGTTGTTATCGCGGGTCAGGGATTCATCGATGAAGCGCTCGTAATGACCGAGATCGAGGTCGGTCTCGGCCCCGTCCTCGGTGACGAAGACCTCGCCGTGCTGATACGGATTCATCGTGCCCGCATCGACGTTGATATAGGGATCCAATTTCTGGATCGAGACCGAGATGCCGCGGGACTTGAGGAGTCGACCGAGGCTCGCAGCGGTGATCCCCTTTCCGAGCGAACTCACCACGCCGCCGGTAAAGAAGATATATTTCGCCATGTGGGGATGCTTCGCTTCGGCGCGGGACCCGGGTTCGTCCTACCCGGAGCGGGGCGAAGCCCTGGTTTTGGGGGCTTGTGCACTAACCAGATGTTTGCTAGGCTACGAAGCGTAGCCATAGCAACTTCACTTCCGGAGGCAGTCATGAGCGCAGTCAGCTCAGAGACCCAGGTTTTCAACATCGACCCGACCCACACCAGCGTCGAGTTCGTCGCCAAACACATGGTGATCTCGAAGGTCCGCGGCCGCTTCTCCGGCATCAGCGGAACGGTCGCGCTCGCCGGATCCGACGTCCCGACCGCCGTCGACGTCGAGATCGACGCGACCACGGTCGACACGCGCGAAGCGCAGCGCGACGGCCATCTCAAGTCGGCCGACTTCCTCGACACCGAGAACCACCCGAAGATGTCGTTCAAGAGCACGAGCATCACCGGGGCCGGCCCGTCGTTCACGATCGCCGGCGATCTTACGATTCACGGCGTGACCAAGCCCGTAACCCTCAAGGCGACCGTCGACGGCCGCATGACCGATCCGTGGGGTATGGATCGCCTTGCCTACAGCGCGGAAGGCGAAATCGACCGCCGCGACTTCGGCCTCGTCTGGAGCAACACACTAGAAACCGGCGGCCTGCTCGTCGGCAACGAAGTCAAACTCGAGTTCACGGTACAAGCGGTTCGCAAACCGTAAGTTCCGATTGACGCGCAAAAGCCCACCGCATGCGGTGGGCTTTTTTTCTGTGGTGTTTCTAGGAGTCAGCCGGGAGTGAAATGCTCACGTAGCGATCGAGTTCGGCATAGTCTTCGCCGATCTCGACGTGGGCTGCCGGCAGAAGTTTTTGCGCGAGATCTGCGAGTGGCTCGACCGTGCCGGGAGCAGCTTCGAGGAAGATACTTGCTCCCGGTGCTGCAGCATGGGGAAGCTCGTCGAGAAGGCGGCGATACAGGACGAGACCATCGTTGCCGCCGTCGAGCGCGACGCGCGGCTCGAAGCCGACGGGGTTGGGCACCGCGGGGATCGCGCCGGCCGGGATGTACGGCAGGTTAGCGACGATCGCGTCGACGCGCCCGAAACGGATGATCGGCTCGAGCAAGTCGCCGCGTAAGAAGGTTATGTGTTGGAAGACGTTATTCGACGCGGCGTTGCGGCGCGCGACTTCGAGGGCGTCGGCCGAGATGTCGGTTGCGAAGACGTTTAGGTCGGGGAATTCGCAGGCCAGCGTGACGGCAATTGCGCCGCTGCCGGTGCCGATGTCGACGAGCGTGCCGTTCGTCTTCTTGCGGGCTTTCAGGTCGTCCATCACGGCTTCGATCAGGTGTTCCGTTTCCGGGCGTGGGACGAGCACGCGCGAATCGACGCTGAAGGTACGGCCGTAAAAGCCGGACGAGCCGGTGATGTAGGCGATCGGCTCGCCGAGTTCACGCCGACGGACAAGGGCGAAAAACCCTTCGTCGAGGTCGGCGTTCAGGGGTTCGTCGCCGCGCAGAATCAGCGTTGCGGCATCGAAGCCGGCAACATGCTCCATGAGACGCTGGGCGTCGAGCGCGCCGGTGCCGGCGATCGGTTGGAGGCGCGCCGTTGCTTGGCGCAGCGCGTCATTGATCCGCACGGGTGGTCGCATGCCCATCCTTCGACAGGCTCAGGATGACACGGTGGCGGCTCAGGATGACATGGTGGCGGCTCACGATGGCATGATGGCTCGCGGTATGGTGTGCGAGCATGGTTAAGCGGCCGTGGTTTCGCCGGCGAGGAGGCGGGCTTTTTCGTCTTTCTGAAGTTCGGAGACCATGCGGTCCATGTCGCCGTCGAGGATCGTGCGAATGTTCTGGAAGTTCTGGTTGATACGGTGGTCGGTGATGCGGTCTTGCGGATAGTTGTAGGTGCGGATCTTCTCGCTGCGGTCGCCGGTGCCGACTTGGCTGCGGCGCAATGCGCCTTCCGCTTCATCGCGGTCACGGCGGGCTTTCTCCGCGAGCTGCGAGCGGAGCATGGTCATCGCCTTCTCACGATTCTGCATCTGCGAGCGCTGCTGCTGTGAGGCGACGACGATGCCGCTCGGAATGTGCGTGATCCGGATCGCCGATTCGGTCTTGTTAACGTGCTGGCCGCCCGCGCCGGAGGACTTGTACGTATCGACTTGCAGGTCTTTCGGATTGATCTCCACTTGCACGTCGTCGTCGACTTCGGGGATGACGGCGACGGTCGCGGTCGAGGTGTGAACGCGGCCGGCGGATTCCGTCACCGGGACGCGCTGGACGCGGTGCACGCCGGATTCGTACTTGAAGAACCGGTACGGCTCACCGTTCTTGATGGCGACGACGATCTCTTTATAGCCGCCGGCCTCGTTCTCGCTCTCGGAAACGAGCTCCACCGTCATCTTCTTGCTCTCCGCATAGCGCATGTACATACGCATCAGATCGCCCGCGAAGATCCCCGCCTCGTCGCCGCCCGCACCGGCCCGGATCTCGATGTAGACGTCTTTGGTATCGTTGGGGTCGCGCGGGAGCATCAGCTCCTGGAGGCGCTCTTCGAGGTCCTTGCGGCGGGCGCGCAGCGAGGTGGCCTCTTCTTCCGCGAGCGCGTGCATCTCGGGATCGCTGCGATCGGCAAGGAGCGCCTCATTGGCCTCGCTCTCGGCAAGGACGCGTTTGTAGTCACGATAGGTCGCGACCGTCTCTTCCAGCGATGCGCGCTCTTTGACGAGCGCGGTGAAGCGAGCCTGATCGAACGCTCCGCCGGGATTGGCGAGCGCCGCGTCGAGCTCATCGAACTTCTTGGAGAGCGATTCGAGTCGGTCGGTTAGTTGCATGACCCAAAAGAAAAGCGAGCCGCAGTGCGACTCGCTTCCGGTACGAACGGCGTAGCTAAACCGCGGCGGCGGCGGCTTCTTCGTCCTTCTTGCGCTTGCGGGCGGTCGCTTCGGCCTTCTTCTTATCGGCCAGGGCAACGCGCTGGTTGAACTTGTCGACGCGGCCGGCGGTATCGAGGAATTTCTGCTGACCCGTAAAGAGCGGATGGCAGGCAGAGCAAACTTCGACCGAGATTTTCGGCAGGGTCGAACCGGTCGTAAACGTGTTCCCGCAGCCGCAGGCGACCTGGGCGTCGGGGTACCACTTGGGATGGATCTTGTCTTTCACAGCCTTACAATTATAGCAGGGCCCGCAAGAGGTGAGCCCTCTTGCGGGCCCTACGTGCTACGGGACCTTGGTCCCGGTGATCGCCTGGATGAGGTGGCCGGTAAACGGTGCGCCGAGACCTGTCACCTGATCGTAGCCCGGTCCCGAGTTATAGCCGGTCGGCGTAGGAATTGCGAGCGGCGATGCACCGGCCGACGGCGACGGAATCGGCGCCGGCACGGCCTGATTACCGCCGTAGGTGACATCGTAGAAGACCTGCGAGTACGTGAGCGCCGGCTTGAAACCGGTCGGGCTATACGAGCCGACCGTGTAGCCGCCCGACGTCCCTTCCGTCGCGTAGATCGCGTAGAGGAGCGGCGCCGGATTGCCCAGGCGATAGCCCGTGGCGCCGCCTTGGTTACAGGTCGAGCTCGCTTTACACGCCTGCAGCACCAGCGACCACTGTGCGGCGGCTTCCGGCGCCGAAGCGCTCGTCCCGCCGACGGCCTCCGGAGCAAAGCCGTAGGCGGCGTCGATCGCTACGCTCGGGCCGGTATCCGGATCGGCGTCGAGCGACATGTCCGGAAGTTCGCGGCTCGCGACGCCCAGCGTCGCCGCCTGCCACGGCGGAGCCGCGAAGTTGGACGAGACGCCGCCGCCGGAGCCGACATTGTTGTAGAAGCCACCGTTGCCGCCGAGCGTCGTATTATCAGCCCAGGCGGAAATCGATCCGATCAGATTGCCGCCGTTGTCGATTGGAAGGTTGATGCCGCCGACGGCGACCACGTTGGGATCCGACGCCGGATAACTCACGCAGGCCGTGCCGAGCGGGTTGCCCGAATTCGGATCGAAGCACTCCCACGCGCCGTCGTCGCCCGACGATGCAAAGAGCGCGATCCCTTCCGCGACGAGCGAGGCCATCTCGACCTGGCCGAGTCCGGGCGTGCCCGACGGTGTGATGTAGCCGAAATACGATGCGATGTTTTCCGGCTCGCCGAAACTCATCGAGATCGCGTCGGCCGTGTTGTCCGCGATCGCCTGTTGCGTCTCGTCGTCGGTCAAGTCGATGCCTTCTTCTTGCAAGGGCAAATCGCCTGACGGACACGACGTGGCGCCCGGCGTATCGTAGTTGCCGGTCGTCGGGTTGTAGCACGCATAGTACGGATTGAAGGCGAGATAGAATAGGACCGACGAGCCGGGCGCAAGCGAGGCGATCGACTCCGTGTCGAGCTGCGCTTCGCCATCTTCCGGGTTACACGTGTAGTAGTCCGGAAAATAGGGGTTCGCTTGCTGACACGACGGCGTCGTCACCGGCGGCGGCGAGGCGAGCCCGGTGGGATTGTTATCGGTTTGAACTGTTCCCGTTTGGCCGTTCGCCGTCGTCGCCGGTTGCGGGATCGAGGCGACCTGCGTGACGCTCGCGACCGACGCATTCCAGGCACCGGAGAGGGCCGCGGTGTCATCGTCACCGCCCTTCGCGTTGAGGATCGGACCGGTGCCGATGATCCCGACGTGGATGCCCGACCCGGTGAGCCCCACCGAATACGCGCCGGAATAATCGAGGCCGGTTGCGATCTGCTGCGGCGCATAGCCGAAGAACGACGCGTTGTTCCCGTGGAGGAAGTACGAACGCGGTGCCACCGACGACATCATGCCGACGATCGAATCGACCGGCAGCGTCGCGGAGAATTTCGGCGTTCCGCTCGGCGCGATGATCTTCTTGCCGAGATACGTGTAGGTTCCGAACGTCGTCCCGAAGGCGTTGCTGAACTGCTGCATGGTCCCGGTGACCGAGAGCATCTCGCGTTGCGGCCAGCCGCCGACGCGCAGACCGTACGACGCGAAGTACTTCGCGACCGCTTGATAGTTGCTCGCCGTCGCACCGTACTGCGCGCCGATCTGCGCCGGCGTCAGCCAATGGCGATACGTGGGGGATGCCGGATTGCTGGCATCCTGCGCGTACTTCACGAGCCCCGCGGCGTTCTGCATGTGAACCATAACCGCGAGGGACAGCCCGCCGCCCTTCGCGGGACCGACGTAGGACAGCTGCGAGAGGAGCTGGTGACCCCACGCAAACGAGGTCGAGCCCCCGGTCGCCGTGGGATTCGTGTTCCCCGTTTGCGACGGTTGCGAGACGATCGCGGGAACGGCATGACTGCCGCCGCCGCCGCCGCAGCCAGCCATGATCACGGATCCGGCAAGGATTGCCGCGAGACCGCGAAGTGCGCAACGAATCAACGGACACCTCCATGGATGGCTTTGAATGAAGCGGTCGCGCGCGATTTCATCCCGGCGAGGAACGCGTGCTCGTGCACGACGCGCGCTTTAGCGAACGACGTCAACTCATGATTTTCGAGCGCGACGAGCGACAGCGCGCCGCCGGGTCCGGGCACGACGCTCGTTGCAGAGCGGCCCTTGGCCGCCGGCAACGAGCCGCTTGCGCCGGACTGAAGGTTCAGCGTTTCGTTCGTCGTCACGACTTCCGTCCCGAGCTGCCCGATGAGGATGAGATACGGCGTATTGTTTTCCTCATCGTAGGCGTAGTTCACGACATCGTTCGAGACCAGGCACACCGGGATATTGGAGATGGCGTAGCTGCTGAGCGTCGTCGTTTCGATATCGCCGATGACCGTGTCGATCGTGGTCATCACACGCTGGACCTCCGTGCCGGTCGTACCGAACGTGGTCGCGCATCCGGCCGGCAACGTTGCGCCGAGCGTCACCGTATCCGTCTCGGAATACAACGGCGGAAGCGTGTACCAGGTCGGATCCGAAATGGCTTCCGAGGGCGGGAACCCATAATACGACTGGGCGTCGGGTGTGTAACTGATGGTCGTGGTGACCGCGCTGTTCGAGCCACCGCTGGGAGCCGAGAACGCGATCGACGAGATGATGTCACCACCGTAGTAGGGTCCAACGATCGATCCCGAGCCGTCACTGTTTTCCGTCAGCGTGACCGTATTGCCCGGCGTATTGATGAGGGTTTCGGTATCGAGGTACGATCCGTCCGCGTTCACGGTCCGCGTCCCGGCGTCGCCGTCTGCGAACCCGTACGTGATGGCCGCTGCAGGGGAGTTCGTCGACCACGACGTGCTCGTTTCGGGGTAGACGTCGAGCAGTTGAGGCGTGCCGTAGATCGTGGAGTACGTCGGCAACTCAGCCGACGTGGGCTCCTGCTGCAGCGTGCCGTAGAGCGAGAGCGCATAGCTCCCATTGGTCAACGTTTCTCCGACCCATGAATCGGTCGTGTAGGTCGAGCCGGAGAGCGCACCCGAGTCCGTTTCAGCAACGTTCACGTCCGTGAGCGCGAGCGGACTTGCGCTCGGATTTGGGCCGGGATACGACGCCGACCCGGCGGTGACGGTCGATGCCACGGTGTAGGTCAGCGTCGTCGGCGGCGCGGTCGCGGTCGGCCCCGGCTGCGGATACCCGAATGCGTATCCATACGAGTAGTTGACGGTCTTCGTACCCGTATACGTCGACGCAGCGGCTACCGCGGTTGACGATTCGACGAGCGCGAAGAAATACGTATCGCCCTTGACGTACGTGACCGGCGGGACGGCGGGTTGCGGCGCAAAGGTAATCGCGTCGCCCAGCACGGCGCCCGGCCCGAGCAGAACGTTCCAGCCGTTAGCGGGATTATTCGCATCGAAGTAGGCGATGTACGTCGTCCCGGTGATCGGCACCGACGATGCGAACGAAAACCCGAAGGTGCTATTCGTCGTAACCGTACTGGTCACGGTGAACGCAAAAAATCCGAGCGCCGTCAAATTCGTTCCGCCGATCGATGCCTTCTGGCGCAACGACGCGCTTGGCGCGGTCACCCCGGAAGGAAGCGCCGCCTCATACGTGAGCGATGCGCCCGTTGCGGACGACGTCGCGGGCAGCGTCACCGTGCTGGAGATACCGTTCGATAATGCCGGGAACGTGGTGGCGGACGATGACCCGTTAAACGAAACCGCGGTCGTCGTCGAAGCGGGTAGCGGTGCGGCGGATGCAATCGCCGGCTGCTGGGGCGCTGGACCGTGCACCGGCGGCGCACTTCCGCCGCCTCCGCCGCAACCGGCCAACACAGAAACAGCAAACGCCAAAAAGATGCGCTTCGTCAATGTACGCTCCCAAAGGAACCGAGCAATAAGCGACGCGGCACGCCCTTGCAGAGCGTGTGCGGTCCCGGCATATGTTATGAAAAGGTAAATGATTCCTACGGGTCTCCCTCAGAGAACATGAAAGCGACATGAAGGACGCGACGGTTGGACGGGCAGTGATCCCGCGGCCGCGTGTGGTAGAAATGCCGGTCCGCCACCTCTAGGAGCCCTGCTTGAATCCTCGCCTTCTCGCGCTCGGAGCGCTCGCCGCTTTCGCGCTCGCCACCGGGACCACGTCGCTGGCCCAAACCACGCCCGCGCCGGCCACGCCGCCAACGCCCCCGCCGCCCGCCTCGCCGAACAACGGCGCCACGCAGGCCCCGATCGTCACGGTGCCCGGGACGACACCGACGCCGACGGCGACCGATTTGAGCGCGCCGACGCCCGTGCCGTCGCTCCTGCCGGCACCGGGCGGGCGCCGCGGCCGCGGTGGCAAGCCAAAGGGAACGCCGGCGCCGGATCCGAGCGACACGCCCGAACCCTCGCAGTTCTCCAGCCTCGACGGCGTGTGGGAGATCGAAGGCCAGCCGTTCGGTCAGCGGCAAGCCGTCTATTCACACCTGAACTTGATGCAAAAAGATCAGGTACTCAGCGGCACCTGGAAGCGCGATGACAAGCAGCTCATCCCGGTCACCGGTAGCTTCGACGGGCGCGTCTTCCATTTGACGGCGACGGATACGGCCACGAAGACGGTCTACACGTTGCAGGGCTACGTTGAAAATTACATGGACATGGTCGGACGGGTCAGCGCCGATTCTACGACGTTTTCCCCGTTGAATTTCACCGCCCAGCACCGGAAGAAAACGAAGAACTCGGGGTAAGCCGGGTGGGCAGCGAACGCGACGATCGCCGCTTCGGGATGCGCACGCGTGCGCTGCACGCCGGGACACCGCCCGATCCCGCGACGGGCGCGCGCGCGCAACCCGTCTATCTCACCTCCAGCTTCGTGTTCGATTCGACCGAGCACGCCGCCGAGCTCTTCGCGCTGCGAACGTACGGCAATATCTATTCGCGGATCGGGAACCCGACGGTGGCCGCGTTCGAAGAGAAAGTCGCGAGCCTCGAGGGCGGCCTGGGCGGGGTTGCGACGGCGAGCGGTCTCGCCGCGCAGCTGACGGCGATCCTCGCCCTCGCGCAAAGCGGCGATCACCTCGTCGCCTCGGCCAGTCTCTACGGCGGCACCGTCACCCAATTTTCGGTGACGCTCAAGCGGATGGGGATCGACGTGACGTTCGTGCCGCCGAACGATTTCGCGGCGACACGCGCAGCGATCCGCGAGAACACGCGGCTCGTCTACACGGAGACGATCGGCAACCCGCTCGGCATCGTCGCCGACCTGCGCGCGTATGCCGATCTTGCGCACGAACATGGTCTTCCACTCATGGTCGACAACACGTTCGCTTCGCCGATCTTGTGCCGCCCGATCGAATTCGGTGCCGACATCGTCGTGCAATCGGCGACGAAGTTTCTGGGCGGCCACGGCACCGCGATCGGCGGGATCATCGTCGAGGCGGGAACGTTTCCGTGGGGCGCCGGGAAGCATCCATTGCTTTCGACGCCGAGTCCGGGCTATCACGAGATGAATTTTGCCGAGACGTTCGGAGAATTCGCGTACCTCATGCGGGTGCGAACCGAAGTACTGCGCGACGTCGGCGGCAGTCTCTCGCCGATGAACGCGTTCCTCTTCATCCAAGGCATCGAAACGCTCCCGCTTCGGATGCCGGCGCACGTCGCGAACGCGCAGGCCGTTGCGGAGTTTCTCGCGGCGCGCGACGAGGTGGCGTGGGTCAACTATGCCGGGCTGCCGTCCGATCCCTCACATGCGCTCGCGAAGACGTATCTTCCCGACGGCGCGGGATCGGTCTTCACCTTCGGGTTGCGCGGCGGCTACGAAGCCGGGCGAACGTTTATCGAAGCACTCGAACTATGGTCACATCTCGCCAACGTCGGCGATGCAAAGTCACTCGTCATCCACCCGGCATCGACGACACATCAGCAACTCACGGACGCGGATATGCGGGCCGGCGGGATCTCACCCGAGATGGTCCGGCTTTCGGTGGGTCTCGAAGACCTCGACGATCTACTCTGGGATCTCGACCGCGCGCTCACGGCAGCGGCTGCTGCGACCGCGGTGCGCACGTGATTCTCACGACCGTGGCCGAGCGGCGTGCATTGCTCGATCGGTCGTTGACGGTTGCGATGGTCGGTGCTTCGCCGAATCCCACCCGCCCAAGTTACTTCGTCTTCTCGTATTTGCGTACGAAGGGCACGCTCAGCGTTTCGCCCATCAATCCGATGACCGCCGAGATCGACGGCGTAAAATCGTACGCGTCGCTCGCCGACTACGCGGCAGAGAACGGCCCGCCCGATATCGTCGACGTTTTTCGCAAGCCCGCCGACGCGCCGGCCGTCACACGCGAAGCGATCGCCGCCGGCGCGCGCGCGATCTGGTTCCAATACGGCGTGATCAACGAAGAGGCGATCCGCCTCGCCGACGAAGCCGGCCTCGACGTCGTCGTCGACCGCTGCATCAAAGTCGAATCCGCCCGCTTCGACGGCGGCCTGGCGATCGGCGGCCTCAACTCCGGATTGATTTCGGCAAAGCGCCGCGCGGCTCGCTAACGCTTCACGCGTTAGCCAGGAATGTCGATGCTCACGACGGGCGGAGCACCGGCGAGTGGAGACGGCCGATACCGAATCTTCCAGCGTTCATCAGCGCTTCGACCGATCGTGTCGCCGTCGGCATACGCCGATCCGCTTTCCGCTTCGTCCGCGAGCACTTCGTAAAACCACGTTAGATCCGGGCCGCTACGCGGTGCACTCACGAATAACTCTGGAAACCCAAAACGCTTCTCCATGCCATAACTGAGGTAGCTCACCCGCGAGGCGCCCTCACGACGGACGCTGACACCCACCCATAGCATTAGCGCTGCCAGTGCCGACGGATTACGCGCTAGATCAAGAACGAGCGACCGCGGTTGCGTCGTCGCTCCAAAGTACACGCCGATCGCATCTTCCGCGCCGGCGGTCACCGCGGCGATGAACGGCATCTGCGCAAGCAGCGACGCGAGCGGTTTGCTCGATCCCATCTTGTAGGACACGATGAGGTGTGCCGAGTGTGGCGGCAGCTTCCAGCGACCGCCGATCGCTGCTATCGCTAGTTGAGCCGCCTCGTCCGCCTCGTGGCCGGGAACCGGCGCGCGCATCAAACCTACGAGCGCCATCTCGCCGTTGATATCGAACGATCGCACATCAGCGCTTTTTGTGGGCACATCGACGATCTTCGCGTGCGGGTCAAACTCGTGCATGCGATCGATCACGGTGCTACCGGCAGGGAGGGTCGGCTTCGTCAACAGGACCATCGCTACGCCGTTTTTCACGCGGTCGTCCTTTGCACCATGTGCCCAAGCGTACGGCGTCGATGCCGCAGCGGTCGCAGCGAGTCCACTACCGAGAAAGACACGCCGAGAATGAGCCACGCGTTCACGTCCCGATCATAGCAAACGAGCATAGGTGACGATCACATACGTCATTAGCATCGCGGCGATCCTGCGGCATCGAGCGATGCGTCGCGCACCGCTTTCTAAACGCGGTGCAAAAAAAGATCACGGCGCATCCATTGCGAACGTCGAAATCACCGTGAGACGCCACGCCGGTGCGAACCCGTCCGGACGCCCCGTGCAGCTACAATGCCGCCCTCATCGTTTGCCGAACGAGGCGGTCATGGGCAGCACGAATACGGAGGGCGCCACGAGGCGAGCCGATTGGCAGGCGTTTTGCGCGCACGGTCAGGCCGAGGCGGCCGCGATCCAAGCGGCGCATCGAATCGTCGCTCGCGCCGCATGAGCGCGCCGAGTCCATCTGGCTGCTCGTCGAGCGGATGCCCTGAGGAGACAATGCATCAGAACATCGACTCGATCGAACTCTTGCGCGCGTTGAACGCCGAGGCCACTGAGTATCTCATCATCGGCGGGCTCCGTTCGAGGATAGTATCCGAGTGATTGGCTACACGATCGCTTGGCCAGCCATGCTCCTCGCCGGGCTCGTGCAGGCAATGGGCACGCCGGAGCCGGGTCCAGTGGGCGCGCAGGCAATCGCGGCTCGCGCCATCTCACACGCGCATGCAGTCCGCATCACGCCGTTCATTCAATACAAGTACTCGGTATCACTGACGCACAGGTCCACGACGAAATCCTATTCCTACGATGTCCTTGAACGCCTCGCCGATCATTTCGCGCGCTTCACGAGCCTCGATCCGAATGGAACGCCCAGCCAAGAGATCCATCTCCACAAGACGCTCGTGTCGCCGGCTTTATTTCTAAAGGTCGTCGCGGACGAGCCGGACCCCGACGCATCCCCCGCCCTAAGAGTCATTGGGCGCGTCGAGAGGTTGCCTTACACCGCGTCTCTGGTCGGCCTTGAACCCGCGGGTGACTGCGCCAACGCCTATCATCTCCATCTCGTACCTGTCGGCGATCCGCATGCCCATGCGTTGCGCGATCTCTGGGTCGAGGCCGGCAGCGATCGGATTTGCCGCGCCAACATCGAGATGACAATCGATATCATCTCGCGAGAGACCGTGACCGTCGACGTCGCGATCGATGCGAACGATTTCGTCGATCGCTGGAAATTCCAAGGCAAGGGCCATACGCTGGTCGGCACGTACGCGCTCGCTGCGGCGGGTTCTTTTTCGGACATCACGATGCTCGCCGACGCAAGCCCGTCCCTGTTCCGCTGACCGGGGCCGTTGAAACCATTAGCGGAACCGCGGTGGCGATCAGCCCGAGAACCTCTTCTGAGGGGGTGGCGTTCGGGCCGCCGGGCCGTCGATCATCCAGGCCCCGGCTCGCTGCGAAGCCAAGCCCAGACGAGCCGTGACGAATGCAGACTACCGGCACGAGGCCGACGCGCTCGACGCGAATATTCAGACGGTCATCGCTGCTCCCGAAGCGCTCGACGACCACGCGTTCACGTCGCTCGCCCGTGCGATCTTCGCACATCAGGTGCGCTGGAACGCGCCCTATGCGGCGTATGCGCGCCGGCTCGGGTTCGATCGGGAACGGCTGCCCGAGACGATCGCAGACATCCCGGCGGTACCGTCCTCTGCGTTCAAAGAGGCGACCCTCTCAACGGTCGGCGATCGTGCGACGGTCCGTTTTGAGACGAGCGGAACGACCCAAGGTCGCGGCGGTTCCCATTATCTGGAAACAACCACACTCTACGATGCGGCGCTGCTGGCCGGGTTCGATGCGGCGCTGCTCGACGACGGCGCACGGTTGCGGTATCTCTTGCTCGTCCCCGATGCGGCAAAGCGGCCGCACTCCTCGCTCGGTCACATGATGGCCGTGGTCGCAGCGCAACGCGGCGACGGACACACTGCCGGCTTTATCGACGGCGACACCCTCGACGTCGACGGCTTCCTCGCAGCCGCCGCAGCGGCAATGCGCGACGCGCAGCCGGTGTGCGTCGCAACGACGGCGTTCGCGCTGGTCGCACTCCTGGATGCGATGGACGCGCGCGCTGCGCGACTCGTGCTTCCGCCGGGCTCGCGCCTGATGGAAACCGGCGGATTCAAGGGCCGCACGCGGGTCGTCTCGCGCGAGGAACTCTATACGCGCACGGCACACCTCTTGGGCCTTCCGCTGCATATG
>Ga0116231_10004983_pt1 | contig 26541 bp, 27 predicted proteins | sample S1TSphgellanicum_2_FD_89695 | JGI IMG/M metagenome (GOLD analysis project Ga0116231, IMG submission 89695) | Host-associated microbial communities from peat moss isolated from Minnesota, USA - S1T2_Fd - Sphagnum magellanicum MG | ecosystem: Host-associated > Plants > Peat moss > Unclassified... | reverse complement strand
GTTCCCAATGTGTTCCCCATGGGTGTTCCCAATCGCACCTTGCTTTAATCCCATATGTTTTGCTCAAAATCCTCCCCTTCTCACATATATTAGTGGGCCAAAGGGGGAGGCACTCCATCTGTCCATAAAATCTTCAATTTTTGTGAGCCATCATAATTTCAATTTTTTTTTACTGGGGCCAATCAAATTCAATAAAAAAAAGTTGGACTTGTGAGGGGTAAAGGTTAGGCCAAAAAGGGTGATAAACTTTTTTGGGAGGAGAAATTTCATGTAGCCAATGGGAAGGCCCAAGCACACGCTAAATGTGCCTTGCATTTTTTCCTTTTAAGTTTGGGGGGAGAGGGATTTAGAGGGGGATATTTTTCAATTTTCCCTAGTTCCCACTATGTTGACCATCCCACCATCCACTCACTTTGGCTGGGGCCCTCAAGGGAAAGGGGGGGTGGGGGGTGGGCTCCAGCCAATCATGAATTATCGCATCAAGACACCGACGCCCATTTCTTTATAGTAGTAGATAGTAAGGATTACATTGAAATGGCAAATTTTCTTTAGACTCTCTTGAAAATTCTCAATTTCATTAAGTTATGAATCTTGTAACTTTTCAAATTCATAACTCGCACATTTGGATTTCAATTCATGAACTATCAAGGGCAAAGTTGTATCCTTTGAACAAACCCTTTCAATAACATATCTCACATTCCAATCAACCGTCAAATTTTGTCCAACATTTTAATGACTATGACTCTTGATCATTCTTTTGGTCATAACTTGTGCTTTAGATTTTTAGATGAGTAATGTGACCCTATTTTGGATATTTATTTCTAAGAGCTTTCTAATAATCTAAAGAAGGCCCAATTTGAACTAAGTTTGAATTTGCAAACCTTATTTCAAAAACTTGAAATATCATAGGATTTCAATTCTCAAAGTGAGAATCCATTGACAAATGTTGAGACTCATTCTTTCACATTTGTGAAAGTGTGTTTAATCTTGAAACAATTTGTCAACCCATTCCCTTCACTATGCTTTAACCTTGGTCGCAAGTTCAAGGTTAAGTTGACCAAGGTTAAGAACATGACATTTTTAATTAGGGTTTGAACTGCATTATGCAAGTTAACCCAATTGAGGATTTGCTACATTTGCAATTTTTCCTTCATCCATCCATTTGTCCAAATGTTTGAATGTTTTCAGTGCTATGAAATTTCATCCATTTGACTTGATGGCTAAAAATTTGGTAAAGAAAAACATTATAAAACATGGGGGTGGTTGGGTGTTGGTTTTGATCCTAGTAGCTCATGCAATTTTTTCAACCTTTAGGTAGTCCCCAAATTTGAAGGGGGCCATGACAAATTGTCATGTCATATTGTCATTGAAACCCACAAATGACATCCCAAATGAGATCCCATTTGGAGACTATACCTACCAATCTAAAACCCTTTGTCATGTCATATTGTCATTTCATTGAAACCCACAAATGACGTCCCAAATGAGATCCCATTTGGAGACTATACCTACCGATCTAAAACCCTTTGTCATGTCATATTGTCATTTCATTGAAACCCACAAATGACATCCCAAATGAGGTCCCATTTGGAGATTGTACCTACCAATCTAAAACCTTTTGTCATGTCATAATGGCATTTTAATTGAAGCCCCAAATGATGTCTTGAACAATATCCCAATTGATATTGATAGCTACCAAATCTACAATAGTTTTGTCATGTCCTATTGTCACCTTCATTCAAACCCCACCAAAAAATGACGTCCCAAATGAGGTCCCATTTGCATGCCTAATTACCCATTTAAATTAGTGTTGTCATGTCAAATTGTCACTTCAGTGAAGTGTCGAAAATGACGTCCCAAATGAGGGTCTCATTTGCATGCCTACCTACCAATCTAAAACGGTGTTGTCATGTCAAATTGTCACTTCAGTGAAGTGTCTCAAACGACGTCCCAAATGAGGTCTCATTTTCATGCCTACCTACCAATCTAAAACAGTTTTGTCACATCAAATTGTCACTTCAGTGAAGTGTCCCAAATGACGTCCCATTTTCATGCCGACATACCAATCTGAAACAGTTTTGTCACGTCAAATTGTCACTTCAGTGAAGTGTCCCAAATGACGTCCCAAATTTTGATACCTACCAATCTAAAACGGTTGGTTTTCAGCTGAACATCCCCCCCCCCTCTCTCCTCCCTTTCCTCCCCTGGCCCTCTCCTCTTCCTCCTCCTCCTCCTCATCATCATCTTCATCATCATCAGGAGCCAGTGATTGATGATCAAATGCATCCAGTTATGGAGCTGAAAGCTTGGTGGATTGCTTGTGTTTTATCTCCCACTTGTGGATTCTGAGATATTCCAAAGGACTGTTTGGAACATTTCACACAATTGTGAGAAGTTTCTACAAAGTTTTGTTTTCTTTGTTCAAGAAAAGAGAATGCTTTTCTGGTCATACTGAAGTTGTCGTGGTTATGGTGAAGTGTTTTTTTTCCTGTTGCAGAAAAGAGACAGACACAGACACAGAGAGACAAAGCTAGAGAGAGAATTAGGGTTTGTTTCTATTGTTCTAGAACTTGAAAGTCTTGTGTAGTGAGAGATGTAAATGCTCTGGATCTGTGCATTGTGCGAGATGCTGAACAAATTTTTGGAGTGGAAATTATGACCAAACACAAGGTGTTGCAATTCTTCACCTTCTGCATTCTGAACTTTGTCCAATTTGGTGAAGGTTGGATGTTGTTGGGAATATATGTTAAGAGTTCATGAAACCCTAATAAAAAGCTCTTGAAGGAAGCTCTTGAATCTGCAACATTTTACATTGGATTTCCGAACTTGACTAGTCCCATTTACAGTGGAGTAGAGTTGAACTAAATTTTTATTTTTCTTATGCAATTTGTGGGTTTGCAGATTGATGTGGCACCAAAACTAGATTTCAGGACAGTGCGTGTCCATGTGACTGATGGTGCTCGCAGAAGTGCTGTTGATTCTCAACAGTAAGATCTTCTTTGGATTCTCTGTAGATTCTAGGAGTGCAGTTTTCATTGAAGCTCAGTGGGTTTGTTCGTTTGCCATCTAATCTGATTGCATTGATTGTCTTTATTTTATTTTTTGGGCAGGTTTTGTTCAAATAAAATTGTGACAGCCAAGTTTGATGCCTATAGCTTCATCCCCAAAAACCTTTACCAGCAATTTCAACAGCCGGCAACTCTTTACTTCCTGTTGATTGCGTCAATCCAGCTGATTCCTGGGCTTTCACCATCCACCAGCTGGAGCACGCTCTTACCCTTGTGTCTTGTGTTGGTCTTGAATGGTATGAAGGAAGGCTTTGATGATTGGAAGCGCAAGTTGTCTGACATGCAAGTATGCTGCCTCTCTACCTACTCATGTTTGGCTCGTGTTAGTTGCATGTTTTGCACTAAATCTCCTCAGACATTTCGACACATTGTCTGACATGGTAGAGTCTTGTATAACTGGATCAAAGATTGTATGTGCATGCCTCTTACTTTGCCAACCTTCTTCATTTTTCAGCAGCAGCACTAGACCTCAAACCAAGTGCACAAAGGTGACAGCAAGCAAAGGTCAATGGAGATTTGCAATGACAGATGTCACCACTAACCTTTGCTTTGCTCGATGAAGGGAACAACATCTCAACTGGAAACTTGTTTTCTTCTTCTTCTTCTTCTTCTTCTGACAGGTAAACAAGCGCAAGGTCCAGATTTTGGTCGGTGAAGACTTCTTGGATGGGGACTGGAGCACAGTCATTGTTGGTGACATTCTGAAAGTGCAGATTGATGAAGAGTTTCCAGCTGACCTTGTCTTTCTGTCATCCTCTGACCCCCAGGGTAAGCACTAACTACATGAGTTGAGAAATAACCAGGGAGGATTTTGCTACAATGGGTTGTGTCAAAATTTTGCACTCCTGAAACCATCTCATATAGAAAATTCCAGTTTCAGCAAGCAATTGAGAGGAAAGAACTGTTTACATGTATATTGCAGCAGAAGCAATCTAGTGTGAGCAATGGATATGATGTTTCTCCAAGCTTTGTTATGATGTTTCTCTCCTGTATCACTGTCCATCTGAAACTTTGGCTTACAATCATGCTATAATTTGGATCATCTTCATCGACAGTAGTAGTGGCAAATGGGTTCTGTAGGACTTGCATATTTGGAGACTTCAAACCTCGATGGTGAAACAAATCTGAAGCTCCGAAATTCCTTTTACAAGTTAGCACCCTTAATGTTTGAAGGTGGTGACATGTCAATGTCAGTCTTCTCTGGGATGGTAATCAAGTGTGAGAAGCCGAACAACCGTTTGTATCACTTTGAAGGCTCCATCAATCTTCAGGTTGGGAATCACTGCCACCATCGAATCTGATTCTTCAGTTTCTGTCATTTTTGGATTACTCCCACTTTAGCATCAGGACTTCAGGGCTCACTTGAGCTAAAGCAAAGATGTCTGTGCACTTTGCAATCGACAACTTAACTACAGAACAAGACACACTGATCTCTTGAATTCAGATTTCCTTCTGGCATGTTGGTCTCATTTTAGTTTGAGCTGAGCTGTGGGTCTGTGACTAGAGCAACAATACATGATGGGATGTGAGGTGAGAAGTTAGAAAATATATATTTTGCGCCGTTGTCATGTTGCATACACAGGGTGCAGGGAAAATGCCTGTGGATGAAAGCCAAATTTTGCTACGGGGGGCAACTCTTCGCAACACAGAGTGGGTACTTGGTGGTGTCGTATTTACAGGGCCTGACACTAAACTCATGCGTAACATGGTTTCTGCCCCTCGCAAGGTGATTCATTTGCACCATAAATTCAGTGTTTTAGTTTTAGTGTGAGAGGAAATTGTGCAGTGTAGAGCAATGTTGCAACAAACCATTAAAAACAGTTCGGAAGGAGGATGTTGACACTTTTCACTGAACCCATTTTGTTATGTACCTATTTGTAATGAAGTTGTTGCTTCCACTTCTGATCTGAGTATTAGATTTTTTCTTGGAAAACTACACTAAGAAATCAGGGTGGACAGTATGTTTTGGAAGTTGGGAAGTTTTGTTGGAGCATGCCTTGAATACAAGGGTGCCAGCTGAAATTGATGAATCTTGTCTTTCTGTTATGGATCATTGCAGATGTCATCTTTAGAGAAGCATAGTAACATACTGGTGCCAATTATGTTCTTCATCCTGGTAGTCTTGTGCCTAGCCCTATCCATCATGGAGAACAAATGGTCTTTGAAGAATATGGCACAGCACTATTATCTGCCAAACACATACACATGGCCTGAAAAGGCTCCCGGGCTTGGTGGCGTTGCTGTCCAAATTCTCAGGTTTTCACTGTCTTCACCCAGAATACACTTTTGGACAAAGGCAGGAGACATAATGAGAATTAGCAAAGGGGAAACTACGTAATCATGTAAAAGATAGTTCTTTTGTAGCAAGGTATCTCTATATCCCTGGAGACACTTGCATGAATGATCACAAGAGCCAACTAATCAAGATGAAGATTATGTCAAAGCATCCCAGCTGTTGTGATCAGTATGTGGTTGTTGAAGGTTTCTTCTTTTTGAATCTTAAACACAAATGTGGGACATGCATGCAGATTCCTTATACTGTTGAATCAGTTTATACCTATCTCTATGTACGTGACACTGGAAATAGTGAAGGTGGTGCAGTGTCTATTTATTAACTGGGACCGTCAAATGTTTCATGCTCACACCCAACAATATGCTCAGGCCCAGTTTTCAGGCCTTACTGAAGAGCTTGGTCAGGTGAGCCCACCCTCATTGAGATTGCTTTCTGGAACAAATGTTTTTGAGTTTCTCAAGTGCTAGCCAGTTCATCATGACCACCATGTCTTCCTGTTTGCTTCCAGAAATGCAACAGAAACTCGGGATGCTTATTTTGTATGACAGTAGATAAATTATATGCTTATCTACAGCCACTGTCAGGAGCTGATGAAGTTAGTGGGTAGTGATTATAGGGCAGCTTATCATTGCTATTTGTGATGAAGTTGGTGGTCTGATATTGCTTTGTGAGTGGTCCCCTCATGAGGCTATGACTACTGCACACTGATTGTCATGTTACTTGTAAGATCCTTGCTTTGATGATGTTCTGCCCTTCAATCTCCCAAGATACAGACCATCTTTTTATGCTGCAGGTTGAGTATGTTCTGTCTGATAAAACAGGCACTTTGACACAGAACTTGATGGCCTTTGTGGAGTGCTCGATTGGAGGTGAATTGTATGGAAAGGAGTGTGCTGCAGATGTGAACAATGGGGATCATCATCATCATCAGGAGACTTCTGATTATGATCAGGAAACCAAGTCGGTCCACAGTGTGTGTCATGACCCAGCTCTTCGAGAGCTGTTAAGTGACACTTCTTCTGACAAGGGGAAGCTCTGTCAAGCATTTTTCACCCATCTCTCTGTTTGTCATACTGTGATTCCTCGTTTCCAAAATGATGATGAGAGTGGAGACCTTCGTTACGAGTCTACTTCTCCAGATGAGTTGGCTCTTGTCCAAGTAGGCACTTTCTCTTTGTTTCAAAGGAATCCTTCTTCTCTTTTGATTTTCTACTTCATCATCTATACAACTTGTTGGAAGAGTAAGCTAGATTAAGCTCTAGTACTTCCAGCTCCATGAGTGAAAAAGGCATCAGGAGGTTATATATTTCAGTGCTGGAATCATGTGCTTCAGCTGCTGCTGTGCTGGTACTAGATCTGGAAGTCCTGTGGCCTTCCATACTTCAAGCAGTCTGCATAGATCCTACTTGCTAGCCATGCTCCATTGATCAGGTTTCTTCTGCAATTCATGAATTTGAATGCATGCTCTTGGGAATTTGTTCATACATGCTGTAGACTGAGATGTTAAAGATGGTGTTGTCTACAGGGAGCTGCAGAATGTGGGTTTCAGCTGCAGTGGCGTAATCCAGAAGAGATTAAAGTGTTCTTTGAGGTTTGAAACCTTCATGTTGCTTTCCCTGTCGCAGAGAACCTGGGGTTACGGAAGAAGGCATAAACACTATACAAACTATGAATTGTAGACATCATACACATGCACCACAGTTTTCTGTGTTTGCATGCAAATTTTTTGTTATTGTTCCATCTGATGTGAACTTATGTGATTGCTCATGTGTAAGCAAAACATTCAGTTTTTAACTCAAAGATTTAACTGCATTTTGGTGCAGGGTCAAGGCCTGAAGCGTTTCTCCATTTTGGCTGTGTTGGAATTCACGCCTGAGCGTAAACGGATGAGCATTATTTGTAAGGAACATAAAGGAAGGTACTATTTTGCTCTGTAGTACATTGAATTATGCCCCTGATCATATTCAAGATGTGCACAATCTGTCATGAGAATTTGAAGCAAGAGACCATGTATGTAGTTGTTGTTTTCAGTCTCATCAGCTCTTGCCCAAAAGGAACTGCTTCTGCTTTACGTTCTGTCCTCTGTTGCTTGTACTGCTATCAGTTTCCAAGTTATTTGTCTACTTGTAATGATTTTGGTGCAACAGGGTGAAGTTGTTTTGTAAAGGAGCAGACACGGTTATTTTCAAGCGGCTGACCAACTCACAAGATGGTGTGGCTGAAGCAAGCCTTAAGCACCTCGAGGAGTTTGCACGAGCTGGTTATCGTACTCTCTGCATGGCCGAACGTGAGGTGCCATTTTCTATCTCAGTATTACTTCAAGAGCAGGACCAATTGTAAAGGGAGAAACCTGTGGGCGGCGCATATCTTTTGCATGAAGATCTGCATGTGGTTAAGATGCTCAGCATGATTGAATTTTTACACTGGATTGTGGGGCCATCACAGGAAGGATGGCTTTGTCAATTCAGTGGCAAGTCTGATCATACCACCCATTATGGTGGGAGAGGGGGGGGGGGAAAGAAAAAACATAAGCTAAACTAAGCTGGAAGGGGTGATGATGACAAAGGTTGATGATCTGGGAATTGAGAGGAGTGGGAACCATTTCTCACTCTGAAATTGTCTTTCTCATTGTCAGCTGAGCCTAGAAGAGTTTGATAGCTGGGCAGCTCGCTTCCGCCATGCAAGTGCTTCACTGGATGAGAGGGAGGAGAAACTAATTGCTGCTGCAGAGACCATTGAGCGGGACATGGTAAGTTTGTTAACTCCTGACAACCTGATTTCTTTTCTGGACAGTACTCAATCGAGATCTTTGTTCCTCCACCTCGGCAATATTGGTGTTACACTGCTATGAAGCTGAACACTGCAGTGTCAGCTAGAGCTTGACATGAAGTTGATCAAGTGTTCATTTGCGTTTATGTTAGTGTCTGGTCGTTTGATGTGGCTCTCTGTACTGTGTCTGGTTAGGTACTGTTGGGAATAGCAGCAGTGGAGGACAAGCTTCAGGAGGGAGTTCCTGAGACTGTCACCCTTCTTTCAGAAGCTGGCATTAAACTTTGGGTAGGGATTCTTCTATGGATTTGACCAAGTTTCATCACATGGCTACTGGTTCACAGCTCGAAACCCAACAAAAAAAAGAAAAAGCCAAACCTGGAAAGATTGTTGAAGTGCTGGATTTCTATGCCATGGAAATGCCTGCACAGGAAATAAGGAGAGGTGGAGAGATGGATTTATGATGATAGTTCAAGACTCATATGTGCAATGAACAATCACATTTGAAAATCAGTTTGAAGGACACAAGTGGTGGAGACTAAGCATGTTCAGTGAGCAGAAACCTCACCTCAAGGATTTGGTGTGGGCAGGTTCTCACAGGTGATAAGCTGGAGACAGCAGTTTCGATTGGTTTGTCATGCAATTTGCTTGCTGACTCGATGCACCTATTTCTTCTATCGGAGTCTGTGACCACCTCTGTGCCTCAACTGCTAAGGACCATGCTCCGAGAAGCTGAGAATAACTATTCGGTCAAGCTGATAGCTGGTAAGAGTTTTGAATCCAATTGAACATCATGAAAAAAACCCCCAGTTTTCTTGAGCTGGAAATAGTGATGATCACATCAGATGGATTTGAGATGCTGCTTCACAACAGGGTTGTTGCACTGAAATAAAAAAGCCTTGTTTTGACTCTGGGCCGATGAAGGTGAATCACGTCATTCCGACATGGCCACTGTGATCGAAGGTGCATCGGTTGCGGTTGCATTGGAGGAATCTAATAGACTGGTCTTTTTAGAGCTTTGTCGCTATTGTCGTGCTGTTGTGTGCTGTCGAGTTTCGCCAATTCAGAAGGCTCAGGTTGACAACAAGCTCCTTCCAGAACAAATTTTCATTCCATGTGCACCATTCAAGTGATACTGGGACAACTTGTACAAGCTGCTGACACAGAACTTTCAGGACACATGAAGTTTAGGACTTCCCACAAAGTTTGGGTGTTGGGTTTGCTTGTTGCAACAATTCTATGTATTGTTGCAATGGATAGGAGAGATATGGTTAATACTAAGAGACCACAACTCAGGAGGATTATTACACAGTTCTATTTTGCATACTATGATCACAAGACATAGATCTGGTTGCTGTGAAACTACAGGTGTGTCATTGGGGAATGATCTGATCTGAGAGAATCATCTTTCGGGTTATGCAGGTGACAAGGTTACTGAAGCATTATGGACAGGCTGTTACTCTGGCCATTGGAGATGGAGCCAATGATGTGGGAATGATCAGAGCAGCACAAATTGGGGTGGGTATCAACGGGAGAGAAGGTACATCAGCAGTGATGGCCAGTGACTATGCTCTTGCTCAGTTCCGTTTCCTTTCACGACTTCTTCTGGTACATGGAAGATGGCAAGGCCCTTGATCTGCCCTCCTCTCATCCCTCCTCTCTCATGCATTCTGTGCAGAAACTTGAATGTTTTATGATGGAATGTGTACTCTATAACATGCCTTGGATTGTGCTTTTCTTGTTGACATTGTGCCTTGTCCAACTGCCTGTGCACACTGATGGGTTCATTCAGCAGCACTCTTCCTTTCTAAGTTTCAATCTGAACTACCTCTAAAAAGCATTGCATTTGCAAATTCGAAGTTTCTTCATTTCTTTGCATTCTTGGTTAGTTAGACCATGTTGTCAGAATCATGATAGTTTTTACTCACATACTCATTTGAGCATCAGCTCTTTTATCTGTCACCCCTGGAAGTAGTAACATGTTCGATCACAAACATTCTGCTTCTCAGAAGTGCTTCCTTCATATGTATAATGCAGGTCCTACAAGAGAAACAGAGACCTGGTGATGTATGCATTCTACAAAAACACAGTATTTGTGATGGGTAACTTTTACCTGTCATTCTTCTCGGCATATTCTGCACAATCCTTGTATGTCGGGTTCTTGATTTCTACTTACAATCTTCTTTGGACGTCACTGCCCACCCTGGCAAGTGCAATCTTTGACAAGGATGTTAGTGATCGTACAGCAGAGAACAACCCACAGCTCTATATTGAGTCTCACTTGGAGAAAAGGCACCAATTTCTTTGGAACATAAGTTGCTGGATTCTCACAGGTCTATGGCATTCAGCTGTGGCATTCTTCTTTCCATGGTGTACCATCCACACATCAGAGTGAGCATTTCCTAGCTCTCCCCTTGTAGTTTTTCCCCCTAGAAGCCATTTTTTTGGTAAGATGATATTGGTGCTTGGAATAGATTACATCAAACAAGTGGTTTTGGCATTGAATTCTCTGACACTATATAGAAGCATGTGAAAGCATCATCTGTTAGAAATAGGGATTTACAATGCAAGGTTTCTGTTCCATTGCCATGTTTCAAGCACAAATTTGTGTACAGATTTGTTGAAATAAAGAAGTGATGTGAGTGTATGAAGTACTTTTGCAGGAGCCATGGTGAGTCGGGTGGACTTTCATCACTAGGAGCAACAGTATACACAATGTGCATCCTTATAGTGAACATGAAGCTTGCAGCTTGCACATACAGGTTCACATATATACAGATTGTTCTCTTTTGTAGCTCCATTGTATCTTGGCTTCTGGTTCTTTTTTTCCTGTCATACACGGACAATTGGAGTTTATACTGGGAGGATCTGAATGCTGTTGGGACCAGTCTCTACAAGGGGACCAATTTCTGGTTGTTGGTGGCTTTGACACCCATCACAGCATGCCTGCCTGATGTGACCATCTCAATCTTCTCAAAGCGAAGTGCTCCCTTGAACTTCCAGATTATGCAAGAAATTGAGAGTGGGTGGCAGGATGGGGTTTATGTCCATGGAACCCCTGACTATGTTGGGCGTGTTACTGAACTGCTGGGGAAACAAGGTAGCCAAGGTGAATCTGGTGGCCTTACAACCCAACTTGAGGAAGCTGCTGAAGCTCTGTCAGTAAAGACCCAGGAAAACTTTCAGTCTGATCCTGATGGTGGTGGGACTGAATCAAATTTGTTGCCACGAAGGATGACCTGGAGAGAGGTTGTCAATGATGATCAGGTAGAGGGGATTGATCATGTCAACATGCTGAGCCGTTACGGGAGGCGGCGGAGCAGTGGGTTTCATGTGGTAACAAGTCATAGCGCAGTGGCCAAACCCATTGTCGAAACTGCCACACCTTCTGAGTGTAAAATTCTCCCTCTCCCACATCACATCAGTCAAGATGATTTCATCTGTTCTCTTCCTGTCTTCTGATGATCTTATGGAGTCCTTATAAATGTGGTCATGGTGCTGTTGTTCTCTTCAGTGGATAGGTCAGGCTGTAGGTTGATATCATGACATGCTAGGTTTTTCTGAGTTGGCAGACCTTATAGCAAAAGAGGGATGATGATGCTGATGTTGAGTGAGGTATTTGGGATTCACAAACTGTCTCTCCTTGGTTGTGCAGCTGATACTTCATCAATGGAAGAAAGCAATATGAAATTGCTTCGCAAAAAGAAGCAAGACAGCTCTTCTGCTGATAGTATGGCCAGAAAGGCACCTTTGGCTACTGACAAGCTTCGTGCACAGTGGGACAGCTTCAATGCAATATGGTCAACAAATCTACCAATAGCCCCTCCAGCTCGAAACCAGCTGATACCTCGTCATGCAATTGGGAAAACACCTGGCAAGCTACCAGACATCCCAGCAGTCTCAAGCTCTTCAAAAGCTAGCGAATTGCAGAAAAGGGGCACATCCAAACAGAATGAAATCTCTTCAAAGTTAAGCTATTTGGCTACTCATGAAGATGCTCCCAGTTCATCACGACCACTACCATCCAACTTCTCTCCAAGAGATGAATTTGCTGCATCAGGACCCATTATGCAATACCAACATTTCAACTCTCCAGATACCCACAGGCAGCTGGTCATGACCACTGATTATCCTTCATACTGGCCAGGCCCACGAGAACCAAGCAACACGGATTTTGGTGACTACTTCAGTGGTGCCGGTGTTCCACAACACTCCAACAATGTGAATTACATGCATTCATCGAAGGGTGGTTCTTCTCCTATGAATGTGAGAATGCCTCAGTCTTCTGGTCTGAGACCACCAGTGTCTAATGAGTATTCTACAGATCTTACATCTGCAGATTTCTTTGAGCCAGCTCAAGTGTGGTCAGTCCCTCCTCAATTTGTTCAGCAGTGCCGTGATGTCAATCAGGTTGATTATCATGCTGGTTATTTGGCAAGACCGCCACCACCCATCACACATACTTTCATGCCACTTTCCCCGCCTCAATCCAGCACTCCTGGACCCTTAGAGAATCCTGAGAGAAACAGAAGTACCTTTGAGCATTACTCACAGCTTACGGGAGGACCATCCTATCATGAGTATAATGCACAGCAAGTTAGAGAATCAGGCATCCGAGATCCAGGAAGATATAGAATGCAGCATGGACAGGAGGAACCAAGAAGAGCTTATGAGCAATATCTGCAGGCTCCATCATCATCATCACCACCATCAAGCAGTTCAAAGGACAACTACAATGTGCAAAGAACACGAGATCCAAGCACATATTACTACAGTCCAAACATGGGAATGGCAAGCAATACTGGTGAGCAATATTACAAGCAGCCCACTTCTGAAGAAGTTCAATATTCCAGGGCTCCTTTCTCAGGAAAACAGAAAGTGTCGGTGCTTGACAGGCAACTTATGCCAAGCAGGCCAGTGAGTGCAGAAGATCTGGTGCGCCCAAGAGGACAAGAGCAGACAAGCAGCAGTCCAGATTTTCATGTGCAGCTAGAGCAAAGACCAAATACTTCACCAGGAGATTCTATCCATTCTCAAGGGCAAATCAGAGTACAGCCAAGGCAGCAGATTGAAAAACAACCCAGTACATCAGAGTATCCTGCACTCGAGCAAACTTCAGGTAATTCAGGAGATGCTACTACACATCCTCAAAAGCAACCAGCAGTACATACAGCACGGAGGCAATCTAAACTCACCCGAAGTGCATCTGGACATACAAAGCATCGGACATCTGAAGACACTCCTGAGATTGACACACCGTCAGTCTTTGCTGATTATTCCCATCGTGGTGGAAGGCAAGCTCATGCTGCAAGGAAGCAGAATAATCTGCACACTGACAACGCTACTGCCAGTCCACAACAGCTGGGATCTCCTTTAGGAATGCTATCAAGTAGTAGTCCCAGAGAGCAGAGCAAGGAACAAAAATCAGAAGACATTTCTAGGCCTACTCCATCAGCATCATCATCATCTGCAGCCATCCCTTGGGATGCCATCAGAGCCATGATAACTGGAAGTTCTCCATGGGTGTCTGAGACAGGCAACCCTGATTACTCACCAGTGAGCACACCCACAATACAGCAGCTCCCTGGTGATCGAAGCATTCCTGGCAGACTTTCCAGACGCACAAATTTGATTGAATTTGAACCTCATTGATGGTCATACATCATGAGTTCAGAATACCCAGATGGGTTGTGTTGATTGGTGAGTTGTTTTCTCCAAGGAACATCCACACTTGCAAGGGACAGTTTTTTTTCCCCCTATCAGATCAACAGCTGTTTTCACTTGGGCTTGAGCGATGCAAGCACCCTAGTTACCATGTTTTGGAAAGTATGGTGAGCATTGGAGCTTGGTTGACTCAGTTTTTACTTGTGTTTTTAAGCCTTGGACACGACCATCTGATAGATGGTTACAGATTGGGATTTCCCTAGTTCCATTGATGCACAAGTTTGAAGCAAAAGAAATGAGTCCCATGGGAAGTTTTCTATGACAAGATTTGAAGCTGGATGCTTGAAGACAGCAGCAGCAGCAGCATGGGAAGGAATTGAAGGTGACCTTTTTTTGGAACTGTGGTAAAGGACATGACCTTCCTTTGATTTACTTGAGTGATGATGCAAATTGATGCAAATCTCTAAAGAGTGAAATTTGTTTGAGAAAGAAGACCCGAACCTTACAGCTTTTAGCCTTGCTGATTGCCTGCTCAAAAATGGGAAGTAGTACAGAGTTAGATCTAGTGAAAAGCAACTGACAGGAGTCGGGTGGTCGGTGTGTATGGTTCATTTGCAGATGCACTTTGGTGAAGGCTAAATTTGTAAATGCACAAACAAAAGCTCCAGAAAACAATTTTGGAGATGGTATGCACATTCTCACAACCAGAAAAATTGAAGATAATCTGCACATGTCTCCTGCACACTGCAGCAACAGATGGTCAAGCTATCCACCCCAACTTCTGGTACTGCAAGTGAAGTGGTTCTTCAACTTGGTTACAAATTCTTGCAGTTCATGTTGTGGGTGTTGGATGATGATTGATTGATCATCAATCGTCATCATCATCATCATCATCATCAGTTGGAGAGAAAAAGGATGCGGATTTTTGTCTCTCCAGATATCACCAATATTTATCACCGTCGGCCCTGGTTTTTTTGCAACAAAGAAAAGAGATTTTGGGTTTGACATCAAAGAAGATAATCAAATCAAATCAATCAATCAATCAATCAATCAATTGTGTAGTAGAAGTGTCAAAAGGATTGAATTCATTGATTCATTGAGGGTTTTTTTTTTGTTTTTTTTTTCTCATATGAGTTTTCAGCAAGACTAGGCTAACTAACTTAACTAACAACTTTCAAGGAAGGAAGCTCTGTTCAGAGATCAAAAAATGCGTTCACACCGGAACTTCAACTCTATTATGAGATCAGTCCACTTTTAACTCTAATTTTTTTGCTCTCATAAATTTTCCATGTGAAAAGGTATATTCATAGTTCATTCATTTTATTTTTATTTCATGAAATCAATACAATGGAACCAATAATAGTTTTCTCAATATTGCTCTATTTATTTTAATAGGCCTCCATATAACAAAAAATTAAAAAATTAAAAAAAAAAACTATGATTAAGATGGGTTTGCATTTAGTGTTTTTTTTTAATAAAAAACTTGTGTGATACCAAAAATTTGGCATATTTTTTTGCCCCGATATAAAAGAAAAATTAGTTGAATCTACTACCCTTTGTACACCTCCATTGGGTAAGGATTTTGAAGGGGGCCATTGAAGGAATTTGGGTTCCAAACTTGGCTCTCACCTCATGCAAAGGGCCCTCATTCCCAAAACAACCCCATTCTAGGTCCTTACCCTACACCCAAAAAAAAAGAAGAAAGAAGAAGAACCATGCAAGAAGAACAAGTGCTACAATAGCAAAGACGGGGCCTTTGAAAACACTAAGGACTTAAACTAGCCAAGACTTGACCAAAATATTAAACAACACGAGAAGTAATGGAGAGTTAGTTTTGCCATTGAAGTAAAGGGATGATAGATCATACAAGCAAAGAACACCTAACCTTTTGGGGGAAATGTTGTCTCTAGTCTCTTACCTTTGTGTCTCTAATCTTTAGGGACATCCTTGAATATATACTAGATGGATGAATGATCAGATGGATGAACGGATGGATGATGGGACAGATGGATGAAATGATGCTTCACGATGTCCTTTACTATGTGTAATATATCTCAGAAGGGTTTAGGGTTTGCATTTATGTGTATGTGTGTGTGTGTTTTTGGATGAGAAAGTCTCTCCTTTTTTTTTGGCCTTGTCATGAATGATAATTGAAAGAAGAAAAAAAGAAGAAGTGATAAATTGATGTAAAACACGTGAACCTTCTTAACATTGACCCTTCTTTAGGGCACGACGACGTAGTGACTTTTTTAAAAAGAGCCAACACCCAACAAAAAGGAAGCAAGAATCTCCAATTGGGTACTACTACAAGGCACATAAAACCTCTTACATGCACAACCCCTTGCGACACATGTTTTGCACTCGGAGCACACTCGTTATGTGCAACACACATTCTCTCTTCTCTTGTCTCTCTCTCTTTTAGTTAGGCAAACTTGGTTTGTCTCGTGGGTGGGTGAAGAAAGGAACATGTGTTTGGTTTGTTTGATTTACACCCTTTTTATTACACGAGTTTCCCATTGACAAATTACAAATTTTTACACCATGTAAAGCTCTTATCCCTTTAAAGCTTGCCCCCTTAGGCTTTTCCTTACACTCAATGAAGCCCACACGGATGGACAACATTCCCAAAATGTGAGGCCAAACTTAACTATTGTTTCATCCTAAGGCCCTTATTTTGGAAATATGATCTTGAGGCTTTACACTACACATAAGGCCGAGGACCTTAAGCTTAGGGATCCCATAATGATGCATTCCTTCTCATCTAATTGTATACTATCCCAAATAATTTTTTAAAAATTTCATTAATATGGTATTTTATTGGGCAATTTTATTTTTATTTTATTTTTATTTTTTCTTGGGGGGTGGGGTCTTTCTTCAACTTTGCAATGGAAAAAAAATTGAGTGAGACTCACACACTCATTACCTTACATAGGATTTTTAAAAAAAATATATGTGCCAAAGTTGCTAGATTGCAAAGGGAAATGCATCGTTTGAAATTTGGCTAATTCAATTTCACTAACATAGAAGTGATAATCTTGCCTATCTTATGTTAGTGCACAAGATAGGCTAAACCCTAAACCCATTTTCAAGTCACCCTTTTAAGAGCAATTCACAAATTCCCTCCACAAAGGCTTGTGTCTTTTTTCTTCAAATTTTAAATGAACAAATGAACAAAACGAATGAAATTTTTTTTGGACGGAAAAGAAGTCCCATTTTTTAGTGCTAATAATGGATTCACTCTTTTTTGAACGGAAAAAGAAGTCCTATTAGTGTGAGAATTCATCCCTTTTTTCTTAAACGGAAAAGAAGTCCCATTAGTGCGGATGGATTCACTCTTTTTTTGAACGGAAAAGAAGTCCTATTAGTGTGAGAATTCATCCCTTTTTTTTTAAACGGAAAAGAAGTCCCATTAGTGCGGATGGATTCACTCTTTTTTTGAACGGAAAAGAAGTCCTATTGGTGTGAGAATTCATCCCTTTTTTTATAAACGGAAAAGAAGTCCCATTAATGTGGATGGATTCACTCTTTTTGAACGGAAAAGAAGTCCTATTAGTGTGAGAATTCATCCCTTTTTTTAAGACGGAAAAGAAGTGCCCATTAGTGCGGATTCATCCCCATTTGGATGTCAAAGTGTTCTAGGGTTGGATTCAAGGTTAGATTCAATGCCCACCTAAAATGCTTTAGAATAGAATAGACACCCAAAAGAGCGATCATTTAGGGCTTCAAGAAGCGACACATGGCGTCACAACAAAGCCAATATGTGTCACTTTAAAATTAAAAAAAAATTTAAATGGTGGAAGTGGGGTACAAAAATGGCCAAAATCTTAATATTTCCAATTTTAAAAAATATTTAATAATTTTTTTCTTACACCTATCTTGAAGACAAAAAGCTCAAGAAAAAACAAAAAATAAAAAATAAAAAATTAACGGCCCCAAAAAAACCTCCAAAAATTGTACATATGAAGAAGAAGAACCCAAGCTCCGGGAAAAAAAAAATAAATTCTTGTAATACGGACCGATAAGACTTGTTGGAGGGAGTAATTGGAGGAAAACACATAGAACACACGGTCTCCACCAAATGCCGTCCCGTCCATTTTCGTACTTCGGACATGGTACTCGCCCGAAATTGCGCCCCAAAAGATTTATCCGACTATGAATTAGGTCATGCCCTAAGGTGAGGACCCTATTCGGCTTTGCTTTTTTGAAAGGTAATTTTTTTTTAGGGTAAAAAATTTTTGATCAATTTTGGGCATATGACACTTTGTGTGTAATGAACTTACAAATGTTAAAAATAATAATTTAAAAATAAATAAATAAATAAATAAATAATCAATCAATCAATAAATCAATTAATTAATTAATTTTGAGGATTCCATTTTGACAAATGATATATATATATATATATATATATTCTCAATTTTTTTGTCAGATTCTTTCTTGTCTTGTCTTATCTTTTCTTTTCTTTTGGGAAAAAAAGAAAAAAAAAGACATTTCCATTTTTATTTTTATTTTTGAGAATTTCAACATATTTGAAAATATTATAATAATTAGTGTTGAACTGGCCCAGGAATTATTGATATTATTAGGGTTACTAATTTTTCCCCAAAACCAAAACACCCAAGAAAGAAAGAAAGAAAGAAATCTTGACATTAAATATATAAGTGCCAAATTCCCCCAACCCAAAACAAACAAACCCAAAATAATTCTAAAACCCAAAAATAAATAACTATAAATAAATAAATATAAATAAATAAATAAATTCTAAAATGCACTCTAGGGTACTCTACTTCTCATTCATTCATAAATTATGAATTCATGTAAATTATGAATTTACTTGTACTTTGTTGCAACAAAGAAAAACCATCCATTCCCCCACTCAAAAACCACAACCCTCACAAAATAAATAAATAAATAATTTATTTATTTATTATATTAAAAAAAAACCTTCAACCAACAACAACAACAAAACAACAAGAATAAAAATCCCTTCACAAAACACCAAAGAATAAAAATCCCTTCACAAAACACCAAAGAATAAAAAATTCCTAAACACTACTACTAGTACCTAGTTGTTGATGTTTGTCATTGTTGTTGTTGTTGTTGTTTCATGGGTTTCATTACTATAAGTGTGTAGAAGAAGGAGGAGGAGGAGGAGGAGGAGGAGAACAAAAGAGGATGATGATGATGATGATGATGATAAGAGCTTCCAAGAACAAGAGTTGGTGTTATTGTTGATGTTGTTGTTGTTGTTGTTGTTGTTTTTGTGAAGGTTTTGTGTTTTGAGTGGGTTGGTTTGGTTTTGTGTTGTTTTGTTTTGTGTGTGTGTGTGTGTGTGTGTGTTTTGGGTGTGGGGTGTGGGAGTTGGTGTGTTTTGGTAGTTTTTTTGTGTGGGAACATAGAGATGGATTGCATCTTCAGGGTCTAGGGTTTCAGTAGTGGGTTCTTTGTTTTTGTTTTTGGTTTTGTTTTGGTTTTGTTTTTTGTTGGGTGTTGTGGAAATAGTGTTGTTGGAAGGATTCTTGAAGTAAAGGATTTCTGGAAGGATTTTTTGTTGGGGGAGAGGAGAGGAGAGAAGAGAGGGAGGGAGGAAGAAAGATTTGGAGAAATGGGGAGTTTGCAGAAATTGGGAAATGGGTAGTGAGTGAGGAGTGAGAAGTGGAGATGAGGAAACGAAGCGGCTGAAAACATGGGTGTCAGCTGACCCCCAAGAAGAAGCTGAAAGGCTTGTTTTAAGAAGACACAGAGAGGAGACAGACAGAGAAACACACACACACACACAGAGGAGTAGGAGAAGGTGATGTTATGCGTAAGTTGCGAGGGCGACGACAATGGGGGATACAATTTCGCCGCTCTCGGCGTCAGTGCTACGGAATCTAGCTGACAAACTCTATGAGAAGCGGAAGATTGCTGCTCTGGAGGTACTACTACTGTTCAACAAAACCCCAACCCTTTCCCTCTCCCCGTCTCTCTGTCTCCCTCTCTCCAATTGCTTCTTTTCATTCTCATGTGCAAGCAAGAATGTTGGGATCAGAGAGGAGTTTCATGCCAACGGGGACTTGTGGCTAGAGCTGGGCCCCCAGCTGCCCCTGGCCGCATCAGTTGAGCGTTCATTGTGAATGTGGGGGCATGGTACTAGAATTTTGTTACACTTGCCCATTTGACTTCTAGGTCAGTTACAAAAGGAAGGTCTTCTGTTTCAGTGCCACTATGTATTTCAACATCCTTGCATGCATGCATGTGATTCCCGAGTTCTCATCATACTTGGGTTGTCTGTAGTCTGTACTCAGAACAGAATCAAGAAAAAAAAAGCCCCAAGACAAAAATCATTTGCACCATGTGGTTCTTTCTTGGTTTGAGTTGTGGGTTTCAGATTCTGCTTTGAACAATTTGGCTGCCGCTGCCACCACCATGATTATGTCCAAGTCCCCCACACAACATGTCCAAGTCATCCCACACAACCGTGGGGGACTGTCCTTTTGAAGCTGCAAAAGATTTTTTGTGGGAAAAAAAGGGTTTCAGTATTTGAACAGGCATGCACCTGGAGGGGTAACTTGTACATGACTACCCTTGAGTACTGAGGAATTGAGAGATGTGGGGTTTTCGGGCGGATGGGGAATTCCTTGTAGATTGAGGGTGTGGTCAAGTCATACACAGCAGCACAGGACCATGAGAAGATTTCCAGCCTCATTTCGTTTCTCATCGATGATTTTGCAATGTCCCCTCAGGCTAATTACCGCAAGGTAAGTCATTTCACTCTCTCTCTCTCTCTCTCTCTCTCTCTCTCTCTCTCTCAATAAATACCCTTGCCTGTTTTTTCCATTGTTTTTATCCTCTAGAGCAATTGAAGACTGGGAAGACATGCTGTGAAACAAACCAACCAGTTTTCTTCTGTGTGCAATCTGCTATGGAAGCCCTGAACTACTCACTGATTTCTTCTTCTGTTGTTTTGTCCATGTTTCTTTCTTTCTTGCCAGGGAGGGCTCCTGGCACTGGCAGCAGCAACTGTGGGCCTAGCATCAGAGGCTTCACCACATCTTGAAGTAAAACCCCACATTATTGGCTTGCAGTTTTTGTGCATGGTTTTCTGCTGTCGCTTTAGGAGATCTCACTGATGGTCCAGATTCCAACCTGCAGTAGAGCTACTGACTCTGAGACATTATCATGAGATGTTCTTTGCAGGAGCAGCAGACATCTCAAATTTCTGCCCTAGAATTCCATGTATTGCTTGCTGTCTGGTGTATTAAGGTTGCTACTGTGTAGTTCAGGACATGATCATCATCAATGACCAGATTCCTAGCATTTATGTTCAACTCTGTAGAGTTTGAATCTTTGGGGGCATTTGGATATGTGGGTGCTGGCTCAGAAAATCGTGCCTCCGGTTTTGAACTCATTCACAGATCAGGACAGTCGTGTACGCTACTTTGCCTGTGAAGCTCTTTACAATATTGCAAAGGTGGGTGGTCATCTCTTGCACTCCTTTGTCCCTCAGGAAATACTACAATGTTTGTTGCTTCCTCTTTGATTGAACATTTGATTGGCCAAGAAATGTGGTTTGCATTGTGCTCTGAAACTAGTCTACTAGAAGAAATATTTGATTCTTATCATTGAACTGTGTTTTTGTATAACCTGGTTTCCATATGCAGGTCACCAGAGGTGATTTAATTGTGTTCTTCAATGAGATATTTGATGCACTCTGCAAACTTTCAGCAGACTCAGACCCAAGTGTACAGAATGCTGCCCACCTCATGGATCGTCTCGTTAAGGTTAGCACTTGTGTCTATAAATCATTGAACTTTCAAAAGCTTTTTTTTATGGAATCTTCTGATATGTCCCTCTGACATGTGTGAAATGCTTTTGATGCTTGCTGGCCTCATCAACATGTGAGTGAGTCTATTGCAGCACTATTGGTGAAAGCTCATGAAGCTCTCTCATGTTTCTGCCAGTATTTGCATATATAACCTTAGCATCATTTAGATGGCCAATATCAAATCTCACCTAATGTTTGGAGGTGTTTGAGTGTGCTGTGCAGGATATTGTAACAGAATGTGACCAGTTCAGGTGTGGTACTATCACCCTATATAATCTTTTGCATGATTTCCTTTGCAATCTTCCAAATGACTATTTCAAGGGCTTCTTAATCCTATGTGGGAAGCTTTTCAAAACCCACTTTGTCCTTAAATGATCATGCTCTGATGTGTCTTTTTTCTCTCTTTTTCCTCCCTGTCCTTGTGTTTTTTTTCCTTTTTTGCTTATGCTTTCTCCTTTTGTGTTGCTCTTTCTTCTTGGTTCCTTTGTCTACTCCTTCTCTTTCATGTTTTGTTGCTGTATGCAGCATGGAAAGTTGAGTCTTACCCATTACTGCTGGTCCTATGACAGAAACTCAGAACCTTAGTTTTACTGTATGACATTGACCTCTACTACTACCCACATGCATGTTGCATGTTGCATGTTGCATGTTGCTGTTGAAGGTCTCTCTGCATGCATGTGACTGTTGCTGCTGTTGTTCAAACCACCACTGAGTTGTTTTCAGAAAAAGCTGCTGGATTTCAATGTGTCCGGTTTGCTGATATGTTGTCAGATTTGAAATCTCTATAACCTGATTGTCCTGTGGTCTCTCCATAAGCAGGGAGAAGTTCTCAGTACTTATGAAGATTTTTTCTGCATGATTGTTATGGATACAGAACCTGATTGTTTTGCTGCAACACTTTGTAGACTAGTATTAGGCAATGTGACAACAACACAGTTGTCTCTAAGGACTCCTTTTTGCAGATCATGGTTAGTGGTTATTGGCATTGACATTTACTGCCTCTACTCCCTCACAAAAAGATAGTGCAGTGTTGTTTACACTGGGTGGTGTCAACACTTAATTCTGAAGTCCTGGTTTCTGTTCTTGGCATTCTCCAGAAAGAATGAATAGACCGAAGTTGTTGGGTCTGCTCTTCAGGTTATGGTTTTTGAAAGCTATGTGGGAGTGGCAGTATTGAGGAGTTCATTCCACTGCTGCGGGAGCGTATGAATGTGCTCAACCCCTTTGTGCGCCAGTTCCTAGTTGGATGGATCACAGTCTTGGACAGCGTCCCAGAAATTGACATGCTTGGTTTCCTCCCTGATTTTCTGGATGGTGGGTACCTTTGGAAGCCAAAGAGTTCTCTTATTCTGTGTACAGTGCAGTTGTATTGCTTTGTATCTGGTCTTTTAAGCATACAGTGAAGAATCTAGTTTCAGATTCTTGTTAGCCCTGTACATCAGGTTATTAATGTGATGCTATGTTTGGATTTTTATCTTTTAGGGTTATTCAACATGCTCAGCGATTCCAGCCATGAGATCCGACAGCAGGCAGATACAGCTCTTGCTGAGTTTCTCCAGGAGATTAAGAATGCTCCGGTATTTTGTTGACCTCCTTTGAGTTGATCAGACTCAGCTCACTTTGTGGCCACAGAGCTGGATGAATCTGCAGTGTGTTGTTGGCTCTTTTATACTTGGGGAAAACGTGTGCAGTAGTTCTCGAAGCACAGGGTTCTACCATGGAGCCGCCAGAGATGTGTAAAAGTAGGAGGTTTTATTGGAGATTTAGAGAATGTGTTTTTGGTTTTGGATGTCAAAGAGAACCTTAAGGGGATAATGTCATGCAGTTTTGAGGCACGATGTTAACACTCTTTTGTTGTGGGTCTTTGGTATTGATGGTGGATGTTCTCATGGGGTGGTTGGTAAAGCAGTCTGTGGACTATGGGAGGATGGTAGAAATTCTTGTGCAAAGGGCAGCATCGGCTGACGAATTTACTCGACTCACTAGTATCACATGGGTTAGTTTACCCTCTTTCGTTTGTCATGCTGGGAATGTCATTGCTGAATCCTAATTGTACGTGATGGGTCAGCCTTCTGTTTGCAAACACACCCAGCTGTTTGGAGGTTCATGTGGGGAGGTTTATGTACACAGGTGAATGAATTTGTCAAGCTAGGGGGAGAGCATCTTGTGCCATACTATGGGGACATTCTGGGGGCCATTTTACCTGCCATATCTGACAAGGAGGAGAAGATTCGAGTGGTAGGTTCCCCCCCACCCTTATCTATGCCTGCAATGAGTGAACAATGCTTCAGGATTGATTCAAGCAGAGCTGTGGTTACCTTGACCGCTATCATGGATGATTGCTTTCATTAGTAGTAGCAAGGTAGGGCTACAGACATCTTAGGGCATCTCTCCTTGAGACTTGTTCATATTGCAGCTCTTGATTCTCCTTGCAAACAAGCACTTTTTGTTAACAGAAGAGATCAGTAGATGCAACTCCAGAATTTCAAGCCCTCAAAAGTTCCTAGATTTGCAAATTGTGAAGTAAGATTAGACTGTACTGATGGTGGTGGCTGACAAGGAACCTTGACAATATGGAAGACATGGATGATATGGGTTAGGTTGCAAGGGAAACAAGTGAGGAGTTGCGGGCCATCAAGATTGAGCTCTCAGAGGGCTTTGATATGGGTTCTGTGCTCATGACGGCAAAAAGGTGGCTCCCTGGTCTATTTGCTTGCCCTTGCGGAAAAGTGATTGGTGACATGCCAGTGGTCAGTTGGCCATCGTTATCGCCAAATAAATCTGCTGTTACTCAGTGATTTTTATGTAGGGAATCATTTATCCTTTTTTTGCACCTTCCAGGATTTTGTCAGGCTTTTGCCTTTTGGAGTATGCTGAGGTGAAATGTGTCATGTGGGCAGAGAGCTAGGGAGTGAATGGGAGGAAACAAGGCTGGAGGCATTGCGCTGGATATCTGTATTGCTGGAGAGACATCGCACTGAGGTCAGTTTAGGATCAGGATTGACCTTTAGTTTTTCAATTTTGAAAAGTTGTCAAGAAGCATGGAAACTGGGCTTAGTTCGAATTAAACTTTGCCTGCTTGGAAGTGCAGGTGCTCTCATTCCTGGATGACATATTCCCAGCATTACTTCAATCTTTGTCAGACCCATCAGATGAAGTAAGTTGAACAATGCTTTGATAATAAAATTAGTTAGTGGCACAGCAAATGGTTTTCCTTAACAAAACTCTTCTGGCATTTGGTAAATATAAGCTGTTATTGTGCTACTCTTGTAGAGGCACTGTTTATGCCATCCTTTTGCTCTCAAAGCATGACAACAATCCTGCCCCTTCAACAGCCTAGTGAGGGAGGGAAAAGATCTTGCATCCTTCTGCATCACTTGGCAATCAAGTCAACATTTATGTGAGGTTGGAATGAGCAGGTGGTAATGCTTGTGTTGGAGGTGCAAGCTTGCATAGCACAGGATCCACAGCATTTCCACCGTCTTATGGTATTTCTTGTCCACCGATTCAACAGCGAGCATTCACTTCTTGAGAAGTACACACCCGTCTCATCAAACTCCCCTTCCAAGAATGAATTTTTTTTCCCATGCTTTTAATGCTCATTTTGATAAGAATAATACTCAACACAAGCTTGATTTGTGACAAGCAGGAGAGGTCCATTGGCTCTGCGATGGCTGTGCACACTGCTGGACTCTGAGCGAGTGTGTCGAGAGCTTGCTGCCATCTTGGAAGGGGAGGCTGACTTGGAGTTTGCTACAATCATGGTCCAGGTAGTTTTTCCTGTGAACAACAGAACTGCCATCAGTATGCATGTGGGTGAAACTGGTTGCAGTGAATTGTGGTAGAGGATGGTGTGGGGTGCATTGACTGCTCATTTTGCTGGCAATCAAGTTTTTGTAGATGATTGCAAAGGCCATGTGAATGGCTCACAGATGAAGCTCTCCTTGCTTGATTTTGGCTTTTCACTTGAAGAGATGCTCCAAAATGGAGTGGTCCAATCCAGTGGGTGGAGAATACAGCAAATCTGCTCAATTGCAGGATGCCTACTTATGTGAGGTTGATTTTGGGATGCAGGCATTAAATCTGATCCTTCTCACTGCATCAGAGCTTGCAGATTTGAGGGCGCTGTTGAAGCAATCACTCACCAATCCTGCAGGTCGTGACTTGTTTGTTGCATTGTATTCATCCTGGTGCCACTCACCCATGGCTACAGTCAGCCTTTGCTTGCTTGCACAAGTAAGTTTACTTGTGATGGAATTGTGCAACAATTAGATAATTTCAAACACATTTTTGGAGTTGATTTTTTTAGCATCTGGTTATCTTCAAGGCTTTTTTTCTTGATGCAGAATGTTGGGTGGTGAAATGTTAGTTGAATGAGTGATGTCTTTTGTGAAATGTGTGCAGGCATACCAGCATGCAAGTTCAGTAATACAGTCGCTTGGTGAGTTGGACATCAATGTAAATTTACTGGTGCAGGTTGATAAGCTGGTTCGACTGTTGGAGACCCCAATCTTCGCGTATCTAAGATTGCAGGCATGATTTGACTTGGAAGCTGTTTTATGTTATCCTGAATTCATTCATGCCTTGTTAGGTTTGTGGGTTATTGCATTTCTGATGCAGCCCAGTATTTGATCACTGTAGCAAATTGGATCAGATGTTATAGCAGGGCACTAAGAGTGGGGTGGGGAGGGCTGGGGTTTACTTGTAAAAGCTATTAGAACCAGGGCGTTATCCAACACTCCTGAAGACTCTGTACGGCCTCCTGATGTTGTTGCCTCAGGTATGGCGCTATCCTCTGTGGCTCAGAGGACCAAAGAATATTTATCTAGCTTTTGCAAAGTGTTGTATTTGGAGAGTGGGGGGGGGGGGGGGGAATTTTACATCTTCCACCCTTTTGTTTTTTTTTTTTTTTTTATAAACAAATTATTGGGGGTTTTTTG
>Ga0116231_10004982_pt1 | contig 26543 bp, 23 predicted proteins | sample S1TSphgellanicum_2_FD_89695 | JGI IMG/M metagenome (GOLD analysis project Ga0116231, IMG submission 89695) | Host-associated microbial communities from peat moss isolated from Minnesota, USA - S1T2_Fd - Sphagnum magellanicum MG | ecosystem: Host-associated > Plants > Peat moss > Unclassified... | reverse complement strand
TATGAATTAGATAGGTATTTGGGGGTAGGGTACGTGGTGAGGGGGGGTGGGGTGTTGCTGTATATATAAGATTTATTCTTTTTTTTTTTTTTGTTTTTTTTTTTGTGTGTTGTTGTGGTTTTGGTGGTGGTTGTGGTGTTTTGGGGTGTTTCATAACTTCTATTGTAATATTGTTTTTGTATTTTTGAGAAACATTGTTCTATATATTTCTATATTTTTTTCTTTTGTTATGTTTTTTGTTTGTTGTTTTCTATCAATGTTTTTGTTTTTTCTATGTGTTTTGTTTCCATGTATCCATTTTTTTAGTTTTCTTTTGTTCATTAACTTTTTTTCATTACTTATGGTTATTGTTGTTTATGGTTGTTGTGTAGGGCTTATTATATGATATTTTATTTTTAAGAATTACATTATACATTACATTAAACTTTCATTGTTTTTGAGTATTGCATTTCTTACTTGTCAAATTCTTGGCATTGGGATCCCAAATATATATTGATAGGATATTTTCATTGGCTAAATATTTAAAATCTTGAAAATATGTCACTTGTAATTATATGATTTGGATAAGTTAATATTTGTTAGCAAAAGTTGGCCCCATGATCCTAAGGTGGGTTGTAATCACCTTAGTTTGATAGAGTTGATTGAATTTGATGTTGCTTTAGAGGAATAATTAGATAAGTATGAGGGCGAATTTGAAAAAAAAGAAATTTTGGACTTGTAAATTTATCCTAATGGATTGAAATTGGATTGAAATTGTTGTATTTTGTTATTCGAAGGCTTGGATATCTGACATATATTATGTTGCCAAATATATCTAATATTAAAATCATGCATTATATATTTAAATCTTTTTTGATATCTTACAAAGATATATTAAATGAAAATTAATAAAAACTATAATTGATAGATATTGATAAACGATATAATTGGAATTGATCGATATTGAAGAAAAATAATATCCACCAAATAGTAGAGCAAAATTACTTTAATTTCCTTGAAGTAGTAAAACATTTCCTTAATGGGAGTTATTTCCACCAATATCAAGTTTGCCAAAGGTCTTTCATACTAATCAATGGTGAGTAAGATTAAAAGAAGAAGAAATGAAAGGTTATTGGTTAGTCAATTCCAACCATGGTGGTTTGTATAATAGGTAATTCCAATAAAAACCTACTATAACAAACAATTAAAAAAACTAATTACTAAGATTGAATTATATTCATGTAAGTAACAATAACTTAACATCGAGTCTACTATTGTAATAACTTTTGTTTTAGCCATTATAAGGAGAAAAAAACTGCCTAAGTTTGTCGCATATACAATTCAACACATGTATTTTAATAGTTTGGAACAAACACACTTGAATTTTTCACTAAATGGAGTCCCCCAAATTCCATAATACACAAGTTATGCAATAAACATTATTGTAATCCCACATGAATTGGGTACTACCTTCTCCAACTCACAAACATATTCAAATTAATTACTAATTTTTCTTATTTTCCTCCAAACACACCAAGTTTTCTTCTTTTCCTTCCTTTTCTCCAAGTCTTTTTTTCCTCAAATAACTAGCCATTACCAAGATAAGTGATGGCTACAAGGAGTCTAGTACATCCTATTTCCTCACCACTAAGTTTTTTAGTCCCTATCTTTCTCACCTACTATTCTTTTAAAACTATACAACATCTCTTAGATCAAGGAAAGGTTGTTATATTGGGATAATCTTTTAGTCTCATTTGTCATGATGTTAAAGCGAGATTGTTACATCCCAAACATGCACATATAACATCCTTCTTTCAAGATTCCTATGCAATAACAAAATGATTTTTTTTCTTTTTGGGTTCTTGAATAGCTTGCATAAAAGTGGACTATGGTGGATATATTCCATCAATGAGTAAATAATATCAAACACATTCATTCATGTTGACCAAATACATGACATTTGACTCCACACCTTGCAAGAAATCAATAATAAGAAAATTTTATGATCAAAGACATTCAAACTATTATCTCCTTGGGAAGACCAAAATGCACATGCCAAAACCATAAACTCCTATGTACAATTGTCTGAAGGATAATGGTAATGTTATTATTTTTGTCATTGAATTGATATTGCTAAGATATTAGGTTATTTTTCCATGCATAGTGCATGTAGTTTAAGTTAGCAAAATTCCTTGGGAAACCATGATTACAATGGACGTGTAGTTTTTTGTCCATGTTAACCTTGTTTTGGATGTTGTATATATTTTGATTCAAAACACTCCTTCATAGCTTTACTAAATCTTTTGAATGCTTCCCATAATTCATTATGCCAACCTCCAATATTCATCACATGCATTAGGAACTATGATGCAAATTAACATCTTAATTGTAGAAATGCATTTTTGAATCAACAATAAACCCAACATGTCACAAGCATTACGTTTTTGTTGAAAGTAAGGATCTTGTGGTGCACCAACAACATCATAATGTGTAAAAAAAGTTCATGTTGCATCTTATAACATCACTTGAAGAACCTTAAATCAAAAGTCAACCCATTGTTAGTAATTTTACTGGACTACCACAATTATTTTATTTACCTATTTTTCCCCTTTAAGAGTGAAAAAATAGTTTGCATGTATAGAAATTTCAAAAATAAAAATAAAATGTTGGAATGACAAACAAAGGGGTGCACATCCATGCATGGTGCCAAATTTGAATTTGACAACTTTAAAAAAAAAACTAATTGGCCATGTTTTTTTACTTAACCCAAGATAACATTGAAATTTCAATTCATTTTGAAAAATGTATAATGGCATCCAAACATTTGTCATTACCTTCACACATCCCTTAACATCATAATGGAATCTTTTGACACATCATATGCATGTAATAATCCTTCCCCATGAAGAAAAAAAACTAGAATTAATGGCATCCAAATTTATTTTTGTTAACATTAATTGTAGACACTACATATGTTACTAATGTTTTGATGTGTGGCTAAACACATACTTATCATTTAACATAAAACATTGGCTAAATTTTCATAATGCATTTGCAAAGCTTATTTAGTGCAATTTCTCTTTCATAGAAGGTAATGTAATTTGAAAATAAAAATTTCATTTTTACTAGCCTTTTGATTTTGAAATGCCTCACCTTTAAAAAATAAATCATGTGATATTTGATGGATACTTGTTGGGTATCACAAAGGAAATAAAATAAAATTCAACTAGGGCGCTTTATTCAACATAACTTATGTTCAAACATCATGGAATGACATGATTAACCCTAAGGTTGAAGGTATATGTAATGCACATTACTACACAAAAGGTATCATGTTTCCTCATTTTTCTTTTGCTAGAATAATGTTATTTGTCTTGTTTTTCATAATGTTTTTTGACAATTTTTTTTATGTGTTTTTTTTTTTTGGCAAAGTATTGTCTTTTGTTTTATTCCTCACAATGTTCTTGACAATTTTTCATTGTGTTTTTCTTTGGAGAGAAGTGTTCATTGTTTTGTTCTTTACAATGTTATTGACAAATTTTCATTTTGTTTTTTTTGCAAAACAATGTTTTGCATTTTGTTTTTCATAGTGTTTTAGGTTGATCCGTTTCAACAAACTTGTCATAATTTTTTTATATAATTTGATTTCAATAGGCTTGTAATGATGGAATGCCATCATTTGAACTTCATTTTCAAGAATGGTGAAAATGGTCAAGGTTATAGGAAATGGGTGTGGAGGGCAACATATAAACAATTTGTTCATAGTATTTGAGTTTTCCTTCTTCTTGATTAGAACATTGATTGTAGCAACAAGCTTCATTGAAAATTGTTCATGATTCAACATCTCATTATGTGATTTTGAATGATAGACATGTTATCTCAAGCATCATTGCTTATCTACATGTTTGTAGTGTCGATTACAATAGCTTTGTTAATACAATTGTCAGTCAATTTAACATTGAAATTTTTTTTGATCATTTTTTTGATCTTGATGCTATTGAAAATGTTGCCCAACCTTCCATTGTGTTTTTTGACAATTTTATATGTGTGCAATCAATTTAGTTGTGTGATCAACTTTAATTTGTGTTTCTAGTTGACACCATGGAACCATGACACGTGTTTCTTGTTGTTGTGGGGGATTTTAGTGTAGCTTCATCATTTGTGGTTTGTGTTCTTCAAATGTTTTTGTCTTATTTGCTCTTGACAAGGTCCTTCCTTTTGTCCATGCATTTGGCATTATGCTTTCATTTGCATGTTATTTTTGTATTTCATCCATGGAGATGTTTTTTTCTCCCTTGTATTCATCCCTTCATGGCCCTTGCCATTGTTGATAGTTTATCTATAATCTTCAAGATTTGAATTTTAAATATGGTGCCAATTTGGTAGTATGTGGATGTTAATTTAATCATCCATCCATGGAAGTGCTTGTTTCTTGTATTCATTTGTTATAGCCCTTGTCTTCATTGACGAATCATCCAATTAATCACTGGGATAGTAACTAAGTTAAGTACAAAAAGGCGTAGATCAAGTTGCAAGCTACCAATCTAGACTAGACATTGGAGACAAATAGGAAATTAACATGTCATTGAACGATGTCCAAAAATTGGCTATAACCATTCTTAGGTATAAGATCCTTTTCATTCTTATTAAACCCTAAATATCAAATTTACACTTGAAAAAAAAGCAACCCATATTGAACATGCATGACACTTAGGGGTTAAGGAGCGAGTAGGGGTACCAACCTTCCCCGTCCTACTACACCTCATGATCTATGTATGCATGCTTAAGTTCACAAGAGTGTTCACCTCATGCTTTACCATGGTTAAAGCCCAAGGGTGGTAGACATTCCCAAAATGCAGGACCGAACTTGGCTATCACTCATCCTAGGCCCCTTGGAAACCCTATCTTTCCCATAGGGTTTAGGACTATTTGTGCTATAGTTATGTTATATTGGGAAAGATAGGGTTTCCAAGGGCCTAGGATGAGTGATAGCCAAGTTTGGTCTTGCATTTTGGGAATGTCTACTACCACCCTTGGGCTTTCTATGTTATATTGGGAAAGATAAACCCCTACCCTTTACACCCAAGTAATATTTAATTAAGGTTTCCTAGAGGGCCCCTCATTTTGGGAACGGCCCTATGCTGGGGTCTGACCTAGAGATAAATAGTGTATGCCCTGCTTGCAGAGGGGGCCCTAAAGCTAAGGCCCTAGTCATTCGGAGCGGCCCGTATCGTGGTGAGAGTGTGTAGTGGGCCCTTACGGAGTGGGCGAGGCGATGGGAAAGCCGTTGTCGTTCCTGGCTAGCGATGGCACACGAATGTCGTGCCCTGCTTATCTGCGCAACAACAGCAGCAGCAGCGGACGGGACGGGACGGGACGACCACTGCGCTGCGCTTTGCACTTGTTCTGCCTTTGCCGGGCCAGAAAAGCTTGCAAGCGTCGTCTGTTTCATCAGCAGCTCTCTTTCTGTTGTTATGTCGAGCCTTGCAGCAGTAGTAGCAGAGGCGAGGAGGAGGAATGGTGAGTGCAGTAGCTTGTCATAATGCTACTACAGTACGGTCGAGGCTTCTCTCCCCCGGCTTCTTTTGTAGCGTCGTTGTCGTTTTCTTCCCCTTCCTCTGCGCGCGGTATTGACGCGCCAGTGAGTTTCCTTCCCCCTTCTTCCTTGTCGTCGTCGATTCAGTGCTTTTCCGGTTACGATTGCGTGCGTTTTTTTTTTTTTGGTTGCATCGTCCTTTTGTTGCTGCGAGATGGATTTATTTATTAGTTGTGCAACTTGGTGGCGATATCAGCAGCAACGGAGGTCGTTTGTTGCCACAATTGGTGATATTCGGTCGGAATTGTCTTCGGGACGACCTAGATTTCAGCGTCTTGGAAAAAGAAGCTTGGCAAATGCTAGGAGTTGCTCTCCACAGGAAGTACACAAGGATGCATCAGGTTTGTGTGGCTGTAGTAGCGGTTTTAGCATCATTGGAGCTAAATTAGGTTCCTCCTTTAGCTGCTGCTTACGCGCAAGCAATAATACAGACAAAATTTGTGTTGAAGAGCAACAATGGAATCGCGATCTTGCTGAAGCGCGGAGATTGAGATTTGGTTCTCAAAAGGTGCACCCCGGTGCTCGGTGGCGACTTCGGAGGATGCCAGCACGTGCTGCAGCTCTCCGGAGACATGGATCTGTGACAGTAGTGAAGAAGTGTAGGTCATCATGCAAGGGTTTCTTAGTTAATGCATTTGAATCCAAGCCAAAAAGGGGCTGGTTTAAGGAACTTCTGTTTCAGCCGATTGAGGACAGAATAGATGAGGAGGATTCTAGGGTTGAGGAAGAAACTGAACAGGACAGTAATACTAATGGAGCATTCAAGAGTTTTGACAAACCTGAAGATGATAAGTTTGAATTAGAAGATGTAGGAGACATAGATGATGTTAATAAAAGGATCATGCCTGCTGATGATGGTAAGAAGTTCACAGTTCGGAAGAGGAATAGAGATGCCTCCACTAAGAAGGATTTTCGAAAATTTGAGGAAACTGGTGAGACTTCAGACAGTAGTAGAGGTTGGGAGGATTGGTTAGATGATACGTGGGGTGATGACTACACTGGTTCGGTTGGAGCAAAAGATGGAGGTTGGTTTCAACCTCAGCCTGACTGGGAGAGAGGGGGATTACCACGGGATCCTCCAACAAAACCAGAACGTGGAATGAGAAGGAACATCAAGGAGATACTATTCCGCTTCTTTGAGAGGGAAGAGGAGGTTGAAGAGGACCTTCTTTTTGAGCAAAGAGTTTTCCGCTACACATCTCAGTCAACAGTATGTTATGCATCTCTCTCTTCTTTTCTTTGTGCTGGAACAGAGAGAAGCATGTTAGTAAGAACAAGCTGTTTCTCTGAGTTGCTTTTATGTTTCCTTTCTTTTTTTGGGGTTAGGAGTGTGTAATTTGAACAGTGAAATCTGGATTTTGAAGCTTTGTATTTATAAAGTGCTGAAACCCTAAGATTGTGATGAGGTCTATTGACCAGCGACTTCAAACTTGCTAAGTCTATTATTGAGTGTGCTGGTTAAACCTTTTCACTTTTCCAATCTGTTATGCAACTAATGTCGATAATTTCTTTCACGCACATAATTCACTTGCATTGGGCAAGCATAAGGTTTGGCCATTAGATGGGTTCATATCATATGGTTGTTTCTTTTCCAGTGAATCTCTGCATTGAGATTCCAGTAGCTTGGTCGATTTCTTTGAGAGTATGCCAGATATGATACCTATCTAGTGTTTAAAAGTTTGCAGTAGACTATGCTGAAATGATCTTTCAACCTTGTGGAGGATTTAAAGCCCTAGGTTGTGATACAAAAGTTGGAGCTTCTGTGCTTATGGTGGTGGTTATGAGCTCCAAATTTGAAAAAATTGAACTTGATTTACCTTCTAACTCAATTAGTGACTGTGGATGATAACCAAAGTCTACTTCACGGCTGGAAGTGACCACGTTGTTTGCTTATGACTGTGAGGGTCAGCCATGTTGTCCTACTTATGATGATTGCAACAGGGGTGGTTCTTTGAGACTCCTGCTCTTCCTGCATGCAGGCTAAATTTGTGGCATGCCTGATTTTGGTACCTTGGTTGGTGGATTTTGTTGTCCACGACTTTGTGATGGTTCCATTTCTAGCAAGGTAAGCCACTTTTTCTAGTAACATTTTGGCTCTCAATCATGTATGTCACCACAATAGAAACATTGTGACTTAGTATCTGAGATTGATTTGAACAAGAAGCATGCCACATGGCAACTAACCTGAGTCTGGATCTGTATTAATGATTTGTTGTCACTGCATCTTTGCTCAAACTGGAAGGTCTTGAGACACCACTAAAAGTGCAGAACTTTCTGGGTCTTAATTGTAAATGAGGGTTCATATGTGATTGTAGAGACCTAGTTTGCAAGAATCCCAAGTCTCCAAATTGTTCTGTTATGTGCAACCTTCTGCTGATTCTTGGGATAATTAGGTTTATGCAATAGGTAGGTTCATTTTAGCACGATCAATCCCAATTCTGAAGTAGCTCATGAAGATTTGACCTCTGTTCTGTTTTACTTCTCCTTCCCTCACATTCTACTTGATTTAGTGTCTGCAAGTCTTAGCCAAGAAAATTAGTCATGTACTTGTCCTAGTGGACTGGCTAGATGTCACCAGAAATCTGTGCTTACTGTGCTTGTAGGAGTTATCTTGGATATTGGCAACTGCTTATTCAAATTTTTCTATCAGCCCCTTTTCCCATGTTAAGTTGATGACAGGGCTCATCTCTCAAGGAGATATGTAGCTGGTACTTGAAGCAACTCCTAATTAAGACACTCCAAGCAGGTTATATGCTTAGGACCATCATCAGCCTTTCTACCACAGCTCATTTGTGCCAGAATATGTACTCTCTAAGAAAAATTGTGATATAAGTTGGAGTTTTCGTCCAGGTATGTGGAGGTTGTACCACTTGCAGCAAAGGTGCTGGATGTGAGGGAGTCGCAGAAACTGCAGATGATAGAGCACCTGAAATTGGAGCGCCAAAGAGTGCGGTTTCAGGCACAGATTGGTCAAGCCCCTCCTCTTTCTGATCAAGAGCTTGCAGAGCATATACGACATGAAGCGTAAGCTACCTTAGTGGAAATTTCTCAGTTGCTTTTGCAGTGTGCGGATTGTCTTAGCTGCTTGGAGATCTGAAACCAACTTAATGTAACTTCTTATGTGCCACAGAAAAAAATTCATGGTATTCATCTACACTTCAGCCTTAAGGGCTTATATTGTGTGGTGTGCAGGTTGCATTTGCGTGAGGAGTTGAGATTAGAGAATAGGCAAGCTTTTGCAAATATCTGGTCAGACTTGGTGGCTGGTTTCACAGTGTTACTTCTGCTGGTGCTTAATCCAAAGCAGGTGCAGCTCATGTAGTCTGTGCAAGTAACATTCTACACATTGCATGTAGTAGGTTAATGTGAGAGGTTTTCACAGTGGCACAAAACATATGTTGGAGTGTTTATAACTTAGGTATATACATTCACCCACTTTATGATTGTAATGCAGAGACTGCTTTGTTCCATTTGTGCTACATATGCTCAGTATTTGCCTAGGCTGCTACATGTACTTGGTATTTCTGAAGACTTGGCTGGTTGGTGCTATTTCATGTTCTTCTGTTGGCTGGCCACTTGATGTTTTATCCTGTGATTGTATTTTGAATCCAGGTTGCTATAATGAGGATGACAGGTGATCGATTAGTCACTAATGTTTCAGATACTGGCAAGGCATTCATCATTATTCTTTTGAGTGACATTTTTCTTGGGTAGTCAATTGAACCTTTTATTCTTGGAATGACCTCTTCTTTTCAACATTTTGTGATGGTAGATGTCCACAATGATTTCCCAGTTTTGTCAGTTCAAAATACATGATTTGTTGGCTGGTGAAGGTTACTGAAGTGGTGAATAAGACATCAAGAAACATGATAGAAACTGAATGGAATGTGGATTTTTCTGCTGCAGGTATCACTCCGAGTTAGGCTGGGAAACAGTAATTGAGATGGTGCTAGATCATTATGGGCTTCAGGCAGACCAGGCATCCATATACATATTTGTGGCAATTGTGCCTGTGACAATAGATGCGTGCTTCAAGCTATGGGTGCGACTCCTGAACCACCTGTCTGCTTTTGATGGTGTTGTCTTATCACATGCAAAGAAAAACTAATCTCATCAAAATTGTAATTTATTGCAAAGATGCAGTATCTGTTTGACCTTCTGCTAATAATACACAGACATCCTTGCATCTGATTGTTCCATGAAACATTCTTGGCTTGCTTATGCAGACTTGTGGTAGTATCTTGGGTGCTACTCTGCAGCTTGTGTATTATTAGGTCTCCTTGAGCTTTGTGGTGAAGCAGCACATGTCTGTGGTATTGTTAGTGGATGACTTGTTCGGTCTTTTTTGCACAGGTATTCCGCTATCTGACAAGACTATCTGCATCAGCTGCTGCAACGTTTCGTGAGATGCAGCGACACTAAGACATAGATGTGATGGTTTTCTAACTAATTTGACCTAGTGCTTATAGAAGTGAAGCTCTCAAAACCACAGGCTCAGGTTCCAGTGAGACCTGTCGCTTAGGTGCTTGCCAACATCACAATTGAGTTTCCTGTTGCTTCTGAGGATGTGATACAAACTCATGACACAGATGTTCATACAATGGTTTGCCCAGAACTTTGGGCAAATTATTATATGTTCTTCTACACCTCCTGTCAGGATCTGAGTGGGGAGTCATGGCAGTGTGTCAATGCTATTCATGATGAAGAGGTTGGCCTGACAGATTGTGAGCAATACTCATATGGTATGGTGGCACCCATTGTCATTTTACCTTCAAATTGTTATTATAGAGTGTTCTCCGCAATCTCATAGGTATGGCTCTGGCTTGAAGCCTGAAAATATAGATAAGTTTAACACATTTATTGTCTTCAAGGGAGGAATTAGCTAGCATTTGAAAACATGGCTAGCTTGAAATAGATAGTCAGCCATTCACAACCACATCTGTGAAGAATGGCACCAATACACCAGCAGAATGGCTCCCACACTATGAAGACCCCCCTGACAGATTTCAGGTAGAAACACAGGTAGGTGGTTATATTGGCAGCATGTGATTGGGTTCCATTTAGATTGATAAGCTGAAACTGATTACACAGAGAGTGAGAATCCTTACAAGGTCCGTCCAATTCTTTGATGTGATTGTATTCCAGGTGAATACAGGAAAGAGATTTGCACCAATAAAAAAGTGCAATATTTGCATGACAGTAAAACTGTTGGTTATTCTACAGCTGTGCAGGTGTCATGCTAGTGAACAAATTCACTACAGTCCTGGAGTTGAATACTTCTCTAGTATGACTCAATTTGCCATACGATTTCAATAGGTAAGCAAGAATTTCTGCACTTTCTCTTTGCTTGACATTGCTAGCTGTACCATATGCTTAATCTTTCTCAATAGGACACTGGCAATGTCAGCAACCTATCAAGAGCTCAGCAAGCTTCTGTAGCTGCATGCATCATTGAAATTGAGCACTTCAAAACATGTGTCAGCCTTTGTCCTGTTTCAGATAAGAGGCATGATCTAAGTCATTTGTCATGTTGGCTCAGGTCAATTGCTGGTCAACCTTTCTGTTGGCCAAATCTGTAAATGATCCTTCTAATGATTACAAGAACATATAAGAGAAGCCAAATGATTGTTGACAGGCCACTAGTTCTTCTTCGAGTTAAAACCTTGGTATGCCACCATTGCCAAAGAGGATTATCATTCCTTTGTGATCTTCTCTTTTGGAAACATTGTTGGAGACTTTGTAGATTTGAGTGGTAAAACTACATAGTAGGAAGTTTGAGCTTGCTACCATTCCTGTCTAGTGTTGTGTTACAAGCTAAAAATTCTCTGATCTTTCCTAAAGAAATTGTCTAGAAAGTAAGTCTAATAATAGGAAGTGACCAAGAAGCCTCTTAGAATCTGTAAGCTCACTCCAATGTTATGCAGACAAGGTAACCTTGAATTCTTCAGCTTGGATGTCAAGGTTGGAAGCCCAAAGTTCAATCCCTCCCTCTGAGTTGTGCTCCTCATTGTCTTCCTATGTCTTTTTCTATGCAGAGAAATTTGTCCCATGATCCAATTCTTTTATCTGTGGAGTACTTTCCACAAAACTGCTGGCTATAGAGATTACAAAAGATGGTTAGTTTTTCCTTTTTAATTTGATGTCTGAAGTGAAGTTTGCCTTCAAGTTTCTTTCCAAGTGTAGGATTGAGAGCTTGGTTCCTATGTTCCACACTTCAAATATGAGAGTTAGGTCTTCAAGTTGGCCACAACTTGTATCACATTACGCTCACATGTACAGAACCTTTGTCCACTTGGTCACTCACAGCATCATGCCAATGTCAAGGTGTAATAATCAGTAACATGAAGACATGAAGCCCTCCAAAAAAGTGGAGAAAGTAAAGAACTGCTTCAATACAGGTCAGCACAAATGCCATAAAAATAATAAAGCAAGAACTTGTCAACATCGAGATCAAATAATGAATTTCATAATTTGGTCATAACAAATGATCCTGAAACTAGTTGCCTGAGAGGAGGAAATAGATTACTGTGTTTGGATAGAAAAACTAAAATACAATCTAGTCTCAATTCCTCAAACTACCATTGAGATGGTTTCTTTGTGTGTTGTGTGTGTATCCATTGCTTATAACTTTCTCTATCATATTGTGCACAAATCCAAGAGTCCAAGCAATTTACAAGTAAACAGGTTGCAGCTGCTACAGAATTTGAGCAGCACATTCAATTCTTTGAGTCTAAGGACATTCTATGACAACCCCTAACCCTCCAATGTTTGCAACGTTCTGTGACTGTCTCTGACATTCATATCATGCCAGTGCTTTTTTTCTTTCGGAAAACTCTTTCTCTTAGTGAATACATCAAACACTCCTGCTACCTGAATATGAACCATGGAATTCTGTGGATTCTTGTAGGGGGGGGGGTTATGGAGATCATGGAGCTTACCTCAAGCCATGCTCAGGAAGGGATAGCCAAGCAGCTCAGACCTTTCTACAAAGTAGAGAAAGAGCCTGACAGTGATTGGTGGCAAAAACCCATTCAGCTTATTCACGAACCAGCCAACATCAGATTTGGACTCTAGAGCTGCAGCGATTGTCATGTGAATAACAGTCTGGATTACCATCTGACACAGGCAGAACTGTTTTTGTATATAGCAAAGTGATAGGAGGGGGTTCATCCAATAACAGAGATATATAATCCAGCAATTACGGTGCTAGAGGTTGCTACTTCTGCAGCAGAATTACACTTTGGCAAAGAATTTGCAGATGCAAGTCATGGCTGCAAATTTTGATATGCAATTTCATGGTGAATATGTTAATGAACAATATGTGAATTGTGAAAGTTGGACTCATGATCATCATAGATGAGACCTATCTAATATGGGTAACCCACTTTTCAGTTTGCACATGATTTGCAGGGAAGTCCAGATTGAGGTACACTGGCACACAATGCATTGCCTATTCTTCCCATGAAGAAAAGGGAAAATCTTACTCAAGAGATATGAATACCTTCATGATTGATGATAACACACAAGCTGTTGGTATGCAGCAGCACCTTGCTAATGAGCTTCTCCCTGCATCCTCATCCAGTTAGTCTCATATAGGAGATTCACTTGTTTGATTGTCCAATATGAAACTAGTACAACTACTCAATGCAAATGCTACTCTGTATCACTGAATCTGTTGAACTAGGAGCAACATAACAGTTCTGTATTCCTCATCGGTTTATCTACTCACAGCCCTACATATGAATGGTCAACTTGTTGCAGACTGTGCATCAACCTCTCACAACTAGAACAAGGTCCTGGGGAAGCATCAACATTTTTTTAGTCCATTTCAGTTTACACATGAGGAGCCAAGGTGTGCTACTTTTGTCATTATTCACAGTTGTGACATGACACCAAAAATACTAACTCATGCTTAGAGAGCTGGAATCTCGTATCTAAGAGAGTTGCAGAGAGAAAAAAACCCACACTGCCAATCTGAAGCTAGTCTAATCTGAAACCCACATGCAGATCTTAGTCTTAACCTTAAGAGTGTCCACTCATGAAGTATGAGACAATCACCTTCATCATGAATATCAGTGACTAACTGCTGTGAGATCACATTGACTTCTTCATCAGCTCCTGACAGTGGGTGTAGATGATCAATCCACACCCAAAATCCTGGATAACTACATGATAATCTGGCCAAAATCCTAAGCAAACAATTGTACAGAAACTGAAGCCTGAGTTTCTATCACATTTCCAGAAGCAGCAAGAAGTTTGAATTGATGCTGTCGACTAGCACTCAAGAGACACATTTGATTAGAATGGTATCAACAGTATGCTCACTGTGAGAGTCAGATTTCAATTCTTCCTAGCATACTACAGCTGCAAAAGCAAAACTGATGAGAACCTACGAAGCCCTCTGGAGAAAAGAAAACCCAAACCAAAGCAAAATGCAGATAAGAAGAACAGAAAGAGAGACAACAGAGGAAGAAGAAGAAGAAGAAGATGCGGAGCAAAACGCGAGAAAGCTCGAAAGCTCGAAAGGAACAACAACAGTATCGATCGACACAAGAAAAGCGAACATCGAGAAAAGTGACGAATCGGATCTGCGATACGTGGCGGACCAAGATTGGGAGTACGTAATCTCCGGCCACGGCCTGGTTGGCCGATGTCCGTCGCGCGTCATCCGCCACAACCACAAGCGGCTGATCCAAAGACCAGTGGCCGGAGGAACGAGGCGGCAATGCCCAAAGGCAAGTCGTCGACTTCATAGCAACTGCTTCTTCTTCTTCTTCTCTCTCTCTCTCTCTCTCTCCATCATCATCATCATCATCATCGACAGCCGGAAGGGCGAGCACGATGAGCCGCAGCTGCTGCAGCAGCAGCAACAGAAGAATCATCTGATCGAGGGAGTCAGTCGATAAAACAAACTTGTCAAATCTGCAACTACAACTACTAGAAGCTCCTCGACGAACGGGTGTATAGTAGTGTATGTCCAGGTAGCCTGTACCTCGCGCTGCTGAATCACCATTGGCAGTAGTAGTATATGCCCAGGATTTGCGTGGGATTTGGGGGATACTTGCCATTTCTTTGAAGAGCTCTTCTTCTGCATTGGAGTGGCGGGAGGAGGAGGAGGAGGCGAGGCAATTGGAGTGGCGTTGTAGCGGTGTTGGATTTTGAGAGTTGAAGGAAGGAAGAAGGAGCTTTGAAGGTCCGTGGAAGGAGGAGAGAGTTGTGATGGCGTTGGAGGCGGTTTTGATGAGTGGTAGCAGTCAGGTAGTGGTGGGCCGTTTGCTGGTTGCAGCGACATCTGCGTCGCAATCTCCTTCGTCTTCTTGCCGCAATATTGCTGCAGTGTGGAATCCGCTTTCAGCTTCTTCCTTGAGACGAGTGCAGCAGCGGAGTCGGAGGTGCCAGTTTCTGGGTTCGAAGTTGTCGTCTGGATTACAGTCCAGCAGCAGGAGGGGTGAACCTGCGAAGGATTTTCTTCGGTACTGTTGTCGGGTGAGGAGCGGGGGTGGCGACGACGATGGGGATCGGGAAAAGGCAAGTCTCACGGCTGTGCAAGAGGAGGAGGAAAAGGAGCAGGAGGAGAATTTCTTAGGGACGTGGGTGAAGGCGATGACGAGGACTGTAGCGGAAGCGGTAGTGGAGTCAGGGAAGGCATGGCAGAAGCCTGCAATGGTAGCAATGATGATGGGATTGTTGTTGACGCAGAGTCCGGATATGGCAAATGCAGCAGGGGGAGGCAGAGTGGGGGGCAAAGTCGGAGGAGGCTTCTCTGCGCCGAAGTCGTCAAGGACATATTCCGCCCCGTCTTCTGGCTATTCTATACCGCGAGGGTACTCTGCTCCAGTTCCAGGATTCTCTTACTCAGTGCCCTATGCAGTTCCATCGCCCTTTTTCGGACCAGCACTCGGCGGGGGCTTGTATGTGGGGCCTGCTTATGGAATCGGATTGGGAGGAGGCAGCATCTTCTTCCTCATGTTGTTGGGATTCATCATATGGCAAGCCATCTATGGCTTCCTCTCTGAGCGCGAGGGAGGAGGAGGATCATTGCTATCAGGCATACAAAAGTACAGTGTGCTGAAACTACAGGTACATGCAGGTTTTTCCTTTTCTTCTTCCAATTCTTTGCTTCTATTCACGGATCAGTCAGTAGTTTCACAGGGATTGATTGATTGATTGATTGATTGATTGATTGTTCAAGCTGTGGCTCAAGATTGATTGTCTCTTCTACTTCTCATCCACCAATGTTGTTTTGATGGTGTCCACCATGTGGAAGGCAACACTGACCATGTGGAAGACAATCCTGAACAGACAATCCTTGTCCAGTGGTTGCTCCAATGATGCTAGGCATAGCTAGCTATCAGAGAAACTGAGAGACTCGGTGGACTGGATGGAAATTCAGGTTGGGTTGTTGGGCATGGCTCGCACTCTGCAAAGGGATTTGGACAGAATTGCACAGCGAGCTGACACGACAACAGAAGAAGGCCTTCACTATGTACTCACAGGTGTGTAGGGCAGGTTTTTCACTTCCATCAATTGAGTTTTGTCTAGTATCTTTTAAGCCTGTTTGTTGTTAGAGTTTGTCAAGTTACCAGCAACAAGCTCATAGCAGTTATCATCTGAGAGACTCATGTGCCGCCCTGACTTTGAACTTGGTATACAACTTGGCATACATAGAGGGATTTCTATGTGTGTATAATAATAGGACTAATGAGATCTTTGAGGTTTCTGTGGAGCAGGTAATGATTCCACAAATTTACTGATTCATGTGTGTATGGTGAATTATGTGCAGAGACTTGTTTGGCCTTGATGCGGCATCCAGACTACTGTATCTCAGGTGTTTCACTGGTATGCTGCCTTCTTTGCCCAGCTGGTGGTTATACATCAAATTGCTGTTCCTTTGCATCCTCTTTGCATGTCCTGTAGCTGATGGATGCTGTGTGATATTACATTCTAGTCTCAGTTTTATGATCCCCTCAAATGGTCAGTTCTCCAATTATACAATCCTGCTGCATTTCTCCTGGGATCAGCCTCTTTGTCATGTCTTCTGTATTTGCAGTCTGATATCAAGCGCTCCATCAGCAATGGAGAAGAGCGTTTCAATCAGCTGTCGTTAGAGGAAAGGGGCAAGTTTGATGAAGAAACATTAGTGAATGTGAACAATTTACGGAGGCGAATGATGGCTGCACCAAAGGCAGATCGGTTTAACAATGAATACATTGTGGTAAGGAAGTGTTTTCACATCAACCACAACTCTGGCAATAAGTTATGTGGGTTTTTTTTGTGTAGGTGCTTCTACATAAGGCAGTTAGAGGTGGATGTGAAGGCAAGCTTTTGAAATGACCATATGTTGATTTTTGTCACAACAGGTGACAATTCTGGTGGCAGCTGAAGGAGAGTACAAGCTACCAACAATTAACAGCAATGCAGATTTGAAAGATGCTTTGAGGAAGCTTGGTTCCATACCAGTAGATTCCATCCAGGTGCAGGTCCACTTCTCTTATCACATTGTTCCATACTGCTGGTCCTCATTCAAAACTGTGTGTTTGTGGAAGTTTGTGCTTCTATAATATATACAGAGGACAAAGAAAACTGTGCTATTGTGTCCAAATCCTATTGAAGTTATCTGAAAGCATAATAAGCACAATAGAGGTTCATGATATCCATGGTTTAAAAGGGGGAAAAAGCTGCAGAGCTGAGCACCAGAAACTGTGTATTTGGCAGGCTGTCGAAGTTCTTTGGACACCTCAAGATGAGAATGATACACTCAGTGAAAGGGAGCTTCTCCGGGATTATCCTCTTTTGCGACCTCTTTGAATACTGGAGTGTCAATTCTAGGATAAGCTTGGTAGTGGGTTTGAGATTGTAGTGTACAGGCGGATATGTAGTTTAGTGGGCTTGATAATGGGTTGCTGTGTTGTTTGGTCTTCCTTCTCTACACTGTACTTGGAGATGCACAAGAAGACGTCAGTATGAAGTGTTGACATGGTGAGTGGGAAATTGTTATTGGTCTTTTATACGCATTCTGAATGTGCTTATATTCAACTCCAAAAGGAGGATTTATTTCCATTACACATGAGTTTCTTCCTATGGTGTAATAGCCTGATCTATTCAACCACCTAAAAACCACAACAAAAGTGTTGAAGATCTTGGTTGAAGTGACATTGAATATGAATACCAGTTACACTATTCACCTTGTAACGAGAACATGCCACAATGTTTTGTTTGACCCACATTACTAAGTGCAGAAACTGCATTTCTCCCTCCAACAGCACTCGAACTCTTTTCCCAACACAGAAGTTGTACATGATGCTTAGTTGCAGAATGAAATCTACAAGTTGCCATCACCAGAGTCAGACAAGCTACTATTCCCAACCAGCCTTTTGTCAGTTGGCTGTATATAGCCAAAAAGCGAAATTAAAAAGTATGCTAGAATCAAGCGGTTTCGAAGATTTTCAATATGACCAAAATTTAAGAAAAATCACCATATTTCTATACATGGTGGAACTAAGTAGCCAAATATGTAAAAGGATGTTCAAAACTTCAGCTTGTAGACAAATTTAGCTAAATCTTCATGTGGATGAGCACCACTTTGGCTACATCACAAAATTGACAAGAAACACATTGTTCCCAGCCATCCAAATTGCCTAACAGTGCAATAACCAAGCATCTATAGATATTATCCAAGGTTTATCCTCAATGCCTCCAGATGCTTGGTTATCCAAGGTCTACTTCCTTGGATAAGCCTATAGATCCTTGGATAAGAAAGGATCTAGAGACTTATATTACCACAAGAAGCTGAAGAATACATAATATACCTATTAGAGAAGTTGTGCTTTTTGTTTGGCACAGTGAGAAATACCAAACCATGGTGCCTCTCGTTGTGTTCTTGGTACTGTTGGAAAGCCATTGATAGGTGGGAGTTCTTCAAGGTGATTTCATAATTTTTAGAACTAAAGTGGAGGAGACATTGAATTTTGAGTAATTTTCACCACTGGAAACTAATTTAAAATTGAAAGTAATTTTTTCACTATTGAGGTCTATCTTCAAGGTCCTATTCATACCAGGGCCAGTGGCACAGGCCATACTAATAGCATATATATGGGAAAGGGAAAAAAAAGAAGAGGGAGACACATGCCAGGTGAGAACTTGCATCAGGCAGCAGAGTTTCCAAGCTGGATATGAAGCATCAAGTGTCATAATCTGAGTTGATTCCAAAGAGGCGAACCTTGTGCATGTTTGGGAACTTGGCAATGACCAGCCAAAAAACAGCAATAGTATTCAGTATCAATACTGGATTCTTGTAGTCTGTAGTATGTGATGCTACAAGGTACCTGTAATCCCACACCACACCCAGTCAAAATCAAACTCAAGTGAGAATCCAAAATTCAGCCTGTTCAGATACATCATCTTGCATCCCAGTCCTACAACAACTAGCTCTAATGTGGGATAAATGGGAGCAAGGTTCAATAATTGCTAGAACTTCAGAGGGATCTTACAAGAGTGCCCGAGTTCCAGATAACCTTAAATCCGTTGCTCAAAATTTCCTACCAGCTACACATTATAAAGATTTTCATGGAAGTGAACAGAGGAAGTTCTCAGATTGCATTCCAGTAACCTCTTCTGGCTATGCAATTCGTACACCAAGGAAAGTGTTTCAGCTAATGGGAAGGGTTAATCATGAATGTATATTAAACACACATGGCGAGGAAGGGAAAGTAGGAAAGAAGCACATACAAAAAACAAGGATAAAGGATGTCCATGCAAACAATTCAGGAAGGGAGGAAGAGTAGAGAAGCAAATACAGGAGAACTGGAACAACAATAAGAAACTTGCGGTTGCGGGTGTGCTGGCGGCCATTGTCTACTTGTTCCCACCAAGTCAGTTTTGCATAATCCCCTTGATCTTCAGCAAATGGTGTTCCCTTCTTCCAGTGGAAGAAACGGTAAGTCACCTGCACCATCCCATGTCTGGCTAGCATACATCAGCAACTAGACACATGAAACAGATTAACAGACTTCCTGTTAAACACAAAACCATCTGGTACATTCCTTGACACCATGTGGATCAGTCCAATCAAGATATCACAATTAGTCATTGGTTGTAAATCACAGGCTCCTTCTGTGACTCACCAACCATTTCTGGAAGCTAACATTTTGATGGCTTAAAAACAGCTGACACTTTGGACAATTGTTGGTAGATATTACCTTATGATAACAAAAAATGCATTAGCTTATAAAGAAAACTCCACATCAACACTTAAAAGGTAATTGTTGTGCCAAACCAAACAAAAACAGCAAGAATGAGTGCAGCCATAACTGTGAGATTGTCACTCACAAAGTATCAGACCATTGCCTTCAACATGAATGGCAGTAGGCAACTAGCTGCTCTTACTCCAGACTGACTTCATCAGCTCCCAACAGGGAGTGTCGAGTCCTATATAATAAACTGCTAAAAAATTGGAACGAAATGTGAGTATCTTCCAGATTTCCAGAAGCAACAGGAAGATACAGTCATGATGTTAGATAGCATAAAAACCATGGCCAGTCAGAGAAAGACGGAAAAAAAAGAAACCACTATCCTCATTCAGGCTACAAAAAGGTTGTGAAGATGAGCTTCATGTCCCTTTATCTTACCTCTGCAAAACAAGAAGCTAATCCTAAGACATCAAGACCTATTACAACCTAATCACATGAAGAGAATCAAACTTGCAAAACAAGCCAAAAAAATCGGTAAAACGAAATCAACAACTCCACAGATCCAAAACCCAAGAAACTGGTGGATGTCTCCACCATCTTCCAGAACACCATTGTGGAGATGCTGAATGCTCATGCCAGCATATTTGCACCCAAAGAGGACAGCAGTTGTGTTCATGAGCAGATCATTCAAAGTGGCTGCAAGTCTGATGTCTTCGTGGAGACTAGCTTTGCTTTCATGTATGCAAACTGTGGGAACAGGGAGGATGCTTGGAGAGTGTTCGACAAGATGTCATCACATGATATGGTCACTTGGAATGCCATACTTGGAGGATGTGCCATGCTTGGAGAGCATTCAAAAAGATGTCATCTCAAGATGTGGTCACTTGGACCACCATGATGTTGGGACATGTGAAATGTGGGTAATGGCAGAAGGCACTGGAACTATTTTGACAAATGTGACAGGAGGGTGCGTGCCCAAACCCCATTACCTTTGTGTGGATGCTGAATGCATGTGCCAGCATAGTTGCCCTTGAAGTGTGCAGGTGTGCTCATGAGCAGATCATTCAAAAGTAGATGGCAAAACCAGATGTCTCTGTGGGGAATAGCTTGGTTGAAATGTATGCAAAATGTGGGCGCATGGAGGATGCTTGGAGAGTGTTCAACAAGATGCCATCTCGAGATGTGATCACTTGGAGCACAACCATGATATTGGGACATGTAAAATGCGGGCAAAGGCAGAAGGCACTGGAGCTATTTCAACAAATGTAACAGGAAGATGTGCACCTAAACTGTCTTACCTTTCAGTCCTACCCCACGCACTCACAATAACCTAGGGCACAACAAAACGGAAAAACGAAAAAGGCAAAGGGGGAGGAGGAGAAGGTACCATAGAACATGGAGCTTGCTGGATATGCAACCAGAAATATGTGCAAGGTTGCCAAGTTTTAGGTTATCTTCGGAAGAAAGAAAGTTGTAAAGCCCAGAAAAACACAACAGAGTGAGGGAGGTGTGGGACTTACAGCGAAGTGTCCGAGGTTCACAATAGTCCAGGCAGTTCCAGCATCGCATCGCAAAACGGAAAGAATGAGGAGCCAGGAGATGAAGATGATAAGGATGTACGTGATCCATACCCCGGGATACTGGAACCACGAAGTGTTCTTGTTCACGTCCGGCGACAGTACAACCTTCTTTACATATATTCCTCCGACGCCCCCCTTGCTCGCGTCCTGCATCATCTCCTTCCTTCCTTCCTTCCTTCCTGCCTGCTGCTCCCTTCTGTCTTCGGACGCCTCCCCTTTCTGCGCCTTCCTCTTCGTCGTCCTCCTCCTCCTCCAGTTCTTCTCTTCCCTAAACCCTAAAACCCCAAACCCTAAATCCCTTTTCACTCGATTTGAAAGCTATACTGAATCCAAAGCACAGTGTACAGGCCATTCTACTGCTGCCAGTGGACTTTGCTCTTATTAGAGCATCTCCACCGCAAGCAAGTCTACAAAGCTCTCACTAACGATATCTTATTGTTGCGAACTAGAAGAAGAATAGATGCGGATGCCCATCGCACACTTTGCCCCATATAAGAAACACCAGTTTCATCATAAAAATCTTTTTTCATCACCACTTTGTTGAATAGTACCAAGCATTGTAAATGCTCCTGCACGGCCATTGTCAACAACATGTCACAACAAACTATTGTTGATGCTTTCAAGATTGGTTTCGCCAAACGTCACAACAAACTAACTACTGTCGATGCTTTCAAAATTGGTTTCGTCAAATGTCACAACAACAAACTATTGTCAATGCTTTCGAGACTAGTTCTGCCAAATGTCACAACAAAGTAAGTACTGTCGATGCTTTTGAAACTGGTTCCGCCACGAAAAGCAAGAAGAAGAAGGGGAAGAACTTTAGAAAACTTCTAATCTGAAACAACTTGCCCTTGCTGAACAAGATGCATGTGCTAAATTTGAGACTTTGGAACCACCACCACCACCACCACCAATGACCTATGGTGGGTTCAAGTTTCAAAAGGCCTTAGGGGTCATGAGTTGCAAAGGAGAAGCAAAAAAGCAGTTGAAGCTTAAGGAGTCAGTTTTGCGATTACATGCACAAGCCATCGCCAACATGGTTGCTTCAACATTGAGAAAAACAACAATCATGGAGGAACAAATTGTAATGGATAACAACATTTTCAATTTGGGTGGTTCCTTAGCAATAATCTCCAAAAGACAACCTTTGCTTCAAATGTGAAACATTGGATCCAACATCAAACAAATGCTCTAAATTACAATTGGATTCATCTTTTATGATTAAATTGTGCAAAATCACATATGAAAATGCTTTTGATTGTGGCCATGTCCCATTGTCTACTTGGATTTTGAATGATTGCAAAGTGTGCTTGAAGCACCCCAAAACAACGCTCCACATCTTTTTTGGCTCCTTCCTACATTTCAGAAAAATGTTGCCTTTTATTTCCTTGTGGCTCATGAATTGTTTGAACAAAGATGTTCCATTAAGAGGATAGATTCCATCAACAAGTAGGTAGTACTTTGGACATGTATTGTCATTGACGACAAAATCCATGTCTTGGGCATGCCTTTGAAGCAAATTAGTGATAAATGGTGACCTACTTAGCATGTTAATGTCATTGTTACTGCCAAAAAGACTGAAAAAAACATGCCAAATCTAGAGTGATTGGTTTGCAACAACTTAAAAAATGATTGATCTATTACCATCTTTATCTTGAAATTGGCTTTGCTAAACAATTGGGCAATTTTCCCATCGATAGTGCATACAATCCAAACTTGCAAACAGACCTAGGAACCCTTGAGCTTCATTGATTTTGAGTTGCCTCTCAATATCATCTCATGTAGGTTGCTTCAAATATTTGATCTCAAAAATTTCCTTTGATGACCTTCACAAAATGTTTCATTTCTTCCACTATTGTACTTTCTCCCATTTGGCAATACTCATCAACTACATCATGTGTGATTCTGTAAGCTAAAATGTGCAATGCAGAAGTGCACTTTTGGATTGAGCTCAAACCTATGTTGCTAAATGCATTTCGTTTTTGCAAGAAATACAAATCGTGTGCACAAACACTTTCAAAAATTTGAAGAAACAATGTCCACCTCATTTGATACCTCCGCCTAAACAATATATTGTCATACACTAGTGATGCATAAAAATAATCTCTCCATATCCTATTTTGCCCACACTACCTTTCTCTTTCCAAATTAGGTTTTCATCTTGGAGGTGAACCTCCATGCTTCTTCTTTCAAATTTCAAAATCAACACTTATATGATTCATCATGAAAGTGTTTAAAAAAAGGTTTTCACAATCATCATCTTCAAGCAAAGCTTGAAGATTATGTTGCAGTTGCTACCTCCAACCTTCCATTGCTCAAAAGTTGCAACTTTTTTTAGTGCAAAGCCTCAAAACCCATTTTGAATCTCTTTGTGAAATAACCACAAACTCTTCAACATTGTTGCAATCAAGTGTTGAGTGGGGTGGGGTGCAATGGGTGTGGTGGGGTCATTGCTTAGAATTTACTAGCCCCTTTCACTTGGGCTCCTACACATGCCCTACTTTAACAATTTTGTTGTGTTTGATGCAAGGGGGGCGGTGGAGATGTTCTTAGTTGTTTGTTGGCTTTGGATGCCCCTAGTGAAGAAAGAGACTATGCATTGGTGCAAGATTTTGGGCAAAAATATTTGGCTCCAACTTGACCCAATGTATGAGTGACATTTGGAGTATTATCATATGTATGCATACGATGGATGGGCATCTTCCTTAGAAGTGTATTGGTGTAAAGATTTGGACAAGAAATTTGGCTCAAATTTGACCCGATGTACAAGTGACATCTAGAGTATTAAGGTTTAGGGCATATGATGGATGGGCATGTTTGTAGAAGTGCATGCCTTTTAATAAGAAGTTATAGATCCAAGAAAAGGAAGTTTTTAGTTTGAACTCACCATAAAAGTGTAAAGTCATTTTAAGCTATGATTTGCTTAACTTCTTTTTATACATGCACAAGGGTTATATTATTATAAGTATAAAAAATATACACAAAAAGCAAAGTACCTTAGTAGGTTTGAAACTAATTATATTATTTGTAGAAATGTTGACATTTTCAAAAGAGATTTTTTTTCTCAAATAATAAAATTATCTAAATGAAAATTTTAAAAATCTTTGGAAATATTTAGGAATTTTTCATTTTCAACATGGAATCCTTGAATTTAATCAAGTAAATGACAAACACATGTTGAAGTTGCCCATGTATGATGGTATATGAGGTTTGTGGAATACGTTAGTGTTTAAGTATGAGAAAAAAAAACCTTTGTGGCCAATGAGGTTGTTGGAATGGGAGCCTTGAATTGTTTTGAAGAATTTTCTTAAATGGTGTAATAGTTTCAATACCTAGGTGTGAAATTTTTTTTTGGTTCATGAAATTGTTTAGATTGATGCCTTGATTTGTTTTGAAGAATTGTTGTAATGAATTACTATGTAAATGTTGCATGTCTTTTACCCTTTGCCCATGCAAAAGGCATGTGAATCACAAGGAGCTTTTAATAAAAATTTGAATTTGAATTTTTTTACACATATTTTTTTGAAAATGAAAGGTGCACAAACCTTGTAATCCCCATCTCATATTAACAAAGAAAATTATTATTATTATTTAAATATTTATTAACTTTAGTCATAAATGAGAGGTCTTTAAAACAATGTGATTTTCATTTGATCCCATATTTTGAAAAACATTCATTAGGTGTTATTGTGAATTGCAAGTTAATTTTTGAGAAGTTGAATTAATTTATTTTTAAATTTTTATTTTCAACCAACGTTGGTAGGTTCAAGATATTTAAATAGGTTCAAGTCCCAATTTTTAATTAGGTTTTAAGGTATTCAAACAAAAGTTCAAAATTTTGTTCAAATCATATTCAAATTTGAATCATGCTATCAATATTTTATTGAAATGAACTTGGACTAGGTTGTTATCCCATGTTAAATGGTAAGCATTGTTTTTTAGGCATGTCATTAATTTGAATTGATTATAAATATAACAATTAATATAAAAATTATATCTTGGGCATTGTGCACTAGTTGGACAAAATTAAAATTGCAAATCATTTTAAAAAATCAGTTGGGTGCAATATAAATATGAAACCCAACCGAACCTTGAGCTAAAGAGTGTTTAAAAATCTTTTGGAAGTGTCTAAAACTAATGATTTTACAAATCAAAGAAAATTGCATCAAAGAATCTCTCAAACAAAAAAAACTAAAAACAAATGTTATTTTCAAAATCAAGAATTCAACAACATTGATTTGCACTTACCACAAGGGGCAAAGCCCTTGAAAGATGAATTGATTGCACTACTATTTCATTTGAACCTTATCTCAAATGGCAATAGTTCATAGATTGTAGAACATTTATAGCATCCCTAGCAATGCTTAGTATGTGATCATGGATAATAAATTTGGATGAAAAAAACTTAAAAACATATTAGTTTGGCACATCAAAATGGTTTTAGCACAACATTTTTGCACAATTTGTTGAGGTTGGTAAAAGGCACAACAAAACCTAACACTTGCCCAAAAAAATGTAATAAATATGATTTAACTATTACTCTATATTTATGATTGGTCGATCATAACGATTGGTCCATGTGATTTGCTATTAGTAGTTTCCCACCTATTTGTAGTCCTAATTTTGATTTTATGGGTGGGGTTGAAAAAATATAAATAATTAAACTTGGATGGGAGAAATATTTGTGTAAGGTCACTAATTGAGCATTATCGGGGATGCTTTTACACCATAATGGTGGAAATGGGCAAGTTTACCCAATATTAAAGCCTATTGAAACTAGTGAATAACAATTTTAAAAAACAACTATTTAATGTTTTTACAAGCATAATCCCCCTATGAGGAGAGGTTACAATGAGCCAAAATTAACATGATAGATTGTGTAGCAACTCATAACAAGCAAGAAACTCATGTTATAGAGACCTCTTACACACACACTTGTGCAACAACTATAACTTTCACTCTCTATTTATGTCTTTGCATGGCCTATTCAACATGTATTTTTTTAATGCAAATCACTATTTGAAAACCTAATTGATGAACATTGGTATTATGAATATGATATTGGCTTTGGTCGCGATCATAATCAAACGAACCAAAAAGCACGTCAAGCGACCAAAAGAATCAACAATTTTGTTACAAATATTCATGTGGTGCCACTTTAATGTCATCTTAATAATGGGAAGTTGTGCTAAATGAGTA
>Ga0116231_10004980_pt1 | contig 26546 bp, 19 predicted proteins | sample S1TSphgellanicum_2_FD_89695 | JGI IMG/M metagenome (GOLD analysis project Ga0116231, IMG submission 89695) | Host-associated microbial communities from peat moss isolated from Minnesota, USA - S1T2_Fd - Sphagnum magellanicum MG | ecosystem: Host-associated > Plants > Peat moss > Unclassified... | reverse complement strand
TTTTTTTTTTTTTTTTTTTTTTATAATTTATTTTTTTTTTTTTTTTTTTTAATATTTTTAAATGATTTTTAAAAAATTTTGTTTTTTTTTTTTTTTTTGGGAGATTAAGCTAGATTTCAATTTTAAAAATCCCCTTTAAATACCTAACTCAAGGACTTAATCCCCACTTGTTTAACTGATTTACTGTTTATCCACCCTAATTGCTTCCAAAATTTCAATGAATTAAAAATAGGAGTGGCTAATTAAATCCGTCATTGGATGATAATTGAACGATATTTTGTACAATTCGAATCCTATATATATATATAATTCTTTCTTATCCACCCATCATCCATCCATCCATCCCCATATGATGTAGTTTAAGTACTCATATAGTGTGGTTGGTTGAATGCATATACCCTAACCCTAAAAAGGAAAACCTTGAAAAGAACACCAAAAAATCAAAAAAGAAAATAAAAGAAAATAAAATTCTAGTTAGGTGATTGAAGTTCTCACCTACCTACCAAACCCCAACCCAGAAAAATAAATAAATTAATAATTAATTAATAAGAAAAGAAAAGTACACAACATGTGCAAAGCAACAACAAGGCAACATTTCAATTTCAAAATAAAAATTACTTTTGAAATAATTAAAGAAAGCTTTTACATTTCCTCTTTTTTTATATAAATTTTCTTAAAGGAACCCAAAAAGAGCAAAAAAAAAGAAATAAAATTGTGTACCAGGGTAACGTAAGTAAAATGCCTGGACAAATGTGACGTGTACCACATGGCCAAAGCTCTTTGTGCTTTGGATTCAAACTGTGGTAGGTGGATAAAATCCAGCCTGTTAGTGGAAAAAGGGTTAAATGCGATGACCCTAACTTGCCCCTTACTTTGTACTTTCCCCTATTTATTTATTTATTTATTTATTATTGGTATTTTAAAATTAAAATTAAAATTTTTCTTTTCTTTTCTCGGGAACCGACCCAATTTTGAAATGAGCGGTATGGACACCCGGAGTCCTAAATAGGGACCGGCCGGGTGACCGGACGACCCGGCCTGTCCAAATGGCCGGTACTTCTTTTCCTGCTTCCTACTCCGCCAGTTACGGACGCGTCGTTGGTACAATTTCGCGTGGAATTGTCGTCCTTCTATCGTTCTGCGCGGAATTTTGTCTTTCTTCCTTCCTTCGCTGCTCCTCCCCATCCCCGCTTGTCGTGCCTTCCTCTCGGCGTCGTCGTCGTCCTCGCTCCTCCTCCTCCTCTTCGTCGTGGTTTTCAATTTTTCGTGTTTCTCTCCTCCTACATAGGAAACAGCTGATTCAGAGAGCTTCGCCAACGCTAACCAACAATTCGAGTGACCGTCACGAATTTACAGACTCGGATTTGGACGACCGTGCACGGAAATCGAGTCTTCCAGGGCTTCAACTAGAAACTACTCTTCTCTCTCTCTCTCTCTCTCTCTCTCTCTCTCTCTCTCTCTCTCTGTGTTCTCTAGGTCTTTGTAGGTTCTTTCTGTGTTCTTGTTTCGTGCTGGAGCTTGCTTGACCTGTTCCAGGAATATAAGGTTTTGAAGTGGCCGTAGAAGCTATGAAAGTCGCCTTGTCTTAGGCGACGCTTCGCTTCTGAGGGAGGAGGGTTGAGGAGGAGGAAGAGCAGGAGTGCTAAGGAGCACGGGCTGAAAGAAGGGATATTGGACCCAGATCGCAGTTTTGTTTTTGACATATGTTTGGCACACTAGGAAGGGAGATGAGCACAAGCTTTTTCCAGCCTTCGGCAGAACGACAAGAGGAAGCCTGGAGCAAAGCCGTTCTTGCCGTGAAGAAGAAGAAGCGGTCTAGATAGGGAACTGTATAGAACCGAGAGGTATTACTCTGAAGCCTACCTGCAAACACTCTTGTACTCTTCTTTTCCAGAGACTTCAGCAGAGAGTGGCCGGAAGGAAGGAAGGAAGCGGTCGCTCGCGTTATTGTTGACAAGGAAGCCGCAACAACATCCTGTGTCGTTCTCATCAGCACGCGGCTGTGTCTGCTTGTGTTGTTGTGTGGTTCTGTTTCCTTTCCTTCCCCTCTCTTCTTCTCCTCCCTTCCCTTCCATGCATATTGAGCAGGCTGTTGTGAAAGACCACGGCAGGAATTGCCGGAGGTCAGCTTTCTTAATGCCAATACCAACAATAGACCATTTCGATGGACTCCCAGACTCGCTTGTGCTCTTGATTTTCAACAAGCTTGCGGACATCAAGGCGCTGGGGAGATGCTGTGCAGTATCCAAGAGGTTCCATGCTCTTGCGCCGCTGGTAGACAACGTGGTGGTCAAAGTGGATTGTGTGATTTCTGGAGAGGAGAGTGGCTTGAACGTGAGAGGAGGTGGCAGTGGCGTTGGCAGAGGGATCTTCAGTCACTTGTTCCGCTATGTGGTTGGAACCATTGTGAAACCCTTGCAGGTATTGCAACAGTTTCTGGGACCCAAGAAAACCATTCTTGCTGAAGTCTCACATCATTCGCCTGGTGAGGTTTTGAAGAACTTCAAGGAGATTCAAAACCTCCGGATTGAATTGCCTGGGGGAGAGCTAGGCATCGAAGAAGGTGTTTTGCTCAAGTGGAAAGCTGAGTTTGGGAGCACTCTCGAGAGTTGTGTAATTCTGGGAGCTGCATCTCTAGTCAAGCTCGACAAGGAGAGGAAAGAAAATAAGCCTGATGGAGGAGCAGCAGGTAGGCCATGGTTTCTGAGTGGAAGAGGGGAAGAGATGCTGTCACCTCCTCCTCCTCCTCCTCCTCCTCCAGCTGTTGGGGATGATGAGGAGGAAAGTGAAGCTCCAACTTCTTCTCCTCTTACTCCTCCTCAAGATGACAGTGGCAGTATACCAGAGTCTTTCTATACTGATGGTGGGCTCAAGCTAAGAGTTGTGTGGACGATAAGCTCGTTGATTGCAGCATCTGCAAGGCATTATCTCCTTCAACAGATCATTTCTGATCATCCCACACTGGAGAGCCTTGTTCTTACTGATGCTGATGGGCAAGGAATGCTTTGCATGAGCAGAGAGCAACTACACGAGTTTCGAGAGAAGCCTCTGGCTGCATCTGCAACCTCAAACAGGACCCAAGTTCCAGCTCTCAACATGAAGCTGTGGTATGCACCCTACTTGGAGCTTCCTGGTGGAACCGGGTTGAAGGGAGCCACACTGGTGGCCATTCGTCCAAGTGATCACCCAGTGCGCAAGGAGGCAGAGGGATTCATCGCTGGAGCATTTGAAGAGCCATTTAGATCAGCTGCAAATCTCTTGGTCAAGCGACGCACATACCTTCTGGAGATGAATTCCTTCTAGGCTTCCCTTTTTTCTGCCCTTCCTTCTGGCTCACCAATATGCAACTGCTTGATGGGCGGAGTCAACAATCAGCTGCAAATCTCTTTGTCAAACAATACATACCTTCTGGAGATGAATTCTTTCTAGAAATCCTTTTTGTCCTTTCTGGCTCACAGATATGTGACTCCTTGAGCGGGAGTCAACAGCAACAACAACAAAAGCAACAATGAGATGCTTTCCTGGCTCACAAGTTGTCTCCAGGAGTAAAATGGTGCAATGGGAAGGTATGTAGCAGCAAAGATGCCAGGATCAAAAGCGGAGAAAATGCAAATGAATAATCAAAGGTCCTTTGTGGCTTTGGTCTTTGCTCTTGAGCATGAATGCCATCTCAATTATGAGCTGAGGACTTTTGACACTAACATGTGAAGATGCTGAGGACTTTTGACGTGTGAGGACAGTGGTGACTTGGGGGGGAGCTCAGAGGCTTGGACAATGTACAAACACCAGAGAAGACAAGCAAAGGATTCTCATCATCACAACGCCCATGTAACTTGTGAAATATCTAGTACAGTTTAACAGACACTTTTGTTGCTAGAATCTCTGTTGCTTCAATCCAGTCTTGCCTTTACACACGAGGTAGGCAGTGTCTCTCATTAGGTTTCTCCTTTTGGAGTTTGCAGTTTTGCATGTTGACACATTGGAGTACCACCCAGGCATGCAAATTTTTTTCACCCACAACTGCACTCTTTTATGAACATACTAGGAGCCCTGGCTATTGAAGCGTAGCTTAACTGCTTGATTTTTTAAAGGTTTTTATAGCTGTGGCTTCAAAGCACGTTACTGGCTTTCTTTCTTTGCTTTGTGCTACAATCCAGGTTACAGAGATTTATTTGCTGGAGTTTTCTGCACTTGGCAAACCAGAATCTGTGCAAGCTTTTGGGTATGTTTATTGTAACATATTATTCCTTGATATCAAAGGTCCTTCTCTTGACCCCAAAGCTTTTTTAATTGTATTTTCATGATGCAATTTCTGCATGTGACCCATGTTGCGCTCTATTGTCTCCTTCCAGTGTGAGTTGTGTGTTGGGTACAATTGTGTGCTGATACTCATCACAGCTTACATTAGATTCTTCACATTCATATTATGTATTTAAAAGAGTGTTGTAATTCGCTTTCTATGTTTGTGTTCATCTCTTCTCTCATGCCAATCACTTTGAGGAGTTTCTGGTGTTGTTGGCAAGCTTGAACTTTTTTTGGGGGGGTCTTGGCTTGATGTGGTATTTTGGTTTTACTTGCAAGTTGTTTAGGATTTGATAATACACTTTCTTTTGATGTCTTTGGATTTAATTGAGATTTCATTTGCATATCAATGTATCTGAGCTTTCTGCACACTTCCAACTATTCACCTAATTGCTTTTTTTGTGGCATGTTGAGGTTGATATTTTGGAGGTTTGGCACTTAGATATTTGAGAGGTAATGCTACTCAATGATACTCAAGGTTTTGATCCCTACTCTTTTCCACATTTTGCATCCATTTTTTGACAATTTACAAGAGGTGGTCCATCTCTCACTATATAAGGCACGTGCAATGGGATTGATTGCCTCCCTCTCTATTGGGTAGGAGAATTTTTTTTTTTCTTTGAGAATTTTTCCATTAAAACAAGAGTTTTGCCTCGCAACTTATTGTGGGTGTCATTTGTTTGGTTATTGGACTCTCTCAATAATTGGTGGTTCAATAACTACTTATCTTCCTCCTCCACATCATAGGTGATTTTTGCATGCCAAGTAGCCCAAGTTGACAATCATTGGCGATTTTGGAATTTTGCAAGTTGTTTTGAATCTTCAAGAGAGAGAGAGAGATAGAGAGGAGTGTCCTTTCTTATTACACTTTGTCCCATCACCACTTTTTTTTTCCCTTAAAAAATCTAGCATTTATTATGATACATTTTAGGCTTTCACATGTGCTTCTATAACATCATGTAAAGCGTATAAAGGACACCTTTTGGTCAAAAGGGGTAAAGTTCTACCAAAAGTTTGGTCATTTTTAAAAGTGGGGTGCGTCACAACTCACTTTTTAATCATTCATTCTAATTAGCTTATTTGAAGGTTCTAGTTATTTTTCATTATTTTATTCAATTTTGGACATTCACTATTCAAGGTTTGTTTGGTCTCATCATATTGGTTTCAAGCCTTGTTGGATGTGTTTTATCTAATCTACAAGAATAAATTAACATTTTGTCATATCCCCAAGCAACTACCTCAAGACGTGATGTGGAGGATTTGGGACATGGATGGAAGCAATCCAAAGTGGTGAGGGATGTTATTGCAATCGACCAAGGCCTACATCCATGTTCATTTAAAATATATTCTCAAATTGAGTATCCTTTGTTTTTATTGGCACATGACATCTAGGTAAGTACTTCACACGAAGACTTAAGAACGCAAGGGGTGCTTGCTCCCTTTGATCTTGTAGTTATTTCATGAACGACCTTGTTGTCATCATCTACAATCATCTAAAGAATGATGAAAAAAAAGTGCAAACTAATACATTCCTAAAAAGTTAAAACCTTTTGATTGCAACTTTCTCAATCTTGAATGTCTTCCTCCTTTCATGGAATAAAACACCAAACCTTACAATTTTCAAGTCTTGGACTCACATGAAATTCATGAAAACAAACATTGCAAAAACACATGTAGAAAAACTTATCATAAATTTATTGATGAGTCAAGACAAGTGTTTAAAAGCAAAAAATTGTCAATTTGGATTAGGGGGAGAGGTCCATGAAAATTACACTCAAAAATAAGGGAAGGAGGGGGGGAGGGGGAGATGAGCATATTGTAATAACATCACTAGACCATCATGTGATTTTGTCATCATGAGGATATGGCCTAGCCACCTATTGCCTAGGGCATAACCATGGTACATGGTACACATCATTATTTATAGTCCTAACTTGTTGTGAAAGAGCCAAATGATGAACATCTAACCATCCATTTCATCTAATGACCTTTTAACTTTCCTTGCCATTTTGTTTCATTGTTTTGAAATTTAGTGATAGCTAATGTTCTCTATGTTCTATTAATTTTGGTACCTAGAATTTTTGGCGCCCTAGCTCATAGATTATGTTCATTAATGTTGCCACATGTAAATGTAAGCTTTATTGGAATTGTAAATTGTAACTTCTATCTTGCACATTTTGTATTCTATACTCCATTGACAATTCAACAAGGTTGAGGCTTAAGGATTCAAAAAACTTGTTTGAGCTCAAGCAAGTTATAAGTTTTTGTGGCAAGCCTTGAGGTATGTAATGGTACATCAATATAGGGATAGGGTGGGATTGATCATTGGGGGGGGTGAGTTTAGGGTTTGAATATCACAATTCATAAGTGATTTAAAGAATCTGATGATCATAGACTTAAGAACCATGACTCAAAAGTTGGAATGCAAGAGGCTTCAATAATAACTTGTAGCTTGGAACCTTGTTGATGCTTCATAACTCATCGATTCCAAAATGTTAGCATTTTAAGCTTTTAGTTAAGTGCCAATTTTCACCTCTTTCTTCTCACTCATGATCTTTTTTGATATGTTGATTTTTTACACTTCTTGTTTTTGTTTCATTTATAAGTTCTTTTTATAATTGGGTCATTTTTTGTGGGTTGTGTTATGTCTATTAAAGTTTTATTGCTTTGTCAATTTGTATTTGATGTCCAAATTTTGCCCACCTCTTAATTCAAATTCAAAAGATTTTTTTAAATAGGTAGCGCATTTCCAAAAGCTTGAACCTCTCCCCTTACTTCATGAAGCTAAGTTTAATAAAAATGGAGAACTTCAAGTTGGTTCAATGCGCACTAGACCTAAGAACTTAGATGCTTAGGATCAAGTTATTCTTATTATGATGTTCAAGTTTTCACCCTTGATGCAAACTTAAGTCTATTGAATGTTGAAGCTTTTTAAATACTTGCCTTTATTGGGAAGAAACCCAAGAAAATAGCCAAGGTAGATGTGATAAAAAATTTCAGGATATTTGGTAATGAAAATGCCATGGGAAAAACTTGTATTTATGTTGTTAGAAATCTTTCAATAATTAAGTGCAATGTGTGCATTAAGTTAGAATGCAAGTTGAAATTGTTGGTACCAAAGTGGGATTCTTTTGATAAACTTGTTAAGAAAAGGAAAATGAATAAAGGGTAAAGGTAATGGATTTGACATGTGTTCATGCCAAAATTAAAACAATAAATGTGTCAATGAATTATCCATATTTTTTGTAGCAAGTTTAAGGTGGGTGTGATCAAAGTAGCAAAAAGAAAGTGACTCACTTTGCATAAATTTCATGCTACTTAACAAATGAAAACCCATGACCAATTATGAGGATTTCAAACCTTTCGATGACTTTTTGAAGTTGAAAAACAACCCCAATAAACATTGGATTGACACAACATGGTGGGAATTGCTAAGCATTTCAAAAATCAAATCTTGGCAACTAGTAAGGTTGTTATTCATGGGGCCAAGTTTATTGCACTAACATGTGACAATGTTACTACCTGGTAACTAATCTTGGATTTATGTGCATGGTTATTGTGTTCAAGATTAGTGCCACATCCCAAATTTTTTAGTCAAACACATTTTAAAAAGGATCCAATACCCATAATTTGACATTTGGCTAGGTATATATGTATGTTTGGTTGGGTGTATGTTATTGATTGGGTGTGTATTATATTGACTGAGTAATTGTCATCATTTACATAATTCCCTTCAAACAAACTATGTTGTTGTTTTTGTAGAGCCAAATTGAATATCTACATTGGCATTTCCTCATCCAAAACTTAATTCATCCCATGATCCCAAGTCATATATGGGTATGTTCTTCATACCTTCAATTCTAGACCATAAATTACCAATTCGTTTAGCGAGTTGACATTTGTCACAAACCTTCACAAACTCCTTTATAAAATTTGTCCTATCATGCCAAAAAAAATGATGTTTGATTTCAAAAAAAGTGCAAGCTTCACCAAAGTGCCCAATTTCATTGTGAATATTTCTTATGATAGGAAATGTATCCTTTGGTTTAAGGACTACAAGGTTTTGGAAGTATAATACATTTTCTTGTTAGTGATATATCGCATCATTTTTTTTTGTTCTTTTAACATTAGCATGATAATGTTTAGTTAACTACAATAGCCTGCCAATGAGCAATTTCATGCTCAACAAATCTTCCCATATGTCTAAGTGATGGTCATGCTCATCTTCTTATTGATTCCTTTCCTTTTGGGTCTTAGCTTGATCAACCAAGGCTTGTGTTTCATGTGCTAGATCCCAACAATTTTGCTAGAGATTTAATTTCTCCTTGTTAACCTATTATTTTTTCTATCCTTCATCTTGGTAAAGAACTAGTTCTTTTCCTTTCTCTAAGATTTCTTCATTATAATTTCCCGCAACTCCTTCCCTAACAACAAACAAATTGATGATTGTTTCCTAAAGATAGGGAATCTTTTAACTAGTGTCACCCAAGTCTTTATCTCATTGCCAAAATCTTCATCAACTTCGTACCTTCCCACTAGATTTCTATTCAACACATCTACATTAGAATGTTTAGCACCAATTCGATTGACAATCTTGAAATGAAAGTCTTGAAACATTGATTTCCACCTCCCCCTTTGTCCATATGCATCTAAAACTATTGCAAACTGATTTAGTGGTTTGTGGTCTATCCCCAATAGAAAAAATGTATAATGAATATATTGTCATAAGTGCATTATGCCCCAAATAAGGGCATAACACTTTCCTACAATCAAATGAAACCACTTTTATATTGGGGATAATCCCTTGCTGGCATAAACTATCACCTATTCCTTTTTTTCCAATTTTTGTGACATAATCCCTCCTATGTTTTTGATGGGCCAATCAACATCTAATATGAAAGGTTGTGAAAAACCAGGCATGGTTAATACCAAAAATGCCATGGTTTTTTTTTTAAAGTCACAAAATCACCCTAGTAGATGGGCCTTTTAACAAATTTGTAATCATTTTTAATCAAGCCAAATAACAGCTCTACAATCTTGGCATACCCAAGAATAAATCATCTGAGTACCCTATGAGACCTAGGAATGCCTTAACATTTGTAACAGAATTAGGAATAAAAAAACTTTCCATAGTAGCAACATTTTTGGGGTAAAGATGGGAACCCTCCACACTCATAACATGACCTAAGAATGTAATGTTCTATGCTCCAAAGCAACATTTGTTAGGGTTTGATTTTAAATGGACATCCCTAAGTTTCTACAACACTAGTTTAATATATTGCAAATGATCCTTCCAATTTAAATTATGTATGTTGACATCATCAACAAAAACTTTCAGAAACCAATTGCTCCAATCCTTGAACACCTCAACCATCATCCTTGTTGTACAACCCAAATGGCATAACATTCCATTCGAAGAGTCTTGACTTAGTGATGATTGTAATTTTTTTATGTTTTAAAGTGCCACTAGAATTTGCCAAAACCCGAATTGGAAATCTAAGGCAATAAACCATGCTAATTCTCCCATATGATCCAAGACATCTTCAATTAGCAACATGGAAATGAATTCACCGTGTCTATGCATTGAATGGTGTATTATCACAACAACACATCTTGGTTTTTACAACTGGTTAAAATAAAATGACTATCGTTTTTCTCGACTACAATTGTAAATACAAGTTCATGTTAATGATTGCATTTTGTAAAGGACATTGTGGTGCCACATGGCATTATGGCTTCGCAATTGTCTTCAATATCACAACTTGATGGTTTTTACACAAATATCAAATTTTCACAAATGTACTTTAAACATATTTTTAGTCATCCAAAATTAGGTAATAACAAAATTCCACTGATTCTTGCAACTTTTGGTGAATAATAATAACTTATGGTCGTGTGATGATGATGTGGCATGCCACGCGGCAACAAGGCTAATTAGTAGTCATAACACTTCACAACTTGTGACACTAACTTCACATCATTATTCATATCATTGATTTGATGAATTCATCTCATTTATTAGTTGGTTGAAAATATTGTTGTCTTTTGTGATTAATAATGGTTCAATTTTACATGTGATGATGACATGGCATGCCATTTAACAACAAGGTGTCATAAATTTTCATGCTAATCCATGATTTTTTATGACACCATAAGTATTCGTGTCTTGAATTTTTGGCACCAATATTTGTCATAACATGCCATAATTTTTTGTGTGCCATGAGGTTTTTGAAATCATGAATACACATGCATGCATATGTATACTAAACAATCTATTATTAACTTGGAATTATGATTACAATATTAAAAGTCATTTTGAAAAAGGTGACACATAATTCTTTGACTTTTTAACTACTTAACACACTTTAAGTCAACATACCTATTAAGTTAACATATGTATGTAAGCTAATTAATAAAACCTAGTTCATAATATAGGTTACCTTGTAAATTACTTAATCAAACATAAGAAATTTTATTACATCTAGTATGTTTAAATATACTTAAAATAGGTTACCCTATCAATAAGTTAACTTAAGTAGGCTTGCTTAAGTTCTTAGCTTTAGATTTTTTTTGCCAAGTCAACCTAGGTAGCTTCATTACAAAATATTTTATCAAGTTTGTAACCACTTCAAGTTTGTGTAACTACATGCAATTATGATGTGACTATGATGCAACCAAATGCGATATAATTATGCTAAGTTTTTATTTTAGTTTAATAATGCCTAGGTTAACTTAGGTTAGGTTAATAAATAGTATAGGTTAACCTAGACCTAGGTCAACCTAGGGTGGCCAAGGTTAAATAAAGGCTAAAATTTTTTACTTTTATAATTTTGTGTTAAATGTAATTAGTATAAAAAAATGTGGTAATGCAATGGATGAAGACTTAAACCCCAAAATGAAGGTGAGGGGTTCAAGTCCTCACTCTCATAACCTATGATACCTAGGCCATTTGGCTTCGGTTAAATAGCCTAGTTTAAGCTTCTTGGGCTAGGAATCCAACATTTTTTAAAATCTAAACCACTTAGCTTAGGTTCAGTAACCTAGGTTGCCTAGCAATATAGGTAATTAACCTAGCTAAATTAAGCTAGGTTAACTTTTGGCTAAGCAAGTTAGGCTAGGTTGCTTAGCCTAACTAAGTCAATCTAGGTTGACTTTTGGTCATGTGCAATGACTTGTAGCGTGTTTATAGATTTTTTACACATGTTATCCATCCATCAAGGCATCTTTTGTAACACTTAATCAAATAAAATGACTGAGTTGAAATGGCATGCACTTTACATGTCATACCAAGGTTAATGATGACATGGAATTTCATTATTATAAGAAAATTTATAAATTTTAGTTGTTAAATGACTAGGCTTTGCAACTGAACATCCATTGTGACTAAATGGGTGAAACGACATGGGTTTAGCAACTCACTAATCATTAGTCGCATATGTCCTTTTTGACTAATATGTAATTGTAAAGGCCAATTGCAAAACCCAAAATGTGTTGTTGTGAATCACCATAGAATCTCTTGTTGCCATCTTTCTTCATTAATAAGGTGACACTACAAGTGTATTCTAATGAGTTTTTGCCCAAATCCATTAATGTTTGTATTTGCCTATTTACTTCAACTTCTTCCCAGTAAGACAATCTTCCCGGGGTCATTTGACAAGGAGGCAACCCTTGTGTGACAATTGCATGTTCTTCGACAATGCAAAAACTTAACTCACTTTTGTGTCATGCAAAGATATCCTATAATTCTTTTAATATATCCCATAATATTTTTGTTTATTCTTCCTTCAGATAACTATTTTGTTTGATCCTAAATTTGATTTCAATCTAGTTGTTAATTGGGTATTCTAATGTGCTTCCTCCTGCATCATTACATGGAATAGATGAAACACAAGCTCTAAAGACTTGTTTACAAATTGATGAAACCTTTATTCCTCTTCAATTTAAACACAAAGTATCCAATATAAATAATCATCATCAGTTGCATATTGCCGTCAAACAAAATTTATTGTTGATCTTGTAATGCCAAATTGAATATTTATATTGATGCTTCTTCATCCAAAACTTCGTTCATCCCATGATCGCTCAATTCTTCAATCTAATTCATTTCCACTAACAGAATCCCTTTAGGATTATCACCTGCATCATCTTCTAATTCACTCATTTCATCTTCAAAAATATGATCATCATAGCAATCATTAAAACAAAAAAGTTGGAAATTTTTGGTTTTTGCTTCACCTACATACAAATGTTTCAATCTCAAGTTGTTAAATTCCTTGATATATGCTTCCTCTAGTTTTGTAACTAGCTACAACATATTCACGACGTTGAGAAGCAAAACTTCCACTACAACATTGGGATCATTCTGAACTTGTATTATTCCTTTCTCAACATTGACAACAACTCTAATTTCCATAAGGAAATCAAGTCCCAACAATAAGTTAACTATCAGTATCAACCACAAGGAAGATCATCTAGCACACCACCCTGCCCACAATCATAAGAATGTCATTGATTCTTCCCAGTCCCTAAATAACCATCCATGAAGTTGTCTTGTATGTTTCATGCCTTGAAACCAAATGCATTATGCCAAGCTCCCTTACCACATTTGCACCCATTATTCACATTGACATGCTGGTATTAACCAAGCTTTCAAGTAGTGTTTAATTGATCTCGATGACAAGATGAAGGGTGTTACTATGGTTTGTCTTGTTAATGCAAACCTTCCTTATGGTGGTTGTAAGTACAAGAGTTATAACTTAAGACTAGGTTGTTTTCAACATCCTTCTTTTTTCTAGCCAATTTGACCAGACCTTCAAGGTATTTTAATTGACCATGAACAATCAAAATGGTCTCCATGGGCATTAAGATAAAATTTCCTTTAAAATATGATAGGATCTTTGACCTAATGTTACCATCAATTCTAACTTCTCTACTTTCATCTTCATGTACTTCTCCCGATCTTTCATTAATTGTGGATGCTTGTACGTGTAATCTCCTTTTAAGCATCTTGACACTAGAAAAAATCTTGTTATTTACTCCACATAAGTGATTAAGTTCTACCAATGTAGTTTCCTCATCATTCACCATGACCTCTAGGAAATTGGTAGAAGCAGATGGACCTTTGTTGTTCTTCTTCCAACACTTATCTTCCGTATACCCCATGCCTGAACATAAAGAACATTTTAATATGTAATTCTCCATCTTTTCCCCCCCACCACATTTGGCACACTTGGGCCTTAAATTAATGAACTTAAAACATGCAAAGGCGATGTGTTATTCTAATTTACAAAGTTGGCATTGGATGGTGTTGGTCCTTCCTAAACCATGCATAACCTTGCCATATGTTCCTTTCCCAAAGTAGTTTACTAGGGTCTCATTCACTTGTAAGTGTTTATTAGTGTTGGTTTCTCCCAACACCAACTGCTCCTCTTTTTCTTCTTGTAAAGGTTCATACGAGTTTTTCCTATTTCACCCAAAACATTTTCAACTTCAATTGTAGTTGCAAGGAGTTCATCCATGTTTTAGTAGGTTCATACCACTAGTAATTTTATCAATTTTGGCCTTAGTTTAGTTAAAAACCGTTTTTGTTTTTCAACATCCATAATTTTACCTTTAATAAAAAGTCGTTCCAACTTGTCATAGTACAATTGGACCTATGTTTAGGTTCTTGACACACTACCTCCATTTGCATTCTCAATTCATCCTCATCATATGCCCCATACTTTAGATGTAGTAAAGTTAATGGTACCAATCCCAAGCTTTACCTTTCAAATTGAGCTTGGTAATTTTGAAGAGCTTGTCTTCATCCAACTCTCTAACCTTTGTAGCCATCTAAAATCTTTTTGTCCAATCATAAATGTCCTCCATGTCTTTGCCCCAAAAGAACTCGTCCATACCTTTTGGACTAGTCACCTTATCTACTAAAGGTTTTCCAAAACATACACCTAGTCAATATCCTAATCTTTTAATTCAACCTCTTTTCCCTTTTCATTTGATTCAACAAATTGCAACCTATTGCGACCTATTTTTATGTTGTAGTCCATATCACTTCTATTAGCATATCTCCCAAAAAAAAGACCATATAGATTAATGCAATAGAACCAACACAACATATGAGAATCCTTACCAGAATAGGCAATTTTCAAAATGCAATTTCCTTCTTAAATCCAATTGTCCAATTTTGGTCTATAAAATTGTGAACAATAATTCCTTATATCAATATCGACTAGAATCCAAATATCTCCTACCCTAGGTACTACAATAATCCTTTCCCTAATTACTCGTTGAATTTCAAATTGTTTCAAAAGGCCAAGGGCTTATGAAGAAGAACCTAGTTTTTGAGGTTTGTAGGATGGACCATTATCGTCCATTAGGATTTGAATATATTTTCAGCCTCAAAATTGTTTCATGAAAAAGCAAACATGTATGACTCCTATTATAATATCACTGATCTCTACAATTGTTAAATCAAACCCTACAATCACAATACTTGCAAATCATGTTATCCTCAAGATTATTATCCATGTACCTAATCTTGCAAGAAACTCCACCTCATTGAAAGTAGAAACCCTAGATTGGATTCTTTTGTTCATGGTTCATTATCAACATTGTCACTAAGTCATGTTGAAACATCTTTATGCAAAAAACTCAATATGTCTTCCTTCAACCATGGGATTAAGCATGTTAGAAACCTGAATGACATATGATTGTTCATTTGCACCCTTCGGTTGCCATTAAGTCCTTGATTTAACTTCAAATAAAGTTTCCAACTTATGAGTCTAGACATACCTTCTCCATCTTCCACCCTCAAAATCATGTCTCCCTCTTGGAGCAAATTTTTGATTCCTTGTATGAAGAATTTGATGAAACAGTCTAAAGAAGCAAAGGCCTTGGGTATCCAAATATCCCCAACCCTAGGAACCTCACTTCTCTCTTCAAACTTTGAAATAAGAACACTATGGAAGGTAAAAAGTGAAGAAGAACCTACATTGGAATTGTGCAATGTTGTTCCATTCTTTAATTTCATCACGAATTTTGATCCATACTTGTATTTGCATGTCAAACCTTTTATGATTGATTTTGATCACAAGATCTCCAACTTATGCTTCCCTTGGATCTATCCCCACAATGTTCACCATGCCAAAACCATGCAATCATAATATTAGAGATCCTATGGATGGGTTTTGTTCTATGCCCAGGCTATCAACCTATGGACAATCCGATGTTCAAATAACTTTTGAATAGTTAGATTTTGATTCTACTCATCACTATTGGAATCTAACATCTTCTATGCATCTTTAAAACCTATATTAATCTTACATCAACCTCTACACTTATTGTCCTATTTTGACCAACAAGCTTTGATACCAAAAAGGAGGTACACACAAGTTGTATGCACTCAAAGTATTGCATATTTTTTATCATATGCAATTGCACAACAAACCTTAAGTATACATACATGAATCTATCTATAATATTGTGGCAGAAATAAATCTACGGACCCTAATGGATCTACACACTTTGGAACCTCTATCTGTGGGCTATCATGGCCAACAAATGCGGATTTCCTAGCAACCAAATGAAGTTTACAAAGAGCCAAAACCCAAACCTAGCAAAAGAAATTATCTTAGGAGATGGAAAAAATGTGGACAAGTTATTCTTGCAAAAATCCTTTCAAATTTTCCCAAAACTTCCCACTACAGATAAATCACTCAAATATTCGGTTATTCATTCTTCAAATATCCCAACAAAGATTCCAAGCACATTAGACTTTAGCCAAACATCCCACAAATGACCAACCTTAATGACCCCTTTGAACCTTTCATCATCTTTGTATTAGGTCCCTATTGACTCATTAACCTCTAAGGTTCTACTCCATAACTTTAGTTCATGAAGCTAATGGTAGAATTTACACACAATTGAACTAAAAAAATTCTTCCCCAAAAGTTACAACAACAATTCTAACACAAAAATAAAAGAGTTGAAATCCAAAATTGTTTAACTTTTTGCACCTTCTAGTATTTATCTTCCTCCACTACCAAAATGCCTTGCCAACCACTCCACACCATCCCCATCTTCAACTTAAAAGAAAATCTCGAAAGCAATGTTCCATTGCCAATGTTTGATCTAGGCATCGGCATTCCATGAAAAACAACAAACCAAATTTCATAATATGTAAACAACAAAAACGCAAGAAAATAGAAAAAGCGTCAAGAGGCAAAATATGGTTTCTCTAATGTTCATGATCATCAACTATCCCTTCCTTTGGTGTTTTCCACCAGTCACATCTAGCAAGGTAATCATCCATTTGTTTAAGGCTTCATCATATTAGGGCTTAGTCACACAACTAAACTTGCAACATAGGTCTAAGTCACAATGGATTTCAACACAACTACTACAATATTGAAATATTTGAACATATCTTAACATTTGACATTAAGTAAATAGATTTTGTTTGATTTTAAATAAGATATTCAATTCTTTGTAATTCTTTTGCAAGCACATTGTCTAATAACATTCATTTCAAATGGAAATTGTTGAATTCAATGAAACATTGTAATAGAGTGTGAAAATAATAACAAAAGCCATGTGTCCCCACTCAAGTGAATCCTAGTTATAATTATGGGTTAATCAATTGGGTTGATGTGGTAGATTTATTTGGTTCAAAAGGTTAATGAATTATAAATCCATGATTTTTACAATGGCAAACACTCATGGGAAAAATAAATATATTCATTATTACATAAAGTGAATTTCAATGATTGTTCATGACATGTCATTTTCAAGTCATTTAATTAATTAATTTTATATTGTTACATTTTTCTAAAAGATATTTTTTATTCATTGTATTCATTTCAAATTATTTTGAGTATTTTATTAATAAAGTGAGAAAATTTAATGTAAACACTTTCAACTTTAATTTTATTTTTTACGTTCATACATGTAAAACTAAATAAAGAATACACTTATATTGATGTGTGTTATTGTGTTTCCACCCAATAGTAAAAGTTATTTTGAAAATAGAAGCAATCATGTATACTCTTCATAATTGAAATACAAACTTTTCCCATGATATATGTGACATCATGTTTGACATAATTATTAGTTTGAAATTTTGATTGAATTTATTTTTGTTATTGCAATTTTTTCGTGTTGAATTTTTATTATATTAATAATTTAATGGAAAATAATACCTACAATATCATCATAAAACTACTACTTTTAATTGTATTTGTAAATGTCTACAGAAGTTACAAAGATAAACATTTCATAATGTAAGGGTCCACTTCAAAATTATAAGGTCTCAATTCCCATTTTGTTTGGTGGAATATAACCATTTGTAAGGCATCTTTGTTGATGACATACAAATTATATTATATTGTGTTTTGTTTAAAGGGGCCAATGGGTCATTAGTTAATTTTGGTAATCAACAATGCAAGGGTTTTGACATGAGATCCATCTTTGGTGCTTCTTTAAATGAAAACCAAACATGGTTAGTTTGGTTTTGGTTGCAAGTCGATGAGAATCTACCCACTTCCATCTAAATGTTGTTCACAAGATCTTCAACAAATGTGATGATTGTCAACGTTCCCCCAATTTTAACAATGGGCATTTCACATGCCTAATTAAAAAATACTAGCAAATTTTGAATCCAAAGGGATTGTTTATATGTTGCAAATGAGGGGTGAATTCCAAAGTTCACAAGTTTTTAAACCATCGCTTACTTTTGGTAGCTTTTCCAAATTTTTTGATGTAGTCAAAATGGTGATCATCCACAAGAAGATTTAACCAAATTTGGCTATAAACAAAAATATGATATATATATATATATATATTCATCTTTTTTGGCTGAATACTATAATTTGTAATAAAACTACAGGATTTTCCCCACCAAATAAATTCTTTACTCCCAACTTAACATTATTTTCATTGGTTTTAAAAAAGGGGAACATAACCTTTTGTTCAAAGTTTTTAAAGCTTTTGATTGGCCCTCCCTCATCTTTCATGATGCATAACCTTTCCGTCTTCTTCTTTTAGCTTGCATACTTCATTCCAATAAAGAATGATTAGGAATTTTCATTCATCTACAACATGGTTATGGAACTTTTCATCCACCCACATGAGGGTTATGGAGTCATTTTCAAACCTCTAAACAAAAGGTTTATGTATAATAACTAACATCCCCTTGTTGGTTACCTAGTTTGTGTATCAACAATAACATTTATTTAAAAACAATTCAAGGAACCTCAAAAAGTTGTGGACTAAATAACATTTATGGAGAGGGGGGCTACGATTGGGTAGCATGTCCCTAGTAATTGCTAAACCGCAGCAATGGTGAAAGAATTATAAGGGACATGTTACTCATTGGTAGCCCCTTTCCATAAATGTTATCAACGTAACCAATAACCTTCATATGTGCGGATGAAGAGCTTCGTAATCTTATTATAAATGGATGAAAACTTTCATAGCCTTCTTGTAAATGGATTGAAAAAAAGAGGAAAAGTTATACATTGTGAGAAACAAGGGGATGACCAATCATAAGCTTGAAAATGTCTAAATAGAAATTATGTGTATGACACAGGAAGAATTTAGGTCCACTTCTTAATCAACTAATGGTCCTCAATAACTAAAAAACACAACTATGAAACATATTTGCAACTATTTAACTTATGTGGCAATATATGTAGTTACAATTGAACAATTTTCACAATCAATGGATGATTAACATAATGTGGGCATGTATTCAATTTTGTATACACTCAAGCTAAAGATGTAAATTTATTGAAGTGACTAATCAACAACAATGAGTATGACATGATGTAACATATGACATTATGATATGGCATATGATATTAAAAAAATTGATGTCTTATGCAACTACCTACTAAACAAATTATAATATTATTTAAGATATGATGTGAAAAAATCATGTCCATCACTTTACATTTAACATGTGTAATTTTGCCACTTGGTGTAAATACGTAATCAAATTAGCATAATTATAATCATAACTTAGTTGTACATTGTCAGTTAAATAAAAAATGTAAATAATAATTGAAATCATACATCATAAAATTTAAATAACATACATTCATAAAGTTTTTCAAAGGTCATTTTGTAATCTCAATAGTCACATATACATTACATGAAAACACATGTCTATATGAAGTTCAAGTGGAATCAATTTTTAGCAATTTATAAATATTTTATATTTTAATTCATTATTTGAACAAATGGCATGCATAAATGCATGAGGGTTTAATCAATGATAATTAAATCTAGTTTTAAATTAAATCATGTGATATTTATGTGTATGTTTATAGTTAAAAATTTTACAATGAAAAATTTGAAATTGATTTAATTTATGTAGATCTAAAAATTTGAAATTATAATTTTTATATAACTATGGAATTAAAATGTGTATTAAATTTGATTCAAAATCTTAAACTTAATTTAAAATTTAATTTACGTCCAAAATATTTTAAAGTTAATTAAAATTAATTATTAAAAAAATCTGAATGTATGAACCAAGTAAAAATTTAAAATATAAACTTGAATTTTCGAAAAAATATTGAATTTTTTTTCTAAATATGAAATTTAATTAAAAATTATATTTAATATATAACTGAAATGAAAATTTTAAAACATTAAATTGGAATAATTAAATAAAATATTAATAATGTAATTAAAATGTAAAATTAATTTCATTATGAACTTACATAATTAAATAATGATATGATATTGCATAATATTTGAAATATACATGTTTATATTTATGCAATGACATAATATATCGTGAATTGAAGTATTGGTTGGATAGTTAAAAGAGTTGGTTTGTGGTCTTGGACATGAATGTTTAATTCCCTCTTATGACATTATAAACTTGCTCCTAGATGATTATACTGTGATTACATACTTCTATTTTGAATGTAAATCCATGTGGACATTACACATAATTATTTTTGACATGACATGACACCATGTCAAGTTGAGTTGTTCAAGGAAGATGTTCGACACGACTCTAGTGACCATAGTCATTTAATCTAACACAACTATAAATCCAATTGTAAACATAATTGTTTTAAAAAAAAAATCCTACTATTGTGAGGTTACAAGCTACTACACCTAGATTGCCCCATTCTAAACAAATCCAAAATTGATATGTCAACGATTGACCTCCAATAATCAGCTATGAAGTTCCAACCTTGGGAACAATTAGTCCTTCATAATAAATTATATATATATATAGTGATTCAAAAAATGAGTTGAATTTACATTAAAGAAACACATTTTCCTCAAAAATTCCCTAATTGTTTGATTGAAAAAATGAAAAAAAATGATCCCCAAAAAATCTCTATTTCACATCCTATTTTCTACACATGTCTTGGTAGAGAAAAATTGATGGCCACCCATACCATCATATTAAAAAGTTCACAATCTACATGAGTTTTAGGTCAAATGCAATTTTTGCAAACCTTTGGTCATCTCCACCACATCTCTTGGCTGAACAGAATTTATGTTCACCCATCATGCTCTAAAAAGAAAATTTCACAATTTGCAAAAAACCTTGCTCAATTTTCCAAAACTTCACCCATATGTTACACATCTTTTCACTTAAAAAAAAATATTAGTGTTAATTTATCATGCCTTGCAAATAAAAAATTCATGGTTCACAAAGAGCCTTGTTGAAAATTATAAACCATATGTGGTGGAAGTAGTTCTTCACTTCAAAGTATGTAACAACTCGTGTGATTTAAGAACATCTTCACTCACACCCCCCTATTTGGGCTATTAGTGTTTAACATATCCAACATAGTGTGAATTATTTACAAATACTCACCCATTAACATGAAAAAATGGACAACATAATGTGAAAGACTATTTAAATGTCATCACTTAGGTCGATCATTATGGCTATCTGATTCAAAATAATAATCGTCTTTTACTAGCTCTTTTAGAGGGGCACTAAATGTTGGGCATATTTAGAGACTCAAATTGAGTTTCACATTCACACTATTTGATTGCCATAAATATTTGCCATTTTACTATTGTGGGTGGTGATCTTCTAATGTTCCATGGTCATTCGTTTCAAAGTTTGTAACAATTTATGTGATTTTAAGGTTGAGTGAGAGAGTTCACAATAACATTTTGTTTTTGTCGTCTTTATTATCTTGCCTTGGGTGAATTAGTGTCTACATTTATGTGTATTTGGTGAGTTATCCCCATAAGGTGGAGACTTTAAATGCATGTGTTGAACTCCTCAACTTGGTGTAAGTCACATAAAAAACAAGCTTTAAGTGTGTGAGTGTCCCCAACCCAAAACATTTAAGTTTCATCTCTTGTATTGTGAGTGTTTTGTGTATGGTGTTTGTGTTGAGGGGGACATTGGTTGCTATAATGTACCTTTGTGTTGGAAGAGATTTATTTGAAAAATACCTTTCATAGGTTTAAGCTCTTCCCAATCTACAAAACCATTAATATTTTGAAGATTTTTTAAGACAAAAGCTATTCATTTTCATATGATAAATAAAATGGATGCATGATATATACAATCTAGATGTAGTCAAAAAATATTTATATTTAACACACAATTGTAAAGCAAGTATAAAAAATGCAAAAAATTTGAAATAATAAACCAACATGTGAATGGCAAATGTTAAATGTAGTTCTTGGAAAAGACTTAACCTTGGTGCTCTTGGTTGATTATATTGTGTTTACAATCATTATTCACTTGGTTTTTCAACCCCAATCTAAATACCATGAACATGAAAAAGTTTCTTTTGTTTTTTCCATAAATGCACCCTTCACATAGACTCAATCAAACCTAATATTTTCATTAACATTCAATCCAATCACATGGTCATTTTGGCAATATGTGATAACATGGCATGATTAGCATGACCAAATATTTGGTGCCAGATCTCTGAGTCTTGCAATGCTTCAATAATTGGGTTCCTTTGAATGTTTATGAGGTTAATTTCACTTGGTGTTATCTATAGCTTATACAACTTCCCAAAAAAGAACATATTTGATAACAATATGTCAACTAAAATTAACAATGGGATATTCCACTTGATTATAAGTGATGGTGAATATGTAATTGGTTGCCTATTTAATTGAAAAAGGTTACTTCTTAGCTATATGAAATATACAAGAACTATTTAATGCTAAGAACCCAAATTTTGCAATTCATTGATGACATTAGTTTTCAAGGTAATAAACTGCATGCATTTATATGTCATATGTTTGTTGGCTCCTCCATTAACTAATTAAACATCTTCCTTATTAATCTCACTTCATTGATTTCATCATAAGTAGGAGAGTCCTTGAAAAATATTGATCAATGTTGGTGATGAAAATTGAACTTTCCATCACATTAGTTTCATTGCTAGACTTTTCATCTTTTTTTTTCTTTTCATGTTTCCTTTGCCAATGTCCTTTTTTACAATAATAGTTACAATAAATCTTCATTTTGAATTTGTTAATCTTTTTTGCAAACTTCTTTTAGTCTTTTGAATTAGGTTTTGATCTACTCCCATTGGACCCACTAGCATTTGCTACATACAAGGCTTGATCAAGCACAACTATTGTGTCATTTTGGTTGATGAACATTTCTTCCTTTAACAAGCAAACAATCAAGTTCTCTAGTGCTTGCATATTTGGAATAAAATAATCTTATTTTGAAACAATAATTTGAAAAGCTAGTAAAATACACATGATCTTCTGTAATGATTTTTTAAAATTTAAATGACATTCACATCCATGTCATTAATAACTTTTGCCATCATCTTAATGGTTGTTAGGTGACTCGTCATATCCTACTTTCTGGTCATTTGGTACATTAAAAAACTTATGCATGAGAATATGCAAATTCTCTTGAGCATTTTGTTCATGGATATTGTTGAGATGTTTTCACATATGATGGGCTATCATTCAATGGATGATTTGTTCAAAGTACTTTGTGTCAATGCTATTTAGATTAGTACTTTGTGCACAACTATCCAACATTTCCCATTCATTTGCGTGAAGAGCCTCATCAAAAGTTTTTCCCGGTTCTTGTTATCTTTTTTGACTTAAAAACAACTCCCATGTGATATTTCCAATTTTGGAAAATTGGCTTGAATTTCATTATATATGCTACCTCAAGTCTTTTGGCTTTCTTGCTTGAGCAATTGTGAGTTGCTTAGAAAAAAAAAACACTTTTTAACATAGTATTTTTCTTTAGCAAATTGGTGTAATATTCTAGATACAATTTTTGAGTGCATTCACTAAGTGGACCTAAAGGTTGTTAAACTGTGTATTTCAGAAAATAAAACTTAAGTAGAAAACCTTGTACCAAATTGAAACTTTACTATGAGTTTGATGCTTCATAAATTTCAAGTATATTAAGTGTTGGTAGGCACCAAACAACATCCACAAGACCCATCTTAAGACAAGTGAATGTTCGTGATAAATATTCAAGAAAGAGACTAATCACTTTTATACATGTAGCAAAGTTGATCATTTCGTAATGTTTTGCATTCACAAGAAATATGAATCATCATTCTATGCTATTAATTTGCATTATTTCTTATTTAATATAGTTTCACTTGAACATGACACTACTTCATATAGGTCGATAACTTTGTTATTACACTTGTTAAATAAGTGTAAAACAACTTGAACAAGTTACAAAAGGGTGTGATCCTTGTAGTAAACACCAATGTTGGGCAATTTTGTGAATTTTTAAAAAACCTTTGGTTCCAATTTTATTTACTTTTGAAATTCAAAGAACTTTTGGTTTTGATTTTTTGAAAACTTCAAAAATCAAATAACCTATTAGTTTCAATTTAATTTTTTTATAGATGTCCTTAGTTCCTAACTTGTTATTTCATTGCTAGAGAATAAATAGTTATATGCAATAGTTCTTTAGCTTAAAGAACTTGACCTTATATTAAAAGCATATTGCTAACTGTTAATCCATTGTTTTGCATTTAATTCATATATTAAACAAATAAAAAAATTGCATAATTGTTGCAAGATTTGCATACAAGCATGTGGATGAAAGAGATTAGGATTTATTTCCTATTCTCACTCCATTATGATTTATGCATATGCCCTTTTGAAGTATCGATTTTCTTCTTATAGTGATTAAGTAGATGTACATCACACTCCATGAATAGATTAGAACTTGGAGCAAAACTCAAACCTCAAAACAATTTGTTCAAGCATAAAATCAAATTTTGCTTGTAAGGCCTTGGATTTCTATTCAATCTAATGGATGAAATGCACATTTTAACCTTTTGAATCATTATAGAAGTGTGATAGATTGGTCATTTGATTCTTATATTTTTATAGAAAGGACTAAATTCATAACATGAATTCATTAGATTTGTAGTTACTTTCTAGCAAAAAAGTTTCAAACTCATTACAAGCCTTTTAGTGCATCCCAGAAAAAACTTGACATAGTAATGAAGTGACAAGGTAAATGAACTATGATACCAATGCAACAAAGAGTTCAAAAGTTTAATGTTGATAACACAACAAAGAGGCCATCAATAATCAAATCTTTAGGATATTTAATCCACAATGGAAGCTTGAAGGGGACATCTTATTAAAAGTATATTGCAAACCATAATTCCATAATCAAAACTTGGTGTGTGAAAGTTGATTTTAGATTTAAGTAGAGTAGCAACTTTGTTGATTATAACAAAAAATGCTTTAAAGTCTACTTAATAATACACAAAACTACAAGTCACAATCCTCTTTGTGTTGGAATTTCATTTGAATCATCTCGTTTGTTTTATGTGAATATTATAACATGACTGTGATGCATCATATAATACAAATGTGAGATGTGAAAGGGCCTAACAAGGTTATCATAGTTAACAAATCCCATCAATTTTTGGAAAGGGGAATTAACTTTTCTTGTGTATTGTCTCTTAACTAGATCAATATTATGTGTAAGAAAAGAGATGGCCAAAGTGTTGGTTCACGTTACTTTGTCTTTGAGTCCATTAGGTGTAAGGGTTGTGTGTAGCTTAATTAAGGAGGGATTTTGTCCATCAAGTAAGAAAAAAAAACCTTGGCACCATGTTCCTTGCTAGTACATTGCACGTGTTTTGAACAATAGGTTTGATGTTTACACACAACATGCCACACATCTAGATTTTGAACATTTTCCCCTATGAGTCTTTCAGCCAAAAATTTTCCCTTGTGTGAGTTTTTTGCGATGCTACATTCAAGCACGACGACACCTAGGGCAAATGCAAATGAAACATGTATAATCACAGTAGTAAGAGGCATAAGAAATCAATAGAAACCAACCATCCCATTTGAGCTTGCTTTATCTTTTGCAATAATCTTTTGCAATGTTACATTCATTGCATCAATGTGTATCAATACAAGACCACACTTTCCACAATAGGTGAAAGTGATCTCACCCACTCCATTTTGTGTCCATTGTAGACTCAAGTTTACTTAAATGAGATCAACTGAGAGAACACTAATCATAGTTTTTTGGCAATTCGTAGATACCTTAAACCTAAAACTCAAAAGAATGTGCATCAAAAGCTCCTCTCACCATCTAAAATGCAAAGAATGATCCTTCTTCACGATAGCTTCAAATTGATATTCAAATGTTGAAAGCTTTGAAATTTTGCTTTCGATTCTTTATACCACAAGGTTTTCTTTACATCAAACCTCCAACATTTTCTACAAGTTTCAATTATCTCACATTTTCACCCTTGCCAGTTAAATGAATATATAACAAGGTTGATAATCGAAAAAAAAAAGTTTGTGTTTCTAGTAATTGCCCAACACTTGTAAACACCACCATCACCTTACTATAGCCAAAACTATTGACCTCCAATCAACTCCATTGGGCAAATTCAAGGGACAATCCATTCCCAATGGAAGAATCAAATGTAGTGTACAAGAATATAATAATATAATTTTGTATGATATCATAGATTTATATAGCACAAAGTTTTTTTAAAATTTTTTTAAAAATGTAAGTAATATTGTAGAACACTATGGTTAGTGGTCTTGAATTTTGACCAAAGAAATTGGGAAATCTTTGGAATTTTTTTTGCTTGTGTGAATTCAACCAAATTTTTGCTATTTTTTGGGGAAAATTTGCAAATTTTTGGATATCACTGAATTGGGGAAAAAAAAAAAAAAAAAACATCGAAATAAAAAACTTTATAAAAAAAAAAAAAAAAAAAAAAAAATAAAAAAAAAAAAAAAAATTTAAAAAAAAAAAA
>Ga0116231_10004978_pt1 | contig 26550 bp, 21 predicted proteins | sample S1TSphgellanicum_2_FD_89695 | JGI IMG/M metagenome (GOLD analysis project Ga0116231, IMG submission 89695) | Host-associated microbial communities from peat moss isolated from Minnesota, USA - S1T2_Fd - Sphagnum magellanicum MG | ecosystem: Host-associated > Plants > Peat moss > Unclassified... | reverse complement strand
TGGTTGTCTCAAGAGGTATCTTGCGCTGTTGTGTGTGTGTGCTCTCTCTCTCTCTCTCTCTCTCTCTCTCTCTCTCTCTCTCTCTCTCTCTCTCTCTCCAACAACAACAACAGCAACACAAAGATCATCGACAGGCTTCAGACCTCTCCTTCCTTCCAGCAATCTGTCTGTGATTTCTTAAGACCGTAAGAGGAACACGAATGCAGAATTCTCCATTCCCGCAATAGCAACACACTACCGCATCAACAAACTCTTACTCTAAACAACAACAAAAACCAATCTAGCACAGGTGTTGGCTGGCCACCCCATTGAACAGAAAAGAAAACAGGAAGCTTGCAGCAGAGGGCTATGGGAGGAGGAAGAAGAAGAAGAAGAAGAAGAAGAAGGCGACCAGGTCAGGGTCGTTCAACACATACCTGCAGAGCGAAAGGGTCGTTCATTTGTGGCATCTCCCTCGCTCTCGATCGCTCTTCAGTTGCTGAAAATCCAAATCCAACGAAGTTGGGTGCTAATCTCTCACACCCAAAACGGAAAACAGAAGCAACAGCGGCACAACGGATGCCACAGAGCTTGGTCGAGAGCTTCGAAATCAGACAGATCGATCACTAAAACTGCACCCAAATCTTTCTCCTCCTTTTCTTTTCTTTTTTTTTCTCCCTGGGTGAGACGAAGAAAGATCGAGCAACGGAGACGCCCAACAATTTCGCACAATCTCTCTCTCAATCGCGGTTTGATTTCCAAACGGATCCCAATTTCTCGCGAGCAGGTTTCAACGGATGCAAAATTCAAAACTTGGGAACGGCCTCGGTCGGCTCTGCAGCAACATGCGGCGAGCACTCAAGCGACGTTTGAGGCCGTGTTCACACAGTGGAATGAACGAGGGTACGTGGGACCAATCTTGGGAGCGAAAAAATACGTACCCTACCAGTGTACGTGGGTTCAATAACTCTATTCACACGGGAACACACGGTACCACTTCTTTCTTTTCCCATGTCAGCAAACACTTTTCCTACTTTTGCTTTGTTGGATTCCCGCCCTGTTAGTATAGTTCAATTTCAGGTATGAATACTATCCATTTTTTTCCACTCTGAAAAAATCTGTCTTTTTCTACCAAAAGATTGGAAATTTTGGTGGGTTTTCCTTGTACATTCCACTAATTTTGCTAATTTTTTGGAAAATTTTCCAAAATTTTGATTACATAAAATGGGGGGAAAGGTGGGGGGTTAGGATTTTGGTATTATTAGGTAATCAATAATTCAACAATGAAAAGGAGGGCAAATATGTTTGGTTCCCAAGTTTGTCGTTTTGTCAAAATTAGCATATAACAATAGAAATATGAAATAGTTCCTTGGCATCAAATCAAGTTTCATTTTGGAAGACCACAATGCTTTTAGCTACTAATGAAATTAGGTCATTTGTAAGAAATCAAGCATGCCTTACAAATTAATTAGGTGACACCTTAATATGATTTTTTTTATTTAAAAAAAAAGAAAAATGACCTTCCATTAAAATATTTATTACCCCACTTGACTAACCCATTTGACAAATGCTAAGTGACTACTCTTGTGTACACTCATGTGGACCAATATTTATTTACTTATTTATTTAATGTGAGTTGTTTTTCAAGTAGGACTCATGGACATATTATACATAGTGGGATCCAATGGTTGACATCTTGGGCCAAATAACCATGCTATCTTTTCTTACAAATTCTTAAGTGAAATCCAATTCCCAAATTCATCATATCACCTTGTTCATTAATGATCTTAATCTTGCAAGCAAATTATTATTGGTACCAAGTGACATAGTTATGACAAGGGTGTTCAAGTTGTCTAGCATCCTATTTTTTTCAAGTGTCAAAGATTGATTGCACTTTGGTATCAATGTTAAAACATTATTGTGTCCACAACTATTGAAATGAAAATCACATAAATGTTCTACTTTCATACTTAATACTAAAGCTTTAAATTGTTCAATGATGATGAACAAGGGTTTCAAATTGTTAGGATGAGAATAAGGGAAGCCCAGAACAAATCAAGATGGATTAATCCTCCTTATCAACCAGAAAGATGGAGTTGGAAAGATTTCATCCAAAATGCATGTAACTCATCATTATTTATTCACTATTGATTCATTGTGAACTAGACCTTTTAAAGGGATTTAAACTAATAAGGTATCCTGCCCTTAAATCAGGCACCAACCCAAAACCACAGCCTACTATCACCCTCTGTTTTGGAGCATAGTGGTGTGCCCAAAATTATACATGTTGAAAAATGGGCCGTTCTAGAGTTTTGATGAATGTAATTACTTTTAGTTGTGATTTTTGAATTTTTGGATGAGCCAAACTAGCACCAACAAACAAAAACACTAATCTTCTAGACAAACTTCTTCTTATGTAAACATAGACATTGTTATGTCTGTGTTCCCATCATGAATAGATTTGGATGGAAAAAAACATTATTTAGAAGATAGTGATGAAACCCATTTGCAAACACACCAAAGTGGAATTGGAAATTGCCCTAATTAGCAATTAAGAATAGTTGTGCATGTTTTAAGGCTATGATAAAACAATAAATGTTCATGTCATGATTCTTTTAGTGAAGACCTTAGTTCTTAGGTTTGAGGGGTTTCTTTGTTCATTCTCTTTGTCTTATGTTGATCTTTGGAAAGTATGAATTATTGAGCGCAAATTACATTGGTATCCATAGTAAGTGCAAATTATCACATGTGCCTCAATGCAATAAGCCACTTTGGTTGAAAATCTGTTCCCTCCTCAACTTTTCATTCCAATTTCTCCTAGTCCAAAAAGATGTGCATCACCACAAGAAGATAGTGTAATGAAAAACAAGGGCACACCAAGTTGCAAGATGCCCATAGACTATGCATTCAACAACACAGCAACAGCTATGTACACAAAGCATAAAACTCATAGATTCATCCCAACGAACTCACAAAGGTTTACAGACTTATGAAAGGGAGGTCCTAATTCTATGAGATCTACTAAATGTAGGCCTACAAGGTTTAGACCACTCAGACTTCACTCTCTTTGAGCATCAACTAACCATGTTGGCATTTCAGAAGTTTCCCCCATATTCCAAATCACCCATAACACACACAGTTGCAACAGAGGATCCCGGTATAACATACACACCACCCATCCATACTGGAACATCACAGAGACTCCCCTCAATAGATGAAAACTAAGACTCAGTAAAGGTAAATGAAGCTTAATAACGTCCCACAAAAATCCCCACCGTCGTGCAAATAAACTTCAGGAAGTTTGACAAATGCAGTTATAATGCCCATATTGGAACAACCCAAAAGAAACAGATGAACAATGTGAACTGAAATTCGGAGGTCACAGACTTCCAGGTACTCTCTTCCTTCAAACAAGATGCTTCTATGACCCAACACAATCCCCCTTTCAAACATTCCTTGTTTGCCAAGATGGTCGCTCATGAAATCCCTACATCATTCATCATTCCCCTGATCATGGACCTAGGTCTGCAATACTATACAACTTCATCCTAAAAGGTGAATAGCGCAACAGAAATAACTATCACCACCTTGGCCTGGAAATCAAGTTGTCTCTTAATTTCAAGCATTCTTCCCTTCCATCCTAGTCCAATGCCTGAGAAATCTCCAAATGAAAAATCCACACAACACACATGCCACCAATCATAAACACCACAATGCTCATAACCTGCAACCAAACAAACACTTACAAAAACAGCAAGCCACAACACCCATGAACCTCAATTACTGAAAATTTGTTGCATTATGCTTCAACTTTTGGCAGTTCAAGTGACATCATCATCCTCTTAGGTTTACATCGAAAAAAATTCATCACAATAGTATCTCATAGTAAGAATGCACAAGAGGAAGAAGAGCTTCCAACATGGCAAGAACTAAAAACATCGAGTGCAAACATGATAAAAAGGAACCATGGTTGCATGCTTTGTGATTGCTTATTCTTGAAATATTTTGATAAAAACTCTTTTTTTAATTATTATTATTATTATTATATTTATATTGTGATGTAAAAGTTTTTATTTATTTTTTGTCAAAAATATGTCATTTTAAAATTTTATCAAGTTTTTTATAAGTATTTTTATTATTTTTAAACATTAGTTATAATTTTTTTAAGTGTTTTTTTTGCATTTTTTAATTTATTAGATTAATTTCAAATTTATTCACATATTTTCATGATATGTTATGAATGTTGTAGTAGAGGTAAGTCCCAACAATTTCAACACCAAATCAAATTATCATTTTAAAACATGAAAAGTTAAGCACTTGTTGTGACTTTTATTAATCTGACTACACACATTAAACACAATCCAAATCCAAATCCAAGGTGCACTAAGTGATGTCACCAATATCTCTTCTCAATCACATTTTGCATATTCAGGAGACCTTTTTCCATGAATTACCGCAATGGTAGTTCATCAAGCCATCAGCATTTTCATCTAAAATTGATGTTTTGCAAGATGAGCAAAATGAGGTATAGGATTTCGCTTAATAAAACATCTCGTTCAATCATCACATACTCTTGAATCATCACATTGTCTTGAGAGGTTTCATCGTCTCGTAGGCTTGAGAGCTTTGAAAATTGCTGCTTTCATCATCAGGTGTTCCAAGGCCAGTGTCCACCAAGTGTTACAGATCTGCATGCGGAGTTTTGAATGCTCCATTCACAACAAAGCAAACCGGTTTCTGACATGAGGTTTTGTAATCATCTCATTGAGACAAAAGAGTGAAATATTGAACATAATAATACTTACAATGTCTGAAATATTCACAACAGATAAACATCCAGTTGTGCTTCACATTATACACACCTTCGCAATTATGGAAGTATTAGAACTTGTCGCATGCAGTCCATGACTATACTAAAAACTGCATAAATTGCCTATCCATAATCTTTCTAATCCAGTGCTTTGTCTTCTTCACAGTCTTTATACTTTTCTTCACATCAAGATACAAGCACCCTTTTGAGCATCTTTCAACTCCCAAGCTCAAGTGATAATACCTCCATCCAAATTCTAGGAGACCAAGATTCTGAGTATTTCCTATGCTGTCTCAGTGGTGATGCCAACAGCAGCAACTGAAGACACCATGGTGTTGAGGCCACATTCACCATGGCCACGACAAATTTTGTAGTAGCCATGGTCTCCCCACAGTGAGCCCCATGAATTCTTGATGATCCAGTATGGCTTGTATGAAAGGCGAAGAGGAGCAAAACCACGATCTCCATATCCAACCAGCAGAACACCATGGTCCAAATTGCGCTTGTTGCAAAAGAGAGGGCATGACACTCCAGCAATATATGTTTGCATGAACTCTGCATTTATGCCGACTGCAACCCACCACCAATAAGAAAAGTGCATGAGTGTTACTGACAACTCACCATCAAAAGATTGGAATATAAGTGTACATCATTCATCGACAATCCACTCAGAAACCTGACAATTCCCTGACCTATCACTAAGATCAAACTGGGTGCTCAACCAGATAAATACATTAGAGCACAGCAGCTACCAACCAATGAAATTCTCTTCCTGATCTCCAGTTTGGCAGAAAAGGACAAAATCCAAACAAATTCTTTTACAGCCAGATGCCTTTAGCCAAGATAAGAAGGGGAGGAAAGGAAAAAGGAGTCTCTTGGCCTTACTAGCAAGAGGGCCTCGCTGGACCAAGTAAGCTGCAATTTGATTTTCATCAACTGGAATGTTGGTGAAGTTGGTGACCTTGGCTGCAATCTTGTTAGAATCATATTTACATTTGCCATCAGTGCCCTTGTATGGATAGTCAGTTTCTGTCTCCAATCCTCCAGCTTCCATAACATACTTGTATGCATTTGTCATCAAGCCTCCATTGCAACCAGCATCACATGCATCCTTCTCATCAGGATCACACTGCACAAGAGAAAACACTTTCAAAAAAAGACCCTCATAGACAACTATAAGCACAAAGAAAAATCCTATGAATGGAAGTATCACAAAAGTGGAACATTCCTGTAGTCACACTTTGGAACACAGAAACTTGTCTTTGCTTATGATCACCTAAAGGTACCATAGAACTTGTCAGACAACACAAATGTCAGCAAGCATAATACTACAAATCAGGTTGATGCTCAGCTGTTCCACGATGGCCACGTTGTGGGTCTCTGTCCAATCTTTTCTGAATAGCCTTTTCAGAACTTTTGTGGCATACTTCAGCCAAGGATGTTAACAATTGGTGCATCATGAGATAGTGAGCATTTCTAAGCAGAGAAGACAATCTACCTGATGATCACAATCCACCAATTGTTGCTCGCTGAGGCTCACAAGTTTGCCTGTGGCCAAAAAGTGCGCTCCCTCCACTGCACCAGTTGTGCTGAAAGCCCAGCATGATCCACATGCTCCCTGTGCAAGAGAAACCCCATCTCCATCATCAGCATCTTCTGAAGCTTTAGCCTTGTGTTTAGGCCTCCAAGGAACCCCCATACACATTTAAACTTTGCTATATTTATGTCCTTCTCTCTCACTGTCACAGATCCATTCTAGAAGCCAACAAGGGTTTAGCAAAAAACCTTTCAGAAGATACACGTGCAAACCTACAAGGCCGTACACTTGAGCTCAAAATCGTAGAAAGAAGACAAAGAGTTCCAGAAACAGATCGCCAGAGAACATGATGTTTCCTGATGATAAGTCATAGCCTTAACTAGAAACAGGAAACCTTTGGCTCCATGACAGAGATAGTAGCCTCAGCCTTTTGTCTTGAATTTGATACAAAGAGAGCATAAGGCTCATGTTACAATCCACCAAGAAGGAATTGGCCAAACTTTTGAAGCAATTCTAAACTTGTATGAGACCTTCACAATTGATGGTGACTACAAAACCTCCATCTGGCAATTCTATAGCACAGCCGCAGGAAACATCAAGGGGACTTTTGGAGAACCAAACAATAGCACGGAGAGGAAGCGGGAAATGTTTTGTACCTGATTCTTCACGGGCGTGACAGCGCCCAGTTTTCTCCAATCGAACTCAATCGGTAAGTCTCCAGTGGGAAGATCAGGACCTGAAGGCGCCTTTTCGATGGCCTCCGGAGCCTTGAGTCCAAGAAACCGCGCAGCAAATTCATCTTCCGTGAGATCAGAGAACTCCGTAACGCCGTGCACAGCGGTAGGGTCCAAGGCTTGGTGCTCGATGGCCTTCATCAAGTTGTGCCTGAAAGCCTTGAAGCGGAACTTACGCTCCTCTTCAGTGGCATACACCTTACCGTAGGTACGAATGAAGCCTCTAAACTTCGCCTCTGCCCCCTTCAAAGCCGCTTCCGCGACCATGAAATCGGTTCCAGCCCTTCTATCATCCCTATCAACCACTTGCGCAATTCCCTCACCTTCAAAGGCAAAAGCACGACTTGCAACCAAAAGAACGCCCAACAAAACCACGAGAATGTACACGGGAGGAGGAGACGCCATAATTTCACAAAACGAAAGAACTCTCTCCACACACTTAAGAGAAACAAAAGCCCTCAAATTGCACCAGCAGACATACAGACAGAAAACACAACAACGCCAACACCAACAACAACAACAAGAGACGAGAGAGAGAGGGAAGAATCGTGAGGACTTGGGGAAGTGCGCTCCGACACGCAAGGCCGCTTTGGCGAAAGGAGAGAGACGAGCCTATGACCGCGCAGTGTGCCTATTCCCGTTCATGGGGGAAAAAAATCCCCCCCCCAACCCCCTTCAAGTCCACCCAAAAAAAGAAATTCCTGAAGTTTGGGGGGATGGAATCTCATGGAAAAGAAGATTTTATTTTTATTTTTCTACTCTTTTTTTGTGAATTTCAACATAATATATTATTTTATACGTTGAAACCAAAAAAGTCCCCCAAAAAATTTATTTAATATTGAGAATTTTAGATTCTTTTATTATTACTTTATATTGAAACAAAGTCCAAATTTTTTTTCATTATTTTATGGTAAGAAATTTAATCAAAGATGGGTAATATGGCTCCAAGGGTGTCAGCATTTGCCAAAATTAACCCACCTTGGGTGAGTCTATCTTTTGTTGGCATAGCATCATATTAGCCTAACCTTTACAATTATCACCCCATAATTCAGGTTTGGTTTTATATGGCTTTAGAATAAACCTTTCTTTTTTTGCCTTGGGAGGTGATTTTATTTTTTTGGCTATTCCTAAAGTGTTCCCATCAAGTTCCCAATGTGTTCCCCAATATCACCGCACTTTTATCATCAAACCGTTATTAATAATAACGGTTATTACCACCATTTTTATGCCATTAGTTTGATTGGATTTTTTGAAATTTTCAGCATAAGGTTCTTGACCTTTTTTTTTTTTTTTCAAAAATTAGACAAAATGACAAAGGAATTTAATTTATGCCAAAGCTGCCCAAGTACTGTGACAAGTATTTTTTTAATAAGTTTTACAAGACGTACCAAGGTTGTTAGGCAAAGGGAATTATTAGCCCAAGCCAAAAATGGTGACAAACAATTTTAGGACCATAACTTTCCATGCCACAAATAAGAAGGTACGAGGACATGCACTCAAAACAAGAGCCCAATCTTCTTCTTTTTGAGTAGTGTTTTTTCATTAAATTAGGGATAAGATTTTTTGGTTGTCCCCAATGTGTTCTCATCAAGTTCCCAATGTTTCCTTCAAGATGTTCCCAATAACACCAAACTTTTATCCCATAAGCTTTGCCCAAAGTTGTCCTCTTTTTCAGCTAAATAGCTGGGCCATTGAGAAAGGCACTCCATCTTCCTATACAAAATCTACCTATCCTTGGGAGCTTGCAAAGTGTTGATTTTGTTTCTATTGAGAAGGGCCAATCATTGCCAAAAAAACATATTTAAAAAAACAATTGAGATGCAATCCCATCAAGTAAATACAAAGATGAATAAATATCTACCCTAGAAATAATCCTGAAAAAAGGGCATGATTCCAGTTAGAAGAAAACCCTCAGGAACTTGCCTCCAAGGAAGGACAATAATGGATATAATAAAGTTATCTGTAAAGTCAGGCGATTAGGGGGCCAGTTTTGACATAATAGGGCATCAAATGAGTACCTTACCCTAGGGTCAGTTTTGTCATTAAATAGTCCTCAAAATAGGGAAATGAAATTTTGTCAAGGTATGAAGTTGACATGTTGAAAATCATGGTAACTATCATAAGCTATACTCTGAATGATTTCACTACTCATATCACAATATAATAGAAAATGATGGAAAAAATGATAATTTCAGAATTTAAAAACGAATTCATTTTTTGAAAAATAATTATTATTCATTTTGTCGATGTGAAAACTGACCCTAAGCTACAGTACCTAATTGGGAATGAAGTTTTACAAAACGAAATAACTGGGACCCAAACTAGTTTTTCCACCAATGTTGGTGGTAAACTGAGTTTCATCCCCTCTTTCCTTCTATGTATATAATATAGAGTAGAAAGGTCACAAGAATAATCATCAGCAAGCTACAAGTTACTTGTAACGTGCAAGTTTCTTACTTTCCGACTTTGGAGGGTTTTTGCTATTATTAAAGTCTTGTTAAAAAGCCTTTCCTACCATTGGAAGGACTACTACTAGTGCTTTCTGAAAAGCTAATTTTGTCCTTCACTTATGCCAAAAATATTGTGTTGCCTGACAAGCAATCTTGTGTAACCCTAATCAGATCCTTGAAGACCCAAAAGTTTACTTTTAAGGGACCTTGTGAAAATGAGGGCCAGATACACTACTAGCATGGACCCCTTGTGGACTTGTGACCCATTCCCACTTGAGACATTTTTATGTGTTGTAGGGTAGGTGAAGGATGAACTCTATTCTAGCTCTTGAGATTTAAACCCAACTTTATAAGTAATTAATTATGACCCTTTCCCACTTGACATATTTTATTCCTATTGGTGCAATTGTTGAAATCAGCCCTAAAGGCTTTTACACTAAGGGTCAAGGTTGAAAAAGAAAACATGTTTTTAAATCTACCACTTTATGGCCCTTGCTTGGCCCCAAGGCACAAGGATACTTATCAAGTTGGGAGACCAATTCCCAATTTGCAACCCTTGGGGCCAATGTTGTTGCAATACAATATTGTTGTTTTCATGAAATCCACCTTGTTGATCAAAGTAAACCCTAAACCAAACACTCCATATCTTCTCCTTTTTCATTTCATCTTTCCTCATTTTTTGTTTCTCTTCTTGTTGAGCTTTTATACTTGTTTGTGAATGATAGAAATGGTTTTTTTTTTTTTTTCTTACATGGGATATGGCCATGAAAAACACAAGAATTACAAGAATGTGTCTATCTTCATCCATGGCAATTTTACATTTAGGATTTAACTTGAAAAAGGAAGCAAAGATGAAAAGAAAAATGATACCCAAAAAGAAAGATGAAATTATACTTGAGGTTGAAGCCTTGGTCCTTACTTTTTGGCCTTAATGGCTTTAGACATGAACTCATTGGCCCCAAAACAAATGGGTCCAAACAATTAATCCAAATGTGTTCAAATTTCCCTTTATTGGGTCCAAGATTTTTTGGCTTTCATTCCTAGCGTAAAGTGGGCCTAAGTAGTGTAACATGTGCCATTGGCCTTCAAGTGTGAATTGGTTACCCAACTAATGAAAGTGATTTGGAAATTTTTAGACATAAGGTGTGAGAAATATTGAATTTTGAGTAGTTTTCATCATTGAAAATTCAATTAAATAAAAAAATGAATTTAAATCCTCCTCATTGAAAGCTTTCCAAGAATACCAAGGGCATACCTAATTCCTCTATGATTGTTTTTTTCATTTCAATAAATTTTAAGTGTAAAATTATTCAATATTCAATAACTTATCCACCATAAGTTGAAACATTATAAAAACCAACGTGGTACTACCCTATTCATCCAGGGCTTTCCAACGGAACCAAGAGCATAGCAATAGGTGCCATGATTTGGGATATCTCAAAATGACAAACAAATAAAACAAACAAATTACCTTCTTTCATAGATAGATTATTTGGATGATTTTCTTTTTTTTCTCATTTCCTTCCTATTATTTTGTCACGTGCCTTTTTCTTGAAATAAAGTTTTGCAAGTTCACATGATGGACATATATTATGTCAAGCATATGGAAGGGCAAAAGAAAACTATTTACTTATTTATTTTATCATTTGATGATACATTTTGGGATTTTTTTATTCCCATTTGATCATTTTTTTAATCATTCCAAAAAAACAACAATTTTGATTTTCTTCTAAAACCACAAAAAATTCAAATATATTCAAAGTTAAGGCTATTTTATGCTCATTTTGAATTATATCATAGAACTTTTAGCTAAATGGTCATTTTATTGAAAATACTCAAAAAAAAGTTACTTAAATTGCAACATGGATGCTATTGCAAGTAAACAAATTTGATAAACATAGATATCAAGGGAAATGTTTTGATGTTTAGATTTTCAAATTATCCATTAATTATATATTATGGAACTTGAAATTTTATGTGTTAAATTCAAGCTCACAACTATAATGAGAATAAAATATATTCAAATATAACATGTGACCAAACACTACATATATTTTGACATTTACAACTTATTTTTTTTTATTTATAAATATTTTATCACAATTCAAGACTAAATTTTGCAGTATTGGATAGTTGTTGGTTGTTGAAATATTTATAATTTCACAAATTAAAATTCTTGTGAAAGAAAATTTTATTAGAGTTGGAGGACAGTACTCACATTCAATAAAAATAGTTTACTCTAAAATTTAAACATCTTGTTCCTTACAACATGGTGCCACTTTTATACACATGTTTTTTCTTCTAATGATTTTTCATCATTTTGTAGAATTCATTTTGGAAAAAGAATATTCTATAACAAAGAAATTTTATTGAAGAACATTCATCAAAATATAATTTCTTTGTTTTAAATTGTCAAAAATCTTGACAATTACTACAATAAGAACAAATGCTTAAGATTTTCTAGTTTCATATTTTGAATATATCACCAAATTTGGCTAAATATACTTATGAATATAACCACTTGAACAAAAATTATGTTTGTGGTGATTGCAACATCACAAATTTCAGAAAAGAAAACGAAATTATTTTGAATAAATGAAAAATCACTGCAATTGTTTACAATATGAAAGGGTGCTTTAGATTTTTTACTTTTATATTTTGAGTATCACCCATATTCAACAAATTCTATAGATATTTAGAGGTTAAATATGTCATCCAAAGGAATTTAAAAACCTACAATTGAAACAAAATCCTAGGGTAAAATTAATGGACCTACCCCAACCAATGTTCATGAACACATTTTTTTTTCCCATGCATCAACAAACTATGCATATTTACTACATATATTATCCAATCTACATATATCACATGTTATCAATGTCTTAAAGTTGGAAAATTAAAAATTCATGAATTCAACATTTGATGGAATTAAACAACTTCAATTTATGACTTTTAGAAATGTGTGAATTTCTAGTTTGACGCATAACAAGAAGTTGGTTGAACATGGTCTTATGTCTAAAATAATATCTTCACTTTCCATTCTTGCATATTGTGGGATTATGCAATTGTTTGAAGTGATTCCACAAACATTAATTCAAAAGTGCGGTGTCAATCAAATAACAATTGCATTAAATGAACAAAACAACAATTGCACTAAGTGAGTTTAAATGAACACCCTTTGATGTTCTCGAGACCATAAGGGTTAAGCAATTTCAACTATATGTTTGCATGTTTGCATGTTCGCTTATATCTACACCTTTGGGAAAAGAGTCACCTCCAATAGAAGAATTACCTTCAATTTTTTGAATGTTGTCAAGTTTCAACCATAGTTTCTTCAGATATAATTGCATGATCGCCATTCCAATCTCGTTGGAAATAATCATTTATAATACTTAAGTCCTTATATCTTTGTTCATATGATCATACTTGTATCAAAACAAAATATCTATATATATAAAAGAAAAACTAAACTTAGTGCAAATTTTCACACCATACTTATGAAGGCAATTCTTCAATCAATTTCACTGGTAATGTTCTTAGTTTTGGGCTTTTAACACTATTAAACATTCACATTTATTTATGTAACATCTACAAAATCTTGTTCCCAAGTGGGTTTTATGTAGCATACATGATCATTTGGAATGATAAATTTCAACATGTGGGTCATGTTTAACAAGGTGATGAGTTGGATCAATCTAAAAATGCCTTTGGATCACTGAAGCCTTACATGTCTAAACATTGTAACATCAATTAAACATAATAATTCATAGGCCATCGGTAGTTTTTTTATTTACAATGGTTAACATCAAATTTTCAATTCTTGTTTAGATGTGGGAGGAAGGTGGTGACTACACATTTTTGTAGTAGTAGAAAACTAATTGAATAAAAACATAGGGTCCCCATAGATTGGTTGATGTGTAAAAATCATAATTTAGTTAGTTTTATAATAAGATTATGTTTATTATCAAAATCCAGAGATAACTAATCTAGGGAATGTATTGATATTAATTTTTTTTAATAATTTTTTAAAAAATTGTACAAAAAAATTATAATAAATACTTGTTGTGAGTAGGCTCAATTAGTAAAATGAAATGATGTAATTTATATTTAAATTTTGGACTAGAAATAACACTAATGAAGTGGTATTTATTTGGTTATGACACAAAATTGATGAAAGAAAATGAACACATTGATGATCATTGCAACTTGGTTTGTTTCTTATGGAACCCAAAAGCCTCATTTATTTTTTCTATTTTGTTCCAAAGGAAATAAACCAAATGTTCATTGCTTTGTAATGATTTTGTGGATGTTAAACATGGTCTTCATCATTTGAAACATGATTTGGTATTGAAATGTCTGTTAAGGTGTTTTTGAAACTAAATTTGAACATTTCATCTATGATTTTTTATAATTGCACACAATCACCTTCCTTGTTTCATCACTCCTCACACCTCCAACTAAAACTAAAAATTCAAACAAATATATGGGCCAAAATTCAATGTGAACATAAAACTTAAATTAAATTTAGGGTGATTTAATTATTTGGATATTAAAATTGTATATAATAATAAGGTCAGAAAATTTAGAACTCCCTCACATAATACCCCCATACAATATCACATTTGATTCATGTAGTGAAAAAAAAAACATATTGTGACCCTCCAAGAGTTTAAATTATCTAATTATACAAACATATTTTTTTGTTCTTATTTTAAAAAAAAAAATTGGTTCAAATTTCAACTTTATTTATTATTTTTCTTGTTATTATGGAACCTAAACTAGTTTTTCAAAATTTTAAAACCTTGAATTTTCATATTCTCTAAAAGAAATTTGAAAATTGGTCAAGTTTTAAATCAATTTTGGTTTCTTAACCCAAATCACAAATAGTCCCAAATATTATATTGTGTAATTTAGTATTATACAACCCATTGAAAGTTGTTTTAAGTGCTTTTGTAACACTATTTTTTCTTTTTTTCAAAAGTTGTATTTAGTTTGTGCTTCAATACTGTAGACCTATTTAAAAGGGAAAACCACCGAAATTAGTGTTTTATCACATTCTCATATTAAAACATGTTATACAATTTGAATCAAGTTCCAAGCCTTACAATTTTTTGTACCTTTTGTTATAACGCTTAGGAATTGAATCAAAATTTGTCCAAAAAATTAACCAACATTAGTTGATACCTATAATTCAGAATAACACAAGCATATTAAACACTTATAGAAGTTAAGGATAATCTTATATTCAAAAAACATAAATTCATACACATAATTATAATTTAATTTATAATTTATAAATAAAAAATCAGTTTGAAAAAAAAAATTGTAATCAAATTGATTGAAAACAAAACCATAAACTAAATTGAAAAAAAAATGTTTAAATAAAGAATTGTAAGAAAAAATATACAAAAATACAATATATTAAAAAAAAAATGCAACATATGTAAGACCAAAAATGAATATTAACCAAGTACTTTCCAAGTTTTCTTAAATGTTAGTAAACCTTACTTTTCATTATTCAACATAAGTACCACAAATAACAAAAAATTGGGTATAAAATTATTTGAATTTCAAATTAATTCCACACGATATGTTGATTTCATGATGACATTTGTTTTGATCAAACAAAATCATTATCTATGGGCAATGCAAAGACATTATGAAACTTGTTTTTGGACCTCCATTAATACTACTAGTAGCAATTTTGTTATGATTAGATGGACCACATTATCAAATCTATAATCATTGGCTTTAAGCACATCAAAGGATTGATCACAACATGGATGTGTATAAAACATTTTTTGAAGGAATGATGTGTTTGGATGAGATGATGATGCACTCCCAAGTCCCTTGTTAGACCCAAAAGGGATCCAACTATGTCAAATTACGGAAATAGTTTGGGACTTGGAGTTGCTCCCAACTTCCAGCACTAAAAGGGGGGTAGAGGGGGCGTGCTGAAAGCTCTGGGATTAGACTAGGATGAAGGACAAGCTTACTTAGTTATCGGTCCTGCATCCAAATCCAACCAACAAGTTGATTAGAACTCATTTTGCACCTTTCTGGTGTTGGGACAAGCCACGGACAACTTGGACTCACTTGACTCACCACGGCCCGGACTCGGGGGAAGCCACCATCTTCCCCCATATAGTATTCTCTACAGCTCTCCACAGGACTTGCATCCAAATGGTTTTTTTTCCCGGGACTCCCAAAGTGGAGTCCTGAAACTGTCCCGGTTTGGACTCTCGAGACTTTGCACGCTCATAACTCCTCGCCCCGAACTCGGATCGGGACGAGGTCTGAACCAAATTTGTAGCTCTCCTCGAGAGCTTTCCAAGGGTGTGTCGCACTTCACCTGCACACACCGGAATTAGGTCGATTCCCGACTTTTAGTGGTCGCGAGTCAAACTGCCAATTTGATTCCTGACCCTTCTTTCGACCATAACTTGTGCTTCAGATGTCCAAATGGCTCATGCGAAGACATTTTGGACATCTACACTTCAAGACCTTTCCAACGGTACTAATAACGCCCCAATGTGAGGTTTTTTGACCCATGCAATCATGCTCTGAATTTTTGGGAGTCCCAAAGGACTTCCAAGTCCCATTTTCGGGAATGTGAGTGGCGACTTCACAACTCCTTCAAAGTGGGGTTGCGACAGATGAACTAGAGCTATCAAAATCTATGAAATGCACCAAATTTATGGCAATGTTATTTATATCAACCTTGTGTTTAACACATCATTTATCAAGTTAATGATTGATGTTGACATGATGCTCTCATAGAAAATTTTAATTCATTTTGTAACCTCATATATATAGTTTAAATTTCATTCACCATAAAAAATTGAAACCCCATGAACCATATATGAAAAAAATTGAAAAAAATTCAAACCATCAAAATGACAATTGAAAGTCAATTATCACATCTAGACTAATGTTGGTTGAGTACCCATATTGTTGGGAAGGAACCAATAATTCCAGATTTAGGTGCTTGGAACCTTCCTAAACCCAAGTTCGCTTTTGGGAACTAAATAGAACTAAAACCAAAAGGTTTCAACAAAATTCTAAAACTAGGGTGGGAATTGACCCTTGATTCTTGAAGGTTTTAAAACTAGAATTGACCTTGCGATCTAAATCTAATTTGTGATTTTTACTAGAACTGAATTGAGTTTTTAATAAAAACCTTATTTTAATTTTGATTTGAAAATAACAATTTAGGGTATTTTTGTAGGGTTTAGGGTTTTTCTTTTTGTGGTTTTTTTTAAAAAAATTATTGACCAAATTTTGTTTCTTGTTTGCCAACACTATTATTATTTTTAAAATCATATTACTTGTCTTTTTGCACCAATTTAATCCTTTTTACTTACAAGGAAGTTACTTCACCAACTTTTCATGATGTCATTACTCATACTCATGCTTTGATCGTTGCCATTATGTTTCATAAGTTGATTTAGGGGTTGTGTGTTGTCTTCATGGTGGTGACAATGGTGGTCATTAGTTGAGGTGTTGTGATGGTGGCATAGTTATTACAATGGTGGTTTAGTAAGTGTTCTTCCTCTTGCTTTGATTCTCATTTTCCTAAAGATGTTATAATTTATCCTTTGGTTTTGGTCATCTATGTGATTCAAAAACACTTATGGGATTGCAAGTGTGAAATATCATTTTCTTTCCTATGTTGCATGAAACAAAAAAACCAATTGTGAGCTTGCAAATGTGCAATATCATTTATTCTCTTTTCTTGTGTGAGTTGAAAAACCCACTTGTGAGCTCACAAACGTGCAATATCATTTTTGTTCTTCTCTTGCATGAATTGGAAAAAACCACTTACAAGTTCAAAAGTGTGCAACATCATTTTTTTCTTCTCTTGCATGAATAAAGAAAACCGCTTGTAAACTCATAAGTGTGCAATATCAATTTTTTCCTTTACCTATGTGAAGTGATATTCCACACTTGTGGGCCCACAAGTGTGGAATATCACTTTTTTTCTACACCTATGTGCGTTGGAAAAAACTAGTTATGGGCTCGCAAAGTGTGCAGTATCATTTTTCTTCTTCACCTATGTGAATAAAAAAACCAACTTGTGGGCCCATAAGTGTTAAACATGATTTTTCATCTTCATTTCTATGAGTCGAAAAACCACTTATGGAAATAGGAGTCAATTGGGGGTTGTTTTGGGGCAAGATTAGGGTGGAGATGCGAAATTTGACTTGGGATATTATTGTGGCATATTTGGGGTTATTTTGATGAATTTTGGGTGAGGGACAAAATAGGGTAGAATTAGGTTTGCTATTGTTGAATTACAAGGTGAGAATATCATAATTCAAGGTAGTGTGACCTATAAATTTCAATTGTCATAAGGACCAAAACCTAGGTCCATTGAATTACCATCGGGATTAGGACCTAATCCATCATGTTTGAGAAAGTAAATCAAGGCCATTTAAATATGGCAATTGAATTTTAGTCATCTTGACAATATGGGGTTTTTTTTTTAATTAATTAATTTTATGTTTTAAAGACTAATTGTGTTCACTAAAAAGACTAAGACCTAATCCACTTCAATACATTTTTTCCAGTTCGTTGTAAAATATTGAAATAGATTTTTCCTCTCCAAATTGCAAATTTTTGAGATTTAATTTAATTTAATTTTTTTAAAAAATATTGTCCATGTGTAGTGATTTAATTTTGATTCCCATATTGATGATATGGATATCTTTCCAAAAACACTGAAATTGAATTTTAATTACCATAAGGACCGAAATCCATGTCCACATAAGGACCGAAACTTAATTTGCCCTACTATATATATATAGTCAAAATTGTGATTGAATTTGAGTTGCCTCTTGAAAAAAAATTGATCACCATGTTAAAGGTGTGGATTTTTTTGAGGATTTAATTTTATTCACCATATGGATTCAAGCCATTCAATTCTCAAACCCATTTAATTTGAAAATATTCAAATTATCAAAATAACAATTGAAATTTAATCATTACATCTCAACATTTTGGATTTTACTTTTCTTGAATATTTAATATTTTTTGTCATATGGATTGAGACCCAAGTCACACTCCACCCAATCCCAATTTTTTTTTGAAATTGGTCATATTTTTGTCATTGCATTTGGATGGTCTCAATTTTCATTATTTTGGGAGATTGAATTTTGGTTGCCATAAGAAACCACAACCTTAAGGTTTTTTTGTAATGATTGAATTTTTCTTTCCAATTTGCGGTAATTAATTTTACCCTTACAAAGAAATTACTTCTTTTACTTAAACCAATGTGACATTAAGTTATGTCAACATCAAAACTAACATGATGTGGTGTGGTTATGTTGTGTAACTCCAAGGTGAGTTTCTTAAGTTGATTTTTAAATATTAAAATACATTAATTATGTATTAAAAAATTCATGTTAATTTCAAAATGTAATATTGTAATCAAATGATTCAAAATTTTATAATACAAAAAGTTAAAGAGTATGGTTTCAACATCTTGTCAAATGTAATTATCAATTTAGACATTGTTTGGTTAAAAGCCATTGACGTGTTGAATGTTGAATTAAACAACAAATATGGCCTTCACAATAACATTTATTTTATTTTTTCATCCCATAAAGGTCTATCATGGAAAAACTTTCAAGAGTTTTTTGAAGCCTACAAAGTGGATAATAATTTTAGTGTAAGAAATTTGCATATTTAATTTCCTTATACACTAATATCTAATTGTAAGTTCTACAAGTTAAATTACCATGTGGTTACATTGCTCAATTTATACCATTTTATATGCTTAAAGTTATATATACTTCATTGATGAGGAGTTTCACTTTTGTTTTCAAAATATTATAAAATTTGCATATTATATACAAGTATTATTATTGTGCAAGTTATACACATTTAAAAAACCCTAATTATATCTTTGAAAGTGGGTGATTGTTTCACCAATTGGCACAATTTTTGGGTCTATCCAATATGTAGGGGTATTGAAAGACATTATCTTTTTGGACTATGGACTTGTATCCCAACCAATAATATTCTTTTAAGTGTGATCAACTTACACCACATGGGTTAGATAGATGGGGTTATTTAACATATGAGTGGGATGAAGATCATGGCTTCTTGTTGGCAAATTTATGCTAGTTAAAAACAAACATTGATGAACCAAATGTGTTTATAGCGCAAGTCCAACAAGTGTTCTATGCAAAGGAACATCACACACCATGGTGGAATTTTGTGTTGCATAAGGACCAAGGTCTAGATAATGACAAAAAATAGTGAAGAGATTACCCTTGTTAATAATGCAATTGGTATAAAGGCACCACTTCAAATTCCAAAAACACCTACCCACACCACACTTGTTTGCAACTTCATTGGTCAAGTATGTGACCACTATGAACAAGTGTAGTATCAAACCTCAATCCAAAGCCTAAACATGCAACTACCAAATTTGGGCCAAAATTGTTACCCTTGCATGTGCCATATTAGATTCACACATTTCACATGTAAAAGTATGTTTGGAAAAATCTACATGTACATACATTGTGATGTGAAAAAATATGCATTGATAATAATTTTCCAATAGAACATGACACCAAACCATTAAAAGGACATTAACATATACCCCTAGTGGATGTACATCCTAACCTCAAATGTGGCCTTATAATGTGCAAAATATACATGATAGCATACACCTAGGAGCTATTACCATATCATACTAATTACCAATTTTTGGTTACTTTTTCAACTAATGGGATGTATAATGCCTTCTAGGTGAACAAGTTAATAGTCATAGACTAGTCGTAGATGTGACAAAAAAATGAGTGATTTGAACTCTAGTTGTAAAATTTACCAAGGTTAGTTGCAAATGACAATTAGTCACATGCAATCACAAATTGGTTGGTTACATTTTCACCTATTTTTATTAATGCAATTATCTTTTACATGAAATAACATCCCTTAGTTTTCATGGGGGAGCCTTGATCTATGATAATGTGGTTTTATAAATGGAGCAAGAAAGTGACCTTAACAAAACTAAGTGTGTTCAATTCTAATTACTTTTCAAGGTCGATATATTTCAATGATTTAATAATGCATTAACAAAGTAGTTCATTTTAGTACTCATGTATGAAAAAGAAAGTTTCCCCTAGCACATTGATAATGTTTATTACTTGTGAAAAAATCAAGTAGGCATTACCCATTTGGAAGTAACCTACAAAGCCTACTATTTCATCTAAGATGATGCAAAATTTTTAAAACGTGTAGCATAAGTAGAAACCTCCAACATATTCCATGTTATCCAATTTTTGCCCTAGTATCTAAAAAAACACCATTTTTTGTGTACAATTTCAAATTTTGATGTTACACTTACTAAACATTGTTACCTTCTTAAGGTACATGAAAAGATATTGTAACTAGACAATGGTAAGTCAAAGCAAATTGTGTTGGTTTTTGTTATTGTTTATAACAACTTGGTTTGCTAACTTGTCAATTGAATGAAGTTATTACACTTTACTAAATTTGCTCCATTCACATTTACAATTCCAATACTTTCAAATAAGGTTGTTTCCATTGAGTTTTATTTATATCCAATGTTAAAATCCTTGACAAAGTTGAAGGACCCCAATAAATTATTTTTTTCAACAAGGTTACTTCTTTCCATATTAATATATAACTATGGTTACAAATTAATTAGAAGGTTCCACTTTGTGGTTCTTTTTAATATCAATAGTATTGTAGTTGAACAATGTCAACATTATGTTATATCCATGGGTTACAAGTCAATGCCAAAACAATGCGAATAGTTGATTCAACAATTTTCAATTGCAAGATTTTGTTTATATTGAAACAATGATTAACATAATTAACCATGTGATTTTTCAACACCACCTTTTATTGTAATAGTGTTATATCAACATTCCTAATATGTTGATTTAATGTGTTATTCCAACAACATCAATTCAATATTTTTTAATCTATGTTGCTTTGATGTTGATCATATTCATCCAATGGATGAGTGTTCAAAAAATGTCAAATGTTTTAGAATAATTTCAATGTCATTTCAAAACACGTTGTCACTCCACATCATGTCAATGATCATATCAACAATTAACATTGAATATTGGGCATATTGGTACCAATTGAATAACTTACTAATTTGTTTTGAAACAATTTCTATGCCATCCCAAAGCATTAAATGTCACAAATGCCATATTTAGAACATTATGTCAGTGATTGTTTTGACACTAAATGTGAAATATATTATTAAAATGTAATACAAACAACTATACATAGAAGGCACAAGTTTGTGATGATTAAGTTTAGCAACTATTGACATGTTGATGAATTCATTCACAATGGGTTTCACTTAATCACATGCATGATTAATCATGTTGTTAAGCATTTTTTCAAATTACAATAAATAGTGATGTTAGAGGTTTCTCCAATGATCTAGTCCCTTTGACCAAAGCTCTAAAAAGACATGCAATCATGTATTACACACACATTATAAGTAATTCAACAAGTTACTATTTTAATTCAAATTAATGAAGCCAAAATGAAAGATATAATGAATAAACCCAAGTAGCTGAAAAATGAATATCATATTTTGATAACTCAAAGCATTAATTTAACCAAACAATTGAATAAAAAATTTGAAGGTATCAAGGCTTTTAGAACACCACTATGCATCAAATGCATTCATTACCCATAATTTATACTTCGTTGGCAACCCCCAAATCACATTTTCCAATTTTCTTGTAGATCAAAGTCTTTAGATTGAACACCATCATTTTCATCAACTGTAATACTCGAACGTGCTCCAAGGTCTTCACCATATTGACATGGATCTAAAAAGTCCACATTAATTAAAAAATTGAACAAACCATAAAAAAGACTAAAAGACCAAACAAATTGTGTTCCTAACACATATTGTCATTATTTCATTCATTTTAAGCAATCACTATTACTTACAAAACAGTGAAGAATACGAAACACATAAACAAAACATAATTGTAGGAATGTTTTTTAGAAAATTAAAAAATATAACATAAGAATCATACAAATATCACAAAATAAAAAACACATGCAAAATACCACAAAAACAATGACGTTTCTAAAATTAATTAGTTGAAAGTAAACTAAAAAAACATTAAACCAAAACAATAATATAAAATAAAATGAAAATAATTTTTAAAAAAAGTATTCATCTACGTGCATAACCAAATAAAGTTAATGTATTTTCACATTGAATAAAAAATACTAATTATAATAAAAATAACTAATTGAAAAAAAAATTCTTTTGTAAACCATAAAAATAATTGTAACCATAACTTGTATTTATAACTATCCAAAATTTAATAGAAATGGGAATGTCTTAATATGAAACAAATAATGAGCGATTGTAATGACAACCAAAGCACAAAACAAAAGACAAAACTTGAAAACAAACAATAAACGTATAGGAATTCACATAATATTGAAATATAGGAACAAAACCAAATGCCTAGATTTTAACCTAAAAAAACAATGACAAAATAAACTAAAAACACATTTTGAAAATTGCTCCAAAAAAAAAAAAAAAAATTACTAAAAAAGTTTAATGTGATTGTATATTAAAAACCAAAAAAAAACAAAAAAAAAAAAAAAAAAAGAACTAAAAAAAACAAAAAACACATTTTAAAAATTGCTCCAAAAAAAAAAAAAAATTACTAATAGAGTTTAGTGTGATTGATTATTGAAAACCACAATATTCCATTCAATATTGTTTGTAATGAACTCCAAAATGCAAAAAACAAAAAAATGAAAAGAAAAGAAGACAAAATTTAAATAATCTCTTATTTCATTTTTTGAAAATTGGTGAAGTATGTACATGGCAAGGATGGTGGTGAGAACATATTTGAATGATTTTAAATGATCATGACTATTGCCTTTAATCAATATACATTTGTTGAATTTGGTGTTTAAACATACTACTTTTCCATTATTTGTTTGATATATTTAATTTTTAAAATTATATTAAAAATTGAAAAATATGTAAATACATTTTATCCAAACCTTAACAAAGAGAGTAGAAAATTCAAATATTTTATCTACTCGAAATCAATTTTGATAAAATTGACATATGTTTGCATCTATTTGCATTTTTTTAAAAATCTATTTAAATCCATATTTGACATATGATTCTTCGGTCATAAAGTCAAAAGAATGTTCACATTAATCATGCAAAAATATTATATTTTTAGGGTACATGGATGAATGAATACCCGGCTTGTCTTGCAAGCTTGATTTGGACAATGAAGTTTTTGATGAGGATGAAAAGAGTAGTTTGGGGGATTCATGGATGAATGAAATACCTGGCTTGATTTGGACAATGAAGTTTTAGCCAAGGATGAAGAAAAGTACGTTGGGACTTCATGGATGAATGAAATACTGGGCTTTGATTTGGAGAATGGAGTTTTTGCCGAGGATGAAGAAAAGTACGTTGGGACTCATGGATGAATGAAATACTGGGGTTTGATTTGGAGAGCGAAGTTTTATGCCGAGGATGAAGAAAATTACGTTGGGACTCATAGATGAATGAAATACTTGGTTAGTTTGGAGAATGAAGTTTCTGCCGAGGATGAAGAAAAGTACGTGGGGACTCATGGATGAATGAAAAACTTGGTTTGGTTTGGACGATTGGAGTTTTGATAAGGATGAAGAAAAAGTACGTTGGAACTCACGGATGATTGAAATACGTGGCTTGAATTGGACACTGAATTTTGGATGAGAAATGTAGCGGGGATGGAGAGTAGCCTCATGGCTGCTGCGTCGCGGCCGTTGTTTGCAAATCCTGGTACCGATCAATCATGACGTGATCGTCACGGCTGAAGAGAAGCCTCAAAAATTCTTTCCTAGAGATGAGGATTTCCGCGTGGGAAACTGAATAGATCATTGACTATGTTCCTGTTTTTGGATCTTGCATCGGAGTTGTTGTTGTTGTTGCAGTGGTGAACAGAAGTCGACCAAAGTTTTCCTCACTGTTGTTGGAGTTGTGGATGCTAGGTACTTAGGGTTTGCTTGAACTCCTTCCTTTGATGCCGCTACCATTGTGAAGGGATCGGGATCGGGATTAGGGTTTCAATTTCTTTTTGTGTGTGTTTTGCGGGGGAGGCGGGGGGGCATTTTGCAACACATTCAGTAGCATACAGCCATTGATAATGGCGGATTCCGAGGCAAAGGGAGCAGAGTTTGAGAAGAAGGCGGACAAGAAGCTGAGTGGATGGGCTGTTTTCGGTAGCAAGTATGATGATGCTGCTGAGCTTCTTGAGAAAGCGGCCAATAGTTACAAGCTTGCCAAATCATGTAATGCAATTTTTCTGGACAGATCTCGAATGTGTTGCAATAATCCTGATTTATTTTCTCATCTCTCAATTCTGTTCAGGTTTGATTCAAGTCATGTCGTAAAAGTATGGCGACGTTCTCTCAGCAGTACATGTGAAGATGTTTTGTTCTTCTTTGGTTTTTGTTTTGTGATTCTTTTCTTAGGGTTTCGTGTTTTCCTTTTTCTTAGGGCTATTGCTTCTTTTTCTGGCAAATCTCGTTGCAAACCCTATTTTTTGTCATTATTGTTGCATAATCATCTCAGCGCTTCAAAGCATAAGCAAAAATGTTTGCAAATTGTTCAAGGTTTTGTTTCTTGGCTTTCTTGATGCTGCAGGGGATAAGGCTGCAAATGCATACATCAAGCTTGCAAACTGTCAATTGAAGGTTAGTTTGCTTCCTTTGTGCATCAGGAGGTGCTGTGATCTGGGTTGCCCACCCTTTTTTAGGTTTAGGGTTCACAAAGGGTATTGTTTTTATTTACAGACTGCAGTTTTGATAGTTTAACAGATAGTTAAAAACAAATCAACCTACATTGCTTTGCATTTTTATACCTCTGTTTGTTGTATGTGATTCTGGAGAGCAGCTGGAGAGTAAGCATGAAGCTGCTTCAGCATATGTTGATGCAGCAAACTGTTACAAGAAGTCACAGCCTCAAGGTCAGCAATCCTTCAAATTCTAATCGAGCCTTTGCAGAATACTAGAGGCATTTGTATTTTTGTATATGGTTTTGAGCAGATCATTACATACTTATCCACACCCACTATTAAGAGCTGATGAAGTCAATGGTAAGAAGTAATGGCAGCTAGTCACTGCCCTTCACAATGAAGGTGATGGCCTGATACTTTGTGGGTGAAACTCACAAGAATACAATTGCACTCATTCACATCCTTTTTAGTTACCTCACATGTCTTTCTGAAGGTTTCTCTGCAATCATGTTGATTTACATTGTCTATAGCCTATGATTCTTGCAATGTCCTACTACTCACCCTTGCCAGTGTGCTGTGAATCAATCAAAAGGATGCCACATGTTTGCCTCCTTACAGCTTAGGGACTCTGGTATGCTCATTCCAAGGCAGGTCTTTGTGTTTTGCAGAGGCAGTGCGCATGTTAAACTTGGCTATTGGCATGTTTGAGGATATTGGGCGCCTTACGATGGCTGCAAAGCATTACAAGGTACTTTTGAGGTTGTTGCAACAAGGCCTATTGGAAATTTGTGATGCTTTGAAACTCTGGAGTTGAGATGGATCTTATGAGAGATATTTAGATTGATCTCAATGCTTCCTTCTGATTTGTGCCATGTTTTGTTGACCAGCTTTTATGTGCATTGTTGTTGCCCCTGACAAGGAGTTACATGCTTGGTTTCAGGACATTGCAGACATTTATGAGAAGGAGGAGAATGTTGAGAAGGCAATGGAGTACTATGACAAGGCTGCTGAGCTCTATTCTGGGGAAGGTACTGACAGCACAGCAAACCAATGCAAGATAAAGGTTGCCCAGTTTGCTGCGCAGCTTGAACAGTGCGCATCTATTCCCTCCTTAGTACCTCCTTTGTGCTTTCTATTGTCTGTGCTAGCCAACATCACGTCTGAGTCTTCCCATTGCTTCCGGAAAGGCAACAGAAACTCAGGACGCAGATTGTGTATAATGGTTTGCCCAAGTTTTTGGGAAGATTATTATATGCTTATCTAC